>Ga0308175_100000003_pt1 | contig 310148 bp, 299 predicted proteins | sample PhyCR1_3_FD_203893 | JGI IMG/M metagenome (GOLD analysis project Ga0308175, IMG submission 203893) | Soil microbial communities from UC Gill Tract Community Farm, Albany, California, United States - DLSLS.C.R1 | ecosystem: Environmental > Terrestrial > Soil > Agricultural land | place: USA...
GTCCGCTTCCAACTCTTCCGCAGCTTTTTTAGCCCGCTGATGAACCTCAGCAACGGAGATCCCCAACAGGGCCGATAGATCCTCGTATCCCGCCGCCCCCCGCTGGGCAAGCAGGCGCAGGATCGCCTTCTGGTCGTCGGACAGCGCCACCGGACCGGAAGCCTATTAGTGTCCGCCGTCGTGAACGAAGACGCTGAGGTTAAGGCTGCGCATTTCGACGAGCTGATCGGCACCGAGTGGATCAGCAGCGACCCCGACGACGCCCGCGTGCGCCTGCGCTTCCGCGACGACCTGCGCCAGCCGTTCGGGCTGATGCACGGCGGCGTGCTCTCGACGCTGGTCGAGAGCGTCTGCTCGGCCGCCACCTTCGCTGCGGTCAGCGAGCAGGGGATGGCGGCGATGGGGCAGTCGATCGAGGTCAGCTTCATCCGCCCGATCACCGAGGGCGGCGCCGAAGTCCGCGCCAAGGCCCGCCACCGCGGCCGCACCACCTGGCTCTGGCAGGCCGAAGTTCTCAACGACGAGGGCAAGCCCTGCGCCATCGCCAAGATGACCATCGCGGTCCGCCCGCGACCGGACGCTTAGCTCTCAACCGCCGAAGCGGTTCGTAATCGGCAGCCGCCGATCCTTGCCGAAGGCTCGCGGCGTAATCCGGATCCCCGGCGCTGCCTGGCGGCGCTTGTACTCGGCCCGGTCGACCAGCCGGATCACCTCGTCGACGGTCTCCGCCGGCATCCCCGCAGCGATCATCTCCTCGCGTCCCTGGTCGCGCTCGACGTAGGCCTCGAGGATGCGGTCGAGCAGCTCGTAGGGCGGCAGCGAGTCCTCGTCGCGCTGGTCGGGCCGCAGCTCGGCCGAAGGGGCGCGGTCGATCACCGAGGCCGGCACGAGCTCCCGCCCGGCGGTCTCGTTGCGCCGTCGCACCAGCTCGTAGACCAGCTGCTTCGGGACGTCCTTGATCACGGCGAAGCCGCCGGCCATGTCGCCGTAGAGGGTTGCGTAGCCGACCGACATCTCGCTCTTGTTGCCGGTCGTCAGGACCAGCCAGCCGTGGCGGTTGGAGAGCGCCATCATCAGGTTGCCGCGGATCCGCGCCTGCACGTTCTCGGCGGTGAGGTCGGGCTCAGAGGGTTTGGTCGGGTCGCGTGGCACCGCCGCCTCGGGCTCGGAGAGGTAGCCGCTGAGCGAGCGTTCGTAGCTCTCCATCACCGGCTCGATCTCGATCTCGAGCAGCTCGCAGCCGAGGTTGGCGGCGATGTCGCGGGCGTCCTGCTGGGTCTCTGAGCTGGAGTGCGGGGAGGGCATGACGACGCAGCTGAGCCGCTCGGGCCCGACCGCGTCGGCGGCGACCATCGCCACCAGGGCCGAGTCGATCCCGCCCGAGAGGGCGAGGCCGACGTGCTTGAAGCCGTTCTTCTCGACGTAGTCGCGGAGCCCGAGGGCGAGGGCGCCATAGACCTCGTCGAGGTCTCCCAGCGGCTCGGCCATCGGCCCGGGGCCGGAGTGGGGGACGTCGCAGACCAGCAGCTCCTCCTCGAACTGGGCAGCGCGGGCGATCACGCTCCCGTCGGGGGCGGTGATGAGGCTCTGGCCGTCGAAGACGAGCTCGTCCTGGCCGCCGACCAGGTTGCAGAAGGCGAAGTAGGCGCCGTAGGCGCGCGAGCGCTCGCAGAACATCGCCTCGCGCTCGCGTCCCTTGCCGCGGTGGTAGGGAGAGCCCGATGGGTTGGCGATCAGCCGCGCGCCTCCTTCGGCCTCTTTCTGCGCCGGCGGCCCCGGCTGCCAGACGTCCTCGCAGATCGTCGCCCCGACCGCGATCCCGTCGACCTCGGTCACCAGGGTCTGGTCGCCGGGGATGAAGTAGCGCTGCTCGTCGAAGACGGCGTAGTTCGGCAGCCGGTTCTTGCGGTAGATCGAGGCGACTTCGCCACCGGCGAGAATCGCCATCGAGTTGTGGGCGTAGCGGGAGTCGCTCGGCTGCGCCGCCGGCTCGGCGAAGCCGACCATCGCGACGATCCCCTCGGCCTCGGCGGCGAGCTCCTCGACGGCACGCTGGTTGGCGCGGAGGAAGTGCGGCTTCAGGTAGAGGTCCTCGGCCGGGTAGCCGGGGATGCAGAGCTCGGGGAAGATCACCAGGTCGGCGCCCGCCTCGCGGGCCCGGCCGATCCACTCGGCGACCTTGGCGGCGTTGGCGCCGACGGCGCCGACGGTGGGGTTGATCTGGGCGAGGGCTACGCGCATCCGGGAAGTATCTCCCCGTTACCCGTCGGAGGTACTTTCGCGCGCCGCTAGGGTTTCCAGGGCATGCGGAACCGCCGACGGCTATTGGTGGGGTCCTCGGCGGCGCTGCTCCTGACGGCTGCGCTTGCCGGCTCGGCCCACGCCGCTTCAGACATCGCTCCGGCGACGCTCGCCTCGAAGGCGCAGAAGCCGTTCCTGGCGCCGCGCTGGCGGCCGACCGACGGCAACGACCCCAACCGCAACGCCTACTCGGTCCCGGAGGCGCCGGCCTCGCCGGCCTGCTCGCCTAACTTCTGCGTCCACTGGGTCGACCAGGGGCTCGACGCACCCGGCCTCAGCGACCGCGACGGGGACCGGGTCCCCGACTTCGTCGAGACGGTGCTGCGGGTCGCCGAACGCGTCCACTTCGTCGAGAACGCGAGCCTCGGCTGGCGCGAGCCGCGCAGCGACGGCCGCCAGGGCGGGCGCAACGGCAAGACCGACGTCTACCTCTCGCAGATCGGCGGCGAACTGTTCGGCTACGCGGCCCCCGACCGGGGCCAGGCGACCAAGGAGCACCGGATCCCGCGGCGGCTGCACGGCTACCTCGTCCTCGACAACGACTACAGCGCCTTCGAGTTCCCGGGGACGAAACCGCTCTCCGACCTGCGGGTCACCTTCGCCCACGAGTACAACCACATCCTCCAGTTCGGCTACGACGCCTACCAGGACCCCTGGTTCGCCGAGTCGACCGCAACCTGGATGGAGGACCAGGTCTACAACGGGATCAACGACTACCTGCGCTATGTGCGGCGCTGGGTGAAGCTCTACGACACGCCGCTGACGGCGAGCTCGATCAAGGAGTACGGCAGCGCCGTCTGGAACCAGTGGCTGGCGCGGCGCTACGGCACTTCGATCATCCGCAAGGCGTGGGCGGGGGCGATCGACGCGAAGCCAGGCGGGTTCTCGGTTGCGAGCTACGACCGGGCGCTGCGCGCGAACGGGCCCTCCGACTTCAGCCACGACTTCGCCCGCTTCGCCGCCTCCGTCGCCGAGTGGCGCTCCGGCAAGGAAAATCGCGAGGGGGGCAGGTTCCCCGACGCTCCGCGGCAAGGCCGCCTCCGTCTCGGCGGGCCGCCGCTGACGCGGATGCTCAATCACACGACCTTCCAGCTTTTGCGAGTCCGCCCCCAGCGCGGCCGCGCCGTCGTCGTCGACCTGGAAGCTCCGCGGGGAACCGCGACCGGGGTGGCGCTCGTCGGCCGCCTCGGCAGCGAGCGCCACGGCCGGCCCAGGATCCGCCTTGCCTATCGCCCCGGCGGCGGCCGCCTCAGCGTCCGCCTGTCGCGGCCCGGACGCTTCGAGCGGATCACCGCGGTCGTCGTCAACGCCGATGCCCAGGCCAGCGGCTTCAACGTAGGCAGCCTCGACTGGAACTACCTCACCGACGGCCTGCCGTTCGTGGTCAGCGGCCGGCTGGTGCGCTGAAAGCGGACGCACTTCTCCCCGCATACCGGGGACAACTGCGTTCGGTTGACTAGGAGCGCTCGGCGGCGACGGGGGTGGCGCCGTTGCTGGATGCAGCCGCGGCGGCCTTTTTCTTCTTCGACTTCTTCTTTGCGGGCGCGGTGGCGATCACCTCGGCGGTCGCCGCCTCGAGGTCGAGGGCAAAGCTGTCGAGGTCGGCCATCGCGTCGTAGTCGCCGATCAGGCCGAAGTTGACCTGGCCGTCGTAGGACATGATCCCGACGCAGAGCGCCTGGCGGCGGGCGAGCGGGACCATCGGGAAGATCGACTCCATCTTGCGACCGAGCACGTAGAGCGGGAACTGCGGCCCCGGCACATTGGTGACGACGAGGTTGAAGAAGCGCTGCGCCGGCTGCAGGCGGGCCGCCTGCGAGGCGATCGTCGAGGGCGCGAAGTCGGTCAGTTTGGTGAGGATCTCGGCGCCGACGGCCTGGCCGGAGGACTTGAGGTCGCCCATCTCGGCGCTCATCAGGTGCAGGCGCTCGACCGGGTCCTCGCACCAGACGGGCAGCGGCGCCATCATCGCCGAGATGCGGTTGCCGAGGGCGCCGTGCTCTTCGGCGGTGCGGACGCTGACCGGGACCATCGCCCGCAGCTCGAGGCCGTCGGTGTCGTGCCCGCGCGCCCGCAGATATCGGCCGATGCCGCCGGCGACGATCGAGAGGATGACGTCGTTGACGGTGCCGCCGTGGGCGTCCTTGACCCGCTTCAGGTCGCCGAGGTCGGTCTGGGTCATCTGGAAGCGGCGATGGGGGCCGATCTCGACGTTGAAGACGGTGTTGGGGGCGGCGACGCCGGCGGTGACCATCTTCGAGGTCGCCCCCATGCCCTTGAGGACCTGGCGCGGGCCGCGCAGCGCGGCGCGGATGCCGCGGTAGATCTCCGGCGGGCTGGTCAGCCGCTCCTTCCAGGCCTGGGTGAGGAGCTGGACGTCGGTCGGTTCGGGACTGGCGAGCCAGGGCGGCGCTTTCTCGGGCGCGCCCGACGGCTCGGGATCGAGGTCGAAGAGGACGGTGGTGATGTCGACGCCGGAGACGCCGTCGACGAGCGCGTGGTGGCTCTTGCCGATGATCGCGAAGCGATCCCCGCTCAGGCCCTCGACCAGCCACAGCTCCCAAAGTGGCTTCGAGCGGTCGAGCTGCTGGGAGAAGATCCGCGCCGCGAGGTTGCGCAGCTGCTCGTCGGAGCCAGGCGCCGGCAGCGCGGTCTGGCGCACGTGGTAGTCGAGGTTGAGGTGCGGGTCGTCGATCCAGACCGGCCGGCTCTGGTCGAAGGGGACGAAGCGCAGCTTCTGGCGGAAGCGCGGCACCAGGTGCAGGCGCGAGGCGATGTGGTCGCGGAACTCCGCATGGGTCGGCGCCTCGCCTTCGAAGATCGAGGTCGAGGCGACGTGCATGTGGGCGCCGGAGCGCTCCAGGTGCAGGAACGACGTATCGAGCCCGCTAAGTCGTTCTGGCTTCGTCACAAAGCCATCTTCGCACGAAATTGACGCTTGCGTTGCATTTAGAGAATGTGTGCGTCCGCTCACATTGCCGCTCCGCAAGGCCACCTAGCGTGTTCTCTCGGAAACGACCTGCCGAGTCCCCTCGCCTGCGGGCGCAGGGTCAGCGATTCAGCTAGGCAGCAGAAAGCGAGCAACTCAGATGCGGAAATTCCTGCCCGCGGTGGCGGCTGTCACCGCGCTTTCGATCGGTCTGGTGCCGGCGACGGCGCAGAGCAGGCCGGACAACCACCATGAGCGATCGCGCTCCCACGTCTCCCTCCACCTCTCGAAGCACTCGGTGCTGAAGGGGAGGGGCCTGGCGGTCCGCGGCAAGGTGCGGCCGAGCGGCCGCCACCGGGTCAAGCTGGTCTTTCGCGGACCGGGCGGCGGCACGCGGGGTGCCTGGACGAAGCCGAACGGCACCTTCGCGGTGCGCTGGCTGCCCGAGCGGACCGGCAGCTACGCGGTCCGCGCCTACGGCGTCCACGACCGTCGAATCGCCGGTTCTCGCAGCGCCCGGCGCAAGCTGACGTCCTACCGCCTCGCCGGCGCCTCCTACTACGGGCCCGGCATCTTCGGCAACGGCGTCGCCTGCGGCGGCACCCTGCTGCCGGGGACGATGGGCGTCGCCAACAAGACGCTGCCCTGCGGGACGATGGTGAAGCTGCGCTACCACGGCCGCGAGGTCACGGTCCCGGTGATCGACCGAGGGCCCTACGTGGCCGGCCGCGACTACGACCTCACTTGGGCCGTGAAGCTGAAGCTCGGCTTCCCGGGCGTCGGCACCGTGATGGCGACCCGCTAGATCGTTCCGTGGTTCCTTTGTCCGGATATGGAGGACAAAGGAACCACGGAACTCATGGAGCGAGGCCGAGCTGGAGCTGACCGGGTGTCGGCTCCGGCTCGGCCGCCTTCTTGTCGCTCTCGAAGGAGGCGACGCGGACGCCGAGCAGGCGGACCGGGCGCTGCGGGTCGTAGGCCCGCAGCAGCTCGAGGGCGGCGGGGCCGACGACCGCGGGGTCGTTGGTCGGCTGCTCGATCGTGTGCGAGCGGGTGACGTTGGTCCAGTCGTCGAGCCGGACCTTGATCCCGATCGTCCGTCCCTGCAGCTCGCGCTTGCGCAGGCGCCGGCAGAGCTCCTCGGAGAGCTCGGCGAGGTGGCGCTCGAGCTCGGCCCGCTGGGTGACGTCGACGTCGAAGGTGATCTCGGTCGACTGCGACTTGGTCTCGTGTTCGGGGGTGACCGGAGTTGCGTCGAAGAGGTTGCCGCGGGCGTGCAGCCAGGCGCCCGAGCGGGGGCCGAAGGCCTCTTCGAGAGCCGGGCGCTGCCAGCCGCGCAGGTCGGCGAGCGTCCTGATCCCCATCCTCTCCAGGCGCGAAACCGTTTTCGGGCCGATTCCGGGGATCAGGCCGGGGGAGTGGTCGGCGAACCGCTCCAGCGCCTGCTCACGCGAGAGCACGACGAGGCCGCGCGGCTTGCCGAGCTCGCTGGTGACCTTGGCGAGCATCCGGCTCTCGGAGATCCCGACCGAGCAGGTAAGCCCCGTCTCCGACTGGATCGCGGTCGCAACCCGCCGCATCGTCGCCTTCGGCGAGAAGATCCCGGTCAGGTCCAGATAGGCCTCGTCCAGCCCCACGACCTCCACCACCTCCACATTGCGCCGCAGTACGTCCATCACCTGCCCCGAGGCCTCGCGGTAGGCCGGAAAGTCCGGCCGCAAATAAACGGCGTCAGGCAACCGCCGCCGCGCCACCGCAGCAGGCATAGCCGAGTGGATCCCAGCCAGCTTCCGCGCCTCATAAGAGGCCGTAGTCACCACCGCCCGCGGCCCCGACCCGCAGACAACGACCGGCTTCCCCCGCAGCTCAGGCCGCCGCCGCAGCTCCACGGACGCATAGAAGGCGTCCATGTCGAGATGGGCGATGCAACGCTCGAAACTCACCCGTCGATGGTAGGAGGGACCCGGGACGGGACCCATAGAGGAGAGGCCTAAACTGCAGCCGTGGCTTCCCCGGAGGCGAAGAACCTGGAGGCGATCTCCAAGGCGATCGACCAGCACAACTCGAACTGCCCCTTTCCGGCGGCGGAGGTACGGATGAACCCGTTCGAGGTCGAGCGGCTGGGATGGGACACGATCCGGGGGTTGCCGGTGGTTCCCGACGGGGAGATCGGCACCGGCCGCTTCCGCATCGTCTGCTCGCGCGACCTGGAGGACGACGGCCTCGAGATCACCGAGGCCGTGGGCCAGGAGCTGGAGACGGTCGCGCCGACCCGGAACTGAGAGGCCGGAGGGCCAAGCAGGTCAAGGACGCAGGGAGTCCGAATAGCAGCGCTATTTGGACGACCGAGGACGCAGAGATGCGCAGGCCATCTGGCCTCTCAGACCTGGTTGTAGAAGTCCAGGCCCGTCCGTTCCATCCAGTTGGTCGCTTCCAGATTGAGCTGGAAGAGCTCGCCGGTCCAGATCAGGACGCCCATCGCGATCAGGATCAGGCCGCCGACGGCGACTATCGCCTGGTAGTGGCGCTTGACGACGGTGAAGGCGGTCGTCATCTGGGAGAAGGCGACGGCGGTGAGTAGGAAGGGGATCGCCAGGCCCGCCGAGTAGAAGGCGAGGAGGAGGGCTCCGTGGGCGGCCGAGCCGGTCAGCGAGGCGGCGCCGAGGATCGCTCCCAGGGTGGGCCCGATGCAGGGGGTCCAGGCGATCGCGAAGGCCGCCCCGGCGACGATCGGGCCGCCCTTGCCCGCCCGTTCGAGCAGGGCGTCGACGTGCCACTCGCGGCTCAGGCGGGGGACGAAGAGGGAGGAGACGAAGAGCACGCCCATGCCGATGATCAGCGCCCCCGAAATCTTCGTCAGCAGGTCCTTGTGGTCCTGGAGGACCGAGCCGATCCCGGTCGCGGTCAGCCCGAGGAGGATGAAGATCGCCGAGAAGCTGGCGACGAAGAGCAGGCTCGGCCCCAGCACGCGCTTCCAGCCGGCGCTCTCCAGCTCGCCCGCGGAAACGCCGGTGACGGCGGAGAGGTAGCCGGGGACCAGCGGCAGCACGCAGGGGGAGAGGAAGGAGACGACCCCGGCGGCCAGGGCGGCGAGGATGCCGACTCCCGCGGCGGGGTCGGAGCTGACGGCGGCGATTACCACGACCCTTCAGGTTACCCTCACGGGCGTGGCGTCCAGAGCCTCCGAAGGCAGGCTGTTCAACGCGTCGGGCAGGGCGCGGCAGCTCTACACCTCGCCGCTCTTCGCGATCGGCCCCTCTGAGCCCGGCCCGGCGATCAAGCGCGGCTTCCTGCTCGCGGTCCCGATCGCGCTCACCCTCGGCCTCGAGCTCGGCTTCGACACGCAGAGCGCCGGAGCGATCGCCACCGCGGCCCTCCTCAACGGCTTCCCGGGCATGGACGCCCCGGCGCGCCCACGCGCTGCCTGGCAGGCGGCGACGGCGCCGCTGATCGGGATCGCCGCCGCCCTTGGCATTCTCAGCAGCCAGACCGGGCCGACCGCGGCCGTCGGCCTCGGCGTGCTCGGCGTCCTTGCCGGCTACTGCTTCTGCGTCTCGCTGCGACTCGGGATCGTCGGCCTCTCGGTGACGCTGGCAATGTTGATCGCGCAGGGCCTCTTCCTGCCGGCCTCCGACGCCGCTCCGGCTCTTCTCTACGCCACGCTCGGCGGCTTCGCCCAGGTCGCCTGGTCGCTGATCGTCTGGCTCGTCTTCGACCACGCCGCCGACGAGCCGGAAAATGCCTGGAGCGGGAGGGAAGCGGCCGTCCTGCTGCGAGCCAATCTCACCCTGAGGTCGCAGAACGCCCGTCACGCGGTCCGCTTCGGTGCGGCGCTGGCGGCCGGCGTCGCCGTCTACCGGCTCTTCGGGATGGACGACCACGGCTACTGGATCCCGCTGACGATCCTCTTCGTGATGCGCGCGGACCGCGGCGAGACCGATCACCGTTTGATCCTGCGGGCGATCGGCACCGTGCTCGGGTTGATCCTCGCCAGCGCCATCGTCGAGTTCCTCGGCGGTAACGACCTCGTAGTCGGCGTGGTCTTGACCGTCGCCGCCGCACTCAGCTTCGGCCTGCTGACGGTCCAGTACGCGCTTTTCACCGCCGCGATCACCACCTTCGTGGTGGTGATGAGCACCACCCTCGGCCAGCCCGCCTTCCAGACCATCGATGAGCGAGCCATCGGCACCGTCCTCGGCATTCTCATTGCCTTCTCCGCCTGGCGACTTTGGCCCAATCCCCTCGGCACGGTAGATTTGGCCAGTCAGCCAAACGTGGGAGGAGTGAGGAGTTGAGCAACAAGACGTACGTGATCGGGGTCGGAATGACCAAGTTCGAGAAGCCCGGCAGCAAGGAGGGCGACTACCCGGACTGGGCCAAAGAGGCGGGGGAGAAGGCGCTCGCCGACGCCGGCATTCCTTATGAGGACGTCGAGCAGGCCTTCGCCGGCTACTGCTACGGCGACTCGACCTACGGCCAGCGGGCGCTCTACCAGCTCGGGCTGACCGGAATTCCCGTCGTCAACGTCAACAACAACTGCTCGACCGGCTCCTCGGCGCTGTTCCTGGCGCGCCAGGCGGTCAAGGGTGGGGTCGCCGACTGCGCCCTGGCGCTGGGCTTCGAGAAGATGGAGCCCGGCAGCCTCGGGGTCAAGTACACCGATCGCACCAACGCACTCGACAAGCACGCGATGCGGATGTTCGAGATCCGCGACCCGGAGGCCTCGCCGCCGGCGCCGCAGATGTTCGGAAACGCCGGCCGCGACCACATGCAGAAGTACGGCTCCGAACCCGACCACTTCGCCTGGATCGGCTGGAAGAACCACAAGCACTCGGTCAACAACCCCTACGCCCAGTTCCAGGACGAGTACTCGCTCGAGGACATCAAGGCGGCGAAGATGATCCACGACCCGCTGACCAAGCTGCAGTGCTCGCCGACCTCAGACGGCTCGGCCTGCGCGATCGTCGCCTCCGAGCGCTACGTCGACCAGCACGGCCTCTGGGAGCAGGCGATCGAGATCGCCGGCCAGTCAATGGTCACCGACCTCAGCTCGACCTTCGACGAGAACGCCGACTGCATGACGATCGTCGGCTCCGACATGTCGAAGACCGCGGCCGACGCCGCCTACGCGGAAGCGGGCGTCGCCGCCGAGGAAGTCGACGTCTGCGAGCTCCACGACTGCTTCAGCGCCAACGAGCTCATCACCTACGAAGCGCTCGGGTTCGCCGCGGAGGGCGAGGCGCACAAGCTGGTCGAGGAAGAAGCGACCACCTACGGCGGCAAGGTCCTCGTCAACCCCTCGGGCGGGCTGATCTCGAAGGGTCACCCGCTGGGGGCGACCGGCCTTGCGCAGTGCTCGGAACTGACCTGGCAGCTGCGCGGCACAGCCGACAAGCGCCAGGTGGAGGGCGCGAAGGTGGCGCTCCAGCACAACATCGGCCTCGGCGGAGCCGCCGTGGTCACGGTCTACAAACCGGCGGCCTAGGGAAGGCCGCCGCAACGGAGGAGGAGCACGATGGCGAAGCAGCGGCGTTCACTCAGCGGCAAGGTCGTGGCGATCACCGGCGGTGCCCGCGGGATCGGCAAGGCGACGGCTTCGGCACTGGTCGCGAAGGGGTGCCGCGTCGCCATCGGCGACCTTGACCTCGAGCTGGCCGAGAAGACCGCGACCGAGCTCGGCGGCGGCACCGTCGCGCTCTCGCTCGACGTTACCGATCGCTCCTCCTTCGCCCACTTCCTCGACGAGGCCGAACGGCAGCTGGGGCCGATCGACGCCGTCGTCAACAACGCCGGGATCATGCCGGTGACCCCGTTCGAGGACGAGAGCGCCGACTCGGTCCGCCGCCAGATCGACATCAACCTCCATGGCGTCATCACCGGCACCCAGCTGGCGATCAGGCGCCTGCGGCCGCGCGGCAGCGGCTACATCGTCAACATCGCCTCCCAGGCGGGAAAATCAGGCCTGCCCGGTATTGCCACCTACTCGGGCACCAAGCACGCCGTCGTCGGGATCAGCGAGGCGGTGCGGGCGGAGCTGCGCGGCAGCGGCATCGAGGTCCTCTGCGTGATGCCGACCGTCGTCAACACCGAGCTGACCAGCGGCGTCGGCCAGAAATGGGTGAAGCCGGTCGAGGCCTCCGACGTCGCCAACGAGATCGTCGACGCGATGGAAGTGCCGCGCTTCGACGTCTTCGTCCCGCGCGCCAACGGCGCCCTCTACAAGGTCCTGGCGCCACTGCCGCGCAGCTGGCGCGAGGCGCTGGGGCGGGCGATGAAGGTCGACAAGCTGATGATCGAGGTCGACCACGGCGCCCGCCAGGCCTACGAGGACCGGGCGGCGGCCAGCGAGCCGGGCCAGGCAGAGGACGAGATGACGCCCGAGCCGCAGCGCGACGCGGCTTAAATTCCGCGATTGGTGAACTTTCCCCCCTATAGGGGCGTAAATTCACCAGACGACCTGATGGGACGGATCTACGACGCCACCTGGGGCCGGATGTTCTCGGCCTTCTACGACCGGGCCTTCGCGGCGACCGAAGAGGCCGGCCTGCGCGAGATGCGCGGCCGACTGTTGAAGCAGGCGCGGGGGAGGGTTCTGGAGCTGGGCGCGGGAACGGGCCTCAACCTGGAGCTGTACCCGCGCGAGGGGCTCGACTGCCTGACCCTGACCGAGCCCGACCCGCACATGTTCAAGCAGCTGCGCAGCCGCGCCCAGGAGGTCTGCCAGGGCGCCGACCTGGTCGAAGCGGGTGCCGAAAACCTTCCCTTCGAGGACGACAGCTACGACACCGTCATCGTCACGCTCGTCCTCTGCACGGTTCCCGACCAGCCGGCGGCCCTGCGGGAGGTCTCCCGCGTCCTCGCCCCGGGCGGCCGGCTGCTCTTTCTCGAGCACGTCCGCGCCAACCACCCGGACCTCGCCAAGTGGCAAGACCGCTGGGAAAAGCCCTGGCGCTTCCTCGGCGACGGCTGCCACTGCAACCGCGACACGGTCGCGGGGATCGAGGCGGCAGGCTTCGAGGTGGCCGAGATCGAGCGCACCCAGCTGCCAAAGGCGCCGCCGATAGTGCGCCCGCTGGTCCGGGGGAGCGCGTCGGTCGTCTAGGGGGTTATGTCTACTCGTCGGGGTACTCGGTGTTGAACCAGTGGGTCCAGTAGTACATCGCCCAGGGTTGAAAAGCGATCCAGATTCCCAACAGGGCGACGGCTACGACCACCCAGCCGAAGGCAAACGCCTCCAGCCAATTGAAGCTCTCGTGATGGTCCGCCAGTGCAAGGGCAAGGCCGATTCCAATCAGCGCACAGAGTCCAACTCCAGAGGTCAGGCCAACCCAGTTCTCGCGGTCGGACCCTCGTTTCCTGGAGGCTTGCAGGGCCCAGGACATCTGCACAGCGTAGGCAACGAGAAGCGTCGCCCCGATCTGGGCTAAGGCTGCGGCGGTTTGATCTGGCCTGGGAAATAGGTGGTAGATGCCCAGGAACGAGACCACAGTGCAGGTGAAAGTCGTTGCCGTGGCCTCCAAGAGGCCACGCGAGAACGGTGAGAGCGCGCGCAGGACCGGCAGTTTCCACCAGAAGTCATTCATCGGGCGCGGGAGGCTATGGAATACCGAGGACGGCCCAGGCGCGTATCTAACGCACGATAATGGTGGTTATGTCAACTTGGAGCGGGATCGCTCCGGATTGGCCTAGCCCGCCTCTTCGATCGCCCCTTCGAGGGCCTCTGAGGAGCTTGGCGTGTCTATCGGTTCGAGGCCGACGGTCTTTGGTCCCTTGATCGCGAAAGACGGCGTGCCGGTGAAGCCGAGTTTGTGGGCTTCGGCAGTCGATGCTTCAACTTCGGGCTCTAACTCGGCGCGTTCGCGGTTCCAGTGGCTCAGGTTCGGGACGTCGGCCCCTTTGGCGATCGCCTCCAGAAAGGCGTCATTGGCGTAGCCGGTGGCCTCGTTGCCCTGGTTTCTGTAGAAGAGCTCGACGAAATTCCAGCCACGCCCCTGGTTCCCGGCTGCGTAGGCGGCGGCTCCGGCCGGCTGAGACTGATCGTCGATGATCGTCAGGACGCGGTAGCTGATCTTCACCCGGCCATTCTTGACCTGGTTTTCGATAATCGGCGGCAGAACCCCTTCGGCAAAGGCCTTGCAGTACGGGCACTTCAGGTCGGCGAACTCGACCAGTTCGACCGGCGCCTGCGGGTCTCCGAGGGTCATTCCTTCCTGCGGGATGCCCTTCAGCGCCCGGTTCACCTCCGCCTTCCCCTCGAGCTTGGTGTCGCCGCCGTCGCCGCTGCTCGAGGCGTTGACGACGATCAGCACCAGGACAACCGCGACTGCGAGGAATGCCGCCCCCGCCGCCAGCTGCAGCAGCTGCTTCCTGCGCTCGCCGTCGTTCATGCCCGGTTCGGCAACGGCCCGCTCTTGCTCACGTTCTGGGCTCCGGCATAGGCGACCAGCCGCGTCGCGCTCAGGGCGAAGAGGATCGTCATCAGGATCGCGCTGCCGACGCACCACTGGCAGATCGCTTCGATCTTGAAGATCTCGACGTAGGTGAGGAAGACGCTGTAGCCGAAGCCGCCCAGGGCGACCAGGAAGCCGCCGAAGCGCGCCAGGTCGCTGACGAAGAAGGCGCTCGCCAGCAGGAGGACGTAGCCGACGATGCCGAAGACGGCGATGTTGACGCCGGCGAGGTGCGAGTAGGAGCTCTTGGCGACCGTGGCGCAGCCGCTGGAGCCGGCGATGCAGGCGGGCGCGTCGCCCCCGGCCGCCTCGACCGCGATGTAGGTGGCGACGCCGACGCCGAGGGCGGCAAGGAAGGCGATCGCCCGCCTCAGGGTCCACTCGCTCGGGTAGCTCATCGGGCGGAAGATAAGGCCTCGGCGTAAAAGGCCGCTAACGCCCGCGAGAGCTTGCCGCCCTGCCAGGCCAGCGGCGACTCGCCCTCACCCTCGCTGACCAGCCGCGCCTGCGGTAGCGCCTCGGCGAAAGCGGCGGCGGCCTCGTAGGGATGCCCGGGGTCGGCGTCGTCGTTGCTGGCGACGACCAACGCCGGCACCTGCAGATCCCGCAGGTCCTCCATCGAGCCGAACGGGCGCGAGCGCGGGACCTCGCGCAGCGCCCGCGCCAGCGCCTCGGGGTTCTGCTGCCGCTCGATCCGCTCCCGCGTGAAGCGCAGCACCGACTCCTGCCAGCGCGCGTCGATCCCCTGGTTCTCGCTGACGTAGGCGACGAAGCCGCCGGTGCCGCCGCTCTCCAGCGCCGCCGCCAGGCCGTCCCAGTATGCGAGCGAGGACTCGCGGATCTCGCCGAGGTACGTCGGCCCGATCACCGCCAGACCGGCCAATCTCTCCGGATGGCGCAGCGCGTAGGCGACCGCCGTGTGCGCGCCCATCGAGTGGCCGCCGAGGAGGAAGCGCTCCCCCTCCTCCAGACGCGCCGAGACCACCCGCTCCAGGTCCGCCACCAGCTCCGGGTATCCATAACCCTCCCCCGGCGGCGCCGGATCGGACTCCCCGTGCCCCCGCGCGTCGTAGGTGACGACCTTGTGCCCGGCCCTGGGCAGGGCTCTGGAACCGTGGAGGACGTAGCGCCGCGTCGCCGTGATCCCGTGGCAGAGGACAACCGGCGGCCCCTCCCCCAGCTCCTCGCCGAACAGCCGCGGTGCCGGCTCGAGCGCGAAAGGCCGCCCCGCCAGCGGCATCAGCCGAGGGCCGCGACCGCTTGCTCGAGGTCCCCGACCGACTCGAAGCTGGCGCCGGTCCGGGAGACGGTCCTGTGCCGGATCACCCCGTCGCCGTCGATGACGAAGATCGCCCGCTGCACGTAGCGACCACCGGGCGCGTCCTTCAACTCGGTCAGCCGCGCCAGCGGGCCGATCCAGCCGGTCACCCCGTAGCGCTTCGCCACCTCCAGGTCCTCGTCGGCGAGCAGCGGCACGTTCAGTTCCTGCTCTTTGACCCAGTGCTCGTGAGAATCGACCGACTGCGGCGAGATTCCCAGCACCTCGGCGTCGAGCTGGTCGAGGCGGCCGCCTTCGTCGCGGTAGTTGCAGAACTGCTTCGTACAGACCGTGGTCGCGTCGCCGGGGTAGAAGGCGAGGATCAGGTTGCGGCCGCGGTAGTCGGAGAGGCGGTAGGTCTTCTCGCCCGTTCCAGGCAACTCGAAATCGGGGGCTTCGTCGCCCACATCCAGCTTGGCCATGGGAGCCAGCTTAGAGGACCTCTTCGGGCGCCTATTCGCGTTCGATCGTCACTTCTTCGATCAGGACCGGCCGTTTCGGCGTTTCCTGCGGCGTCCCCAGGGCGTCGATCTTTTCCACCGTGTCGTAGCCGTTGCTCACTTTCCCCAGCAGGGCGTATTCCGGCGGCAGGCCGGCGTCGGGCGCGGTGACGACGAAGAACTGGCTGCCGGAGCGGCCCGGCGGGTCGGCGGAGCTCTTCGCCATCGCGACCACGCCGCGGGTGTAGGAGAGGTTCGGCGGCGGCTTCTCGTCGACGGTGTAGCCGGGGCCGCCGGTGCCGTCGCCCTTCGGGTCGCCGCCCTGGATCACGAACCCGGGCGCAATGCGGTGGAAGTCGAGGCCGTCGTAGAAGCCCTTTTCGGCGAGGTAGGCGAAGGAATTCGTCGTCTTCGGCGCCCGTTCGGTGTCGAGGGCGATATCGAACGTGCCCTCGCTGGTCTTCACTACCGCGGTCGCCGCTTCGCCCGGTTCGAGGACCTGGTCCGGGCCCTTGCCGGACTTGGACGTGCTTTCGCCGTCCGAGCCGCCTCCCTGGCCGATCAACACCGCCACCACGACCCCGACGGCGATCACCGCGAAGACGGCGAGGATGATCCAGCGACGGTCGGGCTGCTGCTCCACGGCGGCGAACCCTAGTAAACGTTCCCGAAGCGAATGACCTCCCCTCCCCTACTCACCCCGCTTGCCGCCGCCGTGCTCCACGTCGGCGACCCCGAGCGGATCCTCCAGGTCGAGTGCGGCGCGGGCGAGGGCGCACTCTTCCTCGCCCGCGAGTTCCCCAGCGCCCGGGTGCGCGGGATCGACGCCGACGCCGCGGCGATCAGGCGGGCGAGCGCCCGCGTCGGCCTCGATCCCGAGGGGCGGGTCGCCTTCAAGCAGGGCGGGCCGCGCTCGCTGCCCTTCCCCTCCGACCACTTCGACCTCCTCGTCGCCCTCGACGCCCGCCCCGGCCTGGCCGAGGCCGCCCGCGTCCTTCGCCCCGGGGGCTTCCTGGCCCTCGCCGCCGTCGACCGTGTGAGCCCGCTGGGAGGCCTCGGGGGCCGGCTTTACCGGCGGCGCCAGGGACGGTCGGGGTTCGAGCCGATCTGGGAGGAAGCGGCCGGCGACGGCAGCTTCTCTGTCGCCCGCCTACGCGGCGGCGGGCCGGTTGGCGGCTCCCTCTAGGCTGGCGCGGAATGGAGATCGCCGGGATGCCACTGACCCTGCTCGTCAACCCCGCCTCCGCCGGCGGCAGGGCGCTGAAGCTGCTGCCCCGGGTCGAGGCGGCGCTCGACGCGCAGCGGGCCGTCTTCCGGGTCGAGCGGACGCGCAGCCTCGAGCATGGGGTCGACCTCGCCCTGCGGGCGGCGGAGCTGGGCGAGGTGCCGGTCGTGGTCAGCGGCGACGGCCTGATGGGGGCGATCGGCGGCGCCCTCGCCGGGGCCGAGACGCCGGTCGGGCTTGTCCCGTCCGGGCGCGGCAACGACCTCGCCCGCGCGCTCGGCATCCCCGACGAGCCCGAGGAGGCGGTCGCGGTGATCCTCGGCGGCCACAGCCGCCTGATCGACGTCGGCGAGGCCAACGGCAGGCGCTTCCTCGGCATCGTCAGCGTCGGCTTCGACTCCGAATGCAACCGGCTCGCCAACGAAACCCACTTCATCCGCGGCAACCTCGTCTACGCCTACTCGATGGTCCGCACGCTGATCGGCTGGCGCTCGGCCCGCTTCACGATCGTCGCCGGCGGCGAGCGCCGGCGGATCAGCGGCTACTTCGTCGACGTCGCCAACAACAGCGTCTACGGCGGCGGCATGTACATCGCCCCGGAAGCGGAGATCGACGACGGCCAGTTCGACGTCGTCGCGATCACCGAGGTGGGCAAGCTGCGTTTTCTCAGCGGCCTCCGCGACGTCCTCAAGGGCGCCCACATCGGCAAGCCGGAGGTGACGACCTTCCGCGCCTCGCGGCTCGAACTCGACGCCAGCCGTCCCTTCCCGGTCTACGCCGACGGCGACCACCTCACCGACCTGCCGGTGCAGCTGAAGATCCTCCCCCGCTGCCTGTCGATCCTCGTGCCCGGCGACGGGACCGCCTGATGGCCGGCGGTGGGCGCGGCGGCCTTTTCGGCGCCAAGGTGGCGCTCTCCCGCGCGGTCGGCCGGGCCAGCCGGGCCAGCGGCCGCGGCGGCGGCACCACCCTGCCCGGGCGGGTGCTGCTGCGCCTGGACCCCGAGGCGATCGCCCGCCTCGGCGGCGGCCTGACGCGCGGGACGACGGTCGTCAGCGCCACCAACGGCAAGACGACGACCGCCGGAATGCTCGCCGGGGTCCTCGCCGCCGACGGACGTCACCCGGTCCACAACCGCGCCGGCTCGAACATGACCTGGGGCGTGGCGACGGCGCTGCTCGAGCAGCGCGGCGAGGAAGGGCTGTTCGAGGTCGACGAGGCCTGGCTGCCGCGGGTCAGCGAGCAGCTCGATCCCGGGCTGATCGTGCTCGGCAACCTCTTCCGCGACCAGCTCGATCGCTACGGCGAGATGGAGGCGCTGGCCGACGAGTGGGCGAAGACGGTCGCAGCGCGGACCGGGCGGACGCGCTTCGTCCTCAACGCCGACGACCCGCTGATCGCCGACCTCGGGCGCGACCCGGAGGGAGCGCGACGCGAGGGCGTCCTCTACTTCGGCATCGAGGACGACTCGCAGGCGCTGCCGGAGCTGCAGCACGCCTTCGACGCCAAGCACTGCCGCCGCTGCGGCCATCCCTACGCCTACGAGCGTGCATTCGTCGGCCACCTCGGCCACTACTCGTGCCCCAACTGCGGTGCCGAGCGGCCGCGGCCGGAGGTCGCCGCAACCGCGATCGAGCTGCGCGGGATGGACGGGTCGAAGACGCGGGTTCGAACCCCGTCGGGCGAGATCGAGGTCGAGCTGCCGCTGCCGGGTCTCTACAACGTCTACAACGCCCTCGCCGCGATCGCCGCCGGGCTGCAGCTCGGGGTGGCGCCGCAGCGGATCAAGGCGGGGCTGGAGGGAACGCGGGCGGCGTTCGGCCGTGTCGAGACGATCGCGGTGGCGGGCGTGCCGGTCTCGATCCTGCTGATCAAGAATCCCGCCGGTGCCAACGAGGTCTTGCGGACGCTGCTGCTGGAGAGCCGCGACCGCGGCCCCGTCGACCTCTGGGTCGCCCTCAACGACAAGATCGCCGACGGTCGCGACGTCTCTTGGGTCTGGGACGCCGACTTCGAGCTGCTGGCGGGAGCGGTGCGGCGGGTGGTCTGCTCCGGCACCAGGGCGCCGGAGATGGCACTGCGGCTGAAGTACGCGGGCTGGCCGACCGAGGCGATCGAGGTGGTCCCCGGAATCGGCAGCTCGCTGGACGACGCCGTCGCCGAGGCCGACGGCCGCCTCTTCGCCCTCCCCACCTACACCGCCCTGCTCGAACTGCGCAAGCTGCTCGCCGACCGAGGCCTGGCGAAGGAGTTCTGGCGGTGAACGCGACAACGAGCGCGATCTGGCACGACGTCGAGTGCGGCTCCTACGCCGCCGACCTGCCGCTCTGGGAGGAGCTGGCCGAGCGGCAGGGCGGTCCCGTCCTGGAGCTCGGCTGCGGGACGGGGCGGGTCGCCCTGCACCTCGCGCGCCGAGGTCACCGCGTCCACGGCCTCGACCGCGACCCGGACCTGCTCGATGCCCTCGCCGATCGCGCAGCCGATTTACGCCCCAGCGGGGTGGGGACGGAATCGGATGCGTTCGTGGCGGTACTCCTCGCCGACGCCCGCGACTTCGAACTCTCCTCGCCGGCCTCGCTCGTACTCGCACCCACCCACCTGCTGCAGCTCCTGCCCGATGCGGAGGAGCGGGCGAAGAGTCTGCGCTGTATCGCCGCCTCGCTGCGCCCCGGCGGGATTCTCGCCGCCGCAATCATCGAGGGGATGCCCGAGCCCGACGGCGCTCCCCCTCCGATCCCCGACGTCCGCGAGGTCGACGGCTGGGTCTATTCGAGCCTGGCGGTCGAGGCAGCGGTCGGCCCGGGAGAGATCGTCGTCCGCAGGCTGCGCCAGACGGTCTCCCCTGAGGGCTCCCTCAGCGAAGAGCCGAACGAGGTCCGGATCGCCACCTTCAGCGCCGAGACGTTGGAGACCGAGGCGGCGCTTCACGGGCTGATCCCGGCCGGCCGCCACGTAATCCCGCCGACCTCAATGCACGAGGGCTCGCTTGTCGTCCTGCTCGAGAAGGAGGCCTGATGGAGCTCCGCGTCCTCAGCCTCTATCCCGAGCAGATGAACATCTACGCCGATCGCGGCAACATCCTCTTCCTGCAGCGGCGCTGTGAGTGGCGCGGGATCGGCTTCGTCCACAGCGGCGCCGGACCCGGCGAGGCGGTCGACCCGGCCGCCCACGACCTCTTTTACATCGGCGGCGGCCAGGACCGCGACCAGCGCGCCGTCGCCGCCGACATGGTCGCGAGCAAGCAGGAGGCGATCGCCGAGGCAGCTGATGACGGTGCCGTCCTGCTGGCCGTCTGCGGCGGCTACCAGCTGCTCGGCCACAGCTACCAGCTCGGTGAGGAGAAGCTGCCGGGCCTGGGGATCGCCGATTTGGAGACGGCGCGAGAGCCGGGGCCACGGCTGATCGGCAACGTCGCGATCGAGGCCGACCTCGGCGCCGGCCCGCGGCTGATCGCCGGCTTCGAGAACCACGGCGGCCGGACTTACCTCGGCGCCGCCGCGCAGCCTCTCGGCAAGGTGGTCTCCGGCCACGGCAACAACGACCGCGACGGCTTCGAGGGCGTCCACCGCGACAACGTCATCGGCACCTACCTGCACGGCCCGCTGCTGCCGAAGAACGCTTGGCTGGCCGACCACCTGATCGCCCTCGCCCTGGAGCACCGCTACGGCACCCGCCCCGAACTGGAGCCACTTTCCGACGAGCTAGAGGCGGCCGCCCACGAGTCGGCTCGAAAAGCCGCAGCCGGCTAGCTCGTCTGTTCCTTTTCGTTGCTCGACAGGGAAAAGGAACAGACGAATCAGCGGCCTGAGGAGCCGAAGCCGCCGGCCCCGCGAGTGGACTCGGTCAACGCCGTTGCCTCGACCGGCTCGGCCAGCGCGATCGGCGTCAGCACCAGCTGCGCGATCCGGTCCCCAGGCTCGACCCGAAAGGTCTCGGCCGGATCGGTGTTCAGCAGCAGAACCCGCAGTTCGCCCCGGTAGCCCGAGTCGATCAACCCGGGAGCGTTGACAAGCGCGATCCCATGCTCCCGCGCCAGCCCCGACCGCGGCAGCACCAAGCCGGCATGCCCATCAGGAATCTCAACCCCCACCCCGGTCCCAACACTCCACCGCTCCCCAGGCCCGATATGAGCCGCCTCACACGAATAAAGATCAAGACCTGCATCCCCCGCGTGAGCACGCGAAGGAAGAGTCGCCTCCTCTTTCATCTTCACCACAGGCAGCTGCATCGCGCGAGAGCCTACATAGGCCCGCTCAGACAACAGCCAGATCCCTAAACCGGTGCATCTCCGCCGAAGGCACTTTGGCGTGCACCAAAACCCCATCCTCACGCTCGGTCCGTTCCAGATCCCCGGCAACTTCGTGCAGCTCGTGCAGCCGCCCGCCCTGCGAATACGGGATCAACAACTCCACCTCGGTCAGCGTCTCCCCGAAGGCCGCCTCGATCCGCTCCCGGAGCTGCTCCAACCCCTCCCCCTCGCGGGCCGAGACCAGCACCGCCTCGGGATGGTCGAGCTCGGTTTCGCGTCGCTCCTCCTCGCTCAGCAGATCGACCTTGTTGAAGACCAGCAGCCGCGGCTTCTCGCCGGCGCCGATCTCCTCCAGCACCTCGTCGACCGCCTGCATGTCGGCGAGCCGCCGCTCCTCGGAGGCCGAGGCGTCGACAACGTGAAGGAGCAGGTCCGCCAGCACGGTCTCCTCGAGAGTCGCCTTGAACGCCTCGACCAGTTGGTGCGGAAGCTTCTCGATGAAGCCGACCGTGTCGGTGAGCAGGTAGTCGCGACCGGATAGCTCGAAGGTCCGCGTCGTCGGGTCGAGGGTGTGGAAGAGGCGGTCGCGGACCTCGACCTCGGCGCCGGTGAGGGCGTTGAGGAGCGTTGACTTGCCGGCATTGGTGTAGCCGGCGAGGGCGACCCGGGGCAGCGAGGAGCTGTCGCGGCGGGCGCGCATGACGCCGCGGTTCTTCTCCGATTCGCGCAGGCGCCGGCGCAGGGCCGAGATGCGGTTGCGGGCGAGGCGGCGGTCGGTCTCGATCTGGCTCTCGCCCGGGCCCCTGGTGCCGATGCCGCCGTCCATGCGCCCGGCGCCGAGGCGCTCGAGGTGGGTCCAGAGCCCCCGCATGCGGGCCATGTTGTATTCGAGCTGCGCCAGCTCGACCTGCAGCTTGCCCTCGGCCGAGTGGGCGTGGTCGGCGAAGATGTCGAGGATGACGGCGGTGCGGTCGATCACCGGCACCCCCAGCGCCGCCTCCAGGTTGCGCTCCTGGCGGGGAGCGAGCTCGTCGTCGCAGGCGACCAGGTTGGCGTCGCAGGCGGCAATCTCCGCTTTCAACTCGGTCAGACGGCCGCGGCCGAAGTAGCGGTCGGGATCGGGTTTAGGGCGCTGTTGGGTCGCGGTGCCGACGGTGGCGACTCCAGCCGTCAGCAGCAGCTCCTTCAGCTCGGCGAGTGGCTCGGCCTCGGCCTCGCCGCGGCCGTCGAGGATCCCGATCGCCAGCGCCCGCTGGCGCGCGCGGCGGTTGATTCCGCTTCCGTTTGCCGAGTTATCCACTCAGTCGGATTGTAAGCGGGGTCCCAAGCGGGATAGGGTGCGTCCCGTGAAGGTATTCGTCACCGGCGGCACCGGCTTCATCGGCGGCGAGGTCGTGCGCCGGCTGCGCGGGCGCGGCGACGAGGTCGTCTGTCTCGTCCGCAGTCCCGAAAAGGCGGGGAAGCTGAAGGAGATGGGCTGCGAGCTCGCATCTGGCGACCTCGGCGACGAAGCCGCGATCCGGGCCGGCATGCGCGGCTGCGACGCGGTGATCCACGCGGCGGCGATGTACGAGGTCGGGATCCCGGCCAAGCAGCGCCCGGCGATGTGGGACGCCAACGTCGAGGGCACCCGGCGGGTGATGGAGGCGGCGCGGGAGGAGAAGGTGCCGCGGATCGTCTACGTCTCGACCGTCGGCATCTTCGGCAACACCCACCAGAAAGTCGTCGACGAGACCTACAAGAACCCCGAGACCGACTTCACCTCCTACTACGAGGAGACCAAGCTCAAGGCCCACCAGGTCGTCCAGGGGATGATCGACGACGGCCTGCCGGCGATCATCGTCCAGCCCGGCGGCGTCTACGGCCCCGGCGACACCTCGCAGGTCGCCGACCTGCTCGAGCAGTTCTTCGCCGGCAAGTTGCCGTTGATGCCTTTCCCCGAGCTTGGGATCTGCATGACCCACGTCGAGGACATCGCCGGCGGCATCCTCCTGGCGCTCGAAAAAGGCAAGCTCGGCGAGACCTACGTGATCAGCGGTCCGGCGACGACGATGCGCGGGGCGATCGAGACGGTGGCGCGGGTCAGCGGTCGCAAGGCGCCGAAGCGGGCGCTGCCGACCGTGCTGATGAAGGCGATGATTCCTGTCGGGCCGCTGGTCGGCAAGGTGATGGGGCAGCCGCCGAACCTGCGGGAGTTGATCTCTTCGGCTGACGGCGTGACCTTTTGGGCTTCTTATGACAAGGCTGCGCGTGAGCTCGGGTATTCGCCTCGGGGGATGGATGAGGGGCTTCGGCAGACGCTGGAAGCCGATTCGCGTTTTCCTGACCCGGTTGCTTGAGCGCGTGCGAGTCATAGACGTCATGCATCTTGGGCGCCCGCATGTGATCGGGTGCTGGGAGGTCGATGGGATGCTGGTCGATCCTGGGCCTGAGTCTTCTCTGGAGACTGTTGTCGAGGCGATCGGGGTTGAGCGGCCTCGGGCGGTGTTGCTTACGCATATTCATCTCGATCATGCGGCGGCTACCGGGGCGATGGTTCGGCGTTGGCCCGATCTCGAGGTCTATGTGCATGAGCGTGGGGCTCCTCATCTGATTGATCCTTCGAAGCTGCTGGCGAGTGCGGAGCGGCTCTATGGGAATAAGTTGGGCTATTTGTGGGGGGAGATCTTGCCGGTGCCCGAGGGCAATGTCCGGGTGCTGAGGGGTGGTGAGACCGTCGAGGGGATGCGGGTTGCCTACACGCCGGGTCATGCCTCCCATCACGTCTGCTACCTGCACGAGGAGAGCGGGACCGCCTTTGTCGGCGACGTCGCCGCCTGCCGGATCCCGCCCTCGGAGCTGATCGTCCCTCCCACTCCCCCGCCCGACATCAACATCGAGGTCTGGGAGGAATCGCTGGACGCCGTCGCCGCCTGGTCGCCGCAGAGCCTCGCCCTCACCCACTTCGGCGGGATCGAGGACGACGTTCCCGGCCACATCGAGAAGGTGAAAGCGAAATTGCGGGAAGAGGCGGAGCTGGCGCGGCAGATGGAACAGCAGGCCTACAACGACGATCTCGAGCGCCGCATTCGCTCCGAGCTGACCGCGGAAGGGATCGACGGCGACACCGTCGAGGAGCTGCTGCAGGCCGTCCCCACCGCCTACCAGTGGGCGGGACTCGACCGCTACTGGCGCAAGCGGGCGGAGCGCGAAGCCGCCTAGCGCCGCAGTCGCTGGATGTCTTCGCCGGGCTTGACGTGGCGAGGCGGATCACTCGAGCCGTCGAACAGGGCGCGAGTCCCCAAAGGTTCCGGCAACCGAACCCAGGTATGGCCGACCGGATTGCTCTGGCAGGTGCTGGCCCCTTCGGGCGGATGGATCCAAAGCCTGATCAGTACGGCCCGCTTTCGATAGTCGACTTCCGGCTCGTCCAGGTAGGGAATCGGGTTTCTGCCGCTGGCGCAGTACTGCTCATGCACCGCGACCGGGATGGCACCCTCGTGGTCGGGCTTCGGATCGCATCGCGTCACCGCTGGTCGCAGCCAATCCACTTCGGGCACCTCGACGGCGCAGGACAGTCCATACCGCTGCTGCCTTCCGGAGCCCGTGGCGGGAGCCGCGAGGCAGAGCAGCGCCGCCAGTACCAGTAGTGCTGCCCTTTTTCTCCTCCTCAACACAGCCACTCGCCCAGGATAGAGCGGCTGGACTTAGCTGAGGTGCTCGCGCATCCGCTCGACCGCCTCTTCGATCCGCTCGTCGGGGGCGGTCAGGGCGATGCGGAAGAAGCCCTCGCCGCTCGGCCCGTACATCGAGCCGGGCGAGATGACGACGGCGGCCTCCTCGAGCACGCGCTCGCAGAAGGAGGTCGAGGTGTGGCCCTCGGGGACGGGCGCCCAGACGTAGATCGTCCCCTTCGGCGAGGCCACTTGAACGCCGATCTCATCGAGAGCGGAGACGACGAGGTCGCGGCGACGGGCGTAGGTCTCGTTCATCCTTTGCAGCGGCTCGCTCGGGCCCTGGAGGGCGGCGACGCCGGCCATCTGGATCGCCTCGAAGAGGCCCGAGTCGACGTTGGTCTTCAGCCGCCAGTAGGTCTGGATCGCCTCGGCGTTGCCGAGGATCGCGGCGCAGCGCCAGCCGGTCATGTTGTAGCCCTTGGAGAGCGAGAAGACCTCGACCCCGACCTCCTTGGCGCCGGGCGCCGCGAGGAAACTCGGTGCCACGTAGCCGTCGTAGGTGGTCTCCGAGTAGGCGTTGTCGTGGACGACGAGAATCTCGTGCTCCTTGGCGAAGGAGACGACCATCTCGAAGAACCCGTCGGGGACGATCGCGCCGGTAGGGTTGTTCGGATAGTTGATGAACAACAGGCGCGCCTGGGCGGCGACGTCGGCCGGGACGGCGCTGAGGTCGGGTGCGAAGCCGAGCTCCGGGACCAGCGGCAGCAGCTCGGCCTTGGCGCCGGCGAGGATCGGCCCGCCGGTGTAGACGGGGTAGCCGGGGTCGGAGGCAAGCGCGACGTCGCCGGGGTCGAGGAAGGCGAAGCAGAGGTTGTAGATGCACTCCTTGGCGCCGATCGCCGGGATCACCTCGGACTTGGGGTGGATCTCGACCCCGAAGCGGCGGTCGTAGAAGCCGGCGAAGGCCTCGCGGAACTCGTCGCGGCCCCGGTTGCTCGGGTACTGGTGGTAGGCCGGGTTGGCTACCGCCTCCTGCATCGCCGAGACGACGTGCGGGTAGGTCGGTTCGTCGGGGTCGCCGATCCCGAGGCTGATCACGTCGATGCCGGCAGCGCGCTTGTCGGCGATCTGCTGCTCGAGTTCCTGGAACTTGTACGGCGGGATGGCCTCGAGGCGCTTTGAGGGGTCGGCGATGCCCATGAGTCGCGGCAATCTATGCGATCAGGGGACTACTCGCCGTCCAGCTCGGCGAGCGCCTGGACCAGCTCCGGCGCCAGCTCGCCGGCGAACACCGGCTCGGCCCAGCCGTCAAGCCGGACAGCCAGGTCCTCGCCGATCTGGATCTGCAGCTCGCCCCCTTCGAGCTCAACGACGAGCTGGTTCGGGGCGCCGCGGAGGAAGGCGGTGACGGCGGCGCCGCTGGCGCCGGTGCCGGAGGAGAGCGTCTCCCCCACCCCGCGCTCGAAGATCCGCGCCCGCACCCGGTTTCCGTCGACGGCGAGGAAGCTGACGTTGGTGCGATGGGGGAAGAGCTCGTTGGCTTCGATCCCGGGGCCGATATCGCCGAGGTCGAGCCCGTCGAGCTCGTCCGCCTCGACGACGATCGCGCACTGCGGGTTGCCGATCGAGACGTGCTGGAACTCCCAGCTGCGGCCGCCCGATTCGAGGGTGCCGCGCCCGTCGTCGGGGCCCGAGGGGAAGTCCTTCGAGGTCGTCGAGGCATGCCCCATGTCGACCGAGCAGGTGAGCTCACCGGTGATCTTCGGCCGGATCGGCCCGGCGACGGTGCTGATCGCGAACTCCTCGGCATCGGTCCAGCCATTGCGGCGCAGGTAGAGGATCGCCTCGCGGGCGCCGTTGCCGGAGAGCTCGGCCTCGGAGCCGTCGGGGTTGAAGATCCGCAGCTCGGCAACGAACTCCGGGTTCTCGCTGCGGGAGAGCAGGAGAACCCCGTCGGAGCCGACGCCGAAGTGCTGGTCGCAGAGCCACTCGATCCGCGTCGCCGTCAGCTCCCACGGCAGCCGCTCCCGCTCGAAGATCAGGTAGTCGTTGCCGAGGGCCTGCCACTTCTCGAATTTCACGGCGCCAGCCTATTCAGAATCGCCGCCGCAACCTCCTCGTCGCCCAGGCCAGTCCGCTCGACCAGCACGAGGTTCGGGATTTTGCGCATCCAGGTGAGCTGGCGGCGGGCGTAGTTGCGCGAGCGCTTCTTCATCGTCTCCAGGTCGCCGGCGAGGAGCTCGTCGAAGCCGAGGGCTTTGCGCGCAGTGCGGCCGGGGCCGAGGGCGTCGGCGCGGCGGGCCTCCTCAGCGGCGCCGGCGGCGACGATCGCCTCGGTTCGGGCGTCAATCCGCTCGTAGAGCTGGGCGCGGTCCATGTCGAGGCCGAAGATCGTCGTCGGGTGCCTGGTCTCGGGCGACCAGAGCTCGGAGTCCTCCGATTCGGCCGGGACCTTCGCCAGCGAGAGTTTCGCGAGGGCTGCTCGCAGGTAGAGGCCGGTCCCGCCGACCACTATCGGCCTCCTCCGCGTCTTGAGGGCCTTGTCGATCTCTCGGTGGGCGAGCGGCATGTAGTCGGCGATCGAGAAGTCGGCGGTGACCGGGACGAAGCCGAGCAGACGATGCTCCAGCCGCTCCTGCTCCTCAGCCGTCGCGGTCCCCGTCAGCACCTTGAGCCCTTCGTAGACCTGCAGGGCATCGCAGTTGATCGCCACCGGGTCCTCCCCGCGCTCGCGCAGCAGCTCCGCCAGGGCCACGGCGACGCCCGTCTTGCCGACCCCGGTGGGGCCGAAGATGGCGACGACCCTCAAAGCAGGGGCGTCAGCGGTCGCGCCAGGACGCCGCTCAGCGTCTGCGAGGTCGCGCTTTCGATCTCCACCTCGACCAGCTCCCCCGCTTCGGCGACGCCGTCGAAGTTAACCGCCTTGCCGTGGCGGGTGCGGCCGCGCAGCTTGGTCTCGTCGGTGCGGCTGGCGCCCTCGACCAAGACCTCCATCGTGCGGCCGACGAACCGCTGTGCGCGCTCGGCGGCGCGCCGCTGGACGACCTCGACCAGTCGTTCCAGACGCTCGACCTTGAGCGGGTGCGGCAGCTGTCCGTCCATCGTCGCCGCCTCGGTTTCCCGGCGCGGCGAGAAGATGAAGGTGAAGGCGCCGTCGTAGCCGACCTCCTCGGCGACTTCCAGAGTTTCCTCGAAGTCGCGCTCGGTCTCGCCGGGGAAGCCGACGATGACGTCGGTGGTGATCGCGCAGTCGGGGACGTGCTCGCGGATCAGCGCCACCCGGTCCATGTAGCGGCCGCGGTTGTAGGTACGGCGCATCCGTTTGAGGACGGCGCTGGAGCCCGACTGCAGCGGCAGGTGGATCTGCTCGCAGAGCGCAGGCAACTCGGCGTGGGCGCGGATCACGTCCTCCTTCATGTCCTTCGGGTGCGGGCTCGTGTAGCGGATCCGCTCGATTCCCTCGATCGCGTCGACCCGCTGAAGCAGGTCGGAGAAGCCGATCCGCTTCTCCGGCGGCAGGTCGCGGCCGTAGCTGTTGACGTTCTGGCCCAACAGGGTCACCTCGCAAACTCCGTCGGCCGCCAGCTCACGAGCCTCGGCGACCAGCTCCTCGGGGTCGCGGCTGACCTCGCGTCCTCGGGTTGAGGGGACGATGCAGTAGGAGCAGACGCAGTTGCAGCCCTGCGAGATCTGCAGCCAGCCCTGGAACTCGCGTTCCCGGCGGGCCGGCAGGTGGCCGGAGAAGTCCTCGAACTCGAAGTAGCCCTGGGCGCTGAGCGAGTCGCTGTTGAGGAACTCGGCAAGCTTGTGGATCTGGCCGGGGCCGAAGGCGACGTCGACGAAGGGAAAGCGCTCGAAGACCTCCTCCTTGACCGACTGCGCCCAGCAGCCGCCGACCCCGACGATCCGCCCGGGCTCTTCGGACTTCAGCCGCTTCGCCTCGCCGAGGTGGGCGATGAAGCGGCTATCGGCCGACTCCCTTATCGAGCAGGTGTTGAAGAGGATCAGGTCGGCTTCACCGCGCTCGGTGGCCTCCTCGTATCCCAGCGAAGAGAGCATCCCCCGCATCCGCTCGGAGTCGTGCACGTTCATCTGGCACCCGAAGGTGGTGACGTGGAACTTCTGGGCCATCGGACGCAGGGTAGCGCCGGAGGGGCGCTACTTGACGGTGAGCGTGCCTTCCATTCCGGCTTCGCGGTGGCCGGGAACGGAGCAGAAGTAGGTGTAGGTGCCGGGCTTCAAATTGGCCGAGACCGATTCTTCTCCTTCGATGATCGGTTCGAAGCCGGCCAGTTCTTTTCCATCTTGTTCGATCACGACGTTGTGTTCGAGCGGCGCAGGATTCGTGAAGTCGATCGTGACTTTGCCTGCTTTAGCGCTCAGTTCGGTCTGGTCGAAGGCAAGCGCCGTGGCGTCGGCCGCGAGGTCCAGGGTCGTCGTGGCTTCGGCCCCCTTCGAGCCCTGCTTGCCGCCCGCCTTTTGCTCGGACCCTTCGGTCGGGCCCACCGGTTCTTCTTCTTCGGGTCCTTCCGCGCCTTTTTCGGCTTCTTCTTCGCTCTTCTCGGTTTCGCCGCCCTGGGCGCCGCCTTCGTTGGAGAAGCCGCCCGTGCCTTCGGCTTCTTCGAGCTCCTTGGCTGCTTTCGCGTACTCCGGCGCCTTATCTGCCTGCTCTTCGGCGCCGTAGCGGACCGCGAAGGTGGTGGCGCCGAGGACGAAGATCGCGAACCAACCGATCACGAGCGGCAGCGCCCGCCCCGGGAAGTTCTTCAGTCTCAAGCCGGCAAAGCTGACGATCAGCGCCGAGCTGGCGAGGACGATTCCGCAGACGTAAAAGAGGGTCTTGTTATCCATGCAGGCGCGATCCTATAGAGGTCTGCGCTCAGGTCGCCTCGAGGCGAAAGCGGCCTACGCCGCCCTCGCCTCGGGCGCCGCCGGAGGGGTCTCCTCCGCGACCGGCTGAGCCGGCTCACCGTCGATCCCGAGCGCCGTCCGGATCTTCGTTTCCAGCTCCAGAGCCAGCTCCGGGTTGTCGACCAGGAACTGTTTGGCGTTGTTGCGGCCCTGACCGAGGCGGGTCTCTCCATAGGAGAAGAACGAGCCCGATTTCTGGACCAGGTCCTGCTCGATCCCGAAGTCGAGCAGCCCACCCTCACGCGAGATCCCGACGCCGTACTCGATGTCGAATTCGGCCTGGCGGAAGGGCGACGCCACCTTGTTCTTGACGACTTTGACGCGGACCCGGTTGCCGACCGCCTCGGTCCCTTCCTTCAGGGTCTCGATCCGGCGGATGTCGAGCCGCTGCGAGGAGTAGAACTTCAGCGCCCGACCTCCTGGCTGGGTCTCCGGCGAGCCGAACTGGACGCCGACCTTTTCGCGGATCTGGTTAGTGAAGAGACAGACGGTGTTGGTCCGGTTGAGGTTGCCGGCCAGTTTGCGCATCGCCTGCGACATCAGACGAGCCTGGAGGCCGACCGTGGTGTCGCCGATCTGTCCGTCGAGCTCGGCCTTCGGGGTCAGCGCCGCGACCGAGTCGATCGCGACCACGTCGACCGCACCCGAGGCGATCAGCCGGTCGGCGATCTGCAGCGCCTGCTCTCCGTAATCGGGCTGGGAGACGAGCAGCTCGTCGGTGTCGACGCCGATCGCCCGCGAGTAGACCGGGTCGATCGCGTGCTCGGTGTCGATGAAGGCGCAGACCCCGCCCATCGACTGGGCCTGGGCGATGATGTGGTTGACCAGCGTCGTCTTTCCCGAGGACTCCGGACCGAAGATCTCGACGATCCGGCCCCGCGGGACGCCGCCGATGCCGAGCGCGAGATCGAGCGCCAGCGAGCCGGTCGGGATCGCCTCGACCTTGACCGTGCCTTTGTCGCCGAGGCGCATCAGCGCGCCCTCGCCGAACTCCTTCCTGATGCCGCTGACGGTGTTCTCCAGCGCGGCGTCCTTCGCTTTCGCCTCCTTCGCGGAGACGTCGTTCAAGGTCGTTTTCCTATCTGCCATCTCGATCACCTAACTGCTGCCTCATCCGGGCAGCTCGGCTTGTGCCAACGGCACGTAGCGCGCACCGGTCGGCTTGAGTTCAGAACGGTAAAGGGTCATCCGGCGGCAAATTCGTGCCTCCGAGAGCCCTTTCGGGAGCTTCCCGGGCGGCTCGGAGACGACCGCCGGCCGCCTCGACCCCCGCCCTTCGGAGCGCACCCTCGCAACGGTTACGTGTGGCCAGAACGCTCGCTTCTCCGACTCGAAAAAGCCGCCCGCGACCAGCCCCTGGGCCACCCCGGCCTGCAGGGCTTCGGTTCCCGGCGAGAGGACCGGCAACGTGAACACGCGCGCCCGCCCCCGCGGCGGCCTCTGCTCGGGGTCGAGCAGCTCCACCCATCGAGCCGGGCCGGCGTTCTCCCGCACCACGGCAGCGATCTCCTCGATCTCCTCCTCGTCGCGGTGACCGAGGAAGGCCAGGGTGATGTGAAGCGACTCCGGCGCAACCGGTCGCAGGGCGGGATCGGCCAGAGCCTCCCTCCCCCAGGCCACTATCCCCTCGCGGAGCTCGTCCGGGAGGTCGAGGGCGACGAACAGTCGCGCCCGTCGGCTTATCGGTTGCTCCTTGGCCACGGCCGCCACGCTACGGAGCCGATACGCACCGAACAACACCGCAAAGAAAATCTTCGCGCGCTACTTCGTGCCCTCTTCCTCGCCTAGGAGCATCCGCAGCAGGTGCATCCCGACCAGGGCCGAGCGTTCGCGGATGTCGAGGCGGCCGCCGGGAATCACCGGGTCACGGGCGATGCTGGTGCCGTCGGCGAGACGGGCGTTGAAGCAGACGTAGCCGATCGGCTTCTCCTCGCTGCCGCCGCCGGGGCCGGCGATGCCGGTAATCGAGACTGCGACGTCGGCCTCGAAGCGCTCGATCGCCCCGATCGCCATCGCCTCTGCGACCTCGGGCGAAACCGCCCCCTTCTCCTCGATCAGAGCGGGGTCGACGCCGAGCATCCCGGCCTTGGCCTCGTTCGAGTAGGCGACGACGCCGCCCGCGAAGTACTCCGAGGCCCCGGCCAGATCGGTCACCCGCGCCGCCAGCAGGCCGCCGCTGCAGGACTCCGCCAGCGCCAGGCGGTGACCGAGCAGGAGGGTCGCCACCTGGGCATCGATCGTCTCGCCGCCGAGGCTGAAGGTCTCTTCCCGGTGACGCCGGACCAGCCCGTCGCGGACCGCCTCCGCAACCGCCAGCGCCTCGTCGCGGTAGCGGACATCGATCTCGATCTCCCCTCGGCGCAGGCAGGTCGTCACCTCGACGCTCTCGAGCTCGACCCCCTCCCGCTCCATCTCCCGCAGGCTCTTGGCGATTTCCGACTCCGGGACGCCGAACATCCGCATCGTGTAGGAGCGCAGCGGCGTTGCCCGGGCGAGGATCTGCCGCACCGGCTCCGTCTCCACCGCCGCCTCCCACATCGGCTGCAGCTCGCGCGGGGGACCCGGGAGGACGACCACGACCCGCTCCCCCGCCGGCACCACCAGACCCGGGGCGGTCCCCACCGGATCGAGCGGCGTCGCCCCCTCCGGCACCATCGCCTGCTTGCGGTTGGCATCCTGCAGCGCCGCTTCGTCGAGCCGGAAGCGCTGCGCAAAGCCTTTGAGAATCTCGGCGATCTTCGCCTCCATCGCCTCGTCGAGGACCATCTCGCGGCCGGCGAAGCGACCGACGACCTCGGCCGTGAGGTCGTCCGCGGTCGGCCCCAGCCCCCCGGTGGTGACGATCAGGTCCATCCCCTGCTCGGCCATGAAGCTGAGCGCCGCCTCGAGGTCGTCGGGGCGGTCGGCGACGACGAGGATGTGGGCGACCTCGACCCCGCGCTCGGCCAGGCGCTCCGAGACCCAAGGACCGTTGCTGTCCGAGATGCGACCGGTGATTACCTCGGTCCCGGTGACGACGATGCCGGCGCGGATCATGCGACCGGAAGCTACCGGAGTGGCACCGCTTGACTGACGTGAGGAGCCGGGCGGTGTGGCTGCTCTGCCGGCTGCTCCCCGGACCCGCCCCCACTCGTCAGCCCGACCACGAGCAGCGCCGCGACGACGGCGAGCGTGACGAGCGCTGCGATCAACCGCGGTGGGACCTTCCTACGTCTCCTCCGGGTAACCGGGCGTGGTTTCGGATCGACCCGCGGCAGCCGCTCCCCTGGACGCGCCGCGCCCCGGGCCTGCCGCTGTTCCTCGGCGAGGCGCTCCCCGTCGAGGCCGACGAGGGCCGAGTAGGCGCGGATGAAGGCGCGGGCGTAGATCTCGCTCGGCAGCTGCTCCCAGTCTTCGTCCTCGATCGCCTGCAGGTAGCGGCCGCGGATCTTGGTCGCCTCCTCGACGTCCTCGAGGCTGAGCTTGCGCCGACCTCTGGCCTCACGCAGCTTGTTGCCGACACCATCGTCCACAACCCCCATTTTGCGGCCTTTCGGCCGCTTCGCAAGGAATTCCCTCTAAAGGTCTGGGTCGGACTCGACGGCAACCGGTGCCGGCTCGCTGTCGGCGCCGAGGACGCGCGAGAGATCCGCCTGCGTGATCAGGACCTGGCGGGGTTTCGAGCCCTCGTAGCCGGAGATGACGCCGCGGCGCTCGAGCATGTCGATGAGGCGGCCGGCTCGGGTGTAACCGACCCGGAGCCGCCGCTGGATCATCGAGACCGACGCGGTCTCGGTCTGGACGACGAGCCGGATCGCCTCGTCGAGGAGCTCGTCGCTGTCGGGGTCGAACTCGTCGTCGCGATCCTCGCCCTCGGCCTCCTGCGGGGTCTCTAGCAGCTCCTGTTCGAATTCCGGTTCGCCCTGCTTGGCCCAGTGGCCGGTGATGCGGGCGATCTCGTCCTCGGTGATGAAGGCGCCCTGGACACGCGACAGTTTCGAGGTCCCGGCGCCGCGGAAGAGCATGTCCCCCTGGCCGAGCAGGGCCTCCGCCCCGCCCTGGTCGAGGATCACCCGCGAGTCCGTCTGCGAGGAGACGGCGAAGGCGATCCGCGAGGGGATGTTGACCTTGATCGTGCCGGTGATGATGTCGGTCGAGGGTCGCTGGGTCGCCAGCACCAGGTGGATCCCGGTGGCGCGCGACTTCTGCGCCAGGCGGATGATCGAGTCCTCGACTTCGGCCGGGGCGACCATCATCAGGTCCGCGAGCTCGTCGATCACGCAGAGGATGTGAGGCAGCGGCGCTTCGCCCCTCTTCTTCCGCACCCGGTTGAGCTCGGCGAGGTTGCGGGCCCGGGCCTCGCTCATGATCCCGTAGCGGCTCTCCATCTCGGTGATCAGGTTGGAGAGGACGTTGGCGGCGAGCCGCGGCGAGGTGACCACGGGGGTCAGCAGGTGGGGGACGTTCTCGTAGTGGTTGAGCTCGACCTGCTTCGGGTCGACCAGCACCAGGCGGACTTCGTTCGGCGAGGCCTGCATCAGGATCGAGGAGAGGATCGCGTTGACGCAGCCGCTCTTGCCCGAGCCGGTGGTGCCGGCGACGAGGACGTGCGGCATCTTCGCGATGTCGGTCCAGACGGCGTTGCCGTCGATTCCCTTGCCGAGCCAGGCGACCAGCGGCGAGGTCTTCTCCGGCCGGCCGGCGTAGATGTCGCCGAGCCGGACCATCTTGCGGGTCCGGTTGGGGACCTCGACTCCCACGGCCTGCTTGCCGGGGATCGGCGCGAGGATGCGGATGTCGGTCGAGGCGAGCGCGTAGGCGATGTCGTTGGCGAGCTCGGTGACTTTCTTGACTTTGGTCCCGGGGGCGAGGCGGAGCTCGAAGCGGGAGACGTGCGGGCCGGAGACGATGCCGACGATCTTCGCCTCGACGCCGAAGTGGCCGAGCGTCTCGACCAGCTTGCGGCCGACGGCTTCGTGGTCTTTCGGATCGGGGCCTTTGTCGTTCTTGCCCCGTTCGAGCAGCTTCACCGAGGGCGGGCGGTAGTCGATCTCTTCCGACATCGTCACGCCGCGTTTGTTGCCCAGCGGGGTGAGGCCGGCGTGGGCGCGGTCGCCGTCATCGACGACGGCGACGGCGTCCTCGGAGTCGTAGTTCTTGAGCTCCGCGGGGGCCTCCTCCCCCTCCTCGGCCGGGAGAACGTGGGTCGCGTCCTCCTCGGGCTCTTCTGCGTCGAAGACCCCGGTGTCGAACTCGTCCTCCTCGGCCAGGGCGACGGTCGGTTCGAAGTCCTCGTCCTCCTCGGGGTAGGAGCTCATCACGTCGGTGGCGCCGGCGACGGTTGCCGCCTCGGCCCGGGCCTCGCGGTGCTCGCGCCAGTCGGCGTGGGTCTTGGCGACCGTGCGGGCCGCCGCGTCGCCGCCCGCGAAGAGACCGCGGAAGAGCCCACGCAGGCCGCGGCCGATGCCACGGACCAGGTCGGAGACCGAGGTCCCGGTCAGCAGCATGCCGCCGACGACCAGGAGCAGGACGGTGAAGATGCGGGCGCCGACCTCACCGAAGAGGTAGGTGAGCGCGGTTTCGGCGCCGTAGCCGACCTTGCCGCCCTCCCAGCCGAAGAAGAGGACGAAGACGAGGTAGACGCCGAAGGCGAGGAGGAAGAGGGCGATCAGGTCGATGTGGCGCTGCTCGAGGCTCGCCGGCAGGTGCAGCCCGGCTTTCGCCTTCGGCTTCCGTTTCGAGGCAGCTTTACCGCGGCGGGCCGGTCGGCCCCGCTTCTTGCGCACGAACATGGTCCCCGCTTCGACGCCGGCGCCCACTCCCCTGCGAGCTAAATTCGCTCTAAAACTCGCGCGGAGCGGGCATTTCGACGGCTACCATCGCTTCGTGCTCTCCGAAGCCGACCAGATTGGTGGCCGCGTCCTGATCGTCGAGGACGACGTCGACATCGCCGATGTCCTCCGCCGCTCGCTGCGCAACGAGGGCTACGAGGTCCGCACCTCGGCTGACGGAGTCGAGGCGCTCGACGTCGCCGCCGGCTTCACCCCCGACCTCGTCGTCCTCGATCTCGGGCTGCCGGGAATGGACGGGGTGGAGGTCTGCCGGCGCCTGCGCGACGACGGCGACGTGCCGATCCTGATGCTGACCGCGCGGGCGGAGACCGAAGACAGGGTGACCGGTCTCGATAGCGGCGCCGACGACTATCTGGTGAAGCCGTTCGAGCGGCAGGAGCTGCTGGCCCGGATTCGCGCCCTGCTGCGCCGGCGGCCGCCGCGCGGCGCCGCCTCGCTCGAGGTCGGCGACCTCGTCCTCAACCCCGACACCCGCGAGGTCCGTCGCGGCGAGCGCGAGATCGAGCTGACCAACCGCGAGTTCGAGCTGCTCGAGTTCCTGATGCGGAACGAGCGCCTGGTCGTCTCCCGCGAGCGCCTGCTGGACGAGGTCTGGGGGTACGACCCGATGGCCGCGACCAACACGATCGACGTCTTCATCTCAAACCTGCGCCGCAAGCTCGAGGAAGGCGGCGAGGGTCGCCTCCTCCACACCAAACGAGGGGCCGGCTACGTCCTCAAGGCCTAAGGTGAAGCTCGCGGTGCGGCGGCTGTCGAAGCCGAGATCCTGGCCGGTGCGCTGGCGCCTCGCCCTCGTCTCCTCCGGTCTGACCTTGATCATCCTCCTGCTCTTCGGCGGCCTGATCGGGAAAATCGCGACCGAACGGATCCGCGACGACTACAACGGCGAGGTCACCAGCGCCGCGCAGATCCTCGCCGGCCAGATCCAGATCGTCTACCCCCCGTTCGGGGGCGAACCGGAAGCGTTCAAAAGCCCGCAGCTGAACGCCTTTGTCCTTCCCGACGACGCCTCAGCATGGGTCTACGACGCCGAAAAGAACTACGTCACCTCGAACCGAAACGCGACCCCGCTGGGACCGTTGCAGGAAGGCCTGACCGACTATCACGGGATGAGAGTTGCCTCCGAACCGATCCTCGGCACCAACCAGGAAGTGACGGGGTACGTCCAGTACGGGCGCAGCCTGGGCCACGTCGAAGACACCATCGACCGGGTCTGGCTGCTGATCCTCGGGGGAATCCTGGTCGGGACCCTGCTCGCCATCGTCGTCGGGGTGGCGATCGCCCGGCGGGCGATGCGGCCGATCGCCTCGCTCACCTCGACGGCCCGCGAGATCGCTGCCACCCGCGATCCCTCCCGGCAGATGCCGCAGCCCGCCGACGACGACGAGGTCGGCGAACTGGCGCGGACGCTGGGAGAAATGCTCCGGTCCCTCGATGCCGCCCGGGCCGAACGCGAGGGAGTGATGCAGAAGCAGCGGGATTTCGTCGCCGACGCCTCGCACGAGCTGCGGACGCCGCTGACCAGCGTCCTCGCCAACCTCGAGCTCCTGCAGGCCTCGCTGGAGCGGACCGATCAGGCCGAGGACCAGGAGATCGTCGACTCGGCGTTGCGCTCATCGAAGCGGATGGGCCGGCTGATCGGTGACCTGCTCCTGCTCGCCCGCGCCGATGCCGGGCGTTTCGACGCACACCGCCGCCTCGACCTGGCCGAGGTCGCGGGAGAGGCCGCCGCCGAGGTCGCGCCGCTGATGGGCGACCGCCGCCTCGTGGTCGAGAACGAGCGTCCGCTGCGGGTCGACGGCAGCCGCGACGAGCTCCACCGCATGGTCCTCAACCTGCTCGACAACGCGATTCGCCATACCCCCCGCGGCTCGTGCGTCGAACTCACCCTGCGCGAGGAGGGTGGCGAGGCGTTGGTCGAAGTGGCCGACGACGGACCGGGAATCCCCACCGAGATGCGGGCCCAGGTCTTCGACCGCTTCGTCCGCGGCAAGGGACCGGCCGACACCGCCCGCGGCACCGGCACCGGCCTCGGGTTGGCAATCGTCAACGCCGTCGCCGAGTCCCACGGCGGCAGCGTCGAGGCGGCCGAATCCAGGACCGGCGGCGCCCTCTTCGTCGCCCGCATCCCCCTGGCGGCCGGGGGCAAAGCCGCGACGAAACCTTTAAAGACGCTTTAGGGCCGCCCCCTAGCTTTCCCCGTGGACGAGACACACTAGCCCGCCGGAGCTTCTCCCCAGAACTACTCCGGCGGGCTTTTTCTTTGACCAAAAAAAGAGCGCCCGTCGAAGACGGGCGCTCCCCTGGATCATTCGTGTTTCCCGGCCCTACATCCCGCGCAGGTTTTCGGCTGCGGCGAGGTAGCTCGAGCCCTGGAGGATGGCCGTGTTGGTTCCGGCGGCAGAAGGCACGCCGACGATCGAGTTGACGAACGGGTCGACCGCCCATGAGAACAGGATTCCTCCGCAGCCGTTTGCCCCAGGCGCTGAGAAGGAGTTGTCTACGAGACGGTTGTTTTTGAGGATGAGGATCTTTTCTTCGAATTCCGTGAGTTCTCCGGCGCTCCCGGAAATCGGACCATTGGGGGGCGGCGGAGAGGTCGTTCCGGTGGTCAGGTTCAACTGCATCGGGTTCGAGTTCGATCCGATGTAGCAGTTGCTTCCCAGGAACGAGTTGCTCAGCTTCACCTTGACCGGCAGACCCAGCACGGTTCCTGACTGGGTGAGGGCGTTGAGGAAGTTGGCTTTGATCGAAGACGCGGAGCCCGCGAGTTCGACCGTAGCGGTGACCCCCGTAAACCCGTTGTTGATCGTTTCGTTGAAGAGGTCCTTGAGGATCTGCGGCCACCAGCTCGGTGCGACGACGCCCAGAAGCCCCCCGGGTACTGGCTGAGGCGTTTTAGAGAGCGTGATGCCGTCGGTCGGCGCGTAGAAGGTCAACGGACCGAGGACGCCGGCAGGGCCACTTGCCCCACCCTTGAGGATCACCGGATTGACCAGCGGTACGTTCTTTTTCCCCAAGGTGAAGTTGCCGCTGCTGCTTTCCGAGAACACGCAGATTTCGACGGCAGGGTTGCTGAGCGGGCACTGGTTGAAGCGAGCGTATTCGCCGGTAAGCGATGCTGAAGCTGAGGCGGCCGGCACAAGCATGAGCGCCGCCAGAGTCGCGGCCAGAAGTAGCCGTTTCATTGACTGGTCCTTTCGTTGGTTCCTGCGGAGCTCCCGTGCCCAGCAATGGAACTACTTGTTCCCACAAGTGACACCGCTTCTAATCACTCAGGCGTGTTTAAGCAACTGGAACCTGGGGTAGCCTCTTGGCCGACCGGAGGTTTGCGGTGCAACCAAGGCCTTTTCAGCGGAGCGCCCGACTTCCGCGCGCGCATCTTTCCACGGCGCTGGTCGCGGAGTCCAGTTAGACCTCGATAACGACTGGCAGGACCATCGGGCGGCGTTTCAGGCGTTGCCAGACGAAGCGGCCGATCGCCTCGTGCAGGTCCTCCTCGATCAGGTGCGGCTCGCGGCGGCCCGCCTCGGCTGCCTCGTCAAGCTGGTCTTCGACCAGGTCCTTGAGGTCTTCGACGAGGGCATCGGCCTCCTCGAGGAAGGCGACGCCGCGGAAGATCACCTCGGGATCGGCGACGATGCTGCCGTCGTCGCTGGAGATCGTGGTGACGACGATGAAGATGCCGTCGGCCGAGATCTCGCGCCGGTCGCGGAGGGCGGCGTCGTCGGGCTCCCCGATGTTGACCCCGTCGACGTAGATGACGCCGGCGTGGATGTCCTCACCGAAAGAGGCGCCTGCGGAGTCGACTTCCAGCGGCAGCCCGTTGCGGCCCTGGAAGATCCGCTCGCTCTCGATCCCGACCGCTTCGGCCAGCTCCGAGTGCAGCCGCAGCCGCTTGTAATCGCCGTGGACCGGCAGCACGAAGCGCGGCTTGGTCAGGTTGAGCATCAGCTTCAGCTCCTCCTGCCAGCCGTGGCCGGAGGCGTGGATCGGGGCGTCCTTGGCGGTGATCACCGTGGCGCCGATCTCGTAGATGCGGTCGATCGTCTCGTTAACGGCCCGCTCGTTGCCGGGGACCGGCGTCGCCGAGAAGACGACGGTGTCGCCGGAGTGGAGCTGCACGTCGCGGTGGTCGTTGTTCGCCATCCGCCGCAGAGCCGACAGCGGCTCGCCCTGACTGCCGGTCGAGATCACGACCACTTTCTCGTCCGGAAAGTCCTCGATCTCACGGGGCTGGATGAAGATCCCCTGCGGGGCTTTGGCGATCCCGAGGTTGGAGGCGATGTTGAAGTTCTTCCGCATCGAGCGCCCGACCAGGGCGACCTTGCGGTCGAGCTTCTCCGCGGCGTCGATCACCTGCTGGACGCGGTGGATGTTGGAGGCGAACGAGGTGACGATGATCCGGCCCTTGCAGCGCGAGAACTGCTCCAGCAGTGCCGGTCCGACCGCCGACTCCGACGGCGCCACTCCGGGGCGATCGGCGTTGGTGGAGTCGCCGCAGAGCAGCGTCAGCCCTTCTTCGCCGAGCGCGGCCAGCCGGGAAACGTCCGCCGGGCGGCCGTCAACCGGGGTCTGGTCGAACTTGTAGTCGCCGGTCATCAGCACCGAGCCGGCGTCGGTCTTCAGCAGGACGGCGCGCATGTCGGGGATCGAGTGGGCGAGGTGGATCAGCTCGATCTCGAAGGGCCCGCAGCGGACCTTCTCGCCCGGCGGAAGCTCCTGCAGCGGCGCTTTCTCGCCGAGCTTGTGCTCGTCGAGCTTGGAGCGGACCATCCCGATCGTCAGCAGGCCGCCGTAGATCTTCGGCGGGATCCCGATCTCCCGGAGGACGTACGGAAGGGCGCCGACGTGGTCCTCGTGGCCGTGGGTGAGGACGATCGCCTCGATGTCGGAGGCGCGGTCGCGCAGGTAGGTGAAATCGGGGAGCACGAGGTCGATCCCGTGCATCTCGGCGGTCGGGAACATCAGCCCGGTGTCGACGACGACGATGCGGCCGTCGTACTCGACGACGGTCATGTTCTTGCCGATCTCGCCGAGGCCGCCCAGGGGCAGCACTCGCAGTTTGCTTGGCACTAGTTACTCACTCTCTTCAAAGGTTTTCGTGTCTAACTGGCGACGGCGACACCGGCGGCATCGAGTCCGGCCTTGATGGCGGCTCGCTGCTCGGCGTCGGCGGACACCAGGGGAAGTCTCAGTCGGTCCGCGCAGAGGCCCAGCATCTCCAGGGCCGCCTTCAGCGGGATCGGGTTGGTGGTCACCGAGGTTGCCTCGTAGACCGGGGTGATCTCGGCGTCGATCTGGCGTGCTCTCTCGAGGTCGCCGGCCTGTGCCGCGTCCCACATCTCGCGCATCCGCTCGCCGACGATGTGGGAAGCGACGGTGATGGCGCCCCCGCCGCCGAACTCGAGCACGCGGAGGAAGGTGTTGTCGTTGCCGGCGAGAACCGTAAGGCCCTCGATCGGGCCGAGCTGGTCGTCGTTGGCCTGCTTGAGGGCGACGATGTTGTCGACCTGGCCGAGCTCGCCGAGCAGCTGCGGGTCGGCGTTGATGACGACCCGCGAGGGGATGTTGTACATCACCATCGGCAGATCCGGAACGGCCGCGGCGACCGTTTCGAAGTGGGCGCGGATCCCGGCCGGATTCGGCTTGTTGTAGTAGGGGACGACAACCAGCGAGGCGTCGGCGCCCGCCTCGGCGGCCATCCTCGTCAGTTCGCAGGAGTGGCGGGTGTCATTGGTGCCGGTGCCGCAGATGATCAGCACCTCGTCCCCCGCCTCGGCCCGGACGGTCTTCAGCAGTTCGATCTCCTCGGCGTCGGTCAGGGTCGGGCACTCGCCGGTCGAACCGGCGATCACCAGCCCGTGGGAACCGTGCTCGAGGAGATATACCGCGAGGCGACGGGCGGCGTCGTGGTCGACCGCCCCGCTCTCGTCGAACGGGGTCGCCATCGCCGTCAGTAGGCCCTTGATCTCCTTCATCGCTCCAGGGTATCCCGTCGTGCGGCCATTCGGCTGTTAAAGCAGCTTCTCCAGCCCGACCGTGAAGCGGTCGGGCAGATCCGCCACCTTGCGGCAGGCAAGGACGACTCCGGGCATGAAGGAGCGGCGGTCGATCGAGTCATGGCGGATCGAGAGCGTCTGGCCGACGCCACCGAAGATCACTTCCTGGTGGGCGACGAGACCGGGCAGCCGGACCGAGTGGATCGGCTGATGGACGTTACCGCCGGCGGCGTCGATCAGCTCCTGGGTTCGCTTCGCGGTTCCAGAGGGGGCGTCCAGCTTCTTGTCGTGGTGAAGCTCGACGATCTCGCACTCGGGCATGTGCTCGGCGATCGTCTGCGAGACCTCCATCAGCAGCACGGCGCCGATCGCGAAGTTGGGGGCGACGAAGCAGTTGGCCTCGGCCGCCTCGGCCGCCTCGCGTGCGGCGTCGAGATCGAAGCCGGTGGTGCCGACGACCGTGTGCACGCCGGCCTCCAGGCACTCCTTGACGTTGGCGAGGGCGGTATTCGGGACCGTGAAGTCGACGACGACGTCGGCCTCCGGCAGTACCTCCGCAAGCTCGGTCCCGAGGGAGGGATCGGCGCGGCCGGTCAGCTCCAGCCCCTCGGCCTCTTCGACCGCTTCGCAGACCGTGGCGCCCATTTTGCCGGCGGCGCCGGCAACCGCGACCCGGGTCATGCGGCGACCAGGGCCTCGCTGACGGGCGCTAGAGCGGCCTTGAATTTGCCTTCGTCGACACCGACGCAGGCCGCCGAGAGGCGGTCGGCCGCGTAGAGCTCGCGCGCCAGCTCGGTCAGGTCGTCGACCGCGATCGCGTCGACCTTGGCCAGCATCTCGTCGAGGGTTTCGATAGGCAGCTCGAAGAGGGTCGCGCGCGAGATCCGGGTCATCCGCGCCGCCGTCGACTCCGAGGAGAGGACGAGGCGGCCCTTGACGCTCTCCTTCGCCCGCACCAGCTCCTCCTCGGAGACCGGCTCGGTGCGCAGGCGCGCCATCTCGTCGCCGATGATCTGGCAGGCCTCCTCGACGTTGTCCTCGCGGGTGCCGACGTAGGTCGCGACCATCCCCTGGTCGGTGAATTGCTCGTTGTAGGAGCCGACCGCGTAGGCGAGGCCGCGCTTCTCGCGCACCTCGCGGAAGAGCCGCGAGGAGGTCGAGCCGCCGAAGATCGCGTCGAGGACGGCGAGCGGGTAGCGCCGCTGGTCGTCGCGGCGCAGCCCCGGCGCCCCGAAACAGATGTGGTACTGCTCGGTCTCCTTGCTGAGGAAGCAGAGGCGGGCGTCGCCCTCGAGGTCGGCTCCGACCGTCTGCCCCTCCCCCTCGGCCGGCGGCTGCACCAGTCTCTGAGCCAGTTCGACGATGCGCTCGTGGTCGAGGTGGCCGGCGGCGCCGACGACGATCTGCGGCGCCGCGTAGTGGGCGCTGCGGTAGGCCTCGACGTCCGGCACCGGGATCGAGGCGATGACCTCGGGTTCGCCGAGCACGCGGCGACCGAGCGGGTGCTCGCCGAAGACGGCCTCGGCGAGGACGTCGTGAACCCGGTCCTGGGGCTCGTCGTCGTACATCGCGATCTCCTCCAGCACCACCTGGCGCTCGGAGTCGATGTCCGGATAGGTCGGAGCCAGCAGCATTTCCGACAGCAGCTCGAAGACCGCGTCGGTGTGCTCGTCGAGGAAGCGGGCGTGGAGGTGGGTCGTCTCCTTGCCGGTGGCGGCGTTAATCGAGGCCCCGAGCCCGTCGAAGCGCTCGGAGATCTCGATCGCCGAGTACTTCGCGGTGCCCTTGAACAGCAGGTGCTCGAGAAAGTGCGAGACCCCGGCCTGCGCCGGGGTCTCATTCCTGGATCCGGTCCGGACCCAGAGACCGAGCGCTACGGATCGGACCGAGGGAACCTCCTCGGTGACGACCCGTACGCCCGAGTCCAGGGTGGTGAGGTTGGCGCCCAACTAGCCGCGACGCTCGCGTTCACGCCCACGGCCGCCGCGATCGCGGTCACGACCGCCACGCCCACCCCGGTCGCCGCCGTTGCGACGGCCGCCGTCGCCGGAGCCGACCGAAGCCAGTTCCTCCGGCGATTTTCCGGCTACCGAGGGGTCCTCGGTAAGGCGGAGGCCGATCCGGCCGCGCTCCTTGTCGACCTCGACCACGGTGACGTCGATCAGGTCGCCGGCGCTGAGGACGTCGTCGACGGAGTCGACCCGCTCTCCCGGCTTCACGTTGGAGATGTGAAGCAGGCCGTCGGTGCCCTTGACCAGCTCGACGAAGGCGCCGAAGGTCGTCGTCTTGACGACTTTGGCGGCGTCGTAGCGATCGCCGATCTCGGCCTCCTTGGTCATCGAGTTGATGCGGGAGACCGCACCCTCGACCAGTTCGCCGGTCGGCGCGTAGATCCGCACCGTGCCGTCGTCCTCGACGTCGATCTCGGCCTCGAACTCCTCGCAGAGGGCGCGGATCGTTTCCCCGCCTTTGCCGATGACCGCCCCGATCTTCTCGGGGTCGATCTTGATCGACTCGATCGCCGGCGCGTGCACGGAGAGCTTCTCCCGCGCGCCGTCGATCGCCTCCGCCATCTTGCCGAGGATGAACTGGCGGCCCTTGTTGGCCTGGTCCAGCGCGTCCCGGAGGATGTCGAAGGTGACGCCGGTGATCTTGATGTCCATCTGCAGAGCGGTGATCCCGTCTGCGGTACCGGCGACCTTGAAGTCCATGTCGCCGAGGTGGTCCTCGACGCCGGCGATGTCGGTGAGGACGATGTAGTCGTCACCCTCTTTGATCAGGCCCATGGCGACGCCGGCGACCGGTGCGGTGACCGGGACGCCCGCCGCCTGCAGCGCCATCGAGGACGCACAGACCGAGCCCATCGAGGAGGAGCCGTTGGACTCGAGGGTCTCGGAGACCACCCGGATCACGTACGGGAACGACTCTTCGTCGGGAATCGTCGCCAGCAGGGCGCGCTCGGCGAGGGCACCGTGGCCGATGTCGCGGCGCTTCGGACCGCGCATGAAGCCCGCCTCCCCGACCGAGAAGGGCGGGAAGTTGTAGTGGTGCCAGAAACGTTTCGTGGTCTGCAGGCCGAGCGTGTCGATCCGCATGTCCATCCGCGTCGTCCCGAGGGCGACGTTGGAGAGGATCTGGGTCTCGCCGCGGGTGAACAGCGCCGAGCCGTGGACGCGCGGGGAGATGTCGACCTCGGTCTCGATCGGCCGGATCTCGTCCTGGGCGCGGCCGTCGGGGCGCTTCTTATCGACGGCGATCGCCTTGCGGATCGTTTCCTTCTCGATCGAGTCGATCGCGGCCTTGACCTCGGCGACGCGGTCGCTGTCGACCTCGCCGTCGGTGTGGGCGGCGGCGTAGTGGCCGACGACCTCATCCTTGACCTTGTCGATCGCCTCGTAGCGCTCGAGCTTGCCCTCGGTGGCGATCGCGTCGACGAGCGCCTGGCCGTGGGAGGAGCGGATCTCCTCGAGCAGCGCCTTGTCGATCTCCGGCGCCTCGTGCTTGATCTTCTCCTTGCCGGCCTTCTGCTGCAGCTCCTCCATCGCGCCGACGAGCTTCTTGATCTCGGCGTGGGCGATGTCGAGGGCGTCGAGGATCTCGGCCTCGGTGACGCCGGTGGCGCCCGCCTCGACCATCAGGATCGCCTCGTCGGTGCCGGCGACGATCAGGTCGAGTTCGAGCTCCTCGTGCGTCTCCTCGTCGGGGTTGACGACGAAGTCACCGTCGAGCTTGCCGATGCGGACGGCGCCGACGTGGGCGGCGACCGGGACCGGCGAGATCGCCAGGGCCGCGGAGGCGCCGTTCATCGAAAGGATGTCGTAGGGGTGGACCTGGTCGACCGACATCGGGGTCGCGACCAGCTGCGTCTCGTAGTGCCATCCCTTGGGGAAGAGCGGGCGGATCGGACGATCGATCATGCGCGCGGTCAGCGTCGCCTTCTCGCTCGATTTGCCCTCGCGACGGAAGAACGAGCCGGGGATTTTGCCCGCGGCGTACATCCGCTCCTCGATGTCGACGGTGAGGGGAAGGAAGTCGACGTCGCGAAGGTTGCCGACGGTGGCGGTGCAGAGGACCATCGTGTCGCCACTGCGGACGACGACGGCGCCGCCCGCCTGCTTCGCGAGTTTGCCCGTCTCGAAGGAGATCTGGCTGTCGCCGACATCCACCGAGACGCGGGTAACGTCAAACATGCTCATTTAGTTGTTTTACCTCCGGCCGCCCGGTTGACGGCCATCTGCTTTCAGAACTCTCGTTCTCTTTCAGGGGAAAGAGTACAGGCATCGAAAACCGCTGGAGTGCCCGCGACTCCGGCGCGGATGCCAGATCGGAAATCGCGGCTGATCCGGGCCTCGGTCTCCTCGCTGCGGCGGTCGGCCTCGAAGCGGTCGAGATCGAGCCCGAAGCGCCGCACCCGCTCCCAGAGGTGCGGGTCGTCGACCCTCCCCCGGTCCTCGTAGAGCGAGTCGACCATCTCGAAAAAACGCCCCTGCCGGCCGGCGGCCTCGGCGGCGGCGTGCAGGGCCGGCGAGCGCGGGTGCTTGCTTGCGACCGGGAAGTGGCGAAAGACGAGCCGGCCGTCGTGCTCACGCAGCTGCTGCCAGGCGACGGCGCAGCGCGGGCAGCCGAGATCGGCGTAGACGATCAGCCCCTCCTCCCCCTCGCCGCGGACGTGGTCGTCCGGTCCGACAGGGGGTATCGAAGCGCTCGTCAGATTCATATCGTCGAGACCGCAGAAAACCGTCGTATAGACGTATTTTTGCGGTCTCGCGTCAGGCGAGGGCGTCGAAGATGACGTTGGCGCCGGGGAACTCGCCCGGATTGGGCGATTCGTGGGTCCAGGCGACCTTGCCCTCCTCGTCGACGAGGACGAGGGTGCGGTTGGCGAAGCCCAGGGGCGCGTCCAGGTAGGAGCCGTAGGCGCGGGCTACCTCGCCCTTGGGCTCGAAATCCGAGAGCAGCGTCGTGTCGATGCCGAGCTTCTCCTGGAAGGCCTTGTGGGCGAAGAAGCTGTCGACGCTGATTCCGACCAGCTCGACGCCCTTCTCGGCGATCTCCGGCTTGACCTCCTGGTAGATCGAGAGCTGGTCGCCGCAGACGGGGCTGAAGTCCCCGGGGTAGAAGACCAGCATCAGCTTGCGCCCCCGGTAATCGGCGAGCGAGACCTTCTCCCCGTCCTGGTTGCGGAGGGTGAAGTCGGGGGCTTGCTCCCCGACCGCGATCATCGTCGCAGGCCGAGTTCTTTGACCAGGGCGCGGTAGCGCTCGAGGTCGGTCTTCTCGAGGTAGCGCAGCATCCGCCGGCGCTTACCGACGAGCATCAGCAGGCCGCGGCGCGAGTGGTGGTCTTTCGCGTGGGCGCGCAGGTGCTCGGTGAGTTCGTTGATCCGCTCGGTCATCAAGGCGATCTGGACCTCGGCTGAGCCGGTGTCGTTCTCGCCGCGGCCGTACTTGCCGATCAGCTCGCTCTTTTTCTCTTTGGTCAGGCTCATCTCGTTAAAAACGCCGCGCAAACTCAGCGCGACGGCCGCTGGAAGCTAGCACAGACGCGCCGGGCGTCATCGACGTCGCGGTGCATCTGGGCGATCAGCTCGTCGACCTCGTGGTAGGCGCGCTCGCCGCGCAGGCGCTCGACGAAGGCGACGCGGAGCGTCTTGCCGTAGAGGTCCTCCTCGTGGTCGATCAGGTAGGTCTCGATCAGCACCCCCCTTCCCGACTCGAAGGTCGGGCGGACGCCGACGTTGACCGCCGCAGGGACGCCGTTGGCGAAGGCCGCGTAGACGCCGTGGCCGGGGATCGCGAGGCGGTCGTCGGGGACGAGATTGGCGGTCGGGAAGCCGAGCTCGCGGCCGCGCTGGTCGCCTTTGACGACCCTCCCCTCGACCATGAAAGGGGCGCCGAGGCAGCGCCGGGCGGCGACCATGTCGCCGGCGGCGACGAGGGCGCGGATCCGGGTGGAGGAAACGGTCTCGCCGTCGACCTCGACCAGTGGCACCACCTGGGTCTCGAACTCGGGATGGGCTTCCAGCATCGCCGGGTCGCCTTTTGCTTTCGCCCCGAAACGGAAGTTCTCGCCGACCGAGACCCGCTTTGCGTCCAGCTTCTCGACCAGGATGTGCTCGACGAATTCCTCGGCGGTCTGGGTGGAGAAGCTCCTGTCGAACGGGATCACGACCAGCTCCTCGACGCCGAGCCCCTCGATCACGTCGCGCTTCACCCCGAAGGGCATGATCAGTTTCGGCGTCGCCGCCGGGTGCAAGACTTCGAGCGGGTGCGGGTCGAAGGTGAGGACGGTGTCGGCGCCGTCGATCACCGCCTGGTGGCCGAGGTGGACGCCGTCGAAGGTGCCGATCGCGACATCGCGGGGCCGCGGCTCGGCATCGGGCAGCGAGGTGACCTTGATGCTCACCGCAGCGCCTCCGCCACCGCCGGGACCAGCTCGGCGACGCGCGCGGCGCTCAGCTCCTCGCCGGCGTCCTCGACCCGGAAGGGCCCGACGGCGGTCCGCCGCAGGTCCGAGCAGTAGGCGTCATCGAGCGTCTCGACAAGGGTGCGGACGTAGGTACCGGCCGAGCATTCGATCTCGAAGTGGGCATGCTCGCCCTCGGCGGAGACGAGCTCGGCGCGGTGGACCTGGACGTCGCGCTGCGGCGTCTCCACCACTTCGCCGCGATGGGCCTTCTTGTAGAGGCGCTCGCCGCCGACCCGGACCGCCGAGGTCATCGGCACCCGCTGGCGCACGGTCCCGGTCGGCAGCTCCAGCGAGGCGGGCATCCGCCCGGTCTCGGTCAGCTCGCCGTCGGGGTCGCCGGTACTCGATCGCCAGCCCAGGCGCGCCGTCGCCAGGTAGGTCTTCGGCAGGCCGACGAGGAAGCGCTGTAGGCGGGTGGCGCGTCCGAGCAGGATCAGCAGCAGGCCGGTGGCGAAGGGGTCGAGGGTGCCGGCGTGGCCGGTTTTGGTCCGGCGCTGGCGCCGGACCTCGGCGACGACGTCGTGCGAGGTGACGCCTGCCGGCTTGTCGTAGAGCAGCACCGTGCCGGAATCTAGCGCCATGCTCAGAGGCCGAGCTGCGCGGAGACCTCTTGGGTCAGGAACTCGACCAGCTGCTCGTACTTGAGATCGGTGGAGAAGCCGGCGGCGCGTTTGTGGCCGCCGCCGCCGTTGAGGCGGGCGATTGCCGAGACGTCGACCTCGCCGGCGCTGGAGCGGAGGCTGACCTTGCGGGCGGCGCGGCCGCGTTCGCCGAGGTCGCGGATCACCGCGGCCACCTGGACCCCGTCGATCGAGCGCAGGTTGTCGATCAGCCCCTCGGTCATCTCCTCGCCGGCGCCGGTGGCCTCGTAGTCGGCCATCGTCACGTAACTGATCGCCAGCGCCCCGTCGCAGTAGCTGGAGATCCCCTCGAGCGCCCGCGAGACCAGCCGCAGCTTCGGCAGCGGCACGTGCTCGTAGAGGCGGCGGTAGGTGTCGTCGACGTCGACGCCGGCTTCGATCAGGTCGGCGGCCACCCGGTGGGTATGGGCGTTGGTGTTCTCGTACATAAATTTGCCGGTGTCGGTGATCAGCCCGACGTAGAGCGCGGAGGCGATTTCCGGCGTCAGCCTCGCTTCCAACAGCAGCGCCAGGTCGTAGACGATCTCGGCCGTGCAGGAAGCCCCCACCTCGACCAGGTTGATGTCGCCGAAGCGGGTGTTGTCGTGATGGTGGTCGATGTTGATGACGTCGTTGCCGCCGTCGGTCAGCCAGTCGACCGGCATCCGGTCGATGTTGCCGCAGTCGAGGAAGATGACGGTGCGGTCGGCCATGTCAGCGGGCGGCTCGTGGAAGACCTCCTCCAGCGGCAGGAACCGGTACTCGATCGGCAGCGGGAACTCTTTCGCGGCCATGAACATCACCGAGTCCTTGCCGAGGCCGGTGAGGACCTTGTGGAGGCCGAGCAGGGAACCGAGGGCGTCGCCGTCAGGGCCCTCGTGGGCGGTCAGCAGGAAGCGGTCGCGACTGCGCAGCTCCGAGGCGACCCGCTCGAGGTCGGAGGTGGCGATCTCGGGTAGCGAGCTCATTCTTCTTTCTCCAACAGCTCGGAGATGCGAACGCCCTTCTCGATCGTGTCGTCGTAATGGAAGGTCAAGGTCGGGGTCCGCTTCATCCGCGTCTCGGCGGCGATCCGCGACTGGATCACCCCGTGCGAGGAGCGCAATCCCTCCAACGTCGCCTCCCGCTCCTCGTCAGTCCCGAACACGCTGACGAACACCTTTGCGGTGCGCAGGTCAGGGCTGGTCTCGACGGCGGTCACGGTCACGAAGCCGATGCGGGGGTCACTCAATTCACCTGAAATTGCGGCGCCCACGACCTCCCGGAGCACCTCGTTGATGCGCCGCATGCGGGAGCCGGCCATGCTACTCCAGGGTCTGCTCGACCTGTTTGGTCTGGAAGAACTCGAGCACGTCGTCCTCCTTGACGTCGGCGTACCCCTCGAGCACGATCCCGCACTCCTGGCTCTCCTCGACTTCCTGGACGTTGTCTTTGAAGCGTCGCAGGGAGCCGAGCTGACCGGTCCAGATCACCGTTCCCTCGCGGATCAGGCGGACGCTGGCGGTGCGGACCGCCTTCCCCTCGGCGACGATGCAGCCGGCGATGCGGCCGACCTTGGAGGCTTTGAAGGTCTGTTTGACCAGCGCCTCGCCGATCGTCTCCTCGACCTCGACCGCGTCGAGCAGGCCCTCCATCGCGTTGCGCAGGTCTTCGGTGATTTTGTAGATGACCGAGTAGGTGCGGACGTCGACGCCCTCGCGGGCGGCGGCGCGTTTGGCGTCGAGCAGCGGCCGCACGTTGAAGCCGATGATGATCGCGTCGGAGGCCGAGGCGAGCATCACGTCGGACTCGTTGATGCCGCCGGTCTGCGAGTGGATGATGTTGATCGAGACCCGTTCCTGCGGCACTTTCGCAAGCTCGTCCTGGAGCGCCTCCAGGGAACCGGCGACGTCGGCCTTGAGGACGATGTTGAGCTCTTTGATCTCGCCCTCCTGGGCGCGGGCGAAGACCTCGTCGAGGCTGACCTTGCGGCCCTGGCGGCGGGCCAGCGCCTCGGTTTTGAGGCGGTGGGCGCGCTCGCCGGCCATCTGGCGGGCCTGGCGGTCGCCGTCGACGGTCTGCACGAACTCGCCGGCGTCGGCGACGCCGTCGAAGCCGAGCACCTCGACCGGCATCCCGGGAACCGCCTCGGAGACGGCGGTGCCGGTGAAGTCCTGCATCGCGCGGACGCGACCCCACTGCGGGCCGGCGACCAGCGAGTCGCCGACGCGGAGGGTCCCGCGCTCGACCAGCACGGTGACGACCGGCCCGCGGCCGGGGTCGAGCTGAGACTCGATCACGTGGCCGGAGGCGGGAGCGTTCGGGTTTGCCGTCAGCTCCTCCAGCTCGGTGACCAGGAGGATCATGTCGAGCAGGTTGTCGAGGCCGTCCTTGGTCTTCGCCGAGACCTCGCAGAAGACGGTGTCGCCGCCCCACTCCTCCGGGCTGATTTCCATCTGAGCGAGCTCGCCACGGACCTTTTCCGGGTTGGCGCCCTCTTTGTCGATCTTGTTGACGGCGATCAGCATCGGCACGTCGGCAGCGCGGGCGTGGTCGATCGCCTCCTTCGTCTGCGGCATGACACCGTCGTCGGCGGCGACGACGACCACGACGACATCGGTGACCTTGGCGCCGCGGGCGCGCATCGCCGTGAAGGCGGCGTGACCGGGGGTGTCGAGGAAGGTGATCGTCTTCTCGTCGTGGTGGACCTGGTAGGCGCCGATGTGCTGGGTGATGCCGCCGGCCTCGCCGGCGGCGACCTCGGTCTCGCGGATCGCATCCAGCAGCGAGGTCTTGCCGTGGTCGACGTGACCCATGATCGTCACCACCGGGGGGCGGTCGACGAGGTCCTCGTCGGCGTCGGAGAACTCGGGCTCCTCGGGCTCCTCGTCGGCGGCGTGGAGGATCTCGACCTTACGGTCGTACTCGTCGGCGATCGCCTTCACGGAGTCGTCGGTGAGGGTCTGCGTCAGCGTGGCCATCTCCCCCATCATCATCAGTTTTTTGATCACCTCGGCCGGGGCGAGGCCGAGCGATTCGGCGACTTCACGCACGGTGGCGCCGGAATTGACCTTGACCGCCTCGGGCTCGGCGGGGGTCGCCGGACCCATCGGCGGCTCCTCCAGCAGCGGGCGGCGGCGGCGACCGCCGCGGCGGCGCGGAGGCCGCTGTGGCGGCGGTCCGCCACCCTGCTCGCGGCGGGAGGCCTGGGAGTCGATGACGACGCGGCGTTTTTTCGAGCTCGCGCCCCCTCCTCCACCGCCGCCGGTCTGCTGGCCGCCGGCCGGGCGAACCGGTTTGGTCGAGGTCTGGGAGCCTTTCGCCGCAGCTGGTTTGGCGGCAGCTTTCGGCGCCGCCGACGGCTGCTCAGCTTTCGGAGGGGCTGCCGGCGCCGGCGCTGCTTTTGCCGCCCCGGTCCCGCCGTTGCCTTTGGCGGCCGAGATCGCTTTCAGCGCATCGGCCTCCTCGACGCTCGAGGCGGCCGCCTTGGCCTCCACTCCCGCCGCTTTCAGGGCGGCGAGCAGCTCCTTGGAGCTGACGCCCTGCGCTTTGGCGATCTCGTGAACCCGTTTCTTGGACACTAAGCCTGCTCCGCCTCCTCGGTGACCTCGGGTGCTCCGTTCGCGGCCGCTGCCGCCTCCGGATCATCGCCGAGCGTCTCGCCGTCGACTTCCTCGGCTTCGGTCGCCTCCTGCTGGATGTCCTCTTCGATCGCTTCCTCGGTCGCGACCTCGTCGGCGGTCTCGTCCGCCGGGGCCTCGGCCTCCTCCGCCGGAGCCTCCTCGGCCGGCTCGACGTATTCGCTCAGCGCCCGGTTGACGATCTCTTCGACCTGGCCTTCGTCGGCGTCGGGGTCGGCGAGGATCGCGACCTCGGTCTCCGAGACGTTGGCCAGCATCGCCACCTGGCTGGTCTCGAAGCGGGAAAGCGCCTGGTGCTGGGGCAGGCCGCAGTAGGTGGATCCCGGCAGCGCCGCGTTGGGGCAGCGGCGGCCGGTGGTCATCACCGCCATGCAGCGCCCGTCGAAGGTTTCTTCGCCCTCGACCTCGACCTCGTGTTCTTCGGAGGCGAACTCGGTCTCGGACTTGATGTCGACGCGCCAGCCGGTGAGGCGGGCGGCGAGGCGGGCGTTCTGGCCGTCGCGGCCGATCGCCAGCGAGAGCTGGTCGTCGGGCACGATCACCGTCGCCTGGCGCTCCTCGTCGTCGACGATCACCTCGCGGACGCGGGCCGGCGAGAGGGCTTTGGCGACGAAGCGGGCGGGCTCGTCGTTGTGGGGGATGATGTCGATCTTCTCGCCGCGCAGCTCGGAAACGACCATCCGCACGCGCGAGCCGCGGGGGCCGACGCAGGCGCCGACCGGGTCGACCCCGTCGGCGTGGGAGACGACGGCGATCTTCGAGCGGTAGCCGGGCTCGCGGGCGACGCCGACGATTTCGACCAGCTTGTCGGCGATCTCCGGCACCTCGAGCTCGAAGAGGCTTTTGATCAGCTCCGGGCTGCGCCGGGAGACCACGATCGCCGGGCCTTTGGTCGAGTCGGAAACATCAGTGATTACGGCCTTGACCCGCATTCCGTGGTCGTAGCGCTCGTTGTAGACCTGCTCGGACTTCGGCAGCAGCGCCTCGACCCGCTCGCGCAGCTGGACCAGCGTGTACCGCTTGTCGGACTGCTGGATGATCCCGGTGATCAGCTCGCCGACCCGGTCCTGGTACTCGTCGTACATCATCTGCCGCTCGGCCTCGCGGATCCGCTGCAGGATCACCTGCTTGGCGGTCTGGGCGGCGATCCGGCCGAAGTCCTCGGGGGTGACGTCTTTGGTCTCGATCTGGTCCTCGTAGGGAGCGATCATCTCCGGGTCGAGCTCGGGGTCCTCCGGCTCTTTCAGTTCACCGGTCTCGGGGTCGACTTCGGGTTCCTCCTGCTGCTCGGCAGCTTCGGCCAGCAGCTTTTCCTCCAGCTCCGGCGGCAGGATCAGTTCGAAGACGCGGAAATCCCCGGTCTCGTGGTCGAGGTCGACGCGGGCGTATTTGGCGGCACCAGGAGTCTTCTTGTAGGCCGAAAGGAGGGCGTCCTCGAGGGCGTCCATCAGCGTGTCGGCCGAGATTCCCTTCTCCTGCTCCAGTGCTTTGACGGCGTCGACGATCTCTTTGGTCACTGAAGGGACTCCTTGGTTTCGGAAGCGGTGGCGTTGCGGCGGTACTTCGGACCGGGCGACGAGACCTCGAGCGAATAATCGACCAGCAGGTGCTTCAGGTGGTGCGTGACTCTTTCGCAAAGTGCGAGGTCGACTCCATCGGGGTGGTCGATGAAGAGTCGCAGCGCGTCGCCCCTCGGTTTCTCGAGGGCGACCAGCTCGACGTCGCCGTCCAGCTCGGACAGCTCCTGCTGAATTTCTTGCTCGGTGGGCTCGGTCATGCCTGGATGTTTCGGGGTGGAGGCGTAAAAAAAGTGGGCCAGGCCCACTTCTCGACACACCTAGAGGACAAAAAAGCTTGTCGCCAGTATAGCCCGCTCAGCCCGCCGGCTGACTCTGTTTGTCCCGCAAGCGGCCGACTTCATCCAGAATCGCCTCGGCGATCGCCTCCTTGGAGTCGATCGGGACCTCGGTCGCCGACTCGGTCGCGATCAGGGTGACGGCGTTGCGCTCGCTCTCGAAACCGATCTCAGGGTCGGAGACGTCGTTGAGGACGATCAGGTCGGCGCCCTTGCGCTGCAGCTTGCCCCGCGCCCGCTCGACCGCCTCTCCCCCGTGCTCGGCGGCGAAGCCGACGACCGTCTGCCCCTGGCGCCGTTTGGCGGAGAGGCCGGCGAGGATGTCCTCGGTCGGCTCCAGCAAGAGCTCGAGCGAGCCGGAGCGCTGCAGCTTGCCCGCAGCAGGGTCGCTGACGCGGAAGTCGGCGGGGGCGGCGGCCATCAGCAGGACCTGGGTCGCCTCGAACTCCTGCTCCGCTGCCTTCGCCAGCTCGCTCACGGTCGCGACGTCGATTCGGCACACGCCGGCGGGCGCGGGCAGGGAGACGTTGGCGGCGATCAGCGTCACCTCGGCGCCGCGCCGCGCCGCCGCCGCTGCCAGGGCGATGCCCATCCGGCCGCTCGAGCGGTTGCCGATGAAGCGGACCGGGTCGATCGGCTCGCGGGTGCCGCCGGCGGTGACGAGGACGCGGAGCCCGTCCCAGGGCTTCTCGCCGCCGGGCAGCGCCGCCTCCACCCGGGCCAGCAGCTGCTCGGGGTCGGGCAGGCGCCCACGCCCGAACTCCCCTCGTGAGGCGAGCTTGCCCTCGTCGGGCTCGATCACCTCGATCCCGCGCCCGCGCAGGGTCAGGAGGTTTGCCTGGGTCGCCGCGTCGGCGTACATGCGGTCGTTCATCGCCGGCGCCAGCAGCCGCGGCGCCGTGCAGGCGAGGAAGGAGGTGGTCAGCATCGAGTCGGCGGCGCCGCTCGCCAGCTTGGCGATCGTGTTCGCCGAGGCGGGGGCGACGAGGTAGGCGTCGCAGCGGGAGGCCAGCTCGAGGTGGCCGATCGGGTCGTGTCCGGCCTGCTCTTCGCCGGGGAAGGCGCCGCGCATCGGGTCGCGCTCGAACTCGGAGATCAGGACCGGCGCCCCGACGATCCCCTCGAAGGAGGCGGCGCCGACGAAGCGGGTCGCCGTCTCGGTCATCAGCACGCGGACGCCGTGGCCGGCGAGGGTGGCGAGCCGTGCCAGCTCGAGGGCCTTGTAGGCGGCGATGCCGCCGCTGACTCCTAGGAGGATCCGGGCCATGGGCTCCTAATGAAAGCGCCCCGCGAGAGGCGGGGCGCTGAGAAGCCTAGGAGCGGTACTCGTATTTCAGTTTGCCCTCGGCGAGCTCTTCGAGCGACATCGAGAGGTAATTCCTCTCGGCGTTGGTCTCGACCATCGGCGGCGGGTACTCCCCGAAGCCGCCCTCACCGAGGTTGTGGAAGTAACTGTTGATCTGGCGGGCACGCTTAGCCGAGACGACGACGGCGGCGTAATGAGAATCGGCGTGGTCCAGAAGCTTGTCTACGCGTGGTTTGATCATTCGGCCGCCGAGTCTAGCTCACGGCGGACGATGCCCACGAGCTGGGCAGCGGCCCGCCCGACCTCGTCGTTGACGACGCAGTGGTCGAAGTCCCCCTGCACCGCCAGCTCCTGCTCGGCAACTTTGAGGCGCTCGTCGATCGCCTCCTGGGAGTCGGTGCCACGGCCCGAAAGCCGCTCGCGAAGCACCGCCGGGTCCGGCGGGGCGATGAAGATCTGCACCGATTCGAGCTCGGCGGCCCGCACCTGCTGGGCGCCCTGGACCTCGATCTCCAGGACCACCGAATGGCCCGCCGCCAGCCGCCGTTCGACCTCGCTGCGCAGGGTCCCGTAGCGGTTGCCGCTATAGGTCGCGAACTCGAGGAAGTCGTCTTCGTCTTTGCGCTGGTCGAACTGCTCCGGGGTGAGGAAGTGGTAGTCGCGGCCGTCGACCTCCCCCTCCCGCGGCGCCCTGGTGGTGGCCGAGACCGAGAGCTCGAGGTCGGGAACCGCCTCAAGTAGCTCCTTGATCAGCGTGCCCTTGCCGACGCCAGAGGGTCCGGTTATGACGAAGACCTTTGCCATAAGGCTGCGAAAACCAAGCAGATCGGCCGGACGCAGGGAGCGTGGCGTGCTCTGCACGCGAGCGACCGAGGACGCCGATATGCGCCGGTTTGCAGCAGCCTTAGCGGCGGAGCTGCGAAATGAGCTCAGTGCGCTGACGCTCGGAGAGGCCGCCGATCGTCTTCGAAGGCGAGATCCGGCACTGGTTGAGGATCCGGTTGGTCTTCACCCGGCCGTACTTGGGGACCGCGAGCAGCATGTCGAAGACCTTGGCGGTGAGGACGTACTCGGGGGGATCGAGCAGAATCGTTTGGATACTCGCGCGGTTCGCCTTTAGATCCTTCTTCAGTTTCGCGCGGGCGGTGCGGATGTCGTTGGCGCGCTTGAGGGCCTCCATCCTCTGGTCGAGGGATCGTTCGGGCGCGGCGAGCGAAGATTTGACTGAGGAGGCCGTCATGTGGGCGGCGAGTATAGCCGCGGCTCGGGGCCATGCAAGGCGAGTTAGGCCAAAACACCCAAAATTCGCCTCAACCTCTAGTCGAGGTGCAGGGCCTGCACGCGTGACTGCATCCGCGAGAGGGCGGTTTCCAGCCCTTTCGCCACTCGCGCGCCAGCTTTCGGGTCGCGAAAGCTCTCGGTTCCGACGGCTACGAGGGCAGCTCCGGCGGCGATGAATTCGGCCGCGTCGGCGACGGTCGAGATTCCCCCCATCCCGACCAGGGGAACGTCGACCGCGGCCCGTACGGCCCGCAGCTGCTGCAGGGCGATCGGCCGCACCGCCGGCCCGGAGAGACCGCCGTGCCCGGCGGCGATCGCCGGCTCGTCGTCGGCCGGGTCGATCGCGCTCGCCTTCAGGGTGTTGATCAGCGAGACCGCATCCGCTCCCCCCTCCTCGGCCGCCAGCGCCACCGCCTCCGGCGCGGCGACGTTCGGCGTCAGCTTGACGATCAGCGGCTTCTCGGTCAGCGGCCGCAGGGCTTCCAGCAGGGCCTCGGTCTCGGTGGGCTGCTCGCCGACGATCAGTCCCGAGTGGACGTTCGGGCAGGAGACGTTGAGCTCGATCGCCGCCACCTCGTCGCGCTCCGCTACGCCCGTGACCATCCGAGCGAAGTCCTCCCGGTTCGTCGCCATCACCGAGACGATCAGCGGCACCGGCAGCTCGGCCAGCCGTGGCAGATCCTCGGCGAGGAATCCCTCGAGGCCCTTGTTGGGGAGGCCGATCGAGTTGATCATCCCCGCCGGGGTCTCCCAGATCCGCCGCGGCTCATTGCCGGCGCGGGGCTCGGGGGTGATCGTCTTCGAGACGAAGGCCGAGAAGGGGAAGTCCGCCAGCACTTCGTCGCCGAAGACCTGGCGGGCGGCGATCGCGTCGTAGGTGCCGGAGGCGTTGATGACCGGGTGGGCGAGCTCGATCCCGCAGAAGTCAGGCATGGGCCACCTCGAGGACGGCGTCGCCCCGCAGGACCGGGCCGTCGACGCAGAGCCGGAGGTAGCCGCCGTCGGGCTTCGGCACCGCGCAGCCGAAGCAGGCGCCGAAGCCGCAGGCCATCGGCGACTCCATCGCCAGCTCGCTGGCGATGCCATGCTCGGCGCAGAGCGCCCGCACCGCCTCCAGCATCGCCGGCGGGCCGCAGGAGTAGACGACGGCGCTGGTCGCGTCGTCGCCGGCGAGCATCGTCGCCAACAGGTCGGTGACATAGCCCTGGTGGCCGGCGTGGCCGTCCTCGCTGGCCAGGCGAACCTCGGGGCAGAGGGTGCCGCCGGCGCAGAAGAGCTCCTCGAGGCCGCCGGAGTGGGCCTGGTTGCGGAAGCCGAGGAGGACGCGAAGGGGAATCCCGCGCTCGACCAGGTGGCGGCGCCAGATCGCCATCGGGGCGATGCCGATGCCGCCGCCGACGAGAATCGCCCCGGCGGCGTCCGGGTTGACCTGCTTCGGGGTCGCGAAGGAGTTGCCGAGTGGCCCGGTGACCCAGACCCGCTCACCCGGCTCGAGGTCGCAGAGCCGCTCGGTCCCCGGGCCGACGTCCTCGATCAGGAAGTCGAGCCGCACCCCGTCGGAGGCCGGCACCGCCTCGGCGACCGAGATCGCCCGCGGCAGGAAGGGGCGGCCTCCCCCCTCCCCCCAGCCGCGCTCGGCGGCGAGCATGTAGAACTGGCCGGGTTCCGGGTTCGGCCCCTTGCGGTCGCGGAGGGAGAAGATCCGGTAGCCGCCGCTCGCCGCGTTGGCGGTGACCTCGCAGGCGCGGCGGCCGAAGGGGGCGCTCATCGCGGCTGCGCCGCCCTCACCGTTCCCTCGTGGATCTCCTGCAGCGAGCGGACCTCGGCGTCGACCTCCTTGCCGGCGGCGATCGCGCGGGCGGCGGCGGTGGCGCCGGTCATCGTCGTCACGCAGGGGATGCCGTGCTTGACCGCGGCGGTGCGGATCTCGTAGCCGTCGGTGCGGGCGCCGGAGCCGGTCGGGGTGTTGATGACGAGGTCGCATTCGCTCTTGCGGATCAGGTCGAGGACGTGGGGCGAGCCTTCCTGCAGCTTGTTGATCCGCCGCACCGGCACCCCCATCCGCTCGATTGCCTGGGCGGTGCCGCCGGTCGCGATCACCTCGAAGCCGAGGTCGTGGAAGCGGGTCGCCAGCTGGGTCGCCGCCGCCTTGTCGGTGTCGGTGACGGTGATGAAGACCGCGCCCGATTCAGGCAGCCGCACCCCGGCCGCCGCCTGCGCCTTCCCGAAGGCGGTCGGGAAGTCGGCGGCGATCCCCATCACCTCGCCGGTGCTCTTCATCTCCGGGCCGAGGACCGAGTCGGCGCCGGCGAAGCGGGCGAACGGGAGCACCGCCTCCTTGACGCTGACGTGCTCGAGCGGGCCCTGCGGCAGCTCTTGGTCGGCCAGCTTCTCCCCCAGCATCAGCCGGCAGGCGAGCTTTGCCAGCGGCACCCCGATCGCCTTGGAGACGAAGGGGACGGTGCGGGAGGCCCGCGGGTTGGCCTCGATCACGTAGAGGTCGCCGCCGGCGACCCCGTACTGGATGTTGATCAGGCCGATGACGCCGAGCTCGAGGGCGATCCGCTCGCTGGTCTCGCGGATCTTCTCCAGCATCTCCTCGCCGAGGCTGAGCGGCGGGATCACGCAGGCCGAGTCGCCGGAGTGGACCCCCGCCTCCTCGACGTGCTGCATGATCCCGGCGACGTAGACCTGCTCGCCGTCGCCGAGAGCGTCGACGTCGACCTCGATCGCGTTCTCGAGGAAGCGGTCGAGCAGCAGCGGGTGCTCTTGGTCTGCCTTGACGTATTTGGCCAGGTAGGTCTGGAGATCCTCGGTCGAGTAACAGATCTCCATCGCTCGGCCGCCGAGGACGTAGGAGGGCCGGACCAGGAGCGGGAAGCCGACCCTTTCGGCGACCGCGATCGCTTCCTCGGCCGAGAAGGCGGTGCCGTAGGGCGGCGCCTGCACCCCGAGGCGTTCGAGCAGCTCGCCGAAGCGGCCGCGGTCCTCGGCGAGGTCGATCGCGTCAACCGGCGTCCCCAGCAGCGGCACCCCCGCTTCTTCAAGCGTCCGCGCCAGCTTCAGCGGCGTCTGGCCGCCGAACTGGACGATCACGCCCTCCGGGCGCTCCTGCTCGCAGACCGCGAGCACGTCCTCGGCCGTCAGCGGCTCGAAGTAGAGCCGGTCGGAGGTGTCGTAGTCGGTGGAGACGGTCTCCGGGTTGCAGTTGACCATCACCGCGTCGCGGCCGAGCTCGCGCGCGGTCATCGCGGCGTGGACGCAGCAGTAGTCGAACTCGATCCCCTGGCCGATCCGGTTCGGGCCGGCGCCGAGGATGACGACCGAGTCGTTCCCGCCGCGGCGGATCTCATTCGCCGGCGGGGTGCCATCGTGGCGCGGGCGCTCGTGGCCGGAGTAGTAGTAGGGCGTCGCCGCCTCGAACTCGGCGGCGCAGGTGTCGACCGCCTTGTAGGTGCGGGCGAGCCCGTCGGTGCCGTCGCCTTCGGTGGCGAGCGCCTGCAGCTCGCGCAGGAACCAGCGGTCGACCATGCAGGCCTCGTGCACCGCCTCGACCTCGAGGCCGCGCTCAAACGCGGCGAGGACGAGGTCGAAGCGCTCGGCGCTCGGCTTCGCGATCGCCTCCAGCAGGTCCTCTTCGGACTCGGGGATCTCGACCGCGCTGTCCAACTCGCGCGAACGCATCGCCTTGGCGAAGGACTCGCGGAAGGTGCGGCCGATCGCCATCGCCTCGCCGACGCTCTGCATGTAGGTCGAGAGCCGGCCCTCGGAGCCGGGGAACTTCTCGAAGGCGAAGCGGGGGATCTTGGTGACGACGTAATCGATCGTCGGCTCGAATGACGCCGGCGTGGCGCGGGTGATGTCGTTGGGGATCTCCTCCAGCGCGTAGCCGACCGCCAGCTTCGCCGCCATCTTCGCGATCGGGAACCCGGTCGCCTTCGATGCCAGGGCCGAGGAGCGGGAGACGCGCGGGTTCATCTCGATGACGACGATCTCGCCGTCCTCGGGGTTGACCGCGAACTGGACGTTGGAGCCGCCGGTCTCGACCCCGATCGCGCGGATCACCTTGATCGCCTGGTCGCGGAGGTCCTGGAAGAGCGGGTCGGGCAGGGTCTGGGCGGGCGCGACGGTGACCGAGTCGCCGGTGTGGACGCCCATCGGGTCGACGTTCTCGATCGAGCAGATGATGACGACGTTGTCGTTGCGGTCGCGCATCACCTCGAGCTCGAACTCGCCCCAGCCGATCACCGACTCCTCGACCAGGACCTGGTTGATCGGGCTGGCGGCGAGGCCCTCGCTGACGACCTGGCGCAGCTCGGTCTCGTCACGGCCGATGCCGCCGCCCTGGCCGCCCATCGTGAAGGCGGGCCGGACGATCGCCGGCAGGGTGATTTCGCCGGCGGCGAGTTTCGCCTCCATCTCCCCCACGCTCTCGACGATCACCGACCACGGCACCCGGATGCCCGCCTCCTGCATCGTCGTGCGGAACTTGTCGCGGTCCTCGGCGCGGCTGATCGACTCGGCGTTAGCGCCGATCAGCTCGACCCCGAAACGCTCCAGCGTCCCGTCTTCGTCCAGCGCCATCGCGATGTTCAGCGCGGTCTGGCCGCCGAGGGTCGGCAGCAGCGCGTCGGGGCGCTCCTTTTCGATGATCTTCGTCACCGGGCCGGGCAGCAGCGGCTCGATGTAAGTGGCGGTGGCGAACTCCGGGTCGGTCATGATCGTCGCCGGGTTGGAGTTGACGAGGACGACTTCGTAGCCCTCCTCGAGCAGGACCTTGCAGGCCTGGACGCCGGAGTAGTCGAACTCGGCCGCCTGGCCGATCACGATCGGCCCCGAGCCGATCAGGAGGATCTTCTGGATGTCCTCGCGTTTAGGCACTGCCCACCTCCCGCGCCCCTGCCAGGCGCTGCTCCAGGTTTTGACTGACCGCCGGCCACTCGTCGTCGACGACTGAGAAGTAGGCCGAGTCGCGGACGCCGATTCCCGGCATCAGCATGTGCTTACGGAAGATCCCCTCGAACTTCGCCGGCAGCGCTTCCATCGCCCCGCGCGAACGCTCGTTGCGGGCATCGGCCTTCAGCTCGACCCGCATGCAGCCGAGCTCTTCGAAGGCGAAGCCGAACATCAGCTTCTTCGCCTCGATGTTGGCGCCGGTGCGCCAGGCTGAGGGCGTCAGCCAGGTCCAGCCGATCTCGACGCCGTCGTGGATCGGCCGCGGGGCCAGGTACGAGGAGCTGCCGAGCGGCTCGCCGCTCGCCTTCAGGGTCGCGTAGGCGTGCTCGTCTCCCATTTTGCGGGCGAGCAGGCGGCCGTCGAACCACTGGTCGAAGCCCTCCTCGGTCCCGGCGACCCGGCGGTCCATCCACTGCCAGATCTCCGGATGACCGGCGACCGAGCGCAGCGGCTCGCGGTGCTCCTCGACCAGCGGCTCGAGGCGGACGAGCTGCCCCTCGAGCGGGACCTCCGGCGGCGGCCAGATCACGCCGCCAGCTCCAGGAAGCGGTCGAAGAGGTGCCTGGCGTCGTGCGGCCCTGGGCCGGCCTCGGGGTGGTACTGGACGGTGGCGCCGGCGACGTCGCGGAGGACCAGGCCCTCGACCGTGCGGTCGTAGAGGTTCAGCTGCGAGAGCTCGGCGACGCCGAAGTCGGTGTCCCAGCGGACCGGGTCGTCGCCCTCGATCTTCGGCTCTCCCCCCGGCCCGACGACGGCGAAGCCGTGGTTCTGGGAGGTGATGTCGATCCGCCCGGTCTCCAGGTCCTTGACCGGGTGGTTGGCGCCGCGGTGGCCGAAGGGGAGCTTGTAGGTCTGCAAGCCGACGGCGCGGCAGAGCAGCTGGTGCCCGAGGCAGATCCCGAAGATCGGCTTCTGCCCGATGACCCCGCCGACGGTGTCGACGACGTAGTCGAGGGCGGCGGGGTCACCGGGCCCGTTGGCGAGGAAGACGACATCGGGGTCCTCGGCGAGGACTTCCTCGGGCGTGCTGGTGCAGGGCAGCAGCGTCAACCGGCAGCCGTGCTCGCGCAGCTGGCGGACGATGCTGAGCTTGATTCCGGTGTCGATCCCGACCACGTGCGGGCCATCGCCCTCGAAGCGGACCGGTTCCGGCGGCGTCACCTGGCGGGCGAAGTCGGCGCCGGCCATCGCCGGCTCGGCGGCGATCCGCTCGCGGGCCTCGGCTTCCGGGGTCTCGGCCGGGAAGATCCCGCCCCGCATCGAGCCCCGGTCGCGCAGGTGGCGGACCAGCGCCCGCGTGTCGACGCCGCTGACCGCGGGCACGCCGCAGTCGTCCAGCCAGTCGAGCCAGCCGCCCTCGGCGGTGGCGACGTCTTCGCGGTTCTTGGCGTCGCGCATGACGACGCCGCGGGCGTGGACCCGGTCGGACTCCATCGCCGTTGTCGCCACCCCGTAGTTGCCGATCAGCGGGTAGGTGAAGACGATGATCTGTCCGGCGTAGGAGGGGTCGGTGACCGACTCCTGATAGCCGGTCATCGCGGTGTTGAAGACGACCTCGCCGGTGACCGCGCCGGCGTGGCCGCAGGTGAGCCCGTCGAGCCGCGTCCCGTCCTCGAGCAGCAGGTAGGCGCTCATTCGCCTGTTCCTTTCTGGTCCAGAGCAACGAAAAGGCACAGACGAATGCTCATGCGGCTACCCCCAGCGAGAACGACCGCAGGCGGAAGGCGACCTGGCCGGCGGCGACAGTCATCAGGACCCGGCCGGTGAGCTTTTTCCCGGCGCACCAGGAGTTGGCGGAGCGGCTCTCGTAGCCGTCCTCGCCGACCGTCCACTCGGCGCCGAGGTCGCAGAGGACGACGTTGGCCTCGGCATCCGGGGCCAGGCTTGGGCGCTCGAGGGCGAAGGGCTCGGCGCCGCCCCCCATCCGCTCGACCAGCAGCGCCAGGTCGATCGTCCCCGGCAGGACCAGCTCGGTGTGGAGCGCCGCGAAGGCGGTCTCGAGACCGGTGACCCCCATCGCCGCCTGCTCGAAGGGGACGTCCTTTTCCTCCGGCTGGTGCGGGGCATGGTCGGTCGCGATGCACTCGACCGTGCCGTCGCGCAGCCCCTCGATCAGGGCCTGGCGGTCACGCTCTTCGCGCAGCGGCGGGTTCATCTTGAAGCGGTGCGGGTCGAGGCTGCGGACCTCCTCGTCGGTGAGACAGAGGTGGTGCGGGCTGGCCTCTGCGCTGATCTGGACGCCGGCGGCCTTGGCGGCGCGGACCACCTCGACCGACTCGGCGGCGGAGAGGTGCTGGACGTGGATGCGAGAGCGCTCGTAGCCGGCGAGGGCGCAGTCGCGGGCGACCATCGTCGACTCCGAGACCGAGGGGACGCCGGCGAGTCCGAGGGCCGCCGAGACCGCTCCCTCGTGCATCGCGCCGTCGCCGGAGAGCGCCGGGTCCTCCTCGTGCAGGGCGATGTTGCCGCCGCAGAGGTGCTGGTACTGGAGGGCGCGGCGCATCACTCCGGCGTCGGTAATCGGCAGGCCGTCGTCGGAGAAGCCGATCGCGCCGGCTTCGCGCAGTTCGACCATCTCGGTCAGCTCCTTGCCTTCCATCCCCTTGGTGACGGTGGCGAGGAAGCCGACCGGGACCGAGGCGCCGGCCTGCGCCTGCTCACGCAGCGCCGTGATGTCGGCGGCGGTCGAGACCGGCGGTTCGGTGTTGGCCATCGCGAGGATCCCGCAGTAGCCGCCGGCGGCGGCGGCGCGGGTGCCGGTCTCGACGTCCTCCTTGTGCTCGTGGCCGGGGGTGCGGAGGTGGACGTGGGGGTCGAAGAAGGCGGGGAAGGCGTGCAGGCCCTCGGCCTCGACCACCTCGGCGCCGTCGACGTCGGCCTCGCCGGGGGAGTCGAGCGCGGCGATCTCGCCGTCGCGGATGACAACGTCGTGGATCGCGTTGATGTTCGCGGCCGGGTCGAGGACGGTCGCCCGCCGCAGGACCAGGTGCGCGGCCTCGCCGGCGCGGACGTCGAGGGCGTCGGCGAGGTTCATGCCGGGGTTCCGATCGGGGTCGGCCTGCCGCCTTCGCCTTCGGCCGCGGGGGTCTGGCCCTCACTGCCGGCGAGCAGCTCGTAGAGGATCGCCATCCGCACGACCAGGCCGGCGGCGACCTGCTCGGTGATCAGCGATTGCGGCGAGTCGATCGCCTCGCCGGAGAGCTCGACCCCGCGGTTGACCGGCCCCGGGTGCATCAGCAGCTGGCGGGGGTTGAGGCGGCGGCTGTCGATCTGGAAGTTGGCGGCGTACTCGCGCAGCGAGGGGACGAAGCTCTCGCTCATCCGCTCCTTCTGCATCCGCAGCGCGTAGACGACGTCGGCTTCCTCGATCCCGTCGAGGCCGTAGGAGACCCCGCAGCCGAGCTCCTCGATCCCGCGCGGGATCAGGGTCGGCGGGCCGCAGACGGTGACCTCGGCCCCCATCCGCTCGAAGGCGAGCAGGTTGGAGCGGGCGACGCGGCTGTGGAGAACGTCGCCGACGATCCAGATCCGCACCCCCTCCAGCGAGCCGAGGCGGCGGCGCAGGGTGTAAACGTCGAGCAGGGCCTGGCTCGGATGCTCGTGCTTGCCGTCGCCGGCGTTGACGACCGCGGCCTCGGTCCAGCCGGCGACCATCTGGGCGGCGCCGGCGTAGGGGTGGCGGATCACGATCGCCGCCGGGTCGTAGGCGGAGAGGGTGGCGATCGTGTCCTTCAGCGACTCCCCCTTCTCGACCGAGGAGCCGGCCGCCTTGACCGAGACGAGGTCGGCGGAGAGGCGCTTGGCGGCGAGGTCGAAGGAGCTCGAGGTGCGGGTGCTGGACTCGTAGAAGAGCGAGACGACGGTGCGGCCGCGCAGGGTCGGGACCTTCTTGATGTCGCGGCGGCCGACCTCGGCGAAGCTCTCGGCCCGGTCGAGGATCGCCTCGATTTCGGCTCGGGAGAGCTGCTCGATCGAGAGCAGGTGCTTCATCGGGTCACCTCCACTGGGGTGGGCTCGGAGATCGTTACCTCGTCTGTGCCGTCGATCTCCTCGAGACGGACGTTGACCCGCTCCTCGCGGGCGGTCGGCAGGTTCTTGCCGACGTAATCGGGGCGGAAGGGAAGCTCGCGATGGCCGCGGTCGCAGAGGACGGCCAGCTGGACCCGCTGCGGGCGGCCGTAGTCGAAGAGCGCCTCGATCGCGGCGCGGACGGTGCGGCCGGTGTAGAGGACGTCGTCGACGAGGATGACCGTGCGATCGGAGAGGTCGAAGTCGATGTGGGAGGAGTGGACGACCGGCTGCGCGGAGGGCTCCTTGGCGCCAACGTCGTCGCGGTAGAAGGAGATGTCGAGGTCGCCGATCGGCAGCTCGGAGCCGGTCAGCTCGCCGAGGAAGACGTGGAGGCGGCGGGCGAGGACGGCGCCGCGGGTGTGGATGCCGACGACCGCCAGACGATCGGAGTCAGGGTTCTTCTCGGCGATCTCATGGGCGATCCGCCGCAGCGTTCGCCTCAGATCGTCGTGCTCCAGCACGACCTTCTCGTTCACTTCTGTTGCTTCCTTCCTGGCCTCTCGGGACCTGGTTAAAGGACGGGGGCAGCGTAGCAGCGGGCTCGGCGGCGGGGTCGGGTAGGGCCCTCTCGGGACAACTGATGGGGAGGGTCCCGAGAGGGCCCTACCCGACCCCGCTTTGTTCCCTTGCTCCGTTTTGGATCAGGTGGGGGTCTCCTCGCTCCGGGAATGGCAGTTCGATGACGTCGAAGTCTTTGGGGGCTACTACCGGCTCGAAGACCTTTTGGGCCTCCTCCAGGACCTTGCCTACGTGGTAGCGGGAGGAGATGTGGACCAGGGCTAGGAGCTTCACGTGGGCCTCGGCGGCGATCAAGGCGGCCTGGCCGAGGGTCGAGTGTTCGGTTTCCGCGGCTCGTTGGACGTCCTCCTCGGCGAAGGAGGCGTCGTGGATAAGGAGGTCCGCGTCGGCGGCGGCGGAGACGGTGGCGGGGCTGGGGGCGGTGTCGCCGGTGATGACGATCGTGCGGCCGGCGCGGCTTGGTCCCATCACCTGATCAGGGGCAACCGGGCCTCTCTCCCCCTCAACCGTCTCGCCTCGCTGGAGTGCCGCGTAAGCCGGGCCTTCCGCCACACCCGCGGCCGCAGCCGCCTCAGGATCGAAGCGCCCGGGGCGCTCGTCCTCGACCAGGGCGTAGCCGTTGGCGCGCGAGCCGTGCTTCGCCTCGAATGCCCGCACCACGTATTCGCCGTGTTCGACGACCTCACCCGGTTTCAGCTCCACCAGATCGAGCGAGTACCTGAGCCGGCCGAGGAAGAGGGAGAAGACCTGGAAGAGCTCGATCAGGCCCGGCGGCCCGTAGACCTTCAACGGCACCTGCCGGTCGATCAGGTCATACGTCTTCAGCAGCCCCGGCAGCCCAAGGACGTGGTCGGCGTGGAAGTGGGTCAGGTAGATCTCGTCCGCCTGCACCAGGCCCAGCGACCGCTGCATCTGCCGCTGCGTCCCTTCCCCGCAGTCAAACAGCAACCGCTCCCCCCCGCGCGTCACCAGCACGCTCGCCGTAGAGCGCCGCGCCGAGGGCACCGAGCCGCCGGTGCCAAGAAAAGTAACCGCCAAATCCATCACGGCGAGCCTACGGGAGTTACGGGTTAATCTGCCGAGTGAGCGCCCGTAGCTCAGCTGGATAGAGCGCTTCCCTCCGGAGGAAGAGGCCACAGGTTCGAATCCTGTCGGGCGCGTGTCGACTTATAGGTCCATATGGACGCATAAGTCGACACGCCTAGCCGACCTTGAACCGGGCTCGCCATTCCTCGCGGTCGAACTCGACCGGCTCGGTTTCGGCGAGGAAGCGTTCGAGGACGGCGATGAAGCGGCCGGGGCGCTCCAGCTGGGGGACGTGGCCGGTGTCCTCGAAGATCTCGAGGTGGCTGCTGGGCAGCTGGGCGTGGGCCTCGCGGGCGTGGTCGACAGGGATGATCGGGTCGTTCTCGCCCCAGACGATCAGCAGTGGCAGGGTTTCGGCGAGGTAGAGCTTGTCGAGGGCGGCGACGCGCTGCCCCTGGGTGCCGACGACCGAGCGCAGGGTGGCGACGAAGGCCTTGCGGCGCTCGGGGTCGGTGAGGGTCGCGTAGCCGCGGGTGACCTCGGCGAAGTCGGCGTTGGGCCGCAGGCCGAGGAGGCCGAGACCGCGGCCGACCACCGAGCCGACCCGGCTTCCCACCCCCGCGGTCGCCGAGATGAAGAGTTCCGCCCCCGGCAGCGCCGCCGCCCGCAGGATCGGGCTGACGTCGGGGCCGAGGCCGCCGCTGGAGACGAGGACGAGCCGCTCGACCATCTCCGGGAACTGGTAGATGAACTGCATCGCGACGCCGCCGCCGAGCGAGTGGCCGACCAGCGTCGCCCGCTCGTGCCCGAGCGTCAGCATCAGGTCGCGGAGGGCGCTGGCGAGGGAACCGAGCGAGTAGTCGCCGGCGCCCGGCGCCGAGCCCCCGTGGCCGGGGAAGTCCGGCGCGATCACCGTGTGGTTGATCGCCAGCGGCTCGATCACCGACTCCCAGTTGTCGCAGGTGCCGGCCATCCCGTGGATCAGCAGCAGGACCGGGCCGGAACCGGCCTCGATGAAGTTCATCGGCTTGCCGTGGACCTCGACGGTCCGCGGCCTCGCCTCGGCCATGCTGAGTCGCGCCACTTTGCCTGCCACGGGGGGAACCTACCCCCGAAGGCGGTCGAGGTATCCCAGCGAGGCGGATCGACGGCCGATTTCAATACTGTCGCCCTGTGGCAGACGCTCCCCAAGGCTCCGCCGACGCCAGCCGGCCGCCCCGCGGCGCCCTGATCGTGATTGCGATCGGGCTCGTCGCCTGCGTCGTCGCGGCGCTGGCGAGCACCGGCAAGGGCGAGGGAGAAGCGGCGAGCCTGGAATGGGTGCAGTCGGCCAAAGGACCGGACTCCAAGCCGATCCCCGTGCCTGGCGGCAAGGGCACGATGCAGCTGACCGACACCAACATCCGTGCCACCGGGACCAACGTAAGCGGCTATTCGCTCTACATCACCTCCTCCTCTCTGACCGTCTCGGCCGGCTCGCCGATCGGCGGCAGCCGCATCCTCTGCCGGATCAGAGCGCCGAAAGGGACCGAAGTCGCCCAGAGCGGCGGCGACCTGCGGGCGACCTACCCGCGCTCCTCCGAAGACGGCATCTACAGCCAGGAAGTGCCGGAAACGGTGCTGATGGACTTCAGCTCCCACGGCGGCGAACTCGCCTCCCTGGAAGTGCCGGACCGGCCGCAGCGGTTCACCACCGAACAGGGCGTCAAGGTCGAATGGCCTGAGTTCAAGATCGGCGAAGAGCGCATCAAGTACTTCGTCGCCGGCAAGCCGAAAGAGGATCTCGTCCTCCCCTTCTTCTCGATCTGGCGGACTACCGACGTCCCCTCGGCGAAGATCGACTGCATGCTGGAAACGAGCGCCGGGAAGGCGGCCGCGAGCACCCAGGCCGCCCTCGCGGAACGCTCGCCGCCGATCGACGAAGAAGCCGAAGAACTCAAAGCAGAAGAACGCGAAGAAGCCGAAGAAGAAAACGAAGAAGGCGACTAGGGCCTAGACGTCGAGGCTCTCCTGCGGCGCCACCAGCAGCTCCGGGCCTTCCGCCATCCCTTTGCCGACTTTGTTCAGCGCCGGGTTGGCCGGCGCGCTTGACATCCGGCCCGCCTCGAGCGGACCGCACATCGCCACCGCGTCCTCGGGGCTGAGCTTCGGGTCAAGCCAGGCCGCCTCGGCCTCGGGGCTCGGCAGGATCGCCGGCATCCGGTCGTGGACCGGGGCGACCACCTCGTTCGGCGTCGTCGTCACCAGGGTGCAGGTGTAGAGGTAGCCGTCGTCGTAGCCGCGGTCCTCGGCGTCCGCCCACTCCTTGCGCGTGCAGAGGCCGGCGAAGGCGAACGGCTCGCCGCCGTCGACCTGGAAGTGCCAGGGTTGGCGCGGCTGCTTCGGGTCCTCGGCCTTCATCCACTCGTAGAAGCCGTCGGCGACGATCAGGCAGCGGTGGCGGTACTTACCGACCAGCGGCCCGTAGGCGCGGCTCTTCATCAGGTTCTCTTTTTTCGCGTTGATCATCCGGTAGCCGACTTTCAGGTCCTTGGCCCAGACCGGAACCAGGCCCCAGCGCATCAGCCGCGCCTCGCGCTCCCCCTGTTCGGCCTCCTCGGGCTCGGGCGAGGCGCGGACGACCAGGACCTCCTGGGTCGGGGCGACGTTGAAGCGACCGAGGCCCGGCGGCGATTTCTCCTTGCCGGCTTTCGCCTCTCCCCCTTCCTTGACCGTCTCTTTCGCCGGCGCCGCGGCGATTTTCCGCTCAAGCGCTTTCTCCAGCTCGACCTGAAAGCGGTCCGCGACCTTCTTCGTGTCTTTGGTGGTGACGGTGAAGCGCCCGCACATGAGTCGGGAGACTAGCCAGCCGCCATCCTCCTCTAAGTCGGAGCGACGATCTCCAGGCGGGGAAAGTAGGTTCGGTAGCGGGCTGAGTCGCGAGTCAGGAGACGAAGGTCAGCGACCGCGGCGTGCGCCCCGATGAAAAAGTCTGGCAGCGGCGAGCGGCGTTGCCCGCCGCGGCGGCGATATCCCAGGTAGGCCTTCCCCGCAAGGAATGCAGCGGACCAGGGAAGGTGCTCGCGGATGAACACGTCCTCCGGCAGCTCATGATCGAGCAGCTCTTTCCGTGAGTAGCGCTGCGAGACCTCGGCGTAGATGACCCCGTTGATGACGAGGGGGCCGACGGAGGCAAATTGCGCCAGGGCCTCGGTCGACCACGTCGCCCAGTTCGCGTCTTGCGAGAGGACGTCGATCAGGACATTCGAGTCAACCAGCGTGCCCTTCATCCTCTTCTAAGCGCCCGGTGCCCCAATCCTCTCCCCGGGTCATGCGCATGATCTCCTCGGTAGATAGGGGAATATCCCCGCCAGTCGCGTTTTTGAGGCGGTCGACGATCTCCCGACCCCGGTTGTTGCTGCCCTCTAATTTCCGCACGGTAACCCTCCCCGCCTCCCCGACGAACTCGACCTCGGTCCCCGGGAGGAGCCCGAACTGGTCGCGGATCTCCTTCGGGATCGTCACTTGACCTTTGCTGGTGATTCTCACGAAGTAAGAGTACTACAGGTATTACTCTTACTGAACTCCGGCTGCCGGCCGCAGCTCGGCGTGGTCCCGGTACCAGTCGAGGGTCCGGATCAGGCCGTCGCGCAGCTCGACCTCGGGGGCCCAGCCGGTGAGCTCGCGGAGCTTGGTCGAGTCGACGAACTGGCGGTCGATCTCGCCGTCGGGGTTGCCGGTGCCGAGGAATTCCGGCTGCAGGTCGGTGCCGGAGACGTCGACGATCGTCTGCAGAACCTCGGCGACCGAGAAGGGGCGCTCGCCGCCGGCGTTGAAGGCCTCCCCCGCCCCCGGGCCGCCAGCCCCGACCGCGCTCTCGACCGCCAGGTAGGCGGCGACGGCGTCGGCGACGTAGAGGAAGTCCCGTTCCGGGCTGCCGTCGGAGCGGATCTGGGGGCGGCGGCCGTCGAGGACGGCGGCGATCGCCTCCGGGATCAGGCGCGAGAAGTTCGGGTCGCCGCCGCCGTAGATGTTGGCGAAGCGAGTGACCGCGACCGGCAGTCCGTAAGCCGGTCGGTAGCTGAGGGCGATCGCGTCGGCGGCCGCCTTGCTCGCCTCGTACGGGGAGGCGGGCTGGAGCCGCATCTCCTCCCGGTAGGGCAGCTCCTCGCTCGGCCCGTAGGCCTTGTCGGAGGAGGCGACGACGACGGCCGGCACCTCGGCGCGGCGGCAGGCCTCGAGCAGGCCCCAGGTGCCGCGGACGTTGATTTCGAAGGTCTGGGTGGGATCGGCCATCGCCGGCCCGACCAGGGTCTGGGCGGCGAGGTGGAAGACGACGTCGAACTCGCCGGCGGCGATCGCCGCCTCGACCGCGGCGACGTCGCGGAGGTCGATCTCCAACAGCTCGACCTCGGAATCGACCCGCTGCAGGACCAACCCTGAATTCGGCGGCGGCGCCAGGTCAAGGACGCTGACGGTGTCGCCGCGCTCGAGCAGAGCCCGAGCCAGGTTGGATGCGACGAACCCGTGGCCGCCGGTGACGAGCGAGCGCTTCACCGCGCCTCGACCGCCGCCGCGTCCCAGATCCGCCAGGGCGCCCGGCCGGCGGTCCAGAGGTCGTTGAGGACGACGGCGTCCTTGTAGGTGTCCATGCAGTCCCAGAACGACTCGTGGCGGTAGGCGCGCAGCTCTCCATCGGCGGCCAGTTGCGAGAGCGGCTCGCGCTCGAGCACGCTCTCGGGGTCGAGGTAGTCGAGGACCCCAGGCTCGAAGCAGAGGAAGCCGCCGTTGATCCAGTGCTCGCTGCGCGGCTTCTCGACGAACCCGGTCACCTCGTCGCCGGCGAGCTCGGCGACCCCCCACTGGAGGTCGGGACGGACGACGGTGACGGTTGCGAGGGCGCCGTGGCGCTGGTGGAATTCGAGCAGCGCGTTGAGGTCGACGTCGGCGACGCCGTCGGCGTAGGTGGCGCAGAAGCGCTGCCCCCGCAGCCCGTCCCTCAGCGCCGCGATCCGCCCACCGGTGGGGGTGTCGAGGCCGGTGTCGACGCAATCGACCAGGACCCCGTCGGGCCAGCGTTCGGCAGCGGCGAACTCCTCCACCGCCTCGCCCATGTAGCCGGTTGCGAGTAGGAAGCGGTCGAAGCCCTGGGCGGCGTAGATCTGGATCACGTGCCAGAGGATCGGCCGGCCGCCGATCTCGACCAGCGCCTTCGGCACCGACTCGGTCCGCTCGCGCAGCCGCGTCCCGCGGCCGCCGCAGAGAATGACGACGGGTGGCTTCATCGTTTACAGAGTTTTAGCCCCTACAGGGGCCCAAAGGGTGGAAACGATCAGCCGCCCGCGACGGCTGGCAAGATCGTTACCTCGTCGCCGTCGTTGATGCTGGTCTCGAGGCCCTGCTGGAAGCGGATGTCCTCGCCTGAGACGTAGACGTTGACGAAGCGGCGCAGGTCGCCGTCCTGGGTGATCCTGTCCTTGAGGCCGCCGTGGGCGTCGAAGACGGCGTCGAGCACCTCGCCGACGGTCCCCCCTTCCACCTCAAGCTCCGACTGGCCGCCGGTTGCGGCGCGCAGCTGGGTCGGGATCTTCACGGTGACTGCCATCAGACGGCTACCTCCTGCGGGAACTCGGCCTCGAAGCTCTCGAGGGCGGGGTCGATCTCGTGCATCTGGAACGTATCGCGGGTCGCGTCGAGCGTCTTCAGCCCCTCACCGGTGATGTAGACGACCACCCGCTCGCCGTCGGCGAGCTCGCCCCGTTCGGCCAGCTTGCGGAGGACGCCGACGGTGACACCGCCGGCGGTCTCGGTGAAGATCCCGGTCGTCTCGGCTAGCAGCTTGATTCCCTCGCGGATCTCCTGGTCGTCGACCGAATCGACGCCGCCGCCGGTGCGACGGGCGTGCTCGACCGCGTAGGGACCGTCGGCGGGATCGCCGATCGCGAGGCTCTTGGCGATCGTCTCCGGCCGCTGCGGCTTGCAGACGTCCCAGCCTTCGGCGAAGGCGGTGGCGACCGGGCTGCAGCCCTCCGCCTGTGCCCCGTTGAAGGTCGGCTGTTCGCCTTCGACCAGGCCGAGGTCGAGCCACTCCTGGAAGCCGCGGCCGAGCTTGGTGAAGAGCGAGCCGGAGGCGATCGGGCTGACCACCCGGTCCGGCAGCTTCCAGCCCAGCTGCTCGACGGTCTCGTAGGCGAGCGTCTTCGAGCCCTCGGCGTAGTAGGGCCGCAGGTTGACGTTGACGAAGGCCCACGGGTGGGTCTCGGCGAGTTGGGTGCAGAGGCGGTTGACGTCGTCGTAGTTGCCGCGGACGCCGACCAGGTTGGTCCCGTAGACGCCGGTCGCGAGCAGCTTCTGCTCCTCCAGGTTGGCGGGGACGAAGACGTAGGAATCGAGCCCGGCGGCCGCGGCGTGGGCGGCGACGGCATTGGCGAGGTTGCCGGTCGAGGCGCAGGCGACGGTCTCGAAGCCGAGCTCCTTCGCCTTGGCGACGGCGACGGCGACGACCCGGTCCTTGAACGAGTGGGTCGGGTTGGCGGCGTCGTTCTTGATCCAGATCTCGGCCCCGACGCCGAGCCGCTCGGCCAGGCGGTCGGCCTTCAGCAGCGGCGTCAGGCCGGGCTCCAGCGGGTCGCTCGCGTGACCCTCGAAGGGGAGGAAGTCGCGGTAGCGCCAGATCCCCTGCGACCCGGCCTGGATCCCCCGCTTCACCTCCTCGGGGTCGAGCCCGCTGAAGTCGTAGGCGACCTCGAGCGGGCCGAAGCAGTTTTCGCAGACGTAGCTGGCGTCCAGCGCGTAGCTGGTGCCGCACTCCTTGCACTTCAGGCTCTCTACTGACATCCGATCCTCATTTCGCTCTTACGAACCAGCTCATAAAAAAAAGACCTTCGCCATCTGTGGGGCGAGGTCCGATCGGACGTCCCCCACATCTTTCAGGTCCCGATCTTCTGGAGACCTGCTGGATTTGGCACCTGTCTCGACCTTGCGATCGCGATGGTTGCCGGGGCTTCAATGGGCCAGTCCCTCCACCCCTCTAGATGTGGCGCTTATGTGCGGGCAACGATACAGGAGCCGGTGGCGGGCGGCAACCAATGCAGGCTGCAATCCACGTATTTCCCGCCGCGTGACTAACCTAGGCGGCGAGATGACGCTTCTGCACGAGATTACGCGAGGGCCGGCCGATGCCGAACCTTCCGAAACCGAGGCTGCCCCGGCGGCCCGGCCGGCGCGGCGAGCTCGTCTCTCAGCCCGCGGCGCCTGACCCGCAGAAACCGAACGTCGAGCAGATCGACTCCAACGGCCTGCGCTGGGTCAACATCGAGTGGCCGGGGTCGTTGGAGCGGAGCTGGCTGGAGGAGCACTTCGACTTCCACGCCCTCGACCTCGAGGACGTCCTCTCCCGCAACCAGCGGCCGAAGATCGACGTCTACGACGACTACCTCTTCATCGTCCTCCACCTGCCGGTCTTCGACCCGCAGGCAGGCCGGCTCGGCACCGGCGAGCTCGACGTCTTCGTCGGGCCCGACTACGTGGTCACGATCCCGAACCTGCCGCTGCAGCCGGTCGAGTACCTGTTCGAGCGCTGCCGCGCCAAAGAGGAGCTGCGCGAACAGCTCTTCTCGCGCGGCTCCGGCTACCTGCTCTACCGGCTCGTCGACGACAGCTTCGACTACTGCTTCCCGATGCTGCGCAAGATCGGCAACAAGCTCGACGCGCTCGAGGACCAGATCTTCGAAGAGCGGGCCGAGGAGGTCGTGCGCGACATCTCCAACGTCAAGCAGGAGATCATCAACTTCCGCAAAGTCATCCGGCCGCAGCGCCCGGTCCTGCGCGAACTGGAGCGCGTGAAGCAGCGCTACCTCGCCTCCGACTTCGACCTCGAGATCTACTTCGACGACATCGTCGACGCCCACGAGCGGATCTGGGACATGCTCGAGAACTACAAGGAGGTCGCCGAGGCGCTGGAGGAGACCAACGAGTCGGTGATCTCCCACCGCCTCAATGACATCCTCCGGGTGCTGACCTCGATCAGCGTCGTGATCCTGCCGCTGACCCTGATCGCCAGCGTCATGGGGATGAACACCTGGGTTCCCGACCAGGGCGATGCTGCCGGATTCTTCGTCGTCCTCGGGCTGATGGCGCTGGTCCTGGTCGGCCTCGTCCTCTACTTCCGCCGACGTCGCTGGCTTTAGTCGCGCAGCGCTCTCTAGGATGAGCCGCCCGTGGCAAATTTCCGCATCTGGGCGCCCTGGCGCCTCGCTTACGTGAAGGACGCGTCCAAGGACATCGAGGAGGAGTGCATCTTCTGCGCCAAGCCGGCGGCAGAGGACGACGAGGCGAACCTGATCGTCCACCGCGGCGAGCGCTGCTTTCTCATCCTCAACCTCTTCCCGTACACGAACGGGCACCTGATGCTGGCGCCGTACGAGCACATCGGCCGCCTGCAGGAGATCCCGGCCGAGACGCTGGCGGAGATGATGGAGATGGCGCAGCGGGCGATGGACCGGCTGGAGGCCGTCTACCAGCCGCACGGCTACAACGTCGGCTTCAACCAGGGTCGGGTCGCCGGGGCCGGCGTCGAGCACCACATCCACCTCCACGTCGTCCCTCGCTGGGCCGGCGACAACAACTTCATGCCGGTGATCGCCGATACGAAAGTGATGCCGCAGTCGATCGAGCAGAGCTACGAGGCCTTGAAAGGAGCGTTTTGAGCGACCAGCCCTCCCCCCTGGCTCCCCCCGGAATCTTCAAGGCGTATGACATCCGCGGCCTCTACGGCGAGCAAATGGACGAGACGACGGCGCTGGCGATCGGCCGCGCCTTCGCCCGGGTGCTGGGGCGGCTGCGCGGCAAAGAGCCGAGTGAGCTGACGGTCGGGCTCGGCCGCGACATGCGGCTGACGGCGCCGGCGATGGCCGAGGCGGTGCGCGAGGGCCTCATCGCCGAGGGGGCGACGGTCGTCGACGCCGGGCAGGTCGCGACCGAGATGCTCTACCACCTGGTCGGCTCCCGCGAGCTCGACGGCGGCGCCATGGTCACCGCCTCCCACAACCCGAAGGCCTACACCGGCGTGAAGCTCGTCCGCGAGGGGGCCCTGCCGCTCTCCGGCGACGCCGGGATCGGCGACGTCAAGGCCGAGATCGAAGCCGGGCTCGGCGAGGCGCCGGGCGGCGGCTCCTCCGAGGAGGTCGACGTCTGGGAGGAATTCCAGGCCCACGCGCTCTCGTTCATCGATTCGGCGAAGGTGAAGCCGATGAAGGTCGTCGTCGACGGCGGCAACGGGATGGGTGGGCCGATGGTCGGGCCGATCCTCGAGAAGCTGCCGCTGGAGTTGGAGGAGATGTACTTCGTCCCCGACGGTGAGTTCCCCGACCACGAGCCGAACCCGCTGCTGGAGGAGAACCGGCGGATGATCATCGACAGGGTGAAATCGACCGGTGCCGACCTCGGGATTGCCTGGGACGGCGACGCCGACCGCTGCTTTTTCATCGACGGCAACGGCAGGTTCTGCGACGGCGACTTCATCTGCGCGCTGCTGGCGCGCTCGGTCCTGCAGAAGAACCCGGGGGCGACGATCCTCTACGACCCGCGCTCGAGCCGAGCGGTCCCGGACCTGGTCGCCGCCGAGGGCGGCCGCTCCGACCTCTCCCGCGTCGGCCACGCATTCTTCAAGGCGCGGATGCGCGAGGAGGGGGCGGCGTTCGGCGGCGAGGTCTCCGGCCACTACTACTTCCGCGACTTCTGGAACGCCGACTCGGGGACGATCCCGGCGCTGCTGGTCCTGGAGCTGCTCTCGCTCGACGGCCGCTCGCTCGGCGAGCTGATGGAGGAGTTCCGCTCGAAGTACTTCATCTCCGGCGAGATCAACTCCGAGGTCGCCGACGCCCAGGCGAAGATCAAGGAGATCGAAGAGCGCTACTCCGACGGCGAGCTCTCCCACCTCGACGGGGTCTCGGTCGATTACGAGGACTGGCACTTCAACGTCCGCCCCTCCAACACCGAGCCGCTGCTGCGGCTGAACCTCGAGTCGCTGGTCTCGCGGGAGGACATGGAGCGTCGCCGCGACGAGGTCCTCGGCCTGATCCGCTCGTGACGGCGACGCCGGAGCAGGCGCTCGAGCAGGCGGCGCTGGCCGGCATCCACCGTTTCGCGATCCCGACTCCGTTCGCGGTCGGGCGGGTCAACTGCTACCTGATCGAGGACGAGCCGCTGACGCTCGTCGACACCGGGCCGAACTCGGGCAAAGCGCTGGACGAGCTGACGGCGCGGCTGGCCGAGCGCGGCCACGGCCTCGCCGACCTCGAGCAGATCGTCGTCACCCACCAGCACATCGACCACCTCGGCCTGGTCGAGATCCTGGTCGAGCACTCGGGCGCCGAGGTGGCGGCGCTGGGGGCGGCGGCTCGGCGGCTCGCCTCCTTCGAGGAGGACTCCGAGCTCGAAGACCAGTTCGCGGTCGAGGTGATGTTGCGCAACGGCATCCCCGAGGACGTGACGGTGGCGCTGCGCAGCGTCTCCCGCAGCTTCCGCGGCTGGGGCTCGCACGTGACGGTGACGAAGCCGCTGCAGGACGGCGGCGTGTTGGAGCTCGCCGACCGCCGCCTCGAAGTCCTGCACCGGCCCGGGCACAGCCCCTCGGACACCGCCTTCTGGGACGCTGAGCGGCGGATCCTGATCGCCGCCGACCACCTCCTTCCCGACATCTCCTCCAACCCGCTGCTGGCCCGGCCGCTCGATGGCTCCGCGGAGCGGCCGCAGGCGCTCGCCACCTACATCGAGTCGCTGAAGAAGACCCGCGAGATGCCGGCCGAGATCGTCCTTCCCGGCCACGGCGAGCCGATCACCGACCACGTGGCGCTGATCGACTCCCGCTTCGCCGGGCACGAGCGGCGCAAGGAGAAGATCTACCGCCTGATCGCCGAGCGACCGCGGACCGGGTACGAGCTGGCGCAGGCGCTGTGGGGCAACGTCGCCGTCACCCAGGCCTACCTCACCCTCTCCGAGGTGATCGGCCACACCGATCTCCTCGTCAACGAGGGTCGGGTCCGGGAAGCCGAGGACGGCAGCGTCGTCCGCTACGAGGCGACGTAGCTAAAGCTGCTGGCCCAGGTAGCGGCCGAGGGCGGCCGCCCCTACGCCGAAGACAACGCTGAGGACGACGTTGGCCACCGCCAGGCGCCGTTTGCCCGCCTCGTCGATCCGCTGCGTCTCGATCATCCAAGTGGAGAAGGTGGTGTAGGAGCCGAGCAGGCCGGCGCCGAAGAGGAGCCGGGCGTCGCCGTCTACCGAGGCGCCGGCCAGCAGGCCGAGGAGGAAGGCGCCGCTGGCGTTGACGGCGAGGGTGCCGGCGGGGAAGTGCGGGTGCAGGCGATCAGCGACCGACAGGGTGAGCCCGAAGCGGGCCAGCGCCCCGCAGCCGCCGAGGAGGGCGACGCCGATCCAGACGGGCCAGCTCACGCCGCCCCCTCCCGCCGCCCGAAGGCGGTCGCCGCCTGCACTCCGAGCAGGCCGGCGGCGAGGCTGGTGGCGAGGTAGAGGATCGCGAGCGGCACCCGGCCGGCGTCGATCATCTCGACCAGCTCCAGCTGCACGGTCGAAAAGGTCGTCAGGGCACCGCAGAAGCCGGTCGTCAGCAGCGGTCGCCGGTAGCTCGTGTGCGGCAGGGTCGTAAACCAGTAGCCGAGCAGAGCGGCGCCGGCGACGTTGACGAGGAAGGTCGCCCACGGCCACTCCGCCCCCCCGGCGGGGAGCGCTTCGAAGAGGCCCGCCCGCAGCAGCGCCCCCAGCGCCCCGCCGACGAAGATCGCCCCCAGCTCGCGTCGGTCGATCACCGGCGGCAGGGTATTCGCATCGACCCCTCCCGGGCGAATGGGACGTTATGCCGCTTCAGCCATTCCAGCGAGGTAGCTCGGAGCCATGACGTCCATGACCGGCACCCGGTGCTTGAGGCCGGCGTCGATCGCCTCGCAAAGCCGCCTGGAATCCAGATGCTCCCAGGGTGGCCTCACCGGGTTCACGGTGACGGCCCCCAGCCGCGCCCGCTCCAGCACTTCGACCGCCACGCCCCGGGATCGATACCAGTCGATGCTCTTCGAGCTGACGAAGACCTTGGTCGGATCACCGGCCACCACCCGGATGCGATCGCTCTTGGCGTACGGGAGCAGCGCTTCCAGCAGAGACTCCGGCAGCACGCCGCCGACCAGCAACACGGGGTCGGTCCCGGCACCGAGCAGCAAGCGCAGGTCGCGCGGCTTCACGGTGAGTGCGAAGGCGTTGGGCAGCGGAATCACGCGCTCGGCGAACATCATCACGCTGCGGTTGGCCGCCGCCGTGGCCAGGCTCCGTATTCTCAGGTCCTTGACCCGGGCGACCGAGGCCCAGCCGAAGGCCCGGACGGTCTTCATGACCACGTCTTTCACCTCCGCCCCCAGGACCGCTCCCGTGGCAACCACCACGGCGTCGGCGATCGAGGGCGCCGCCGCCGCCCGCCGATCGATCGAGCCGTCGACGATGACCGAGTCAGCTCCCAGTGCCAGCATCTCCGCGATCACGACCCGGAGCTCGGCCGCAGAGCTGGGGCCGGCGATCTCGCACCTTGCCACGCGGAGGAACCGGGCTACGACGATCCGGCCCAGCGGCGTCCATACGTCCGTCTCCCCGAGGAGCTCATGGGCGGCACCCGAGCGCCTCAACAGGGGAAACGCAGTCGCGACCAGCGTCCCGGGCGGACAGACGATCCGGGGCTTGCGGATCTGCGGCCGGATCGCATCGAACTCCTCGCCGTCGCGCCCGATCGAGGTGATGCCCAAGGACCGCCCGTTCGTGTCGAGCTCTTCGATCAGCCGGGTTACGGCCACCGTCTTTCCGGTGTTCTTGGCCAGACCGACAAAAGCCACCCGGCGGGCGCCGGCAAGGGTCTGCATCAGGGAGCGGCCGTTCATCCGGGACTCGGCTCCGGGGCTCGCCCGGCGATCGATGTGACGAGGAAGGTCGCCAGATGGTTCGGGAACGTCCCCTTCGAGAAGCCGGCGTCGAACCCGAGCTCCTTCGCCAGTTCGTCGGAGATCCGGGGCCCACCGCAGGCGAGCAGGGTTCGTCCCCTCAAACCCTCCCCTTCCACCATCTCCACCAGCTCCGTGAGGTTATGGACGTGCAGGTTCTGTTGGGTCACCGTCTGGGAGACGACGATCGCATCCGCTCTCACCTCGATGGCGTGGGCGACGACTTTGGCGTTCGGCACCTGGCTGCCGAGGTTATGAACCGAGAATGCGTCATAGGCCTCCAACCCGTGGTGACCGTCGAACCCCTTCAGATTCAGCATCGCGTCGATCCCGACGCTGTGGGTATCCGAGCCGGTGCTGGCACCGACGACGACCACAGGCCTGCCGATCCGGGAAGCGGCGAACGAGTCGACCTCGTCATGGTCCATGTACTCGATGTCGAAGTCGTTGCGGTGAATCGATTCCATGTCGATCCGACGATCGAAGCTGCCGTAGATGACCAGGTAGGTGTAGCCGCTGGTGATCGGCTGAGAGTGCACCACCTCGGCTTGACCGAGGCCCATGTTCGCGGCGATCTCGAGCCCGGCGGTGCGGGCGGCCCGGGAGTCCGGGACGGGCAGCGTGAAGCTCAGTTGCACGATCCCGTCGTCGCGGTCCGCATAGGGCCGAACGCCTCGGCCCGCTTCAGCGCCGGGCGACGGGTGCATGCCCGAAAACCTCCGCCAGAGGATTGAAATAGTCCTCTCGCTTGAAGACGATTCCCTCCGCCCCGCGCCCGTCGGACTCGTGGCGGGAGACGTCCCCGAAGCGGCCTTCGCCGATCGCCCCGAAGAGACCGGTCTCCGCCACTTCTTCGAGGATCTCTAGGGCCGCCCCGAGAATTTCCCGCGCATGCATCTGGATCAAGCCCCCTGCCCTGAACTCGATCTCCTCGGCGAGGCCGGCCGCGGCCGCGGCGACGTAGTTCACATTTTCCAGAGCCAGGACACGATCGTGGATGTGTGGGGTGAATATCCCCTCCGTCGGCACGCCGATCGTCTGGATGCTCTGCCCGGTGGCGACGGTGATCAGGTTGAAAAGGGTGTCGCAAGCATGGGTGCGGAGAGGGTTTCCGTTCATGTGCCGGGTCGGCGGCATGTACTTAACCCGACAGTGTGGAAACAGCTCGCGCGTCAGCTGCGCCTGGGAGAGCTCGTAGAGGAAGCTATTCGGAATGTTAGGGTGAATCTCGAATGCGTTGCCGACGGCGATCTGCTCGGGGGGCACTCCGGAATCGCGTGCCAGTTGGAAATTGACGAACTGTGAGGCCACCACAGACGGGGCTGCCTCGAGAGCGTCCGCGGTACGCAGGTAGTTGTCCTCTCCCGTGTTGATGACGATCCCGAAGTAACCGTTGATCGCCCGCGAGAGCCGCTGGTCGATCAGGGTCCTGACCATGTTGATATCGCGGTAGAGGATCCCGTAGAGGGCGTCGTTGACCATGTTGTCGAACCCCTCGACGACCCCCATTTGAGCGATCTCCGGCATGCAGAGACCGGAACAGAAACTCGACAGCTGGACGTAGCGGCCGTTCTCCAGCGACCATTCGTCCATGGCTTCTCTCATGATCCGGAAGTTCTCCTGCGTTGCGAAGGTTCCGCCGAAGCCTTCGGTCGTCGGTCCGTCGGGCACGTAGTCGAGGAGGCTCTGGGCGGTCGACCGGATCACGGCGACGATGTCACCGCCGTAGTCGGCGACGGCGCGGGCATGTATCACGTCCTCGTAGACGCTCCCCGTCGCCGTCAGGACATAGCTCAGTGGCTCTGAGCTCTCGCCCAGGCCCTCCCGCATCTCGCGCCGCCTGGACATCGAAGTCGACAGCTCCTCGATCCGCTCCCGGCAACGGCTTTCGACCAGGTCGCGGGCGGCCTGCTCGTCCTCGATCGCCAGCGCACAGAGCTGGACTGAGCCGTCGGCGACGACCATCGCCAGAGAGTCGAGGCTCATTTCCGTCTGCAGCAGCCCGTTGCCGACCCACAAGGCGACGCCTCGGTCGAGGCCGCCTTCCTCCAGAACCGCGTCGACGACGGAGTTCGCCAGCGGGACGCCCTCCTCGCCCGCGCCCTCGAGCCCGAGATGGCGGAGAACCGTACGCTCGACCGAGACCGTCGTCCTGCCGTCGATCCTCAGGCTGACGTCTGCGGATATCCGTTCTGCGGCCGCGCGACAGGCGAGGACGATCCCCTCATCCAGGTCGAGCTTCGCGGTCACAGGACGCCTGCCTCGGCGGCCTGTCCCTCGAGCTCTCCGCCGGCGCCTCCCCTGCCGGCCAGGAACCCGAGCGCCCGCAACACCTGTTCCATCATCCCGGCGGCTGCCGGCCCGGGCGAGGGCAGGCTCATGCAGAGCTCTGAGAGGTTGAGAAGGTAGCGGGAGAGGCTGGTGACGTCGTGGCGTTCGACCGTCCGGTGCAGCGAGAGCCCGAACTGCTGCGACTGCATCACGACAGCCCGGCTGACGAGGGGCTCGTGGTCGGTGTGGGCACTCGCAGACTTCGCCCGGCACCACGCCTCGGCGATCGTCCATCCGGGACCGGGTCTTCCCTCTTTCACCGCTTCGGGGGCAAAGGCAAGCGGACGGTTGGTGGGCGCGCAGAGGAAGGTGCCCCGGATCAACAGATCCGCGAGCTCCAAGGGTCCGACGCAGCCATCGCAAAGTCGCTCCAGGGCCGCCACAGCCGGTCCGTTTTCGACTTCGTCGACGAAGTCGTCGACCCAGAGCGGCTCCCCCACGCTCGATCCAATCTTCTGCCCTTCGGCTTCGGTCAACGAGCCGTGGAAGACCCGCAGGTTGGCGTCGTTGCGCGGTCCCGGCCGCAGCTCCTCGAGGATTTTGCAGATGACGGAAATGGCCGGATGCCACTCGAGTCCGGCAAGCTCGAGATAAACCTGGTTCTCGGAGAGTTCGCTGAGGATGCGATCGTAGGCCGCCATCAGCCGGGCGTGCTCGGTGGGAAAGCCGTCGTCCCGGAGCAGGACCATCGTCGGGTAGTCCGGCTGGTCGGTCCGGTACACGACGGACCCGGCGGGCTCGCGTTCGAAGATTCCCCGGTCGACTCCCTCCTCGATCACGGCAAGCGCTCGCGGGACAGAGTCGGACTCGTAGCCGTATTCATCGAAGTGGATCCCCAGCCGCCGAAGAGTCCTCTCGTGACCGTCGAGCGTCCACCCGCGCAGCTGCCGCCAGAGATCCTTCTCCGCGGCAGATCCCTCCAACCACCGCCCCAGCAGATCGTCCGCGAGGTCGCCGACCGCCTTGCGCTCCTCGCCGTTCGGGTCCTCAACCGAGGAGCTCATGCGGCGCTCCTTGGCGAAGCTCCTGCAGCAGAGCTCGACGAAGCGGTCACCGGCGATTTCTAGGTCGGCAGGCTCTTCACCCGGGTAGGTGCCGAGGTAGCCGGCCATCGCTTCCGACATCCGCCGGCCGATGTCGCCGACCAGGTTGAGCCGGTGGACCTTCGCACCGGCGATCTCCAGGGTCGAGGCCAGAGCCTCGCCGATATAGGCGTTGCGGAGATGGCCGACGTGCAGGGCCTTGTTGGTGTTCGGGCCGATGAAGCTGACGATCACGCTTTGGCCGGCGGCAAGCTCCGGCAGTCCGAGACCGAAAGGCTCACCGGCCGCCAGGCGCTGCTCCAGATCCAACAAGACCTCGTCCTGAAAGCGGACCTGGATCGCTGACTTCCGTCGCTGCACCTTGGCCGTGACGGGGTGATCGTTCAAGGCGTGGGCGAGCTTCTGGCCCGCCGCCGATTCGAGCCACCTGCGGTCGGCGAAGACGAGGCGGATATCCGCCATCGTGTCTTCCCGCCGGCGCGGCTCGATCACCACGCAGAGATCGGTGACCGCCTGATCCAAGAGGATCGCTTCACACTCTTTGCGAAGGTCTCTGGTCGGCATGACTCATTTCCACTTGTCGAGCACGCCCGACGGGACTCGAACCCGTATCTGCGGCTTAAAAGGCCGCTGCTCTTTAGACCGACGTTTCCTCGGACTGGCTTCCTTACCGGCCCGCGCGCTGCGAAGCTTGAGCCTCCCCCCGTGCGGGTAATGCGGCGCTACCGTCGTGCAAGCATCGATTTCGACCACGATTGGGGCTGCGTCTGGTAGCGAAACAACGGAGGTCACCGTTGTCCTCGGAGATTGCCGATCCTTTGCCAATTGAACTACGGGCGCAAGGTGATCGCCTAACGGGACCGACACCGATGCCTTGGCGTCGCGCCTCACGGTAGACACTTCCGTACGAAACAAAATCTGCTTCATGGCGACCAGTGATACAGCGAGGTGAATTCTTTAGTCAAGAAATTCTTATAATTCACGGTCTTTTTCCTAGCGCTACGTCGAAGCGGGCGGGGACATCGGCCTTAGCAATACGCTGCAGAGGTGCAAGGTTCTGATCGATCCCTCCTCAGTTGACGGCGTCGCCGGGAATGTCAAGAATTCGCGGACTCGGACGGGGTAGAACCGCGAAGAAGCGGATGCTGCTGATCGTCAACCCGTACGCGACGACGGTCTCCGACCGGCTGAAAAACCTGGTGGTCTACGCGCTGCAGGGGCGCTTCGACGTCGAAGCGGTCTCGACGCAGGCGCAGAACCATGCGACCGAGATCGGGCGCGAGGCCCGGGACGGCGGCTACGACGTCGTCGTCGCCTTCGGCGGCGACGGGACCCTGAACGAGGTCGCCAACGGGCTCGCCGGGACCGACCTGCCGGTGGCGGTGCTGCCGGGGGGGTCGACCAACGTTGTCTCGCGGACGCTCGGCATTCCCAACGACGTCGTCGACGCGACCGAGCACCTGCTCTCGCTGGTCGACGACTGGCAGCCGCGCAAGATCGACCTCGGGATGGTCGACCAGCGCTACTTCGTCTTCGCCTGCGGGGTCGGGATCGACGCGACGGTGGTCAAGCGGGTCGACTCGAATCCGAAACTGAAGGCGAGCGCCGGTCCCTACTACTACAGCTGGGCCGGGATCTCGGCCTTCTACCGCCGCTACCGCGTCAACCCGATCAGGGTCAGGACGACGGTCGACGGCCACGAGCCGATCGACGGGGTGACGACGATCGTCCAGAACAGCGACCCGTTCACCTACTTCGCCAGCCGACCGATCCGAGTCTGCGAGGGGATCGCGATCGACGACGGCACCCTCTCGATGGCGGTGCTGAAGCGCGCCAACCAGCGCGACATGCCGACCCTGATCAACCGCCTCTTCAGCGAGGAGCGGCCGGCTGCACGGCACAAGCAGGTCGCCCACTTCGACGACGTCGCCCACGCCGTGGTCGAAACCGTCTCCGAGGCCAAAGACGGAACCCTGCGGCCGTTTCCGCTGCAGGTCGACGGCGACTACATCGGCGAGCGCGACCGGGTCGAGCTGAAAGCGGCGCCCGGGGCCCTGACGATCGTTTCCTGAGGTCGGGGCGGTGCCGGGGCGGCGATCGGCGGCCGGTCTTTGAGCAGCGTCGCGAGGGCAGCGCGGGCGGCCTCGCGACGGGACCGCAGCGCGTAGCGCAGGATCATCGCCCAGCGGTAGGGGGCGACGCGGGCGAAGTGCTTGTGGGCGAACTGGAGGCGGGCGTAGGCGGCCTGGGCCTCCATCCGCGGGGTCGCCGAGCGCTCGCTCTCGAAGTGGCGGATCGTCAGCAGCGGTGAGTGGATCACCCGCCAACCCTCGTCCTTGAGGCGGCGGCAGAGGTCAGTCTCCTCGGAGAAGAGAAAGAAGCGCTCGTCGAAGCCGCGACCGTCGAGGGCCTCGCGGGCGACGAGCATGAATGAGCCGGAAGTCCAGTCGCAGGCGGATTCGCGTTCGTAGCGGGCGGGGTCGACGACGCGCTCGCCGAGGAACAGGCGGGCGACCGGCAGTCGCTCGATCGCCAAGGCTTCGGCGAGCATGTTGAGGGTGGAAGGAAAGCGTCGCATGCTCGGCGCCAGCCGATCGTCGCTGCCGAGCTGGCGGACGCCCGCGAGGGCGACGTCGGGCTTCTGGTCGAGAGTCTTGACCAGAGCCTCGAGGCTGCCGTCGAGGAATTCGGTGTCGGGATTGAGGAAGAGCACGTAACGCGCGTCAGCCGTCGCCAGGGCGACGTTGTTCGCGGCGCCGAAGCCCCGGTTCTCGCAGCGCATCGTCCGCGCCTGGGGAAACCACTCCTCGACGTAAGCGGCGGAGCCGTCGCTGCCGTTGTCGACAACGACCACGTCAAACGCCAGCTCCCCCGCCGCCGCGAACAGGGTCCCCAAGCAGCCGTCAAGCCAGCGCTTGCCGTTGTGGGAGACGATGATCACGCAGACGTCGTCCATCACCCGATCAACGTCTGAGCCCCCCCGAACTTGTCCTCGTCATGGCGAGGAAAACCTCGGAAGGGCTATCGGCCGTTCGAGCCGCCGCTACGATCCCGGCCCGATGGCTGCCCCGGACCTACTTCCTTCTGACCTTGCTCCTGGTCTGCTGATCGGGGACAAGGTGGTGATCGGCGAGGGGGCTTTGATCGGAGGGCATGTGATCATCCACTCCGGCGTACGGATCGGCGCTGGGGCTCGGGTTGGTGACCACGCTCAGATCCGGGACGGGGCCGAGATCGGGGTCGGCTCTACCGTCGGCAGTTATGTGTCGGTCGACCCCGGTGTGGTGATCGGGGAGCGGGTGAGCATCCAGACCCGCTGCTACATCACCGGCGGCACCCGGATCGAGGACGACGTCTTCGTCGGCCCTGGCGTCACGCTGACCAACGACAACACGATGAACCGGCACGGCGACGAGTTCGAGTTCGAAGGGCCGCTGCTGCGGCGGGCCTGCCGGGTCGGCGGTGGGTCGACCCTCTGCCCTGGCGTCGAGATCGGCGAGGAGGCTTTCGTCGCCGCCGGCGCCGTGGTTACTACTGACGTGCCGTCGCGCGCCGTGGTTATGGGTGTGCCGGCGCGGGTCGTCCGCGAAGTCTCGGACGGAGACCTGCTGCAGAACTGGCGCTAGCCCGACCGCGCCGGCAGAGGCCGGGCCGGGTTGCCGACCACGGTCTCCCCCGCGGGGACATCCTTGACGACGACTGCTCCCGCTCCGACGGTCGCGCCCGCTCCGATCCGCACGCCGCCGAGCACGGTCGCGCCGGAGCCGATGCTGGCGCCACGCTCGACGACGGTCTCGAGCAGCTCCCAGTCGTCCTCTCTCTGCAGCTCGCCGGAGCCGTTGGTCGCCCACGGCCGCTTGTCGTTGACGAAGACGACGCCGTGGCCGACGAAGACCTCGTCCTCGATGCGGACGCCGTCGCAGATGAAGCTGTGGCTCTGGATCTTGCAGTCCGCCCCGATCACCGCGCCGCGCTGGATCTCGACGAAGGTGCCGACGCGGGTCCGCGCCCCGATCGCACACCCGTAGAGGTTGCTGAACGAATAGACGACCGCGCCCTCGCCGAAGCTGACTTCGTCAAGCAGGCGGTGCGGGGCCTCGTTGGCGGGAGCGGTCAAAGTAGGCGTGGACATTCGTGAGAGAAACGTCGCAGCGGCGCGCAAGCTTTCGGTCGCCTCGCCCGTTGTTGATCCGTGGCCGTCCTCAGCGAACCAGTCGCCGGTACCCCGACCCTTTCCGCGCAGCTCTGCGTCGTCCTCGCGACCGGCGGCGAGAGCATCCGCCGGCGGATCGAGGACTCGCTGCACAAGGCCGACCAGGGCGTCAACCTCGTTCTCGTCCACGGCGTCGACGAGCTGATCGGCCTCGAGCTCGAGGCGCCGATGATCGCCGTCCTCGTTTGCGACGTCGACCGGCCCGACGAGATGGCCGATCTGCGCCGCGTCCGCCGCGAGCTGCAGGAAGTGTCGATCGTCGCCGTCACCCCGCCGGCGACCGGGACCGGGGTCCGCCGCGGCCTCGACGCCGGCGCCGACGCGATCGTCTTCGAGCCGATGATCGAGTCGACCCTCGCCGTCACCGTCAGCGCCGTCGGCTCCGGCCAGGCGGTCGTCCCCCGCGAGCTGCGAGCCAGCGTCCAGCGCCCGGCCCTCTCGCATCGCGAGCGCCAGGTCCTCACCTACGTCACCGAGGGCCTGACCAACTCGCAGATCGCCGACCGGCTCTTCCTCTCCGAAAGCACGATCAAGAGCCATCTCTCTTCCGCCTTCGCCAAGTTCGGCGTCCGCTCGCGCCGCGAGGCCGCCGCCCTCTTCCTCGAGTTCGATCGGGTGGCAGAGTGAACGCCCCGGGAGCAGGCACGGCGCTGCCGCTGGCGGCGACCGAGGGCAAGCGCGTCCCCTTCATCCGCCTCGACAACGCCAACCCGGAGCTGATGGCGGAGCTGCTCGCGGTCGTCGAGCGCATCGCCTCCGAATCCGCCTTCACCCTCGGCCCCGAACTCGAGCGCTTCGAGCAGAACTTCGCCGCCTACTGCGGCACCGAGTACGGCCTCGGCGTCTCCTCGGGGACGGCGGCGCTGGAGCTGGCGCTGCGCGGCCTCGGCATCGGTCCCGGCGACGAGGTGGTCGTCCCCACCTACAGCTTCATCGCCACCGCCGAGGCGGTCAGCACGGTCGGCGCCACCCCGGTGATCGTCGACGTCGAGGAGGAGACGGCGCTGATCAATGCCGAGATCGTCGCCGCCGCGATCACCGAGCGGACCCGCTGCGTGATCCCGGTCCACCTCTTCGGGCGTACGGTCGAGATGGACCCGCTGCTCGAGCTCTGCCGTGAGCGCGAGATCCACGTCGTCGAGGACGCCTGCCAGGCGCACGGCGCCCTCTACCGAGGCAAGCCAGTCGGCTCGCTCGGCGACGCCGGCTGCTTCAGCTTCTACCCGACCAAGAACCTCGGCGGCTGGGGCGACGGCGGCGCCTTCGTCTCCGACGACCCCGAGCTCAGCCACCGGGTGCGGCTGCTGCGCTCCCACGGCGAGGGCACCCGCCACCACCACGAGATCGCGACCGGGACCCACCGCCTCGACACCCTGCAAGCGGCGATCCTCGACGTCAAGCTGGGTCACCTCGAGGACTGGAACCAGCGCCGCCGCGACGCCGCCGCCGCGCTCGGAGCGGCGCTGGCCGGGAGCTCGGTCGACCTGCCCGTCCCGCCGATCGCCCACGGCGACAACGTCTTCCACCTCTTCGTCATCCGCTCGCGCCACCGCGACGCCCTCCGCGACCACCTCGACGCCTGCGGCGTCGCCAGCGCGGTCCACTACCCGACCCCGATCCACCTGCAACCGGCCTACGCCGACCTCGGGCTCGGCCCCGGCAGCCTGCCGGTGGCGGAGCGGCTGGCGAGCGAAAACTGCTCGCTGCCGATCTTCCCGGCGATCGAGGACTGGCATATCGCCGAGACCGCGGCGGCGGTCACGAGCTTTGAAGTCCCGACCGATAACTGAGGCTCCACCTGCTCCCGAGCGGCGCGGCGGGCTACGTGTCTGCATGGTCCATTACTCGGACTTCGTCGTCGACTCGCGGATCCAGCGCCAGGCCCGAGCGCTGGCCGAGCGCGGCGACCGGGTCGACTGCGTCTGCCTCAACGACGACGTCACCTTCCCGGTCGGAAACGGGGAGATCGCGCTGCACCGGGCCTCGGCCGACAAGCCCCGCGGCGGCGCCCGCGCCTACCTCAGCGGCAACGCCAGGTTCCTCACCGGCGCCGCCCGCAAGGTCAGCGCCCTCGACCGCGAGGAGCCCTTCGACATCGTCGAGATCCACAACATGCCCGACGCCCTGGTCTTCGCCGCCTGGCGGCCGAAGCTGCGCGGGACGCCGCTGATCCTCAACTTCCACGACACCTTCCCCGAGCTCTTCGCGACCCTCTTCGACCGCTCGCCGCGGCACCCGCTGGTGCGGGCGGTCCGGGCCGAGGAGCGGATCAGCGCCGCGCTTGCCGACGGCCTCGTCTTCGTCACCCCGGAGGCGCGCGACCTGCTCGCCTCCCGCGGGGTCGGCGCCGAGCGGACCGAGGTGGTGATGAACACCCCCGAGGAGCGGATCTTCGGCGAGCGCCGCGAGCCTTCGGCGCCGAGCGGCGGCGGCGAGCTGCGGGTCGTCTACCACGGCGGCCTTGCCGAGCGCTTCGGGGTTGAGACCCTGGTCTGTGCGGTGGCGATGCTGCGCGGCCGTGGCGTCCCGGTCCGCCTCGAGGTCCTCGGCTCCGACGCCGAGGCCGCCCGCCGGCTGGCGGCGTTTGCCGCCGAAGAGGCCCCCGAGGGCGTCCACGTCGCCCCCGAGCCGACCCCGGTCGAGGAGGTCCCCGCCCGCCTCGAAGAAGCCGACCTCGGCGTCGTCCCCACCCTCGAGGACGACTTCACCGAGATGCTGCTGCCGGTGAAGCTGCTCGAGTACGTCCACATGGGCCTGCCGGTGGTCGCCTCGCGGCTGCCGGTGATCGAGCGCTACTTCGGCGACGATGTGCTCTTCGCCGAACCGGGCGACGCGGCCTCCTTCGCCGCCGCGATCGAAGGCATCCGGCGCGCCCCCGAGACCGCGCTGGAGCGGGCCCGCGGAGCCTCGCAGCGGTTGGCCGAGATCGAGTGGCGCCGGCAGCGCAAGGGCTACCTCGAGCTGGTCGACGACCTGGTCGAGCACGCGCGGAGCCGCTGAGGTGCAGCGCCTGCTGCTGATCACCCCGGCCCGCGACGAGGCCGCCCACCTGGAGCGGACGGTGCGAGCCGTCCAGGCCCAGACCCGCCCCCCCGACCTCTGGCTGATCGTCGACGACGGCTCCAGCGACGAGACCCCCGCCCTGCTCGAGCGGCTCGCCGCCGAAACGCCGTTCCTCGAGGTCCGTGGGGCGCCGGAGCGCACGGTCCGCCCGGGTGGCGACGGGCTCGCGGTGGCCGCCGAGGCGGTCGCCTTCAACGAAGCCTTGGCCGGGGTCGAGCTCGGCGATTTCACCCACGTCGGCAAGCTCGACGCCGACGTCGAGCTGCCCCCGAGCTACCTCGCCGATCTGCTGGCGCGGTTCGCCGCCGAGCCCGCCCTCGGAATCGCCGGCGGCACCCTGCTGGAGCGGGAGAACGGCAGCTGGGAGGCGGCCAAGGTGCCCGCCAACCACGTCCGCGGCGCCCTCAAGCTCTACAGCCGCGAGTGTTTCGAGGCGATCGGCGGCATCCAGGAGCGACTCGGCTGGGACACGATCGACGAGACCTACGCCCGCATGAAGGGCTTCGAGACCCGCTCGCTGCCCCAGCCCGAGGCGCGCCACCACCGCCCGGTCGCGACCCGCGGCGGCACCTTGCGCGGCCGTGCAAGGCACGGCCAGTGCGCCTACATCCTCCGCTACGGCTTCTGGTGGGTAGCCCTGCGCTCGCTCAAGGTCGCGCGCCTGCACCCGCGCGGCCTCTCGGGGCTTGCCTTCCTCTATGGCTACCTGCGCGCGGCCCTGCGCCGGGAGGCTCGGGTCGAGGACGAGAGCTACCGCCGCTTCGTCGCCCAGGAGCTGCGCGACCGGGTGCGCGCCGCAACCGATTCGGCGCCGGTGAAAGTTCCTACGTTTTTCATGCGTTCTTAGTCCGATGGCACTGGTCGAAATCGCCCGCGAGCTGTGGCAGCGCAAGTTCCTCGTCGGGCTTGTCTTCCTCTTCGCCCTCTTCGCGGCGATCCTCTCCGCCTACCGCTTCTCCCCCGTCCCGCCGAGCCTCGAAAAGCGCTCGCTGACGGTCGCCGCCGCCTCCAGCCAGATCCTCGTCGACTCGACCAACTCGACCCTGGTGACCGGCGCCGAAGCGGGCGAACTCGACGCCCTGGCGACCCGGGCGAAAATCTACGGCCAGTACCTGAGCAGCCTCGCCGCCCGCGAGGAGATCGCCAAACGGGTCGGCATCCCGCCGGAAGCGATCTCCACCAGCGGCCCCTTCAGCCCCGCCACCGGCCAGCAGGAATACGCCTCTCAGCCCTCCGGCGAACGGGCCGACGAACTGCTCCAGGAAGGCGCCGGCAACCGCCTCGTCTTCACCGCCCAGGAAGGCGTCCCGATCCTCACCGTCTCCGCCCAAGCCGCGACCACCGATCGCGCCGTCGCCCTCGCCGCCGCCTCCTTCGAAACGCTGAAGGCCTACGTCGACGAGCTGCGCGCCAGCGGCAAACCGGTCCGGCAGGGCGTCACCGTGCGCCAGCTCGGCGCCCCCGAGGGAGGCACGCTCGGCGGCTCCAACAACATGATCCTGATGGTCCTCGCCTTCCTCCTCGTCTTCGGCCTCGGCTGCGCCGCGATCCTCGTCCTGCCGACCTTCGTCGCCCGCTGGCGGGCGCTCAACAAGCTCGACCACCCGGAGCCGGCGGCGATGCCGATCCAGCCGGTCGAGGACCCCGACCCCTTCGATCCCCGTCTCGCCGGCGATGAGCCCGACGAGGCGCTAGCCCCGCACGCCACCACGCGCCTGCGCTAATGGAGGCGACGACCGGGTCCCGCCCGCTGCTCGGGCAGCCCGTCGGCCCCGCACGGCGGACGGGCGAGGCGTCGCTGCTGCGGCCGCAGAGCCAGACCGCCGACTGGCCGGCGACGACGAGGCTCCTTCCCTGGGCCCTCTTCTCCTTCGTGGCGATGCTCTGGCTGGTTCCGTTCGACAGCGTCAAGCTGCCGGTCGGCGGCCCGATCGACGCCACCCTCGATCGGCCGCTGCTGGTCCTCCTCGTCGCCTTCTGGCTACTCAGCGTCCGCGCCGTCCGCCACCGCTGGCCGCTGCGGCTGAGCCCGATCCACTGGGCCTTCGCGGCCTTCGTCGCGATCGCCGCGATCAGCATCGTCGTCCAGGGGGAAACGCTGGTCCGGATCGGCGAGATGGACCTGGCGACCAAGCAGCTCGCCCTGCTGATCTCCTACCTCGTCTTCTTCGGCCTCGCTGCTTCGATCCTCCGCGCCTCCGAGGTGACAAAGATGCTGAAGGCGATGCTGGTGCTCTCCTGCGTCACCGCGGTCGGGGTCGTGGTCGAGTACCGGCTCGGGATCAACCCCTTCCACGACTGGATCGGGCCGCTCTTCCCCGGCTACGTGCGGCCGGAAGGGATCGGCGGCATCGACTCGATCGGCCGCCGGCAGATCTTCGGGCCCGGCGTCCACCCGCTCGCCGCCGCGGTGATGTTCTCGATGGCGCTTCCCTTCGCCTTCGCCTGGCTGCTGGAGGCGAAGGAGCGGCGTGGCCGGATCCTCTACGGGCTCGCGGTGGTGATCCTGATCGCCGGCGCGATGGCGACGCAGAAGAAGACGGCGATGGTCGGGCCGCTGGTCTGCATCCTCGTCCTCACCGCCTACCGGCCGCGGCAGATGCTGCGCCTGACCCCGCTGGCGCTGGTCCTCGTCTTCGTCATCCACTTCACCGCTCCCGGCGCGCTCGGCGGAGTCGTCGACCAGTTCTCCCCCGGCTCGGTCAACAAGGTCAACACGACCCAGGACCGGGTCAGCGACTACCAGGCGGTGACGCCGGACATCGCCGAGCACCCTCTGCTCGGGCGCGGCTACGGCAGCTATGACCAGAAGAAACACCGGATCCTCGACAACCTCTACCTGACCCTGGCGATCGGGGTGGGCCTGCTGGGGATCGTCGCCTACCTCTCGATCCTCCTCACCACCTTCGTCGAGGCCAACCGCGTCGCCCGCTCCGGCGACCCCGACCGGGGGCCGCCGGCGATGGCGGCCTCGGTGTCGATCTGCGTCGCCCTGGTCAGCGGCGCCCTGCTCGACTTCCTCTCCTTCCCGCAGCTGCCCTACCTGCTCTGCTTCATCGCCGCGGTCGTCTTCGTCCTCGCCCATGACCGCAGCGGGAGGCTGAGCCTGTGAGCGCCTGCCCCGGATGCGGAGCCGAGAGCGAGCGGCCGGCGGTGCTGCTCGACGGGCACGACCGCCTGACCGGCGCGCCGGGCCATTTCGAGGTCCTTTCCTGCCCCGCCTGCGGGCTCGCCTTCACCCACCCGCGGCTGCGGCCGGAGGAGTTCTCCACCTACTACCCGGAGAGCTACAGCGCCTACGAGCCGAACCTCGGCGGCCGGCCTTCGCTGGGAGAACAGGTCGGGGACCTGCAGCGCAAGCTCGTGGCCCGGTTCGGCCCCTACCGTCGGGTCTGGAAGCGTCCCCCGGGGCGGCTGCTCGACGTCGGCTGCGGCACCGGCGAGCTCGCCGGAGTCTTTGCCCGCCGCGGTTGGAACGTCGCCGGGATCGAGCCCTCCGCGGCGGCGGCCGAGCACGCCCGGAGCGGCGGCGTCGAAGCGGTGACCGGCACCCTCGCCGACGCCCCCTGGGGCCCGGGAGAGTTCGACGCGATCCTCTTCAACCACTCGCTTGAGCACATCGACGACCCCGCCCACGCGGTCGAAGAAGCCGCCCGCCTGCTGGCGCCCGGCGGCCTGCTGGCGATCGCCGTCCCCAACTTCGGCAGCTGGCACCGGCGCCTCTTCGGCTCGGCCTGGTTCCAGCTCGACCTGCCCCGCCACCTCCAGCACTTCGACCGCGACTCGCTCGCGACCCTTGTGGAGAGCGCCGGCCTGCGCCCGGTCGAGACGTCCGCCGCTTCGATGCGGCCGAGCCCCCTCGGCAGCTTGCAGTACGCGACCTTCGGCAACCTCCGCTTCGAGGGGCGCGGCTTCCGCCTCCTCGCCTGGGCGCTGGCGCCGCTCCTATTCCTGAGCGATCGCTTCTTCGAGGGGGACTGCCTCCACCTCGTCGCCGAGCGCTAGCGCCAGCACCTCGCCGGTCCGCGCCGACCAGGAGTTGGCGGCGATGAAGCGGCGGCGGTCGTCCTCGCCGGCCCGGCCGGCGGCCAGCGCCAGCTTCACCCCGGCGACGAAGTCCCCGCCCGGCGGCACCCGCAGGACCGGGCCATCGACCCGGCGCACCGGCTCGAGGTCGGTCGCCACGGTCGGCGTCCCCGAGGCCAGGTACTCGTAGAGCTTCAATGGGCTCATCGCCTCGGTCAGGGGAGTCCGGCGGTGCGGCAGCAGGCAGGCGTCGGCAGCGTGGGCGAGGGCGGCGACCTCCTCACGCGCGACCGGGCCGTGGACGACGACGTTCGATTCGGCCAGGAGCGGGCGCAGGTGAGAGTGGTCAGCGGTCGGCCCGACGAGGACGACGGAACCGTGGGGCCAGGCGCGCGCCAGTTCCTGCAGTGCCGCCACGTCGAGGCGGTCGTCGAGGGTGCCGACGTAGAGGAAGCGCGGCCCGTGCAGGTTCGCGAACCAGCTCGGTGGCGCGCCGGGTTCGACCCAGAGGCCGGGCTCGACCCCGTTCGGCACCACCGCCGCCGGCCCCCGCGGGTCGATCCGCTCGAGGATCGCCTCGCTGACCGCGCAGACCCGGCGGCCGCGCTCGGAGACCGAGCGGTAGGCGGCCAGCAGGCCCTCGCGCCAGGGCTGGTATTCGCGGTGGGCGGAGAGGTCGTCGCTGGCGTAGAGGGTCACCGGGCCGGCCCACTCGAGCTCGGCGAAGCCGGCGAGCAGGGGCTGGGAGGTGATCACCGCCGGGCGCACCAGGCCGGCTTGCTCGGCCGCCCGCTGCAGCCGCCGGTCGTAGCGCGCATAGGCCCGCCGCAGCGCCGCCATCCCGGTGGGATCCTGGCGGCGCAGGCGCAGCGGCTGCCAGAGCCGGGCCCGCTCGCTCGCCTCGAACTCGGCCGGACGCTCGGTCAGGTCTCTGACCCACTTGACCGGGGCGCTGCGGGGCCGGTCGCAGACCAGCAGCCGCTCGATCGCCGGCTCCCGCAGCATCGCCAGCACCAGCTGGTCCTGCGGGAAGCACATCCCGCGCCGCTGCGCGGCGGCCCAGGTCATGTCGTCGAAGGTGTAGATCGCGTGGCGCGCGCTCATCCTCTTGATCAACGGCCCCAATCAGCCGTGGCTTGCGGCGAAAGTCCACGCCTCGCCGGCCGTTGGTCCTACGTGGGCCCCCCCGAACCCGACCAGGACCAGCTCTCCCACGAGGAGCTGAAGAGCGCCGCCGTCGCCGGCGTGCGCTGGACGACCGCCGGGCGGATCGCGATCGAGGCGATCACCTTCGCCGCCGCGATCGTCCTCGCCCGGCTGATCCCGCCATCGGGCTTCGGCGAAGCGGTGGTGCCGCTGATCCTGGTGCCACTGGCGGTGATCTTCACCTTCGAGGGCTTCGGCAGCGCCCTCGTCCAACGCAAGACGATCGACCCCGCCCACGGGGAGGCGGCGATGCTCGCCAGCATCCTCACCGGCGCCCTCCTCACCTCGCTGATCGTGCTGCTGGCGCGACCGGTCGGGGAACCGCTCTTCGGCCAGGGGCCGGCCCGCCTCCTGGTGATGATCTCCCCCGTCTTCCTGCTCGCCGGGATCGGCTCGGTCTCGCGCAGCCTGCTCTGGCGCCGCCTCGACTTCCGCCGCATCAGCCTGATCGAAATGGTCTCGCTGGGGATCGGCTCGGCGACCGCCGTCGCCCTCGCCGCCGCCGCCGGGCTCGACGCCCCGGCGATCGTCCTCGGCGCCCTCTGCGGAGCTCTCGTCACCACCGTCCTCCTGCTGGCGGCGGCGCCGCCGCCTCCCCCGCTCTGGCACCGCCGCGAGCTCGGCGAGGTGATGGCCTTCGGCCTCCCGGCCTCCGGCGCCGGGATGACCTCGGTGGCGATCACCAACGCGACCCTGGCGGTCGCCGCGATCCGCCTCACCGCCAGCCAGGTGGGGATCTTCTGGCGCGCCTTCCAGCTCGGCGTCGTCTACCAGGAAAAGATCAGCGGGATCATGATCCGGCTGGCCTTCCCGGTCTACTCGCGGACCAAGGACCTCGGCCAGCTGCGCCGCTTCCACGAGCGCGCGACCCGCATCCACGCCGCCGTCATCGTGCCGCTGCTGGCGCTCCTGATCGTCACCGCGCCCGACCTCGTCCCCTGGCTCTTCGGCGAGCGCTGGGCGCCGGCCGCGGGCCCGGTCCAGATCCTCTGCGTCGCCGGGATGATCGCCGCGATCCTCACCGGCTACCCGCAGATCATGCTCGCCGCCGGCAAGCCGCGGGCGCTTCTCGGCTTCAACCTGGCGCTGCTCTCCCTCTACCTCCTCGTCTCCTGGGTCGCCGCGCCCTACGGGACCACCGCGCTTGCCCTCGGCGTCGTCGCGGTCCACGTCGTCCTCCTCGTCGCCGTCTACGGCTTCCTCTTCCGCCGCGTCCTCGGGATCCCGGTCCGGCGCCTGGTCACCGACCTGCTGCCGGCCCTCGCCGGCAGCCTGCTGCTGCTCGCCGTCGCCTTCCCGGTCGCCGAGCTGCTGCGCGACGCCGACGCCCCGGTGCCCCTCTTCCTGCTCGGGGTGGGAGTCGCCGGCGGCGCCGTCTACCTCGCCGCCCTGCGCCGCTTCTTCCCCGATGTCTGGAACGACCTTTCCGAGCTGACGCGACGCGTCCTGCCCACCCCCATCAATGCGATCGGCGTGCCCGGAGTACGCCGCACGGCCCAAAGCGCCGTAGGAGGAACGTAATTCGATGACCGCCAGATCTGGCCGTATTTGGTCCAACAGCCCGACCAATCGCCGGGACAATTGGACTGTGCGCCTACTTGCCGCCTGCGCGATCGCGCTCTTCCTCCTCGTCGCCGCGATCGGACCTTCGAGCGCCGCTGCTGCGACCTGCCCGAACGCCAACCCGGTCGTCAACGAGAACCAGTGCAAGACCGGCTCCACGGGCTGGGAAGTCAACGAATACAGCAAAAACCTCGGCGGCTTCACGACCAAGTCGAGCGTCGACCTGGGCGAAAGCGTCGTCCTCAAGATCGGCCGCAACGGCCCCGTCTCGCCGACCCGGACGGTCAACATCCAGGTCTACCGGATGGGCTACTACCAGGGCCTCGGCGGACGCCTTGTCCACAGCGCCTCCAACGTCGCGATCAACAACGACTTCACCTGCAAAGCGATGGACCCCACCACCGGCCTCGTCGACTGCGGCAACTGGGCGGCGAGCTACACGATCCCCGGCAGCGCCCTGCCCGCCTCCGGCATCTACCTGGCGAAGCTGACCGCCTCGACCGGCGACCAAACCGAGGTCGTATTTACGGTCCGTGACGACAAACGCACCACCCCCTCGAAGCTCCTCTACGTCCTCCCGGACGCGAGCTACCAGGCCTACAACCTCTTCGGCGGCAAGTCCCTCTACTGGGGCTATGAAGGCGAAAACACGGTCTCCGGCACCGACCGCGCCGTCAAGGTCTCGTTCAACCGTCCCTACGCCCAGGCGGGGGCGCGGATGAACTGGTTCCTCGGCCCCGACTTCGAACTCCTCTTCTGGCTCGAGAAACAGGGCTACGACGTCTCCTACACCGACGACGTCCAGGTCCAGGCCGAACCGGCGCAGCTGCGCGAACACGACACCGTCGTCGTCTCCGGCCACTCCGAGTACTGGTCGCTGCCGCAGTTCGACGGCTTCCTCAAAGCCCGCGACGCCGGCGTCAACATCGCCTCCTTCAGCGCCAACACCGCCTACTGGAAGGTCCGCTACGAGGACGGCAACCGCACCCTCGTCTGTTACAAGACCGTGCAGGGCAGCGGCACCGAAGGCAACGGCACCGTCAGCGACAACGACTGGGGCCCCGACGGGATCAAAGGAACCGCCGACGACGCCCTCGGGCTCGACGGCAAAGCCGGCACCGCCGACGACAACCCGCAGAACTCGACGACGACCTTCCGCGACAACGGCGCGCCCCCCGGCGACCCCTCGGCTCCGGCCGGCGGCCGGGTCGGACCGGACATGCCCGAGAACCAGCTCTTCGGAGTGATGTACGTCGGCGACAACGACGCCCGCAACTTCCCGCTGACCATACCCGCCGGCAACGCCGCCGACGAATACTCCGCCGACCGCATCTGGCGCAACACCGGCGTCTCCGAAAACACCAGCACCTCGATCGGCGAACGGATGGTCGGCTGGGAGTGGGACGCGGTCCCGACCCAGGCGCAGTACCTCGCCCACCAGCCCGCGAACGTGATCAAGCTCAGCTCGACCAACGTCCAGACCGCCCCCGACAACTCCTGGCTCCTCGACGAGGGCCGTCTCCGCGCGACGACGCCGCCCCCGGGCCAGCCGGGAACCGTCAACGCGGTCAAGTACCAGGCACCGAGCGGCGCCCTCGTCTTCGCCAGCGGCACGATGCAGTGGTCGGAGGGCCTGCTCGACGAGGCCGACGACAGGATCGAACAGGCGACCTACAACATCCTTTCCGACATGGGCGCCCAGCCGCTGACCCCGGAAGGAATCACCCTCGACCCGGGCGGCTCCAACCGCGCCCCCAACGGCAGCTTCACGGCGACGCCGAACCCGGTCAAAACCAACACCCAGGTGACCTTCGACGCCTCCGCCTCGACCGATCCCGACGGCTCGATCGCCAAATATGAATGGGACCTCGACGGCAACGGCAGCTTCGAGACCAACACCGGCAGCAGCCCGAAAACGACCCACAGCTACGCCGCCGAGGGCGAAGTCAACGCACGCCTGCGGGTGACCGACAACGGCGGCGCCACCGACCTCGCGGTGCGGACGGTGACCGTGATCAACAACCAGCCGCCCACCGCGTCGATCACCGCGACCCCGAACGCGCCGCTGAGCGGGGAAGCGACGACCTTCAGCGCCGCCGGCTCGAGCGACGCCGACGGCACGATCGCCAAATACGAATGGGACCTCGACGGGAACGGTAGCTACGAGACCGCCACCGGCACGACCCCCAGCGTCATTCACACCTACGCCAGCTCCGGCGAAGTAACCGTCGGCCTGCGGGTGACCGACAACGGCGGCAAGACGGGCACGGCGTCGACGACGATCACCGTCGTCAGCAACGGCGTCAGCAACTACAGCCCGACCGTACTCAGCACGCCCGGCCTCGCCCACTACTGGCGCCTCGACGAGACCAGCGGCACCAGCTTCGCCGACAGCGTCGGCACCAGCCCGGCCACCACCAGCGGCGGCCCGACCCTCGGCGTCGCCGGCGGCGTGCCCAACGACTCCGACAAAGCGGCCCGCTTCGACGGCGTCGATGACGCCGCCGCCGCCGCGGTCGACCTCTCGAAAACCAAAGCGGTGACGATCGAGTTCTGGATGAAGTGGAACTCCTACGCCAACGACGACCGCCTGGCGATGGAGCTGACGAAAAACTTCAACGAAACGGCCGGCGGCTTCCTCGTCGACCCCAACGCGCCGCAGCTCTCCGGGAGCTTCGGCGTCGGCCTCGGGGTCGGGACCTCGCGCAACAACGTCTTCTTCGCCCGGCCCTCGGCCGGCGTCTGGCACCACTACGCCTTCGTCCTCGACACGACGGCGCCGGCGGCCCAGCAGATCACCCCCTACGTCGACGGCAAAGCGGTCAGCTACACCAAGCTCGACAGCGGCGCCGGCGCCGGCAACTTCGCCAACTCGAACCTGTACCTGATGTCCCGGGCAGCGGCCGGCCTCTTCGGCGCCGGCGACCTCGACGAGGTGGCGATCTACGAACGGGCTCTCGACGCCGGCACGATCGACGAACACTTCAACAGCGAAAGCGCCAACAAGCGCCCGCAGGCGAGCTTCACCGCGCCGCTCAGCGCCAAAGTCGGCGAAACGGTCAACTTCGACGCCTCGGCTTCGAAAGACACCGACGGCACGATCGCCAAATACGAATGGGACCTCGACGGCAACGGCAGCTTCGAGACCTCGACCGGCACCACCCCGACCACCAGCCACGTCTACACGGCGGGCGGCCCGGTCGTCGTCGGCCTGCGGGTGACCGACAACGGCGGCGGCGCCGGGACCACCACCCGGACGGTGACGATCGAAGGCGAAACGCCGCCGGAAGAAGAAGTGACCAGCAACTACAGCCCGACCGTGCTCGACACCGCGGGGCTGATCGACTACTGGCGGCTGGACGAGACCAGTGGCACCAGCTTCGCCGACCAGGTCGGCGGCAAGACCGCGACGACCAGCGGCGGCACCACCCTTGGCGTCGCCGGTGGCGTCCCCCACGACAGCGACAGGGCGGCCCGCTTCGACGGCGTCGACGACGCCGCCACCGCTCCCGTGGACTTCGGCAACAGCAGCGCGATTACGGTCGAGTTCTGGCTGAAATGGAATGCCTACGCGAACGACGACCGCCTGGCGATGGAGTTCACCGGCAACTTCAACGAATTCCCCGGCGGCTTCATCGTCGATCCGAACGCGCCTCAGTTCAACGGCACCTTCGGGGTCGGGATCGGCAGCGGCACCTCGCGCAACACGGTCTTCTTCACCCGTCCCTCGGCCGGCACCTGGCACCACTACGCCTTCGCGATCGACACCACCGCCCCGGCGGCGAGCCAGATCACGCCCTACGTGGACGGCCAGCCGGTTGCCTACCAGAAGGCCGACAGCGGCAGCGGCGCACCGGCCTTCGGCAAATCGAATCTCTACCTGATGTCGCGCGCCGCCTCCGGCCTCTTCGGCGCCGGCGACCTCGATGAGCTGGCTCTCTACAACCGTGCCCTCAGCGGCGCCACCGTGGCCGAACACTTCAACAGCGACGTCGCCAACAAACGGCCGACGGCCAGTTTCCAGGCCCCGGCCTCGGCGAAAGTCGGCGAAACGGTGACCTTCGACGCCTCCGCCTCGAGCGACGCCGACGGCACGATCACCAAATACGAATGGGATCTCGACGGCAACGGCAGCTACGAGACCAGCACCGGGACGACCCCGACGGCAAGCCGCTCCTACGCGACGGCGGCCGCGGTCAGCGTCCACCTGCGGGTGACCGACGACAAAGGCGGCACCGGCTCGGCCGTGCGGACCCTGACCGTCGAAGGCGAAGCCGGCCCCGAAGAAGAAGGCGCGACCCAACCGACCTACTCCGAAGGCGTGCTCAAAACCTCCGGTCTGCTCGACTACTGGCGGCTCGGCGAGGCCGTCGGCCCGGCCCTGCTCGACAGCGCCGGCTCCAACACGGCGACGGCAAGCGGCGAACCGACGCTCGGCGTCGGTGGCGCCCTGGCGGCCGACCCGAACACGGCGGTCGGCTTCGACGGCGTCAACGACGCCGCCACCGCCCCCGTCCAGCTCGGGGGCAAGACCGCGGTGACGGTCGAATTCTGGATGAAGTGGGACGCCTGGCAGAACAACGACGAACTGGCGATGGAGCTGACCGAAAACTTCAACTCCGCCCCGGGCGGGTTCCTCGTCGACCCCAACAGCAGCTACGGCAGCTTCGCGGTCGGGATCGGGATCGGCTCCTCCCGCAACGTCTCGATCTTCGCCCGCCCCTCCGCCGGCGCCTGGCACCACTACGCCTTCGTCCTCGATACGACGGCCCCGGCCTCCGAACAGGTCATCCCCTACGTCGACGGCTCGCCCGTCTCCTACACCAAGGTCGAGAGCGGCACCGGGGCCTCGGCCTTCGCCGATTCCAACCTCTATCTGATGTCCCGCGCCGCCAGCGGACTCTTCGGCGCCGGCGACCTCGACGAGGTAGCCCTCTACGATCGGGCGCTGAGCGCCGGCGAAGTCGCCGGCCACTACGCCCTCTCGATCCCGAACGCGGCGCCGGAAGCGTCGTTCACGGCGGCGCCGAACCCGGCCCTGACCGGGGCCACCGTCAAATTCGACGCCTCCGCCTCGAAAGACCCTGACGGCACGATCGCCAAGTACCTCTGGGACCTCGACGGCAACGGGACCTATGAGACCGACACCGGCACCGCCGCCGCCGTTACCCGCAGCTACGCGACCCTCGGCAACCGCCAGATCGGCCTCAAGGTGGTCGACAACAAGGGCGCGATCGCGAAAGCGACGCGCACGCTGACGATCCAGAACAGCCCACCCACGGCCTCCTTCACCGCGACGCCGAACCCGGCCTCGGTCGGGGCGACGGTGACCTTCGACGCCACCGCCTCCAAAGACAGCGACGGCACGATCGTCAAATACGAGTGGGACCTGAACGGCGACGGGACCTATGAGACCGACACCGGCACCACTCCGGCGATCAGCGGCAGCTACGGCACCGTCGGCGAACGGACGATCCGCCTGCGGGTGACCGACAGCGACGGCGCGACGACGGTCGCGACCAAAGCCCTGGTGATCCAGAACGCGACTCCGACCGCCTCCTTCACCGCCACCCCCGAAGCAGCACCGACCGGGACCGCGGTCAGCTTCAACGCCGGCGCCTCCAGCGACCCGGACGGCACGATCGCCAACTACGAATGGGACCTCGACGGCAACGGGACCTATGAGACCAACACCGGCGCGACGGCGACCGCCAGCACCACCTACGCCACCCCCGGGGCCCGCACCGTCGCCCTGCGGGTGACCGACAACGGCGGCGCCACGGCGACGACCACGCGCACCGTCACCGCCCAGAACCGCGCTCCCTCGGCCTCCTTCACCACCACCCCGAACCCGGCGCTCAGCGGCACCCAGATCGTCTTCGACGGCAGCGGCTCCAGCGACCCCGACGGGACGATCGTCGAATACGCCTGGGACCTCGACGGCAACGGCACCTACGAGATCTCCGGCTTCGGGAAACCGACGACCAGCGCGGCCTACGCGAAACCCGGGACCCGCACGGTCGGATTGCAGGTGACCGACAGCAGCGGCGCCAAAGCGACGACCACGCGCACGATCGTGATCGAAAACAGGCCGCCGACCGCCTCCTTCACGGTCTCGCCGAACCCGGCCCCGACCGGGACCACGGTGACCTTCAACGGCTCCGGTTCCAGCGACCCCGATGGCACGATCGCCAAATACGAATGGGATCTCGACGGCAACGGGACCTACGAGACGAGCACCGGGACGACCAATTCGACGACCCGCTCCTACGCGAGCCCGCAGACGCTGACGATCGGCCTCCGGGTCACCGACAGCAACGGCGCCACCGCGACCACGACCAGGTCGCTGACCGTCACCAACCGGGCCCCGACCGCCTCCTTCACGGCAACGCCGAACCCGGCCCTGACCAGCCAGACGGTGACCTACAACGGCAGCGGCTCCACCGACCCCGATGGAACCGTCGCCAAATACGAATGGGACCTCGACGGCAACGGCACCTACGAGCTCAACACCGGCACCACCACCACCGCCACCAGCTCCTACCCGACGGGCGGCAACCGCACGGTCGGGCTGCGGGTGACGGACAACCTCGGGGCGACGGCGACGACCACCCGCACCGTCACCGTCCGCGGCCCCTACGAGAACGCGGTCCGCTCGACCGCCGGGCTGATCGACTACTGGCGCCTCGGCGAGACCTCCGGCACCTCGCTGGCGGACTCGGTCGGCACCAGCACGGCGACGGCCCGCAACGGGGTCACCGTGGGCAGCGCCGGAAACCTCACCCTCGACCCCAACACCGCGGCGAGCTTCGACGGCAGCAACGACAACGCCGCCGCCTCGGTCAACCTCTCCGGCACCTCGAAAGTGACGATCGAGTTCTGGATGAAATGGACCTCGTTCGCCAACAACGACGACCTCGCCTTCGAGTTCACCTCGAACAACACCAACAACAACGGCGCCTTCGTGATCAACCCGAACTCGACCACCTCCAGCAGTCGCTTCGAAGTCGCGCTCGGCCGCAACGGCTCCCGCAACAACGCCTACTTCACCCGTCCCTCGGCGGGCGTCTGGCACCACTACGCGATCGTCCTCAACACCGCGGCGGTCGCCTCACAGCAGATCCTCGTCTACGTCGACGGGGCAGCGGTCTCGATCAGCAAGGGCTCGAGCGGGACCGGTGCCGGCAACTTCGCCAACTCGACGCTCAACTTCATGTCGCGCAACGGCAGCTCCCTGTTCGGCGCCGGCACTCTTGACGAGGTCGCGATCTACAACCAGGCCCTGACCGCAACCCAGATCGCCCAGCACTACGCGGCCAGGTAACCGTGACGCCCTGAGCCTCCTGATCCCCCTGCTGCTCGCGAGCGCCGGCTTCGCGGGCGGTGTGGGAGAGGCCCAGGTGGCCGCCCCCGCCCCGGTTATCGGGATCGCGCAGCGGGTGGCGGTGAGCAGGCCGCGGCCGGCTCCCATGCAGGCGCCCGGCGAAGCTCCGAGCGGCCCGGGCGCGGGCGAGCCATCACCCGCTCCCCCGTCCGAACCGCCGTCTCCGCCCGACCCGCCGCCCCCAGCCTGCACGTCCACGGTCTCCAGCCTCGTCGCGGTCCGCAGTCTGCTGGCGAGCGCCGCGGGAGGCGAGGTGATCTGCCTCGCCAACGGCACCTACGGCCAGCTCGCCCTCTCGGCGACGCCGACGAGCCGGGTCGTCGTCCGCGCCGAGCACCCCGGCGAAGCAACGATCGCCGGCGCCACGATGGCCGGCGCCGACCTCACCCTGGAACGCTTCGCCGTCACCGACGAAGTCCAGGTCGAGCCCGGCTCGAGCGGGATGACCGTCTCCCACAACCGCATCACCGGTGGCTACTTCGGGGTCGAAGCAGCGCCGACCTCGACCACCTCGGTCGACGACGTCGCGATCGTCGGCAACCAGCTGATCGGCCCGTTCGGCGAGGACGCGATCCATCTCAACCGCTACCACGACGGCGACGGCGACGGCATCGGCGTCCTGGTCGAAGGGAATGAGATCACCGGCGTGCGCGAGAACGGCAACCACAGCGACTGCCTGCAGACCGTCTGGGTCGGTGACCACCTCGTCTTCCGCCGCAACTACCTGCACGACAACCGCTGCCAGGGCTTCTTCGTCAAGGACCAGGCGAGCCCGGTGGTCGGGATCACCGTCGTCGACAACCTCTTCCTCCGCAACAACGAACCGTGTGCTCCCGAAGCCCCTGAATGCGGCCAGCCCGCCTACTTCCAGGTCTTCGGCCCCTACGAGGGCCTGACGATGCGCCGCAACACGATCTGGGACGGCGACGTCACCACCGCCTTCCAGGAGGGAACCGGGCTCGACACCCGGATCGAAGCAAACGTCGTCAACCGCTTCTGGACCTCGACCGACCTCTCGGCGATCGCCTACGTCGACAACACCCGCTGCAGTCGCGAATCCAGCGGTGGCGCCTGGCCGATCCTCGTGCCCGGCGAGACGGTCGACTGCGCTCCTCCCTTCGCCGATCCGGCGAGTGACGACTTCCGCATCCCCGGCTCGACGCGCGGCGTCGACTGGGCGCCGGGCGAAGTTCATTTCGGTCCCTGAGCGGCTCTGAGACGCCGCTAGGCGATCCTTTAGGACGTTTGTCCGTTATGTGAGCGGGTACTCATCCTTTGGGATTCATACATCCGTCGGCAGGGGCGGGGGGCAATGCGTAAGGAGCGGCCGTGTGCCGATCAACTTTCCCATGCCAAAGGAGCCGAAGATGACCAGTCGCCGGTCCAACTATGCAGTCGTTCTCGCCGCTTTTCTCGTGATTTTCCTGCTCAGCGTGGGGATTTCGGCCGCCGCCGGAAGCGGCCCGATCGGCTCGTTCCTCGCCAAGGCCAAGGAGGCGCAGCGCGCCCGCCACTCTGTCCGCGTCTCCCTCAGCGAGGCGATCGCAGCGGCGCTGAGGAAGTCCGGGAGCGGCGATACGACCGCTCCCGAGACGACGATCTCCGCCGGCCCGGAAGCGACCACGACCGCAACCAGCGCCGAATTCTCCTTCAGCGCCAGCGAGGCGTCCGTCACCTTCGCCTGCAAGCTCGACAAGGGCCGCTGGTCGCGCTGCAAGTCGCCGCGGACCTTCGCCGAACTCGCTCTCGGGCCGCACACCTTCGCCGTCCGCGCGACCGACCGCGCCGGCAACGTCGACGCCACGCCCGCGACCTGGAGCTGGAGCGTGGTTGCCCCGCCGCCACCTCCCCCGGCCGAAGAACCGGTGAGCGAAGAATCCCCGACGGTTCCCGCCGAAGAAACCCCGCCTCCCGCGGAAGAAACCCCGGCTCCGGTCGAAGAAACTCCCCCACCCCCGCCCGCTGAAGAAACCCCTCCGCCGCCGCCCGCCGACACCACGGCGCCTGAGACGACGATCCTCAGCGGTCCCAGCGGCACCACCCTCGCCACGGTCGCCGAACTCACCTTCTCGGCGAGCGAGAGCGGCTCGACCTTCCAGTGCAAGCTCGACAGCGGCAGCTGGGCCACCTGCGCCTCGCCGAAGTCCCTCAGCGGCCTCGCGGTCGGTGCCCACACCTTCTCGGTCCGCGCCACCGACGCCGCCGGCAACGTCGACTCCACCCCGGCCAGCCGCGGCTGGACCGTCGAAGCCGAACAGGCTCCGCCGCCTCCCCCGCCGCCCCCGGCCGAAGGCTGCACGACGACCGTCTCCAGCGTCTCGGCCGCGCAGTCGAGCGTCGCCTCCGCCGCGCCCGGCGCCGTCGTCTGCCTCGCCAACGGCAGCTACGGCAAGGTCGCGCTGGAAGCGACCAAGGCCGAGCCTGGGGTCACCCTGCGCGCCGCCAACCCCGGCGGGGCGACGATCGCCGGCGCCAGCCTCCAGGGCAAGAACCTCACCCTCGCCCGCTTCGTCTCCACCTCGAGCGTCACGATCAAGCCCGGCGCCCAGGGGATGACGGTCGAACACAATCGGGTCACCGGCGGCGGCCAGGGAATCGACGGCTGCCCCTCCTCGACCACCACCTGCGACGACACCGCGATCATCGGCAACCAGCTGATCGGGCCTTTCGAAGAGGACGCGATCCACCTCAACCGCTACCACGACGCCAACGGCGACGGGGTCGGAATCCTGATCGAAGGCAACGAGATCACCAACGTCCGCGAGAACGGTAACCACAGCGACTGCCTACAGACGGTCTGGGTCGGCGACCACATCGTCTTCCGTCGCAACTACCTGCACGACAACCGCTGCCAGGGGTTCTTCGTCAAGGACCAGGCGAGCCTCGGCGGCGTCTCCGGGCCGATCACCGGGATCACGGTCGAAGACAACCTCTTCCTTCGCAACCACGAACCCTGCGGGCCGCCGCTGACCAGCTGCGGGCAGCCGATGTACTTCCAGGTCTTCGGCCCCTACTCCCAGTTCAAGATGAAGCGCAACACGATCTGGGGCGACGGCGCCGACTCGATCGCCGCCTTCCGCGAAAGCACCGGCGCCGACACGCAGATCTCGAACAACGTCATCTACCGGCTCTGGACCGACACCAACATGAGCGCGGTCAGCCTGAGCGAAAACACGCTCTGCAACCGCGAAGGCAGCTGGCCCTCCTCGCGCCCCGGCGAGACGATGGCCTGCAGCCTCTCCTTCCGCAACACCGCAGCCGACGATTACCGGCTCAGCAGCGGCGGCACCCGCGGCGTCGACTGGGCGCCCGCGGAAGTTCACTACGGTCCCTGACCGTTGATCGGGAGTGAGGAACCGCTCCCGCAGATCCTTCGCGCTCGCCGCCGTCTGCCTCCTCGCCGGAGCGCTGGCGGCGGTGCTGCTGCTCGGCGGTAACGGCGGCGAGAGCCATGCTCGGGCGAAGGCCGCCACCCGGACCAAGCCCGATCCCTGCGATCGCACCTTCGGCAACCTGCCGGCTCTGGCCACCGCCGCCGCCGAGGCAAAGCCGGGAGCGGCGCTCTGCCTTCGCAAGGGCAGCTACGGGGTTCTGGAACTTGTGCGCCGCGGCAGCGGCCCGGCCGTGACCGTGCGCGCCCAACACCCGGGGGCGGCAACGCTGAAGGGAGCCACCCTCGCCGGGTCCTTCCTCACTCTCTCCCACTTCGACGTCGAGGGCGAAGTGACGATCGAGCCCGGCTCGCGGAAGATCTCGGTCCTCCACAACCGCATCAGCGGCGGCTACTTCGGGGTCGAAGCCGGCCCCACCACCTCTGTCTACATCTCCGACACGAAGATCGCCGGCAACCGCTTCGTCGGCCCCTTCGGCGAGGACGCGATCCGGCTCAACCGCTACCACGACAGCGGCGACCGCGACCCCTACGGGGTCCTGGTCGAAGGCAACGAGATCACCGGCGTGCGCGAGAACGGCAACCACAGCGACTGCCTGCAGTCTGTCTGGGGCGGCGACGGCCTCTTCTTCCGCCGCAACTACCTCCACGACAACCGTTGCCAGGGGTTCTTCGTCAACGACCAGCCGGCGCCGATCAGGCGGATCGTCCTCGCCGACAACCTGATGCTGCGGAACGCCGCCCCCTGCGCTCCTCCCGGCAGCGACTGCGGCCCTCCCTCGATCGTGCAGATCATCGGCCCCACCCGCGGCATCCGCTTCACCGGCAACACGATCTGGAGCTCGGGCAACGACTCGCCGGTCACCCTCCGCGAAGGACCGTTCGGCGCCGTCACCTTCAGCGGCAACGCGATCTACCGCGGCTGGAGCGACTGGAGCGGCGGCTGGCCGCATTTCAGGCAGCGGCGGGACCTCGTCTGCAAGTGGGAACCGACGCTGCCGCGGCTGAGCAGCAGCTCGCGGCGCGATTGCAGCCCCGGCTTCGCCGACCCCGCGCACGACGATTACCGCCTGCGCAGCGGCACCGGGGTCGACTGGGCCCCGGGTGACCAGCATTACGGGCCCTGAATTTCGACAACAAGTATTGAGGTGGTCCGCGCGTTGGTGAAGTATGAGCACCATGCGTGAGAAGCACGCGCACGCCGGCATCGCGATGGCGGTCGCGACCCTGGCGATGGGCGCCACCTCGGGGATCCAGGCGCTCCTCTACCTCAGCTCCTTCGGCGTCAACGCCCGCACCGACGGCTTCTTCGTCGCCTTCGCCCTCTACACCAGCTTCGGCGTCTTCAGCCAAAGCATCCGCGTCACCTCGGCCTCGATGCTGGTCGGCGAGCGGCCGCGCCTCAGCCAGCGGGAGTTCGCGCTCGCCCTGGTCGCGATCGCGGTGCCAGTGGCGATCGCGACGATCCCGCTGGCCGGGCCGCTGGCGGGCCTGCTGGCGCCCGGGGTCGGCGAGTCCGGCCGCTCCGTCGCCGCCTCGGCGCTGCCGATCCTCGGGCTGGCGATGATCCTCCAGCTTTGGGCCGCAGGCGGCGCCACCGTCCTCGCCGTCCGCGACCGCTTCGACCGCATCGCCGGCGCCTACATCGCCGGCGCCCTCAGCGGCCTCCTCGTCTACCTCGCCGTCTCCGGGCCCGCGGGCGAGCTCTCGCTCGGCTGGTCGATGCTGGCGATGGCGCTGGTCACCAGCACGACGATGCTCGCGGGCGTCCACGCCAGCCGCGACCGCGCCGCCACCGCCGCCATCCGACCGCGGATCGGCCGCCTGCTCAGCTGCGTGGGGTTGATCCTCGGCAGCACCGCCGTCTACCTCGCCTTCAACGGCCTCTACGTGATCACCCTCGCCTTCGCCAGCAACTACGGCGCCGGCGGCGCCACCGTCCTCTCCTACGCCTACCTCCTCGCCAGCTACCTGGTCGCCGGCACCGGCTTCGCCCTCGGGATGTCGCGGATCGCCGACATGCGCCGCGGCGCTCTCGCCGATTGGCGCGAGGTGATCGCCGACACCGTCCCCGCCGGCTTCCGCTACTCGATGCTGATCGTCTCGCCGGCCCTGGCGGCGCTGATCGCCGGCGGCGCCACCCTGGTCGGCGAAGTGCTGCCGAAGAGCTTTGACCCCGCCCAGGTCGAACAGCTGCGGGTCTTCGGGGCCCTGCTCTTCGCCTGGACCGTGGCGGCGCTGCTAGTCAACCTGCTGCTGCCGGCGATGTTCGCCCTCGGCCGGGTCAAGCTGGTCAACGGCCTCGCCCCGGTCCTGGTCGCGGTCCACGTCGCCGCGACGGCATTGGGGGGAGCGCTGTTCGGCGTCAACGGCGTCGTCGGCGCCTTCTTCGTCGCCCCGCTCTGCTTCGCGGTGACGCTGCTGCTGGCCGGCGCCGGCTCGGGCAGCGCCGCGCTCGCCCGTGAGCTCACCCGCGACGGTCTCCGCTTCGTCCTCGCCGCCGCCGCCTGCTTCGGCGTCGGCGCCCTAGTCGGCGACGCCGCCGGGGGCGGGATCGCCTCGCCGATGCTGGCGCTCGGGGTCGGCTCGGCGCTCTACGTGGCCCTGACGCCCTGGCTGGCACCCGAACAGGTGCGCCTGCTGGTCGGGGCGCTGCGTCCGGCCTCGGCATGAGCACGGCTGTCCGCACGCGGGGCCGGCGGCCCGCCGCGGCGATCGGCAAGCCCTCGCGCGTCCGCGAGATCGCCGCCGACGCCGACGTCCGCGCCGTCGCCGCCCTGGCGCTCTTCTTCGCCCTGCTGACGGCGCTCAGCTGGCGCAAATGGGGGGTTCCCTCGGTCGATTCCGGCCACGAGCTGACGGTCGCCGCGACGATCGCCGAAGGCGGCGAGCCCTACCGCGACATCCGCTACTTCTACGGGCCGCTCGGCGTCTATTCGCTGGCCGGCGCCTTCGCCGTCTTCGGCACCGGCTTCACCACCGCCTTCGCCTTCGGGCTGGCGCAGGCGGCGGCGATCTGCGGCGTCTTCTACGCCCTCGCCCGCCAGCTCCTGCGCGTCCTACCGGCCACCCTCGCCACCGCGGTGGTGGTGGCGATCGGCTTCTCCGGCACCGCCTTCAACTTCGTCCTCCCCCACACCAACTCCGCCACCTTCGGCATCCTCTTCGTCCTCCTCACCCTGCTCGCCCTCTGCCGCGGGCGGCTGCTGCTCGCCGGCGTGGCGATCGGGTTCGCCTGCCTCACCCGGCCCGAATTCGCCGGCATCGCCGTCCTCGCCGCCGGCGCCTACCTGGTCGGCGAATGGCGCCAGCAGGGGCTTCGCGAGGCCCTGCGCGCGCTGCCGCGGCTGGCCCTGCCGGCGCTCGCAGTCGCGATTCCTGTCCTCGCCTGGCTGGCGGCCGAAGCCGGCGCCGCCAACCTCTTCACCGAGAACCTCTGGCCGGTCGACTTCATCCGCGTCGGCGGCCTCAAATCCCAGGAAGCCTGGGCCCCGCTCGATCTCGAAAGCTTCGCCTCGACGCTGGCTCGGGCGGCAATCTACCTGGGGCTGCTGTCGGCCCTGGTCGGCTCTGCCGTGCTCTTTACGCGCGCCCGCGGCCTGAAACAACGGCTGCGGTCACTCTGGCCGCTCGCCGCCGTCTTCGCCGTCCTCGTGCTCGCCGACGCGACGATGAAGCACTTCGCGATCTGGCCGGGGACGCGGGACGGGGTTCAGTACGAGGCGACTCACCTGCTGATCGGGATGAGCTGGCTGCCGGCGCTCGGCTTCGGAGCGGCGATCGCGATCGCCGTGCGCTTCGTCCGCAAGGGCTCGCCGCCGCTGACCGCCTCCTGGGGCTTCGACCTCGCCCTGGTCGCGGTCGCCGCCGCCCTCGGCGCCCGCGCCTACGACGCCTTCACCGCCGAGGCCTCCTACGCGCCCTACTACGCAGCGCCGCTCGTCCTCCTCCTCGCCCTCCTCCACGACCGCCTCGCCAAGCGCTGGCCGCAGGCGCGCGCCGTCTCCTACGCGGCCCTGGCCGGGGTCGCGGTGGGGTTGGCCGCCTACGCCCAGGTCGGCCTCTACCGCGACGACGACGCCGCCGTCCACACCCCGCGCGGCACCTTCGTCACCACCGCCGCCGCGGCGCCGGGACTGCAGGGCGCCGTCGACTACGTCGGCGACCACACCTCGCCCGGGGAACCGCTGCTCGCCGTGCCCTCCGACGCCGGCGTCAACTTCATGACCAACCGACAGCCGGCCCTCTACAACCCGATGTTCCTGCCGGGCCTGCTCGACAGCCGCGGCGACGAACTGGCCGCCATCGCCGCCATCAACAAGGAGGGTGTCCGCTACGCGGTCGTCAGCGCCCGCCGCTTCGACGGCTACGGGTACAGCTACTTCGGCGAGGACTACAACCGCCTGCTGGCGGCGCGGATCGAGCGCGAAGGCCCGCCGGTGGCCCGGTTCGGCAGCGGCCTCCCGGCTGGGGGGACCAACGCCGCCACCGTCTTCGAGGTCTACAGGCTGACCCCGGGCCGGTGAGCGCCGACGCCCACCGGCGCCCCGTCGGCATCTTCCCGGCCGCTGCGCACCGCGATCTCGCCCGTCTGCTCTCAGCCCTCGAAGAGGCCTATCCGCTCAGCTTCGAGGGGCGGCAGGAGGGCGAGCTCCGAGACCTCGGCGCCGTCATCGAGATCGGTTCCGGGAACCAGGCCGAGGCCGCCGCGGCGCTGGGACTACCGGCCCTGCGTCTGCTGACGCCTGAGCCCGATGAGCCGCAGGCGCCGGTAGAGGTGTCGCTCGCCGCCGACCCAGCCCTCCACCGCACTCTTCACGGAGCGCAGCTGCCGGACGAAAGGATCGCGGGCGCCCTGGGTCAGGCGGTTCCAGCGCCCGAGCGAGCGACGGTCCTCGCCGGCTGCGAGAGCATCCCGACCTGGGTCCGGCGCGGAGAGCTACAGACGGCGCTGCTGTCCCCAGTCGATCTCGAGCCGGAAGAGGCGCTGCGGGAGCGACTATGCGGCAATCGCAGCGCCGCCCTCCTGCCGCTCGTCCACTTCCTCCGCGAGCTGACCGCCACCGAGGGTCGCCCGGCGCAACCGATTCGCGCCAGCTTCCTCTTCGACGATCCCAACCTGCACTGGCCGACCTACGGCTTCGTCGACCTGCCCGCGCTCGGCGAGCACGCCCGCAGGCACGGATACCACGCGGCCCTGGCGACGGTCCCGCTCGACGGCTGGTTCGCCCACCCCCGCGCCCTTCGAGCCCTGAAAGACAGCGACGGTGCCCTCTCGCTGCTGGTTCACGGCAACGACCACTATGGCGGCGAGCTCGCCCGTCCCCAGACCTCCGCCGAGGCCCTCGCCCTGGCGGCGCAGGCGCTGCGGCGGGTGGCCGCCTTCGAACGCCGCACCGGCGTCGCGATCGACCGGGTGATGGTGCCGCCGCACGAGCGCTGCTCGCGGGCGGCGGTAGAGGGCCTCCGCCGCTGCGGCTTCGAAGCGCTGACGGTGACCCAGCCCTACCCCTGGCTAGGTGACGGCGGCCAGGCGTGGCTCGCGGCCCCACCCGGGGCGGGCCCACTGGTGGGCTGGCGCCCAGCCGACAGCGCCGACGGCCTGCCCATCCTCCTCCGCCACCCCCTCGCCCACCGCTCCCTGCCCGAGATGACCCTGAGGGCCTACCTCGGCCAGCCGCTGATCCTCTACGGCCACCAGGAAGACCTCAGCGACGGCCTCGACGTCCTCGCAACGGCAGCAGCCGACGTCGAGCGCCTCGGCGAGACCCGCTGGTGCTCGCTGAGACAGATCGTCGCCGGCGTCTCAACCAGGCGCCCGGGCCCCGACGCGGTCAACCCGGAGTTGGTTCCGCCTCCCCGGCCCCGCCCCCTGGCGATGCCCCGCCGGATCCTCAGCGAGGGCCGCGACCGCCTCGCGCCGCTGCTCTCACGCGCCTGATCCGGCTTCGAGCCGCACCGGCGAGGTCGCGTCCTTGATCAGCAGCTGCTCTTCGCCGCTGCCGTCGGCGGGCGCCGTGTAGACGTTGGTGCCGTCGGAGTAGACGAGGGCCTTGTCGTCCAGCCACTCGACCTGGTCGTCGACCGAGCGCTGCTCGGCCACCGGGTGGTCCTTGAGGGTGGCGACATCGAGGACGTGGACGTGCCAGCGGTCCTCCTCGCCGATCCGGCTCTTGAAGGCGATCTGCCTGCCGTCGGGCGAGAGCGAGGGGCACTCGACCCCGTCGCGGAGGACGCGCAGGGAGCGGGCGGCGATGTCACCTTCGACGAGGTAGTGGTGGTCGCCGGTGGCGAGGGTGGCGTAGAAGGTGTTGGAGTCGGTGGGGCTGAAGGTGACGCCCCAGAAGTTGAAGTCGACGGCGTCGAAGGGCTCGCCGTCCTTGGTCACCTTGAACTGCTCGAGCTGGCCGAGCTGCTCGCCGTTTTTCATCTCGAGCAGCGTCGTCCGGGTAGAGAAGGCGGTCGGCGAGGAGAGGTAGGAGTCGCCGTTGACGAAGACGGTCATCGCCCCGTAGCGGCCGTCGGCCGAGACCCGCGCCCGCGAGGGCAGGCCGAGGAGGGTGATTTCGTTCAGCTTCCGGGACTTCGAGTCGAAGACGGTGGCGTCGTAGTCGACCCCCGAGGCCGCGACACCCATGCAGATGCCGCGGCCGGCGGCGTAGTAGACGCGCTCGCAGGCCATCTCCGGCAAGCGCCGCACCACCTTGCCGTCCTCGACGACGAAGACGCGGCCGTTCAGGGTCGGCTTCGCCGGGTCGACCGCCCGCACCATCACCGGCACTCCGGAGGCCTCCCCCGTGGTCGGGCTGGCATCGGTCGTCGTCTGGCTCGGCCCGAGGGCGGCGTAGACGACGTAGCCGCCGCCGAGCAGGACGCAGGCGACGACCAGCGCGACGGTGATCTTGCCGCCGCGGCTATCCATCCACGGCAAGCCGCTGGGCGCGGAAGAGCAGCGGCGCCGAGAGCGCCAGGGCCAGCGCCAGGCAGGCGGCGAAGACCAGGACCGCGCTCTGCAGCCCGATCGCGAACCAGAGCGCCCCGAAGGCAAGCGAGGAGACGAGGCGTCCGAGGCTGACCACGGTGATCAGTATCCCGATCCCGCTCGCCTGCAGCTCCTCCGGCAGCACCGCCCCCGCCAGCGCCGTCATCACCCCTTCGGTGGCGGCGAAGTAGCCGCCGAGCGCGACCAGGCAGACGGCCAGCGCCAGGTAGCCGACGGAGCTCATCAGCAGCACCCCGTAGACGACGAAGAGCAGCGCTTGGCCCGCCAGCAGGACCGGGACCTTGCCGACGCGGTCGGCGAGCTGGCCGACCGGGATCGCCAGGGCCATGAAGGAGATCGCGGTCATCACGTAGAGCAGCGGGAAGACGACGGGGTCGAAGTCGATCGTGCGCTGGAGGCCGACGTAGATCAGCGCGTCGGAGACGCTGGCGACCGAGAGTCCGGTGGCGGCGATCAGCAGCGGCGCGAAGCTGCGCTCTTTCAGCAGCGAGAGGGCGGCGCGCAGGCGCGGCGGCGCGCCCTCGCGCGGCGCCCGCTGCGGCCGCGCTTCGACGTTGAGGACGAGGACGGCGAGGCCGAGGACGGCGAACAGGGTGCTGACGACGAAGACGGCGTCGAAGCGCGCCGGGGCGAGGAAGAGGATCCCGAAGGCGACGAGCGGCCCGAGCATCGCCCCGACCGAGTCCATCGCCCGGTGCACGCCGAAGGAGGTGGCGAGCTTGTCCTTGGCGCTGGAGAGCGAAATCAGCGCGTCGCGGGGGGCCGTGCGGATCCCCTTGCCGACCCGGTCGACGGCGACGATCGCCCCGACCCCGCCGATCGTGTTGCCGGCGGTGACCAAGGCCACCTTGCCCAGCGCCGAGAGGCCGTAGCCGATTCCGGCCACCTCCTTGTGGCGGCGCCAGCGGTCGGAGGTGAAGCCGCTGATGACCTGGACCAGCGCCGCGGCGCCACGGTAGGTGCCGTCGATCGCCCCGAAGACCAGCGGGCTGGCGCCGAGCGAGAAGATCAGGTACATCGGCAGCACCGTCGCGACCATCTCCGAGGAGACGTCCGTCAGCAGGCTGACGGCGCCGAGCATGATCACGTTGCGGGGAACCCGCAGGCGGGACGACTGGCGCGCCCAGAGGCGCGGCTTCAGCAGGGCCTTGGAGGCTTCGACCTGGTACATCGCTCAGGCAGCGGCGAGCGCGGGAGCCGGTGCGCCGGCGAGACTGAGTCGTTCGGCGACTTCAGCCGCCACCCCTTCGGCGAAGCCCATCACCGAGTCGCCGTTGAGGAGATAGGGATAGATCTGCGCGTTCGAGGCCAGCGCCAAACCGCCGACACCGGGCCAGATCGGGGCGATCCGGGGCCCCTCGTCCTCGCCGCGCACCTGGTGCACGGGCTCGACCAGCTTCGCCCGCTGCACCGTCCAGTCGACGACCTCGTCGCGGCTGAACCCGGGCGAGAGCCGCGCCAGGTAGTCGGTGAAGCGACGGTAGACCGACTCCTCGTCCTCGCTCTGCTCGGGGGCCTCGGGATCGCAGTACTTGGGCAGGTAGACCAGCTGCAGGCCGTCGGTGTGCTCGGTCCCCAGCACCTGGGTCGTTTCCACGGCGCTGGTCAGCGGCGTCGGCTCGGTGATGTTGATCGCGTAGTAGGGCAGCAGCCGGCGCCGCACCTTGACGATCGGGCAGACGACGCCGAGCCAGCGCTGCGGGTAGCGCTCGAGCAGGTGCTTGTGGCGCTCGGGCAGGAGGAAACGGAGGGCCGGCGGCTGCAGGGTCGGGATCGTCAGGTCGAACTCGAGCGTCTCCCCCTCCAGCTCGACTCCGGTGACCGAGCCGTCCTCGGCGAGGGCGAGGCCGGTGACCGGAGCCCCCGTCCGCGCCTCGACGCCGAGCTCGCGCGCCCGCGCCACCATCGCGTCGATCAGGCGCTGGTGGCCGCCGACGATGTGGCCCATTTCCTCGCCGCCCTTGCCGCCCCCGCTGCGGGCGCCCGACATCCGCCGGGTGCGGGCCCAGAGGTAGGTAGCGGGCAGCCCCGAGGGGTCGCCGTCGAAGCGCGTGTCGAGCAGCGGTTTCCAGATCCGCTCCCAGACCTGGTTGCCGCAGATCCGTCGCAGCCAGGTCTCCAGCGGGATCGTCTCCAGCTTCTCGTAGGAGCTCCGCAACTGGCACTGGGCGACAAACAGGCCCAGTCGCAACCGCGCGGGGGGACTGAGCGGCGAGAAGCGAAGCAGGTCGCCGATGCCGTTGAAGTCGTGCATCTTCCCGTCGGAGAAGAAGCCGGCGCCGACCGGGGTGAAACGCAGCTGGTCGCCGAGCCCGACCTCCTCGGCCATCGCCGCCATCCGCTGGTCGGACGGGGTGATGACGTGGTAGAAGCGGTCGACCTCGTGGCCGCCGAAGTCGAAGGTGCCGGCGAGGCCGCCGAGGCTGGGCCCGCGCTCCAGCACGGTGACCTGCGCCCCCGCCTGGGCGAGGCGCAGGGCGAGCGAGACGCCGAGTACGCCGCCGCCGACGACGCCGACGCTCGGTGCCCGCTCGCTCATCCCGTCTGCGCCACGGGCGCGCGGCCCGCAGTCGAGGCCGCGGCCGGCTCCGGCAGGGCGGCCCGCTCGGCCGGCGACGGCAGTTGCGCCGTCGCCTCGGCGAGCGGAGAGACCGGCGGCGGCTGGATTCGTCCCACCAGGTGCGCGGCCATCACCCTGAAGTAGGCGACGACCGTAGGCTTCAGCTGCATCTTCGACTCGCCTTTGCGGGTCGTCCAGTCGTTCGTCGTCGGCACCTCGGCGACGGTGGCGCCGGCGTTGTAGAGCTTCAGCAGCAGCTCGACGTTAGCGGCGAACCCGGGCTCCCGGACCAGCAGGTAGCCGTAGGTGTCGGCGGCTTTGCGCAGCGTCCCCGCCCGGTAGACCCGGTAGAGCGAGGAGAGGGTGTGCATCTCGCGCAGCCCGCCGAGGTAGCGGAAGGTGTTGGAGACCGATTTGCTCGCCGCCAGGCGCCAGCCGGCGACGCCGACGATCTTCCCGCCCGGCGCGTAGACCGAGGCGAGGACGACGTCGTTGCCCTGCGCGAAGAGCTCCATCATCCGCGGCAGATCCGAAAGGTCGGAGGTCGTGTCGGCCTCCAGGGTGACGATCGCGTCGTCGTCGGAGGACTCCTTCAGGGCCGAGCGGATGCCGGTGTTGATCGCGGTCCCGAGCCCGCGGTTGACGGTGTGCCGGACGACCGCCAGGTGCATGTCCTGGGCGTGTTCGCGGATCACCTCGCTGGTGCCGTCGGTCGAGCCGTCGTCGACGATGATCACCCGCGCTCCCAGCTCGCGCGCGACCGGGGCGAGGTCGGAGAGCAGCCGGGGGATGTTCTCGGCCTCGTTGTAGGCGGGGATGACGAAGCGGATCACGCGAAGACCTCCAGCGGTCGAGGGGCGGGGATGTCGAGCAGCTCGACGGGGCGCCGTACCGCCGCCGACTCGCGGACGGCGAGCGCGGCGGCGAGCGCCTTGACGCCATCGTGGGCGCTGACCGGCTCGGGAGTGTCGTCGAGGACGCAGTGGCAGAAGGCTTCGAGCTCGGCCCGCAGCGGCTCCGCCTTGGCGAGCGAGAAGCGCACCGCGGCGCCCTCGCCGTCGCCGCGCAGGACCGAGAGGCCGTCCCACTGCAGTGGCGCCGTCGTCGACTCGACGAACCAGACGTCCTGGGTGATGTAGCTGGCCCGCAGGAGGCCGTTCTCGCCGATCAGGGCGATCTCGCGCTTCTTCTCCGGGGTCAGCCAGTTGACGTCGAGCAGCCCCAGCGTCTCGCCGCCGCCGTCGCCGCCGAAGCGGGCGAGGCAGGTGAGCAGGTCCTCTTGGGAGCTGTGCTGGAAGCGGCCACCGTCGGCGTAGATCTCGTGGATCGAGCCGTCGAGGACGTACTGCATGACGTCGAGGTCGTGGGTGGCGAGGTCGATCGCGACGCCGGTGTCCTGGATCCGGGTCGGCAGCGGGCCGACCCGGGTCGTGTGGGCGCGGTAGACCCGCCCGAGGCGACCGTCGGCAACCAGCTCGCGCAGCTTCTCGACCGCCGGGTTGAAGCGCTCGACGTGGCCGACCATCAGCTTGCGGCCGGCTTCGATCGCCGCTCCCCGCATCCGCAGGGCGTCGGGGAGCGTGGTCGCGATCGGCTTCTCGACGAGTACGTGGAGGCCGGCGGCCAGCGCCTCCAGCGCCACCTCGGCGTGGTGCTCGGAGGGGCAGGTGATGGAAACGGCGTCGAGCTCGTCCGCGTCTTCGATCAGGTCGCGCCAGTCGGAGAACTCGAACACCGGCGAGCCCGCCAGGGCCCGGCTGCGCGCTTCGGGGTTGGGGTCGGCGACGGCGACGAGCTGGGCGCAGTCGAGCTGGGCGTAGTTGCGGACGTGGAAACCGCCCATGCGGCCGCAGCCGATGACGCCGACGCGAAGCTGTTCAGACAAGGGATCCCTCCGGGGCGCGGTCGAGGTGGGCGACGGTCAGCTCGGCGATCCGCTGGGCGGCGCGGCCGTCGCCGAAGATCGGCGGGCGCTCGCCCGGCAGCGACTTCGAGATCGCTGCCCGGAACTTCGCCTCGTCGACGCCGACCAGGGTGTTCCAGCCGGTCGAGACGGTCTCGATCCACTCGGTCTCCTCGCGCATCGTGATGCAGGGGACGCCCCAGAGATAGGCCTCGCGCTGGACCCCGCCGGAGTCGGTGGCGATTGCCAGCGCGTCGCGCTCCAGGGTCAGCATCTGCGTGTAGGTGACGGGGTCGCGCATCTCGACGTTGGCGGGGACCTCGAGGTTCCAGGTCTCGATGCTTTTGCGGGTCCGTGGGTGCAGCGGAAAGATCACCCGGCACTCGGCGGCGCCGAGGCAGCCGAGGACGGCGGCCAGCCGCTCGGCCGAGTCGGTGTTGTAGTTGCGGTGGGCGGTGGCGAGGACGTACTCGCCCTCCTCCCCCCGCTCGGGCAGCCGCTCCCGGGTCGCCAGGAGGACGTCGGCAAGGACGTCGCCGGTGACGTGGACGGCGCCACGCACGCCCTCTTCGAGCAGCACCTCGCGGGCGTGCTCGCAGGGGGCGAAGAGAAGGTCTGAAAGTTCGTCGGTCTCGATCCGGTTGGCCTCCTCCGGCATGTCGGCGCGGTAGCTGCGCAGCCCCGCCTCGACGTGGATCAGCGGCACCCCGGCAGCGACGGCGGCGCGGGCGCCGGCGATCGTCGCGTGGGTGTCGCCGCGGACGAGGACCGCGTCGGGCTCGCGGGTGGCGATCACGCGGCCGATCCGTTCCTCGGCAACCGTCACCGCCGCCGCGGGCGGCAGTGAGCCGACCCCGAGGTTGAACTCGGGCAGCGGCAGGTGCAGGTCGGCGATCTGGAGGTCCGACATCCCCGGGTCGTAGTGCTGGCCGGTGTGGACGAGGATCTCCTCGACGCAGTCGGCGTAGGCGAGCGAGAGCGGCGCCGCCTGCACGATCTCAGGGCGGGAGCCGATCACGGAAAGGATTCGGGCTGCCATGCGTAATCAACGCACGAACTCCCCATCTCTTTTCGTCCTCCAGAAAAATTTATGAGCCGCAAGTGTTCCCGCGGCGGGACCGTTGTATTCGTGGATGGAGGCCCACGAACTCACCCGCGAGAAAGGCCTGGCCCTGAAAGCCGGGGGAAGGCAGGCGGTCGTCGCCCTGCGCCGCGGCTTCGACGTCGTCTTCGCACTGGCGCTGATCCTCCTCTTCAGCCCGGTCCTGATCGCGGTGACGATCGCCGTCCGCCTCGACAGCCGCGGGCCCGCCTTCTTCCGCCAGCGCCGGGTCGGCTACCGCGAAAAGGAGTTCACCCTCTTCAAGTTCCGCAGCATGCGGGTCGACGCCGACCCCCGCGGCCACCGTGAATACGTGACCGCGCTGATCAACGGCGCCGAGGCCAACCCGGACGGCGGCCGCGAGAACCTCTACAAGCTCGCCGTCGACAACCGGATCACCCCGGTCGGGCGCTGGATCAGGCGCTGGAGCCTCGATGAGCTGCCACAGCTCTTCAACGTCCTCCGCGGCGACATGACCCTGGTCGGGCCGCGGCCGGCGATCCCCTACGAGGTCGCCGAATACCCGAGCTGGTACCGCGAGCGCTTCTCGGTCAAGCCCGGCCTCACCGGCTACTGGCAGGTCAGCGGCCGCAACGAACGGACCTACGAGGAAATGGTCCGCCTCGACATCGAGTACGCCGAGCGGCAGTCGCTCGGCCTCGACCTTCTCATCCTTCTCAAGACCCCATGGGTAGTCCTAAGTCGAAAGGGAGCAGCGTGAATCCAGCAGGTGCAATCGGAACCTTGGTCGTCGGCTATGGCTACTGGGGACCCAACATCGTCCGCAACGTCGTCGAGCGCCCCGAGTTCCGCCTGATGGGCCTCTGTGAGCTCGACGAAGGCCGCGCCGAAGACTTCCGCCGTCGCCATCCCGGGATCTGGATCGAGCCCGACCTCGACGCCGCGCTCGCCGACCCGCGGATCGAAGCGGTCGCGATCGCCACCCCTCCCCACACCCACTACAACCTCGTCCGCCGGGCGCTGGAGGCGGGCAAGCACGTCCTCGTCGAGAAGCCGCTGGCCCGCACCGCCAAGGAGGCCGCCGCCCTCGTCCGCCTCTCCGAGGAGCTCGGCCAGGTGCTGATGCCCGGCCACACCTTCGTCTACAGCCCCTCGGTCAACGCGGTCCGCAGCCTGATCCAGGAAGACGAGCTGGGCGAGATCTACTTCATCACCTCCTCGCGGATGAACCTCGGCCTCTACCAGCAGGACGGCGTCGTCCTCGACCTTGCCCCGCACGACCTCTCGATCCTCCTCCACTGGCTCGACCGGCCCTTGCTCGAGGTCTCGGCGACCGGACGCAGCGTCTTCCAGGACGGCGTCCACGAGACCGCGTTTCTCACCCTCCGCTTCGAGGGCGGTACCCAGGCCAACGTCCAGCTCTCCTGGCTGGCGCCGCGGAAGATGCGGCAGATGGTCGTCGTCGGCTCTCGGCGGATGGTCCAGTACGAGGACACCGCCGCCGACGACTCGGTCCGCATCTACGATCGTGGACTCGACTTCGCCGAGCCGCCGGCCAACTTCGGCGAGTACCGCCTCACCTACCGGACCGGCGACATGGTCGCCCCCCGGGTCCAGGCCCTGGAGCCGCTCGGCCAGGAGCTGAGCGACTTCGCCGCCGCGATCCGCGAGGGCTCGACGCCGGTCTCCAACGCCCGCCTGGGACTGGAGATCGTGCTCGGCCTCGAGGCCTGCGAGGAGTCCCTGCGCAGCGGCAAGCCGGTCGCGGTCCAGCCCGTCGCCGAGGCGATCGAGGAGGCCGGCAGGGTCTCCCTGGACGCGACGATCGCCGGCGGCGACTAGCTAGAACCGGAGCTCGGCTTCGCTGGTCGGCGGGGTCCCGCGCGGAACGACGCCGAGGAAGTCGAGCTCGGCCAGGTAGACGAGGACGGCGTGGGCCGCCAGCCGGCTCGTCGTCGTCAGCTGACGCCGCGCCTCCCGTTCCAGCAGGGCCTCCGTCTCGCGATCGAGCGTGAGCTCGAATTTGGTTCTCGGCGAGGCCTCGTCGCGCAGGAACCGCGGGACCTCGAGCGGCCTGCGACCGGCTTTCAGCTTGTAGGCGTAGTGCAGCAGGGCCTTGCGGGCGCCGCCGGTTACGTCATTGCCGAAGTGCCCTTCGAGTCCACTACAGGCGAGTTTTCCGAGTTCCACCTTGATCACGTTCGTATGAGGAACTCCTCGCGGGTGGGAAACCTTTGCACGACATCCCGGGGTTCAACCTAACTTCAGACTTTTCACAAGCTCCTGGACGAATGTTGAAAAAGTCCGCGTTTACAGCAAACTCGCACTAAGGACTCCTAATAGTCGAAAAACGTGATTGACAATTCACCGATGCGGTGACAGGTTTGCGGCGATTAGCCCGCTCTTTCGGAGAGTGGCCTGTTGTGCTTTTCCCCATTTAGGGACCATTTTGAAAGCAATAGCTTCCACAAGAAAGGGATTCGTTCCACCTCCCCCCGGAGCGAGCGGGTCTGGAAAACCGGTTGTAGTGCATGCGGTGAGCATGAGGGAGAACAGCAATGAGCAGCGCGTCCGAAGGCTCAGCATCGAGCCGCGGGACCGGCGACCTTACCCAGGCTGCAGTGACTCGCGCGAAGGCGGGAGACCCTGAGGGGCTGCATTACCTCTACGTTCGCTTTGCGGATGACGTACTTCGCTATGTGAACGGAATGGTTCGCGATCACCACGAGGCGGAAGACATCACCCAAAACGTCTTCGCCAAGCTGATGAAGGCGATCAACAAGTACGAGGAGCGGGCGGTCCCGTTCGACGCCTGGATCCTCCGGGTGGCCAGGAACGCAGCGCTCGACTATCTGCGGGCAAAGCGCAGCATCCCCACCGAAGAGGTGAGGCTGGCCGATACCGGCCGCGCCGAGACCGCGCTCGACCGCGGCCAGGCGCTGCGACAGGCACTGCAGAGCCTGCCCGAGGACCAGCGCGAGGTGCTGGTTCTGCGGCACATCGTCGGCCTCTCGCCGATCGAGATCGCCGACACGCTCGACAAGAGCGAGAGCTCCGTCCACGGGCTGCACCACCGCGGCAGGCGTTCGCTGCGGGACAACCTCAGCGAGCTCGGCGCCGCGCCGGTGGTCGCCTCGCCACCATCGCGTTAACTGCCGGAGTCGCCTTCCTCCAAGCTGAGGTCTTCCAGGATCCTTTGGGTCACGCGGCCGGCGTCGAGCTCGGCGGCGAAGTAAAACGCGGCGTGCTCGGCCAACTGCTCGATCGTGACTCCCTGTCTAGTTGCCTCGGACTCGAAGTCTTCCCAGAGGTCGGGAGCCACTTCGAGTGAAACCTTTTTCTCTCGCGGCGTCTCGCTGCCTCGGAGGAAACCCGGATAGCCCCAAGCGGGCCCGCCGCTGTCCCTGTCGCCGAGGTAGCAAAGGAGCGCATTTTCGACTCTCAGCGAAGCATCGGGATCGCTGCTTTCCCGCATCAGAGAGTCAAATGCAAGCTCGCTCAGGGCGATGTTCACCCGGCGCTTCTCTGCGGCGTCCTCGCGCGCCAACCCAGTTCCTCCCACGATAGTTCCCACGAACTCTTCACTACCCTGTGACCGGTTTGGCTAACTAGCCGATCTAATTATTAACCGATTCTCATACTACGCCGCAAGGCCACCGGTCATTGACAGTCAGTCCAATAGGCCCTTGTTCCGGGCGCCGGCGACGGTCGAACGGAGGGTTTGGGTGGCATCGTGACGTGGCCGCCAACCGAGGTCGCGGCGGGCCTTTGCGGTATCCATGAGGACGGGGGTGTCGGCAGCGATCGCCCACTCCAGCTTTGAGGAGGCGAAGCTGAGGCGGCGGGCGGCGGCGGTGCCGACGCCGACCGCGGCGCGCGGAACCGGGACCGAGCGCCAGCCGAGCTCGCGGGCGATGTCGGCGACCCGGACCTCACCCTCTCCGGCGAGGTTGTAGATGCCCGGCGGGCCGTCGCCGCAGATCGCCGCGGCCATCGCCCGGGCGACGTCGTCGTGGTGGACGAGCTGGATCGGGACGCCGGGATCGGGGAGCACAGGGCTGACGAGCGGCAGCTTTTCGATCCCCCTGCGCAGCAGCGGCACCGGGTCCCCGGCGCGCACCGCCCCCACCGTCTGCTCGATCAGCATCGTCGCCCGCGGCCCGGCGACGATCGACGGCCGGAAGACATAGGCGTCCACCCCGCTCCCCAGCAGCAGCTCGTCGAGCAGGCCCTCGAGCTCGGCCTTCTGGGCCGAGTAGTAGAAGCTCTCGCTGCCCCGTGGCGGCACCGCCTCGGTCAGCGGCTGGGGATTCTCCGGGTGGAATCCGTAGGCGGCTACGGAAGAGGCGTAGACGAGGCGCGTGACCCCGGCCTTGATCGCAGCTTCGAAGACGTTGCGGGTCCCCTCCAAGTTGACCTTCCGAGTCTCCTCCCGCCCCCCGAAGATCGCAAAGGCAAGATGCACAGCCACATCGACCCCATCAAATAGAGCCGCGAGAGCCCCGCGGTCAAGGATGTCTCCCCGCCGATAAGAGACCTTCCCCCACCCCTCCTCGGCAGGATCAAAAGGCCTGCGAGCCATCCCCAAGACCTCGCCAACCTCATCCCGCCGCTCCAACTCGGCCATCAGAGGCTTCCCGATCTCCCCGGTAGGCCCGGTAACTGCAACTTTCAGCATCAAGCGCCCGGCGTCACCCTGTACGCGTCGAAGACCGAATCAACGTTCCGCAGCCGCGAAATGCAGTGCTTCAACTGCTCCGTATCCCCAACCTCGACCACGAACTTGTTTTTGACCATCGGATGGTTGGTGATACAGGTCGCCCCGATGATGTTGATCCCGGCCTCGGAGAAGGTCCGCGAGAGGTCCTCGAGCAGACGGGTGCGGTCGTAGGCGTCGATCTGCAGCTCAACCCGGTAGGAGGCCTCGTTTTCGCCCTCCCAGCGGACCTCGACGAAACGCTCGGGCGCCCTTTTCAGCGCCTTGACGTTTTTGCAGTCGGTGCGGTGGATGGTGATCCCGCGGCCGAGCGAGACGTACCCGGCGATCTCGTCGCCCGGCACCGGCCGGCAGCACTTCGCCAGCCGCACGGCGACGTTGTCGGCGCCCTTGACGATGATCCCGTAGTTGGAGGCATCCTTGGTGCGGCGGGCGCGGTCCTCGCGCCCGACCGCGGCGCCGGCCGCCTCCTCCTCGACGCCCTCGCCGGCTTTCAGCCGCTGCATCAGTTTGTTGGCCGCGGCCTTGGCGGAGACTTTTCCCTGGCCGAGGGCGATGTAGAAGTCGGTCCCCTTGCGGAACCCCATCTCGCGGATCACGTCGGCGAGCAGGGCCGAGCCAGAGACCTTCTGCATCGGGATGCCGCGGGTGCGCAGCGCTTCCTCGAGCTTTTCGCGGCCGTCGCGCTCGGCGTCCTCGCGCCGCTCCTCTTTGAACCAGGAGCGGATCTTGTTGCGAGCGCGGTTGGTCCGCACCAGTTTCAGCCAGTCGAGCGAGGGGCCTCGCTTCTGCTTCGCCGTCAGCACCTCGACGATGTCGCCCGAGCGCAGCTGGTAGTGCAGCGGCACGATCGAGCCGTTGACCTTGGCGCCGACGCAGCTGTGGCCGACGTCGGTGTGGACCGCGTAGGCGAAGTCGAGCGGGGTCGAGCCGGCCGAGAGGTTCTTCACTTCGCCCTTCGGGGTGAAGACGAAGACCTCGTCCTCGAAGAGGTCGACCTTCAGCGACTCGAGGAACTCGGCCGGGTCCTGTTCGCCCTCGGCCTCGACCAGCTGCCGCAGCCAGGTCATCTTCTCCCGCTGCGGGTCGCCGTGGGCGCCCTCTTTGTAGGCGACGTGGGCGGCAATCCCGTACTCGGCGAGTTTGTGCATCTCCTCGGTCCGGATCTGGATCTCCAGCGGCTTGCCCTCGGGCCCGATCACCGTCGTGTGCAGCGCCTGGTACATGTTGGCTTTCGGCATCGCCACCCAGTCCTTGAAGCGACCGGGAAGCGGCTTCCAGAGCGAGTGGATGACCCCGATCGCGCCGTAGCAGTCTTTGACCGAGTGGACGATCACCCGCATCGCCGTCAGGTCGAAGATCTCATTGAACTCGCGGCCCTTCTTCGCCATCTTCGTGTAGATCGAGTAGAAGTGCTTGGCGCGGCCGGAGATCTCCGCCTCGATCCCCACCTGCTCGAGCTCCTTGGCGAGGAACTCGCCGGCATCGGTGACGTAGTTCTCGCGCTCGTCGCGCTGCTGGGCGACCAGCTGTTTGATTTCCGCGTACTTGCGCGGGTGCAGGGTCGCGAAGGCGAGGTCCTCGAGCTCCCATTTGATCGCGTGGATGCCGAGCCGGTGGGCCAGCGGTGCGTAGATCTCGAGCGTCTCGTGGGACTTCAGCGTCTGTTTCTGCTTCGGCAGGGCGCCGAGCGTGCGCATGTTGTGAAGTCGGTCGGCCAGCTTGATCAGGATCACCCTGACGTCGGTGGCCATCGCCACCATCATCTTCCGGTAGTTCTCGGCTTGGCGCTCGTCACGGCTCTCGAAGGTGATCCCGGTCAGCTTGGTGACGCCGTCGACCAGCCGTGCGATCTCCTCGCCGAACTCCTCGCGGATTTCGTCGAGGCTGGCGGTCGTGTCCTCGACCGTGTCGTGGAGGAGGGCGGCGCAGAGCGTCTCGGTGTCGAGCCGCATCCCGGCGCAGATCTGGGCGACCCCGACCGGGTGGGTGATGAACTCATCGCCCGAATAGCGCCGCTGATCGGCATGCCGCTCGCAGGCGAACTCGAAGGCGCGCTCGACCCGGGCGCGGTCGATCCTCGCCACCGCCACCGCGGTGCCACCGCCGTTGCCGTGGCCGTTGCCGGATTCGGGCGCGGCCGGCTCGAACTCCTCGATCACCGCGAAAAGATCGGCGAGGAGCTCCTTATGCGCTATTGCGGTTTCGGTCTGGCGAGAAATCGGCGGGCCTCCGAAAGTCTTTCGTCGTACGCGCGGAAAGCAGCTGAGCGCTGCAGATCCGTCCTCACTGAGGATACGACCCGGACCACGCCTGCGCCCGCTTCCACCGATCCCTGCAGAAGCCCGAGCTCGCGAAGAACCCGAAAACGGCGTGCCGAGGCCTCCGGGCAGAGCGGATGGTCGCCCCCGCCCGTGAGCGCCTGGCGCAGGCGACAGCCGCGGGCGTCGCCGGTCTGCCGCAGCGCCCGGTAGGTCGCGGCAACCCCCTCCCGCGTTGCCCACTGCTCGGCCAGCGCCCGCTCGGAGAACTCGCGCTCGGCGTCGGTCCAGAGGACGTGGAGGAAGCCGGGTCCGTCGGCCCAGGTGGCGGTGATCAGCGCCTCGTCGGCCTCGCCGCGGGGCGGATCGACGAGGACGACGTGCTCGAAGGCCGCGGCAAGCTCCGGGCAGCGCTCAAGGGAGGCGAAATCGGCCAGGGCCAGGCCGGACTCCGCCCGTCCCCGCAGCGCCGCAATCTCCTCTTCGCCGCAGCGGTGACAGGCGATCAGCGCCGCACCCCCGTTGAAGCGAGCCAGGCCGGCAGCCCCGTTGGCCAGAGCCGCCCGCCGCGACGCATCGGCACAGACCGCCAACACCCCAGCACCGCTCGACACCAGCTCCGCAACCGCCACGGTAGCCGGCGCGTTCCCGACAACCAACCGCCTCCCGCCCTCGCGAGTCCGCGAAAAAGCATCCTCAGGATGACTTTTCGCGGACTCGGCGTCGAGCTCCGCCTGTAGCTCTGATTCGAACCGAGTCCACCAGGCGGGTTCGTCGCCTGAGCAGGTGTGCGGGAGCACCGGCTCCTCGGCCTCCGGCTCCTCCAGCGGGTGGAGCTCGCGGAGCACGACCCGGGGCTCGACCGAGCCGTTCCAGTGGTTGACCTCGAGGCGGATCGAGGCGTCGAGCAGGTCCTCGTCCTCGACCCCGAGGCCGGCGCGGCCGAAGGCGACTCCGAGGGCGCGGTGGGAGCCGCTGTGGAGGCTGAACCGCGAGTGCTTGCCCTCCCCCATCGAGCGCACGTCGGTGACCCGGGCCGCCGGCACCAGCAGCCGTACGCCCGGATTGCCCATCCCAAAGGGAGCAAGCTGCCGCAGCTCTTCGGCCAGCTCCAGCCCGAGGCCGACGCCGCCGACCATCGCGTCGACCTTTTCGGTCCGCCGCAGGTCCTCCTCGCTCAGCAACTCGTTGGCATGGGCGGCAAAGGCGGCCTGGAAGGCCTCGACGTTCTCGGCCTTGATCTGCAGCCCCGCCGCCGCCCGGTGGCCGCCGAAGCCCTCGAGGTGCTCGGCGCACGCCTGCAGGGCCGCCAAGAGGTCGAAGCCGGGGATGCTGCGCCCCGAGCCGCGCCCGTTCCCGCCCTCGTCGAGGGAGATGACGACGACCGGCCGGTGATGCCGCTCGACCAGCCGCGAGGCGACGATCCCGACGACGCCGGGATGCCAGTCCTCCCCCGCCACCACCAGGCCCCGAGCCTCCTGCAGCTTCTCGGGAAGCGCCCGCCGCGCCGCCTCCGCGGCCGCGTCCACCTCCATCTCCGTAGACCGCCGCTCGGCGTTCGCCTTGCTCAGCTCGATCGCAATCGCCTCCGCCCGCTCCGGGTCCTCGGTCAGAAACAGCTCCACCCCGGCATCGGCCCGATACAGCCGCCCCGCAGCATTGATCCGCGGCGCCAACCGAAAACCCAGATCACTCTCATCAAGCCGCTCCGGATCACATTTCGCCACCTCGAGAAGAGCCTTGATTCCAACTCTCTGCGCTCTACGCAGCTCGGCCAACCCCGTGCGAACCAGGCACCGATTCTCACCCACGAGCGGCACCACGTCAGCCACAGTGGCCAGCGCCACAAGATCCAGATCAACCTCAGCGCCCCCAGGGGAACGGGGGAGGGGTTCGCCGGACCCTCCCCGCAGTTGTCCGCCGAACCCCTCCCCCGTTCCCCTCAACGCGCAAGCCAACTTCCAAGCCACAGCAGTCCCGCACAAAGACGCAAACGGATAACCACTCACTTCCGGATGAAGAATCAGGCAATCCGGCAGCTCCTCGGCCTGCTGATGGTGATCGGTGACGATCACCTCCACCCCAAGCTCGCGCGCCAGCCGCACCTCCGCGACCGAGGTGATCCCGCAGTCGACCGTCAGCAGCAGCTGCGTCCCCCGCTCGGCCAGCCGCCTCACATTTCTCTCGGAGACCCCGTAACCGTCCTCCAACCGATTAGGGATGAACCAGTCGCACTCGGCTCCGAGCTCGCGCAGGGTCGAGATCATCAGCGCCGTCGCGCAGACGCCGTCGACGTCGAAGTCGCCGTGGACGCTGATCCGGCGACCCGCCTCGATCGCGGCCCTGACCTGCTCGACCGCCCGGTCCATGCCCGCGAACGCCGACGGCGGGTGGGTCTCGTCGGCGGCGAGGAACGAGCGCGCCTGCGCCGGCGTCCGGTAGCCGCGGCGGACCAGCGTCACCGCAATCGGTTCGCTCAGCCCGAGCTCCTCGGTGAGGACACGGGCCTCCGCGTATGAGTACGGCTCGACCGCAAATGGACTGGCGCTATTCGGCACGCTTTCAGGCTAGGCAGCGGCGCGGCGGAAATCGGGCGCCCGGAGCCGCCGAAGATGCGGCAAAAGCGGGGTCGCTCAGCCGACTTGCTCTTCAGAGCGGACGCCGATCGCGTAGACGACCGCCAATCCGATCAGCGTGCCGGGAACCGCGATCAGAGCCGTCGAGAGATCGGTGTCGCCGAGGTTTTTCCCGCTCACCTCCTGGACGATCATCCCGAAGATGACCGAGCCGAGGACGGCGCCGACAAAGGCGCCGACGATCCCCTGCCAGAAACGGTCCGGCACGAAGACCGTGAAGTGCCAGAGCGCGATTCCCATGATGAAGAAGACGACCAGTGCCATCCCTACCGCCTTCCGTGCTTGCGTCGTGCTTGTCGCCGGGCGCGGCGCTCGGCATTGCGTTCGCGGCGCTCAGCTGAGGCTGATTCCGCCGCCTCGGTATCGCCGTTGGAACGCGAACCGCTGCCGTTGCCCGAGTCCTCGGTTCGCTCGGCCGTCGCCACCGCCCCCGCCGCCGGCTCCGCGGCCGCGGTCTCGGCTTCGGCCGGAGCGGCCGCTTCGGCTTCGTCGTCGCGGGCCAGTTTCGCCATCTCGATCTCGTCGGCGTAGGCCGGGACCCGCCCGCCCTCGACTTCGGCGATCCGCAGGCGCCGCCGCACGAATCCGGGCTCGCGTTCCTTCCACGCGGTCAGCACCGGCGAGGCGATGAAGATCGACGAGTAGGTACCGGAGGCGATTCCGACCAGCATCGCGAAGGCGAAGTCCTGGAGGACGGCGCCGCCGAAGACGATCAGCGAGGTGACGCCGAGCAGGGTAGAGAAGCTGGTCGCCAGCGAACGGGTGAGGACCTCGCTCATCGAGCGGTTGACGATCTGCGAGAAGGCGGCGCGCGGCATCCGCGGCACGTTCTCCCGGATCCGGTCGAAGACGATGATCGTGTCGTAGATCGAATAGCCCAAGATCGTCAAGAAGGCGGCGACCGTACCGCTGCTCACCTCTTTTCCGGTCAGGGAATAGACGCCGGCGGTGATGAGGATGTCGTGGAAGATCGCGATCAGGACCGGGACCGCGAACTTCGGGTCGAAGCGCAGCGCCACATAGCCGCAGATCACCAGCATCGAGAAGATCAGCGCCTTCAGCGCACTGTCGGCCACCTGCTGGCCGAAGGTCGGCCCCACGCTGGTGCTGTCGAAGCCCTCTTCGACGACGCCGAACTTGTCGATCAGCGCCGATTCGGCCTCGCGGACTTCGCTGGGTTCAAGCTGGTGGGACTGGATCTGGAAAACGTTGCTGCCGAAGTTGGGGTCGTCGACCTGCTGAATCTCCTCGCCACTGATCCCGACTTCGTCGAGGGCTTCCCGCACCCCTTCCTCGTCCGTGCCCTTCTGCAGGGCGGCGGTGATCCGGGTGCCGGACTCGAAATCGATGCCGAAGTTGAGCTGCTTCGTCGCCAGGGCGAAGCCGCCGATCAGCAGGATCACGCCGGAGATCGAGAAGAACCAGCGGCTCGCGCCCATGAAGTCGAAGTGCCAGCGGCGGCCCTCACCGCCGGCGCCGAGCGCGGCGGGCGAGCGCAGCAGGCGGGAGCGGCTCATGCTGCCGAGCAGCGCCTGGGTGAAGACCACCGCGGTCAACAGCGAGACGATCGTGCCGACGCCGAGGGTGAAAGCGAAGCCCTTGACCCCGGCCGTCGCCAGCACGAACAGGATGAAGGCGGTCAGCAGGGTGACGACGTTGGCGTCGATGATCGTGCTGATGCCGCGTTTGTAGCCGGCGCTGATCGCGCTCGACATCGAGCGCCCTGCCCGCACCTCCTCCTTTATTCGCTCGAAGATGACGATGTTGGAGTCGGCGGCGACCCCGATCGTCAGGACCAGGCCGGCGATCCCCGGCAGGGTCAGGGTGATCGGGATCAGGTCGACCAGGGCGAAGAAGATCACCGCGTAGGCGCCGAGCGCGATCGAGGCGATCAGGCCGAGGAAGCGGTAGTAGAGGAGCAGGAAGATGATCACCAGAGCGAGGCCGACGATCCCGGCCTTGACGCCCTCGTGGAGGGCTTCGCTGCCGAGGGTCGCCGAGACCTGGGTCTGGCTGATCAGCTTGAGGCTGATCGGCAGGGCGCCGATCTGCAGGGTGGTCGCCAGTTCCTGCGCCTCGTCGATGCTCCTGAAGCCGCCGGAGATCTGCGCTCCGTTGCGGCCGTCGATGCCGTCCGGGTTTTCGGCGAAGTTGATGATCGGCCGGGTTTTGACTTCGTTGTCGAGGATGACCGCGAAGTGCCCGGAGAGCGCTTCGGCTTCCTGGCCGGCGACCGGCCCGATCGCCGCCGCCTGCCCGCGCTGGGCGATCTTGCGGGTGACTTCCTGGAAGGCGCTCTGGCCCTTGTCGGTGAAGTTGAAGCTGACGATCGGTTCGTTGGCGGGACCGTAGGCCTGTTCGGGGTTGGTGATGTCGCTACCGCTCAGCGCCGGTTCGTCTTTGAGCGCGTACCAGCCCGGTTCCTCGTCTTCGATCACTTCCCCGTTTTCATCCTGCGGCAATTCGGAGACCACGACCGTGCCCGCCGGGACTTCGACGACGATCCCGTTGTGCGGGCGTTTTTTCCCGGTGGCGCTGATGAAGAGGTCCTTTTTCGCCAGCTCGGGCCCGGCGATCAGGTCGTGCGGCTCGGCTTTGTCGAAGAGGTAGTAGCGCGGCTTCGCGACCGAGCATTCCTGCTCTTCGCACTGCTTGGCCGTGGCCGGCTCCTGTTCGGAGGCCAGCTTCACCGCTTCGTAAGCAGTCGGATAGGCGCCGGAGAAGATCAGCCGTTTGTTCTCTTCTTTGGCGATGTTGCGGCCGGCTTCTTCCCACCGTTTTTCCGAGGCTTTGCGTGGCCCTTCGGGGGGTTCGACCCCGGGTTTGCCGCCGATCACGCGCTCCGGTCCGAGCAGGTTCGTCTCCCAGTCGTAGTAGTAGAGCTGGGCGGTGGTGCCGACCTGCTCGGCGGCGCGGCGGGCATCGGTTACACCGGGGAGGCTGACCGTGATCTGGTCGGTTCCCAGCCGCGCCACCTCGGGCTCGGAGACGCCGAGCTTGTTGATCCGCTGTTCGATGATCGAGATCGAGTCCTGGATGTCTTCGCCGGAGACTTCGTTGCTGGTCCCGGTCGGCTGCCCCTGGTAGACGAGCTCGAGGCCGCCCTGGAGGTCGAGGCCGAGCTTCGTTTCCTTCTTCGCGATGACCAGTCCGGAGACCACCACGAGCCCGAGCACGAAGAGGAGGACGAGGAGGTGCTGGCGGCGGGTGCCCATCGCTAACCCTCAGGGGTGAGGACGAGGAGCAGGCCGCCGTCGTCGTCGTAGGCGGGAAAGACGTCGGCGACCGCCTTTGCGGGCAGGTCACCCTCCGCGTTCACCGAGACCCGCTTGCCGAGCGAGCGCACGCCCCACTCGAGCGAGGTCTCGATCGGGTCGGTGACGCCGTCTTTGTCGGTGTCGGCCTCGGCACCGCCGTCGCCCTTGTCGATCCAGTCGAGCCCGAGGACCTCGCGGACCGGGCGGCCGATCATGTCCTCATCGGTAAGACCGGTCAGCTCGAAGCTGCCTTTGCCGGCGTCGATCACGCGTTCCTGCTTGTCACAGACGAAAAAGGCAGCATTGGGAGCCGGATAATAATCGTCGAGTAATTCGAAGACAAAGCCGAAGCCGCATTTGGAGCAGCCCTTGGGACGGGTGCTGAACCCCGCGGTTCGCTCCCCGCTCACCTCCCGGTGTCCGCAATTCGGACAGATGAAGAACGGCATGAGCGACAGGCTAGCGGGAGGGTCTCAAAAGAGGCTCGCCGCACCTTCGGGCGCCGGCACCCCGAGATGGTCGAAGGCCCGCTGGGTCAGCACCCGTCCCCGCGGGGTCCGCTTCAGCAAGCCCTGCTGGAGCAGATAAGGCTCGAAGACGTCCTCGATCGTGTCCTGCTCCTCGCCGATCGCGATCGCCAGGGTCGAGAGGCCGACCGGGCCGCCCGCGAACTTCGTCGCCACAACCTCGAGCAGGGCGCGGTCGCTGCGGTCGAGGCCGGCGGCGTCGACCTCGAGCATCTCCAGGGCGTCGGCGGCCTCGCCGGCGCCGATACGGCCGCTGCCCTTGACCTGGGCGAAGTCACGGACCCGCTTCAGCAGCCGGTTGGCGACCCGCGGCGTCCCCCGCGAGCGGGAGGCGATCGTCTCCGCCCCGGCGGGGTCGATCTCGACACCGAGGATCCCGGCCGAGCGCTCGATGATCAGCGCCAGGTGCTCGGGCTCGTAGTACTCGAGGCGGTGGGAGACGCCGAAGCGGTCGCGCAGCGGGGTGGTCAGCAGCCCCGATCGCGTCGTCGCCCCGATCAGGGTGAATGGCGGCAGCGGCAGGGTCACGGTTCGCGCTCCAGCTCCCTGGCCGAGCACGACCGGCAGCTCGCCGTCCTCCATCGCCGGATAGAGGGTCTCCTCGACGGCACGGCCGAGGCGGTGGATCTCGTCGATGAAGAAGACGCTGCCCGGCTCCAGGGCGGTGAGGAAGGAGGCGACGTCGGCCTTGCGCTCGAGCGCCGGCCCCGCGGTCTGCACCATCGGCACCCCGAGCTCGGCGGCGACGATGTGGGCGAGCGAGGTCTTGCCCAATCCCGGAGGTCCGGCGAGAAGGACGTGGTCGAGCGGCTCGCCGCGTCCCTGGGCTGCTTCGATGAAGATCGCCAGCTGGTCGGTTACCTGCTGCTGGTTGACGAAGTCCGCCAGGGTCGGCGGCCGCAACGAGCGGTCGAGGTCCTCCTCGCGCGCCTCGGCGCGGGCGTCGTGGACCTTGACCTCGGCGTCCACCGGCACCGGGTCTCCGTCAAGGCCGGGGGTGCGGATGCGCTTGCCGCCGATCTCGGGGGGCTCGCTCACGCCGCGTTCCTCGAGACGGCGGCCTTGCGCAGGGCCGCCGCGACCAGTTCCTCGGGCTCGGAGCCCTCGACCCCGTCGAGCAGTTGCTCGGCCTCCGGCGGCGCGTAGCCAAGATTTACGAGGCCGTCGCGGGCAAGCGCCCGGGCCTCGCCTTCCTCGGCGACGCCGAGGGCGACCTCTTCCTCGAGGGTCCCGGCGACTTTCTCACGCAGCTCGACGATGATCCGCTCAGCGGTTCGCTTGCCGATCCCCGGCACCGCCTGGAACCGTTTCGCATCGCCGGCGGCGATCGCCCGCAGGAGGTCGCGGTGGGTGCCGCCGGAGAGGGTCGCGATCGCGACTTTCGGGCCGACGCCGCTGACCGTGATCAAGAGCCGGAAGAGGTCGCGCTCCTCCTCCGAGGAGAAGCCATAGAGGGAGAGCGAGTCCTCGCGGGCGATCAGCTCGGCGTGCAGGAAGGCGTCGCGGCCGGTCGCCGGGACCGCTTTCAGGGTCTCCGAGGAGACCGCCAGCCGGTAGCCGACGCCGCCGGCCTCGACGACGACGTGGTCGGGCCGCCGCACCATCACCTCTCCGCGCACCGCGGCGATCATCCGGCGATCCGCTCCCCGCGCGCCGGAGCGGCTTCTTCGCTCATCGCGACCGCCTGACGGTGGCCGGCGGCGCCGCCGTGGCAGATCGCAACGGCGAGCGCGTCGGCAGCGTGATCGGGGCTTGGTGGCTCCGGCAGCCCGAGCAGGGTGCCGACCATCCGCTGGACCTGTTTCTTGCCGGCCCCGCCGGAGCCGCAGACAGCCATCTTGATCGCCTGCGGCGTGTAGGCGAAGCAGCCGACGCCATGCTCGGCCGCGGCCAGCATCGCGACGCCGCTTGCTTGGCCGACGGCCATCGCCGAGCGCACGTTCTTGCCGAAGAAAACCTCCTCGATCGCCATCGCCTTCGGCTCATGCCAGGCGATCAGCTCCATCAAAGACCCGTGAATCCGCTCCAGCCGCCGCTCCATCGGCAGATCCGGAGTGGTCTCCACCACCCCACCGTCAAGAGCAACCATGTGGTTCCCCTCGACCCGAACAACCCCGAACCCGAGGTTCGCGGCACCGGGATCAATTCCGATCACTACCTGCACAGCTAGTGATTCTCGGAATCGGGTCGGATGCCTTCCGCTAGGCCGCCAGCTTCTCCAAAACGTCCGCCGGGATGTCGAAGTTGGCGTAGACCTCGTCGACGTCGTCCTGGTCGTCGAGCGCGTCCAGCAGCTTCAGAATCCGCTCGGCGTCGTGCCCCTTCAGCTCGACAGTGCTCTTCGGCTCGGTAATCAGACCGGCAGACTCGACCTCGATCCCTTCGCCCTCGAGCGATTCGCGCACCGCGGTCAGGTCGGTCGGCTCGCAGATCACCCGCAGTTTCCCTTCGTCCTCGCGCACGTCCTCGGCACCGGCGTCGATCGCCCCGATCAGGTCGTCCTCGCCGTAGCGACCGCCGTCGACCACGATCGCTCCCTTTTTCTCGAAGATCCAGGCGACCGAGCCGGGCTCACCGAGGTTGCCCCCGTGCTTGGAGAAGGCGTGCCTGATCTCGGCGCTGGCCCGGTTGCGGTTGTCGGTCAGGGCCTCGACCAGGACCGCGACCCCGGCCGGCCCATAGCCCTCGTAGACGATTCGTTCGATCGTCGCCCCGTCGCTCCCGGCGCCGGTGCCGACGTCGATCGCTTTCTGGATTTTGTCCTTCGGCATCGAGGCTTCTTTGGCCTTCTGGATCGCCGTCGCCAAGGTCGGGTTGCCGCTCGGGTCGCCGCCGCCGTCGCGCGCCGCAACCGTGATTGCGCGCGCGAGCTTGCTGAAGAGCTTGCCGCGTTTGGCGTCGGCAGCGCCCTTCTTGTGTTTGATCGAGTGCCACTTGGAATGCCCGGACATCGCCTGCCATTCTATGAAGTGACCGATGGCAACGAAATCGAGAACCCACGGCGCCGCCCACGCCCTGGCCGCCGGCCTCGTCTTCCTCGCCATGCTCCTGGCCGCCTTCTCGCTCTGGACGGCGATCCCGCTGAGCTGGGTCTACATCGCCTCGAAGCTCTCGCAGACGCAGTTCCCGAGCGGCGGCCCCTACGCGGTCGTCGCCGTCGGCATCGTCGCCTCGATCCTCTTCGTCGCCTGGTTGATCGGCCGGCTCAACAACCTTTACATCCGCATTACCGGGACCAACCGGCTGGCGCCGATCAGGCCGACCTGGCTGAAGAGCATGCGCGACACCGGCCCGACGAACAGTTCCGTCACCGTGGTCGAGGCGGTGCTGATGGCCTCGGTGATGCTCGCCGCGCTCGCCCTTACCCTCTGGTTCTTCTTCCTGGCCGGATCGCCGCTACCGGATCAGTAACAGTTTCGTCACCGAAATTCTTTAGTTTCGTAGACCAAACGTTGCATTTGGCTTGGTAGGCTGCCATCATGGCCGTGATGGCAAGGGAGGAGTGGACCGCCGCAGATCTGAATCAGCTGAGCGCGCAGGTGGACGCCGGCTTCAAAGAGATGCGCACCGAATTCAAGGCAGTAGGGGCCGAGATGCACGCTGGGAGCGAAGCACTCCGCAGCGAGGTGAGGGAATTGCTTCAGGCGGGTCGCGGCGAAAACAAGGAAGAAATTCAGGCGGTCCGAGGTGAGGTCAAGGAAGAAATTCAGGCCGTCCGAAGTGAGATCGGGCAGGTCCGCGCGGAGATGGTGCAACTCCGGAGCGACATGAATGCCTTCCACCGCTCCGTCATCCAGTTGGTCTGGGCAATCGTCGGCACCGTCTTCCTGGGCTTCATGGGGACGATCGCGGCGCTGTTCTCCCTCGTCTGATCAGACGACGAAGCGGCCGTCTTCCTGCATCACCACGCCGTCGACTTCGAGCTTCCCGCCTAGTCGGAGGTCGCAGACGAGGTCGGTATGGACGGCAGACTCGTTCTCGCCGCCCGACTCGGGGTAGCTGCCCCCGACCGCCATGTGGACGGTGCCGCCGATCTTCTCGTCGAGCAGGACCTCGCGGGTGCCTTTGCCGATCCCGTAGTTGGTCCCGATACCGAGCTCGCCGAGGGTGCGGGCGCCCTCGTCGGTGTCGAGCAGCTTCAGCAGGTACTCCTCGCCGCGGTCGGCCGAGGCGTCGACGACCCGGCCACTCTCGAAGCGGAGCTTGACGCCGGAGACCTCGCGGCCGCCGATCACCGCCGGCAGGTGGAAGCTGACTTCGCCCTCGACCGAGTCCTCGACCGGACCGGTGAAGAACTCGCCGTCGGGCATGTTGTTGTCGCCGACGCAGGGGATGAACTTGCGCCCGGCGATCCCAAGCTTGATGTCGGTCCCGGGCGCGGTCACCCGCACCTCCTCGTGGCCCTCGATCCACTCGGCGAGCCGGGTCGTCTCCTCGGAGGCTCGCCTCCAGGCGGTCAACGGCTCGGGGTCGGTCGCCAGACAGGCGCCGTAGTAGAAGTCTTCGTAGTCGGCCAGGCTCATCTCCGCCTCCGAGGCGTAGGCGCTGGTCGGGAAGAGCGTGTAGCACCAGCGGAAATCGCCCTCGGCGGCGCGCTTCATCGCCCGCGTCATCAGGTCGCCGGTGGCCGACTGGCGCAGCGTCTGGCGCTCCGGCGCCACCCCGGAGAGCTCGCGGGTGTTGGTACTGGCGCCGATCGCGATCCGCACGTCGGCGTTGTCGACCATCCACTCGGCGAACGGCGAGATCCATTCCAGCTGCTCGTCGGAGGCGTGCTTGAAATAGGAGGCGACCTGGCCCTCGAGCGCCACGTTCATCATCGGGTGGCCGCCGGCCTGCAACACCTCCTCGTAGACCGCCAGCAGCAGCGGCGCCGCCGCGGTCTCGCCGTCGATCGCGACGACGTCGCCCTCCTTCACCCCGGTCGAATAGCCGACCAGGATCTTCGCCAGGTTCTGGACCCTCGGATCGCCTCCGCTCATCGCTTCGCCTCCTCTCCGGCCCGCTCCCGGGCCGCCGTGGTCATCGCCATGAAGATCGCGTGGAAGCGCGGGTCGTCGGTGAGCTCGGGATGGAAGGCGCAGGCGAGCACGCTCCCCTCCCGGACCGCGACCGGATGGCCGTAGTAGGAGGCCAGCACCTCCACCCCGGACCCATAGCTCTCGACCCAGGGGGCGCGGATGAAAACCGCCCGCAGCGGCTCGTCGCCGGCGCCCTCGACCTCGAGGTCGGCCTCGAAACTCTGCAGCTGCCGCCCGAAGGCGTTCCGCCTCGCAACCGCGTCGAGGAAGCCGAGGTGCTCGGCGTCGCAGACGATCATCCCGGCGCAGGTGCCGAGGATCGGCCGCCCCGCCTCGTGGTGCGCGCGCAGCGCCGCCTCGAGGCCGCCGGACTCGATCTGCTTGCCGATCGTCGTGCTCTCACCGCCGGGGATCACCAGCGCGTCGAGCCCCTCCATCTCCGCCGGCGTCCGCACCTCGCGCGGCTCGGCGCCTAGCGCCCGCAGCGTCTTTGCGTGCGCTTCGAAGTCGCCCTGCAGGGCGAGGACGCCGACCTTCAGATCGGCCACCTACGCTCCGCGGTTCTGCAGCAGGGCGTCCGCGGCGGCGAGGCCGGCGATCTCCAGGCCCGGCATCGCCTCGCCGAGCCCGATCGAGGCCGCGGCCACGCGCTCGGGATCGTTGTAGTGGGTGGTCGCCTCGACGATCGCCCGCGCCCGCCGCTCGGGGTCGGAGCTCTTGAAGATCCCGGAGCCGACGAAATTGCCCTCGGCGCCTAACTGCATCATCAGCGCCGCGTCGGCCGGGGTGGCAATGCCACCGGCGCAGAAGAGCGGCACCGGCAGGCGTCCGGCCTTGGCGACCTCCTGGATCACTTCCAAAGGCGCCCGGAGTTCTTTCGCTTCCGCAGACAGCTCCTCGGGGCCGAGCTGCGCAAGGCGCTTGATGCCGGAGGTGATCTCGCGCATGTGGCGGACCGCCTCGACGACGTTGCCGGTCCCGGCCTCGCCCTTGGAGCGGATCATCGCCGCGCCCTCGCCGAGCCGCCGCAGCGCCTCTCCGAGGTTGGTGGCGCCGCAGACGAAGGGGACCTCGAAGGCGAGCTTGTCGATGTGGTTGCGCTCGTCGGCCGGGGTCAGGACCTCGGACTCGTCGATGTAGTCGACTTCCAGCGCCTGCAGGACCTGAGCCTCGGCGAAGTGGCCGATCCGGGCCTTCGCCATCACCGGGATCGAGACGGCCTCCTGGATGCCTTTGATCATCGCCGGGTCGGACATCCGGGCGACGCCGCCGTCGCGGCGGATGTCGGAGGGGACGCGCTCCAGCGCCATCACCGCGCAGGCGCCGGCGTCCTCGGCGACCTTTGCCTCCTCGGGGGTGACCACGTCCATGATCACCCCGCCTTTCAGCATCTCTGCGAGGCCGGTCTTCAGCCGGAAAGTTGCGCGCTCAGTCATCTGCCCATCTTAGACAGGCGTCTCTCCCGCGGGTGGCGACGATGGGGGACTCCCGCCAGTTGGCGGGAGGGACCTATCGGAGACAGGACCCGCGGGCCGAGCGCCCCCGTCCCTACTTCAGTTTGTACGCGCGGATGCGGTCTTTGTGTGCGGCTTCGTCGCGGGCGTAGAGGCCGTGGGCCAGGCCCTGGACGAGCGCCATCAGCGCCGTGTGCGAACGGGTGAAGCTGGGGCTGTTGGAGGAGAAGTAGAGCGTCATCTCGGCGTGCTCCCCGACCTCCGACATCGTCGCGTCGGAGATCGCCAGGGTGCGGGCGCCGCGGTGCACGGCCAGCTTCATCGCCCGCAGCAGCAGCGGGTGGGCGCGGCCCGCGGAGAGGGTGATCACCAGCGTGCTCTCGTCGATCCGGCCGAGGCGCTGCAGCGATTCGCCGCCGGTGCTGGCGACGATCTCGGCGCGGATGTCGAGGAGGCTGAGGGTGTGGCGCAGATAGCTGGCGAAGAAGGCCATCTGGTCGACGCCGACGATGACGATCCGCTGTGACTCGGCCAGCGCCGCGACCGCCGATTCGACCTGCTCGGTGCTGAGCTTGCGCGCGGTTTCCTCGAGGTTCGCGTAATCGGCGCTCAGCGATCCCTCCAGCTCGGAGTGGTCGAAGGAGAAGAGGGCACCGCCGGCGGCAGCGCTGGTGGCGATCGTCGTCCGGTACTCCTCGATCGCCGCCTGCTGCAGCTCCGGGTAACCCTCGAAGCCGAGGGCCTGGGAGAAGCGCACCACCGTCGATGACGAGGTGCTCGCTCTCCTGGCCAGCTCCTCGGCGGTGAGGAAGGCTGCCTCGTCGAGGTGGTCGACGATGTAGCGGGCGACGTCCTTCTGGGAGCGCGAGAACTCGTCGAAACGCTCCTGGATGTAGTCGGAAAGGCTTTTGAGCTGTGGGGACTTCGTTGCGGTCTTGGTCACGGCGGTCCATTTCGCCGAACCGCACGCTTTCCCTTCCAAGTTCTGGTTGGATTTGCCGTGCGATGACGCTGGAGCAGGCCCTGCGCCTCACCAACCGCAACATGATCGTCTTCGATCTCCTGCTCGGCAGCGCCGCGATCGCGGCCCCCGCGGCGACCCTGAGGGTGCTCGGCCACGACGAGCCCTCCCCGGACGCGAAGCACCTCTTCCGCCGCTGCGGCCCGATCTGGCTCACCTTTGCCGCCGCCCATCTGGTCGCCGACCGGCGCGGCAGCAAGGCGGACTGGCAGTCACTCGCCTGGCTGCGGGGAACCGAGATCGCCACCGACGCGATCTGGTCCGCCTCGCCGGCGGTCATCCGTCCGGGGGCGAAGCTCGGCCTGCAGCTCGCCGGCGTCGCCAACGTCGCGATGGCGGCCGGCTTCGCCTGGATGTCGAGGCGCTGAGCTTGAGCCGGTTCGACGGAGAGCCGAGCAAACGCTGGAGCCTCGTCGGGCTGAACGAAGAGGGCGACGAGGCCTGGCTGATCCGCGGGATCGCCCGCAAGCTCTACCACTGCCCCGGCTGCCACGGGGACGTCCCGGTCGGCGAGGACCACACGATCGTCCAGTACGTCCGCCGGCTCGGCGGCACCGACCATCACCACTGGCACCGCCGTTGCGCCGAAGAGCTGCTCGTCCCCGAGCTGGGGAACCTGAAGAAGGTGCCGGCGGGCGAGTCGAGCCAGTCGCGCCTGGAGGCGCGGGGGCGCCGTCCGGCCGGCCGCCGAGACCGGCGCCGGTGACCCTGCGCCACCGCCTGGCGGGAACCTACGCGGCGATCTGGCGCACCTACCGCGGCTGGGCCTCTTCTATTCTCTTGCTGGCGGCGATCGTCTTCGTCCCGCTCGGGCTGCTGAACGCGCTGACCTTCCACGTCGAGCTCGATGCCCTCGACATCACCAACGGGATCAAACTCGCGGCTCTCGCCCTCGCGGTCGGCGCCGTCACCCTCACCGGGCTCCTGGGCGAGGTCTTCTTCAGCGGCGCGATCGCCGTCTCCCTCACCCATCCCCACGGCGAGGACCCGCCGCCGCTGCGCGAGATCGCCCGCCGGCTCAACTACGGCCGCCTGATCGCCGTCGACCTGATCTTCGTCGCGATCGTCGCCCTCGGCCTCCTCCTCGGGCTCGTACCGGGGATCCTCGCCTTCGTCTGGCTCGGCCTGGCGGGACCGGTGGTCGAGCTCGAGGACCGCACCGCGACCGCGGCGCTGCGGCGCAGCGTCGCCCTCGTCCGCGGCAACTTCTGGCTCGTTTTTCTGGTCCTGGCGCCGATCGAGCTGGTCGGCGACGCGATCGGCAGCGGCCTGGCGGCGCTCGTCCACGAGCTCCTCGGCCACACCTTCCTCGCCACCTGGCTGGCGGAGTCCCTCGCCGACGCCGCCCTCTCCCCCGTCTTCGCGGTCGCCGCGGTGCTGCTGACCGTCGAGATGATGCGGGAGCGCGACGGCGAGGCGCCGCCGGTCCACCTGACCCCGGTGCCGGCATGACCACCGCCTCGATCTTCGGCGACTTCTACAACCGGATCGCCGAGCACGAGCTGCAGGGGCTGTACCTGGTGCTGATCGGCTTCCTCCTCTCCTTCGCCTTCATCCGCATGAGCACCCGGCTGATGCGAAGCCCGAAGGTGCCCTGGTGGCCGGGGAGCATCGTCAGCGACTCCGGCGTCCACCTCCATCACCTCGTCTTCGGGATCGTGACGATGATGGTCTCCGGCGCCGCCGGCTTCGCCGCCTTCGGCAACAGCCCCTGGACCGAGATCTGCGCCTTCGCCTTCGGGATCGGCGCCGGGCTGACGATCGACGAGTTCGCCCTCTGGGTCTATCTCGACGACGTCTACTGGGCGAAGGAGGGGCGCAGCTCGATCGACGCCACCGTGATCGCCGCCGCCCTGATGCTGCTGGCGCTGCTCGGCTTCACCCCGTTCACGATCGAAGAGGGCAACGCCAGCGCGCTCCTCGGCACCGCGATCAGCGCCCTCGTCGTCTTTCTCCTGGTCGCGATCTGCTTTGCCAAGGGCCGGATCCTCCACGGCTGCATCGGCTTCTTCATCTTCCCGATCGCCCTCTACGGCGCCTGCCGGCTCGGCAAGCCCGGCTCGGCCTGGGCGCGGCGCCGCTACGGCGAGCGCAACCCCGGCAAGCAGAGCCGGGCCGAAGAGCGCTTCCCGCCCGACCGCCGCACCGAGCGCTTCAAGGAAGCCTTCCGCGACATCGTCGGGGGGAAGCCCAGCGAGGGCCTGGCGGCGGCCCGCGACGAGGCTTTCGCGGCGACCAAAGAGGCGAGTGACGAAGTGCGGCAGCGGGCCGAACGGGTCACCCACCCCGGCGACCGCGGCGAGGACTGAGCGCCTACGGCAGCAGCTGCACCGGGTCGCCGTGGTAGCCGACCCGAGCGAGCAACCGCTCCTCCCCGCCCGGCCACAGCGTCAGGCGCATCTCCGCCCGCTCCCCCGCCGGCTCCATCCGCAGCCAGGCAAGCGGCGCCTCTGGCCCGGCGCTCTCGCCGGCGGCGACGAGCTGCCGCTCGAACTCGGCGCGTTCGGCCTCCGGCAGGTACTGCATGACGATCGAGTGGAAGACGACGGTCGTCATCCCAGGGCGGGGTTCGGCGAGGCGCTCGCCGATCCACCGTGCCGCTCTCCCCTCCTCCACCGCCGCGGGCTGCTCCGCGGCGACGGCCAGCGCCGCCCGCAACCGCGCCATCCGCTCGGCCTGGTCGGGCCAGACGAAGGAGAGCAGCGTCAGCCGCCCCTCCTCGCTGATTGGGTCGATCGGCCGCGCGTCGCAGCCGCGGCGCTCGCCAACCTCGACCGGGACCGCCTCCGGCGCCGGGCCCTCGAGGTCGAACCCGATCCGCACGGCCGAGTCAGAGTCGCCCCAGGCGAAGCCGCCCGCTTCGTAGCGGTAGCGGTCCCATTGCAGGTTGAGCCCGGCGCTGGCGCCGACCTCGAGCAGGCGCAAGGGCAGGCCGAGATCGGCAGCGGCAAAAAAGCCGAGCAGCAGGGTCGCGCAACGCCCGACTTCGTTGGTCTGCACCGGCCGCTCCAGGAGCTCCCGGATCGCAGCGTCGTCGTCGACCAGCGCCTGACGGAACGCCGGCCAAGTCATCTCCAGCACCGCCCCTTCGAGGACGCGACGATGCACCGCGCCGAGCAGGCGCAGGGCCAGCATCGAGTCGGGCGGATCGTCCTCGTGACCCTGCAGCATCTGCGCCACCGGACCGCCTTCCTCGGCGTCATCAGCGGCGCGGCCGAGCAGGTCGGCGTAAAGCGGCGAGCCGAGGCGGGCGCAGTGCGCGGCCTGGGTGAGAAGGAGCTGCGCGAAGGGCCCGCGGCTAGAGGTCACTGCCGCTGCAGACGTGGAAACCGACCTCTTCGGCCAGCTGCTTGCGTTCGTCTTCGGTCGCGTTGCGGGTTTCGCGGGCTTCCGAGTAAGCAGCGGCGTCTTCGGCTTCGGCTGCGGCAAGGGCATCGCGGTCCCACTGCATGACTTCGCGCTGCGAGGCGACGTAGGCGTCGTATGCGGAGGCCAGCTCCCGGGGTGGCGCGAGGGCTTCGAAGCGATCGACCGCGCTGCTGGAGATCCCGACCAGCACCCGCGAGTAGGCGACGTCCGGAACCACCTCGGCTTCGGGATCGCGATAGCGGAGGAACTTGTTGCGGCTTTCGGTGCAGATCGCGTCCCCCTTAGCGATCAACTGTGCCTTCGTCAGGGTCTTCGGCGCCGGCTTGGGTTTCGACTTGGCGGTGGTGGTGGTCGAGGCGGTGTCGCCGACCGCGCCGTCAACGCCACTGCCGTCACCGCCGCCCGAGGCGACGAGGGCGACGATCACCGCCGCAGCGACCAGCGCCAGCAGGCCGCCGACCAGCAGCGGGCGCCGGCGCCCCGGCGGAGCACCAGACTCGCGAGTCCGCGAAAACGTCTCTTCAGGGACCGTTTTCGCGGACTCGGTGAGATCGGCCGGCGCGCTGCGTTCGCGGGTCGCCGCGGCCCCGGTCGCGACCGTCCGCTCGGGCACCGCGACGGCGCCGCCGCTGAGCGCCGCCTGCGCCGCCCGGCCGAGGTCGCCCGCCGAGGGGTAGCGATCCCCCGGCGACTTCGACATCGCCCGGATGACGACGTCGTCGAGGGCCATCGGCAGCGCGGGCACGTAGAGCGACGGCGCCGGAGGCGGGTCGTGGAGGTGCGCGTAGAGCCGGGCCGCCTCGCCCTCGCGCGGGAACGGCACCTCCCCCGTCAGCAGCTTGTAGAGCAGGCAGCCGAGGGCGTAGATGTCGACCCGGGCGTCGACCGTCTCGCCGGAGATCTGCTCCGGCGCCACATAGTCGAGGGTGCCGACGAAGCGGCCGGTCTGGGTGAGGCCGGACTCGGTGGCGACGTTGCGGGCGACGCCGAAGTCGGTGATGTAGGCGTGCTCGGACCCGGCCTCGCCGGCGAGCAGGACGTTGGCGGGCTTGACGTCGCGGTGGACGAGGCCGGCCGCGTGGATCGCGTCGAGGCCATTTCCGAGCTGGGCGATCAGCGCCACCGCCTGCGCGGGCTCGAGCCGGCCCTGCTGGGTGAGCCGGCGAGCCAGGTCCGAGCCGGCGACGTAGCGCATCGCGATCCAGCGGACGCCGTCCGCTTCGCCGGCGGCGTAGATCGGGACGACGTTCGGGTGCTCGATCGAGGCCGCGATCCGCGACTCCTCGGCGAAGCGGCGGGCGAAGACCTCGTCGGCCGCCGCCTCGGGCGCGATCAGCTTCAGCGCCACCCGCCGTTCCAGGCCCGGCTCCAACGCCAGGTAGAGGATTCCCATCCCGCCCCGGCCGAGGCGGGTCTCGATCCTGTAACCGGCAAATTCGTCGCCGTCTGCGAGCTCCGTCCAGCCGCGGGACTTAACCATCGCTCAAACCCTAGCCGCAGAATCGAGCGCCTACACTCGCCGCAGGGAGCAATGCGCGGCCGAATCCTCATACCCCTGCTGATCGCCCTGCTTGCCTTCGGCGCCACCAGCGCGCTCGGCTCGGTGCGGGTGATCAAGGACGGGCTCGAACTCACCTTCAACGCCGACTTCGCGCCGCATGCCCTGCCGCGCGACCACGCCGCCCCGGTCAGCGTCGAGGTCTCGGGCCGGATCGCCACCACCGACGGCAGCCACCCGCCGCCGCTGCGCTGGATGGAAGTCGCGATCCACCGCAACGGCCGCCTCTCGACCAAGGGTCTGCCGGTCTGCTCGGCGCCGGTCCTGCAGTCGACCAGCAGCGAAGCGGCAATGGAACGCTGCGGCCCGGCCCTGGTCGGTCGCGGCAGCTTCCGGGCCGACGTCCAGCTCGGCAAGGAGATCCTCGCGAGCGGCAAGATCCTTGCCTTCAACAGCCGCCGCCACGGCAAGCCGGCGTTGGTGATGCACCTCTTCGCGGGGGTCCCGGTCCGCTTCACGCTGGTGGTGCCGCTGACGATCGGCCGTCCCAAGACGGGAAGGTTCGGCACGATCCTGCGGGCGAAGATCCCGCGTCTCGGCGGTGGCCTCGGCTCGGTCACCGAGATCAACCTGAAGATCGACCGGCGCTACACCTACGCCGGCAAGCGGCGCAGCTACGTCTCGGCGGCCTGCGAAGCGCCCGGCGACTTCACCGTCGTCCCGTTCGTCTTCGCCCGCGGGACCTTCCGCTTCGAAGGTCACAGCGAGATCAGCGAAAACCTCGAACAGACCTGCCGGGTGCGCGGCTAGTCTGTTTCACTGCCCGCCACCCCAACCACCCCACGACCTGGAGATGCGATGAGCAAAAAGCCGCGCCCAATCCTCTCGCTGTTTGCCGTGATCGCGATCGCCGCCGCCGGCGTCGTCTGGTCCGGCTGTGGCAGCAGCAACGACGAAAGCAACACGATCCGCAGCAACGCCGAAAAGCAGGTTGAAGAAGGCACCAAGAAGGCTGAAGAAGCGGTCGAAGAAGGCGTCGAAAAGACCAAGAAGGGCCTTCGGGAAGCGCGCGAACAGGTCGAAGAAAGCGCCAAGGGCAAGACCAAGAAGCGCTTCAACAAGGCGCGCGAAGAAGCTGAAAAGGGCATCGAAGAAGGCCAGGCGAAGGCCGAAAAGGGCATCGAAGAAGCCAAGGAACAGGCGGAAAAGTACCTGCCCTAGCGGGCTCTGCTTCTAGACGCTGCGCTCGCCGGCGTGGAGATCCGCGGTGGCCTTGATGCTCTCGCCGAGGATCTCCACCGAGCGCCGCAACATCTCCTCCGAGATCGTGAACGGCGGCGCCAGGCAAAGGATGTCGTCGAGCAGGCCGCGGGTCAGCAGCCCCCGCTCGCGCGCCGCCATCGCGGCCCGGCGCCCGCGCCCGGCCTCGACCGGCCAGCGCCGACGCGTCTCCTTGTCGGCGACGAGCTCGACTCCGACCATCAAGCCCGCCTGACGGACCTCCCCCACTTCGGGATGATCGGCGAGGGGCGCGACCGCGTCGGCGAGGGCCTCGCTCATCTCGCTCACCCGCGCCAGCAGCCCCTCCCGCTCGATCGCCTCGATCGTCGCCAGCGCCACCGCGCAGGCGACCGGGTGCCCTGAATGGGTGAAGCCGTGCATCAGATAGCCGGGTCGGCGCTCGGGGTCGCGCAGCTCGTCCCAGAGCTGGTCGCTGAGGATGACCCCGCCCAGCGGCACGTAGCCGCCGGTCACGCCCTTGGCGAAGGTGACCATGTCGGCGACGACGCCCTCGTGCTCGCAGGCGAACCAGGTCCCGGTGCGCCCGAACCCGGTGATCACCTCGTCGACGATGAGGAGAACACGGTGGCGGTCGCAGATCTCGCGCAGGCGCCGTAGGTAGCCGGGCGGGGGGACGATGACGCCACCGGAGCCGAAGACCGGCTCGACGATCAGCGCCGCGACCCGGTCGGCCCCGAGCTCCGCGATCTTGCGCTCGAGCTCCTCCCCGCGGCAGACCGGACAGGTGGCGGGATCGCAGGGAACCCCGGCGGCGCAACGGTATGGATAAGGGGCCGGGACCTCGACCACGTCGGAGGCCTCGACGCCGAAGCTGTCGTGGTAGGGCCGCAGACGAGTGGTGGTCGTCGTCACCCCGGTCAGCCCGTGGTAGCCGCGATCGTGGGCTAGCACGACCGACTTTCCCGGCTGACCCTGGTGAACCCAATGGCGCCGGGCCAGCTTGATCGCCGTCTCGTTCGCCTCGCTGCCGCCACTGACGAAGAAGACGCCGCTGAGGCCTGGCGTCAGGGCCGTAATCCTCTCCGCCAGCTCGATCGCCGGCGGTGAGGAGACGCCGCCGAAACTGGCCGCATAAGGCAGTCTCTCCAGCTGTGTACGCGCTGCCTCGACGAGGTCCCCGCGGCTGTGCCCGAGGTTCGCCGTCCAGAGACCGGAGCAGCCGTCGATCAGCCGCTTTCCATCGGCCGTGATCAACTCGCATCCCTCGCCTCGAACGATGACCAGCGGCCCCGCCGCCGGCAGGCGCGAGTGATCGGTCAAGGGGTGGACCAGGTGCGCCAGATCCCCTGCTAGGTAATCCGGTTCAGGCACGGGACCGCTTAGAGTAGTCCAGACTGGACAGCCCGTCTAGGCTCTACTCGGCTGACGACTTGCGCCCCAGAGGACTCCGGGGCGCGTCCCCCGGCGGCACCGAGCAGATCGAGTACCAGTGCAGAAGTGCGAGCTGGTGGGAGGCCTTGTCGATCTCGGCCGGAGTCGCCGAGACGTCGAACGAGGAGAGCACCGACTCGATCATGTTGTAGGCGGCGCGAACGCCGAATTCGAGGTCGATGTCATCGCGAATCAGGCCGGCGTCTTCGTTGGCGGCGTGGACGGCCATGATCCAGCCGAGCATCGCGTCGTCTGCGGCTTTGTTCGCCTCCTCCCACCCGGAGCCCCGCAGATTACGGGCGACGGCGACGATCGGCCGCAGGTCGGCATTGTCGACCCGCCAACGCAGCGCCTCGCGAACCATCTCCTGGATCAGCTCGAAGGAGGTCTGACCCGAGCGAGCGTTTTCGCGCAGACGCTGGGCGATCCGCGCGTAGCCGGTCATGTAGTCGCTGATGATCGCCGCGAGGATGTCCTGCTTGTCGTCGAAGTTGTTGTAGACGGTCGCCCTGGCAACCTGCGCGGAGCGGGCGATGTCGCCCATCGAGGTCTCCGAGAAGCCGCGCCTCGCAAACAGTTTCCTGCTCGCCTCGAGAATCTTCGTCCTCGCCCGAGGCTCCCCCCGGCGCGGCCTGGTCAACTGCCGGCCTTCCCTCTGGACAGTTCCGGATTAATCACACAGGCGAGACTATCCAATGGATGTGACATGACCATTTCTAATCCACCTCTTCGGGAAGTTCATACCAACGCACTCTCTCCCCGACCCGCGCCCTCAGCTTCCACCTCCGGCTCTTGGGAACGGCATCGAGCTCGCTCCGTAACCCCTGCAGCCTTTCAGCAACCCGGTCCGAGCCGGGGAATCCGGCCAGGTCGAGGGCGAACCGTTCGCTGCGCTCGGCAACCAACCCCATCGTCCGCCATAGACCCCAATCCGAGGCCGCGAGGCTGGTTATGTAGGAAACGTTTATTCCGCTCTCGTCCTCACTCAGCTCGTGATCGGCAAAGAGCGAGCAGATGTCGATGTAATCTTTTTCATTCGTCTCCATAACCTGCAGCTTCAACACCGTCAGGTCAGCTAAGGAGAGCGTCATCGGGTCCACACCGATTCGCTTTCCCAGTGGAATGCGATGACAAAGGTTCGCCTCTTCGACGAAGACGTCGAGATGGCGGTCGTTGCTGCGGTCCCTGAAGTAAAGCCGCCGCTGACCGTGGAGCGTGTTGAACTCACGGTCGGGCTCATAGCCGAGCGAGGTTAGAAACTCCGCCGTCGCATCGCGTCCATCGCCGCGAACGGCGCAATCGATGTCGGCGTACTCACGCTTTAACGGCGCCACCTGGCTGCTTGGGCAGCGAAGTGCGACCGCCACCCCACCGAGCAACCGCAGGGGAACCGCCAGCTCGGTCGCTGCTTCGACGACGCGTCTGCCCTCGGCGACCGGATCTGCGAGTGGATCCATCCCCCTTTTCTTACTCCGGCGGGATCTCGGCGGCAAGTTTGTCGACGTCGACTCCCTGCCGCCGGCGGGCTACACGGGCGATGAAGAAGGTCAGAAGCGCCGCCGCCAGGATCAATCCGCAGTCGCGGAAGAAATGCCCCTTGTCTTCGATTCCCAGGGCCGGGTAGTGCATGTAGACGAAGAAGAGGGCGACCATGAGGACGATGCTGAGCCCGCCGGCGAGGGCGACGACCGGGATGCCCAGGAATCGCTGGGTGCTGGCAGACGCGCGCCAGACCTCGGGCTTGCGATACGGCAACAGCACAGCGGCGGTTGAGAGCAGGATCATCGTCACCAGCTGCAGCAGCACAGCCTCGTAGAGGAATTTGTTGAAGCCTTCGTTGTTGTTGACCGCCCAGTAGAGCGCGGCGAGCCCGAGCACAACGACGAGGCCGATCGCGTAGTTGGGCGCGTGGGTGCGGGGAGAGACCCGGGCGAACCGCGACGGCAGCAGGCCGTCGAGCGCCCAGGCGAAAAAGCTGCGCACGGCGATCGCCAGCTGGGGCAGCATCAGAAGTGGATAAGCCACCGCGAAGGTGATCAGAAGCCACCACGAAAACAGCGTGCTGCCGCCGGCAATCGAGGTGAGAAAGGTGTAGTAAGGCGGCGCGCCTTCGAAGGGGTAGCTTTCGGTGTAGCTGAGGCCGTTGATCGCGACGAAGAAGTCGTGGCCGAACTTCCAGAAGAAGACGGCGCCGAGGATCATCGCGATCCCGATGTGCACAGTCGTGGCGAGGCTCATGATCTTCACCTGGGTGAAGTCTCTGGCTCGCCTCACCTCACCGGAGATGTAAATCGAGAGCCAGGCATAGATCGAGAGCCCGGCGATCGCCGCCATCGTCGGCCAGGTCTGGTCGAGGCTGAATCCCGGCGAGGGGTCGATCCCTTCTTTCTGCGCCGCGGCGATGATCCCGTGGTAGGAGTCCGGTTCTCCGGTCACCGGGCCGGCGAACTGGTTGAAGCTGTGGACGAAGCCGCTCTGGCTCTTGAAGAGGAGGAAGACGAAGACGGTGCCGAGACCGACCATCGTCGCGGCCCAGAGCCCGTTCATGATCCGGGTCGTCCAGCGCCAGCCACCGGTCAGTAGAGCCGCCGAGCCGAGGATCACCGCGGCGCCGACCCCGAACTGCCACCACTTGTCAGTGGCGAGGGTTTCACCCGCGGTGACCAGCGAGTCGTGACCGCCAATGAGACCGACCGCGGTCAGCGATGGGGCGAGAGCGATGAGGACGAATGACTGGGCGACGAAGGCGATGACGAGAATGACGCCGGCGATCCAGAAGAACGAGGAGATGATCCCCAGCACCGGATGCGTGACGCGACTGACGAGCACGTAGTCACCGCCGCTGCGAGGGATCGCCGAGGTGAAGAGTCCGTAACAAAGGCAAAGCACGATCGCGAGCACGAAGGCCATCGCGAAGCCGAGCCAGATCGAGCCGCCGGGAAAGAACGCCAGCGGCAGGATGAAGGCGGCGGTCGCGATCAGGATCGCGGTGGGTTGCGCCGCCATGTTGAAGACGAAGGTCGAAAACGGCGAGACTTCGCGCACCAATCCCGTAGCCCGGCGGGCGTACGTTCCCTGCGGAGTCGCTTGCGACGGCGCTCCGGCATCCCCCATTTCCGCCATGCCCTTCCCCTTTCTCCCGTTAACCCGACACCAAGTAGTGGCTGACCACACGGTCACTTCCCAAGTGCACCAAGCAGCCGTCCAGGTGCCCGCTACCGTAATCGGAACCGGGGTTGATTGCCACCGTTCGGCCGATAGTCGTCACGCCCTTGCTCTCGTGGATGTGACCGTGCAGGCTGATCAGCGGCTGCGTCTCCTCGATTACCTGGCGAACTGCCTCGCTGCCGGTTGCGATCTCATGCGGACGCCCGCCCTTGATCACGTACCGAAGCTCGTCGTCGACCTCGTAGGCAGTGTCGAGGCTGCTCTCGTAAGGCGGCACGTGAACGTTGAAGATCGCCCGTTCGGGGTTTTCGAGTTGGTCAGCCAGTCGTTTTAAGCGCTCGTAGATCTGGCCCTCGTCAAGCTCGCGCGGCGTCTCCCACGGCGTCCGGTTCGAATAGCCGAACGAGATCATCTCGTGCGGTCCCACCATCTCCAGCCGCTCGTCGCAGGCGATCACCCGTTCGCCTGAAGCAAGCACCGGGTCGATCGACCAGGGATCGTCGTTCCCAGGAATCACATAGGCGTAGGTTTCGGTTCCCGACAGGCGCTCGTCGGCAAACCGGACCCAGAGCCGCAACTCGTCCAGGAGGGCCTGCTCGAAGGCAGCCTCCCGCCGCGCCCCGTCGACTGCCAGCCGCTGTGCCTCCTCGGGGTCGACGATCAGCGGGTACATCCCGTTGGTCGAGATCGCGCGCTGCATCTCGTCGAGCTCCGCCGCCGTCTCCGCTCGCCGCTCCTCGCCGATTACCCGGGCGCGGTAGGAGCCGTCGCCCTGACGGACGATCGGGACCAGCGCCTTTCCGGTGAGGTCGCCCCCCATCACCAAGGCGTCGGCGGGATAGTGGGCGGCGGCGTTGACGAACTTCTTCCAGCAGACCCTCGAGCCGTGGATGTCCCCGGCGTAGAAGAGGCGCGTCACCTCGGGCTTTCGACGGCGTTGGAACATCGTTCTCCCGAGCCATCATGCGCGATCGGCCCGACGCTGAGCAACCCTGGTTTTTCTCCCGCCTGGTCGCCGTGTCTAGTCGCGGGAGACGAGAAGATTGCGCTTCAGCAACCGCCACGCGGCCTCGCGATCGTGCGAGGCGAGCAGCCCGGCGGCGGCGAGGAGGTAGTCCGAGTCGACCCCCGGGCGCGGCTGCCGGGGGGAGAGCGACCGTGGCGCCCGCCGCTCCAGGGCTTGACCGAGAAGCTGCTCGCCGTCCTCCCGGTGGCTGAAAACCCCTCCAGTACCGATAACCAGGCCGACCTCCCGCAGATCGGCCCCCTCACGCCTTAGCGTCGGCGGGCCGCCTGGGCTCCTGGTCAACAGCATCGTTCCGCAGTGACGCCATAGCGCCCGGGTGGCACAGGCGACACCCAGTAGGCCGTCGAACCCGATCTCCTCAGGCGTCGCCGGAAGCCAGCCTGGATCCTGCTCCCGCATCGAGACAGCGTGTCGAATCTCGGACTCGCTGGACTCCGCCCGGGAGGAGATCCAAGTCCCGTCGGCGGCGACGACGCCAGCCGCGCCCGCTCGCATGCCGAGGTCGCCCTCGACCGTCCGCAGGGTCGCCGGCGGCGGCAGTAAGTCTTCCTCGATCCCCGGCGAGGCGGCCTCCAGTGAGCGATGCGAATGAACGTCGGTGGTGGCGCCGCCGACGTCGATTACGATCGCCTCGCCGCTGCCAGGCTCGGTCGGGCGACCCTCGGCGAGTAGCCGGGTGGCTTCGTAGACCGCCTCGGGCGTCGGCATCCTCACCATCCGCATGAACTCCGGGTCGGAGCTGAGGCCCTTGCCGCCGATCACATGCTCGAGGAAGAGGCGCAGGATCGCTTTCCGCGCCGACTCGACTTCGATCTCCCCCAGCGAGGGCATCACGTTGCCCGCCACCTCCACCGGCATTCCGCTCTCGCCGAGGAGGGCGGCAACCTCGGCGGCGACCTCCCGGTTGCAGGCCACGACGACGACGGCATCGACCCGCGCCGCTGCCAGACGCCGCGCGTTCTCGAGGACCAGGTCCGCCTGGCCGCCGTCGGTGCCCCCGGCGAAGAGGACGATCTCCGGTCGGGCCGCCGCGAGCTCTTCCAGCTTCTCCTCGTCGAGGCGGCCGGCCAGCACGCATTCCACGCGGGCACCAGCGTTGAGCGCGGCCTGGCGCGCCGCGGCCGCCGTCAGCTCGGGCACGAGCCCGACCGCAGCGACCCGGAGGCCGCCGCCGGCGCTGGAGACGGCGAGCCGCTCTTCGATCCTCACCGGCTCCCCGGCCGCGCCCAGGGCGGCCTCCAGCGCTGCCCCGTAACCCTCCATCAGGTCGGTGCCGACGGTGGTCGGGGCTTCCGCTCGCGCCACCAACCTCCCCTCCTCGGACTCGACCAGCCTGACCTTCGTGTAGGTGCTGCCGAAGTCGGCGAGCGCGATTACCCCCACCGGCTGCTCAGGCGGCGACGCCGCCGCTGCGGCGCTCTGCCAGGGCGGCGATCAGGCAGTCGATCGTGCCGGGGGTCTCGATGCCGGTCGCGTTGAGGTCGGCGCTGACGTCGACCGGGATCTCCGAGCCGTCGACGTCCTCGTTCAGGACCCCGCCCATGAAAACCGGCACCTCGCCGGAGCCGGCGCCGCGCAGCTCCCCCATCAGGCGCTGCCCGAAGGAGCGGGCCACCCCGTTGTGGGTGGTAATCACGACGGCCTCGGCGTCGGTCTCGACCACGGCTTTGACGATGTCCTCGGGGTCGCGGTTGATCCCGAAGTCGATCACCTCGGTTCCGGCCGCCGCCAGCGCCGAGGAGAGCAGGAACTCGGCGAACTCGTGAACGTCGGTCGAGGTGACGAGGACCTTCATCCCCCTGATCGCCTCCTCTTCGCCGCGCCCCCGCAGCTCCGCCAACAGGCGTTCGCGCTCTTCCATCGTGCTCTTGACGAGGTCGGTTTCGAGCACCGGCCGGCGCCCGCGCGGAAACTCGGGGTCGGGCCGGCCGGCGCCGAAGAGCTCCTCGCAGCGGGTCGAGCCGAGCCGTTTCAGCACCAGCAGCAGCTGCGCCGGGTCGCGGACGTCGACCCCGGCACCGTCGAGCCCCGTGATCGCTGCCTCGAAGAAGGCGCGGCCGCCCCGAACGAGCTCGTCGCGCATCGCCTCGATCCGGGCCCAGTCGATCGCGGGCTCGACCAGCGGCACGTATTCCTCGAGCCGGCGGCTGATCGTCTGCACCGTCGCCACCTCCTGCCAGGTCGGGATCCGCTCGGTCTCGGTCACCGGGACGGCAATCGGGGCGCCGCCGAGACGGTAGCGCTGGTCGACCATCTTCATGAAGAGGACGTCGGTGTTCAGCACCGCCATGTTGCTGTCGAAGTCGGGGGTGTTGCCGATCGTGTCGCCCTGGACGAAGCCGGCCGGGACCTCGTCGGGATTGACCGCGTGCAGCGCCAGCGTCACCGCCGACTTGATCATCGGGCTCTGGGTGAGGCCACCCCAGGAGCAGGAGTAGGCGGCGCCGATCAGCTCCTCGCTGACGTAGCGCTCGAGCATCGCCCAGCCGATGTAGTTGGCGTAGTCGTGGAAGACGCCGGGGTAGCCGTCCTCGAGGTAGGAGTCGAAGCAGACGCCCTCGTCGCGGAAGGCCGCGAGCGCCCCGGCGGCCCGCAGGACCGCGACCGTCTGGGTGACGTCGTCGCTCCAGTAGGGCCAGCGCCAGGAGTACTGGGAGAGGACGCCGATGTGGGTGATCCCGACCCGCAGCGCGTCGAGGGCATTGTCGACCGAGCCGGGACCCCCGATCATGTTGTCCGCTGCCTCCGGCTGCACCGGGACGGTGTGGGTCAGCTCCCACCAGTCCTCGTCGTCCCAGAGGGCGGGCCCGGTCTCCTGCGGAGCGTCGGCCCGCTTCTCCTTCGGCAGCCCCATCCGCCGCTCGGCGATCAGGTTGAAGCGGTCCGGTGGGCGGACGCCGCGGGAGAGGGCATCTTCGTAGATCAGTCCCAGCGCCTCGCGGGTGTCGTCCCAGGTGGCGAGGCCGATGTTCATGCAGGTGCAGGGGATCCCATCGCGGCGCGCTCGTTCGCGCCACTCGCGCTCGGAGCCGACGCCCTTCTCCTCGCAGTAGAGCGAGGGGGCGCGCTCCAGCCCCCGGGCGAGGTTGCGGCCTTCGGCGACCGCCTCCCGCCCGTCCGGCAGGTCGTCGGGGAGCAGGGCGCTGAGGTCGACGTCGAGCTCGGTCATCTCAGCCGTCAAGGATCCAGCCGCCGCTGACCTCGAGGACCTGGCCGGTCGTGTAGCCGCCGCCGTCGCTGGCCAGGTAGAGGACAGTTTCGGCGATCTCCTCCGGTTTGCCCATCCGCCCCAGCGGCGTCATCGCCAGCGCTTCGTCGACCTGCTCCTGCGGGATCTCCCAATCGTCCTCCCAGTTGGCCGCGATCGGCCCGGGGGCGACGGCGTTGACCCGGACGTCCGGCGCCAGGTCTCGCGCCAGGGCCGAGGTGAAGGCGCGGACTCCCCCCTTGACGGCACAGTAGGTGACGGCGACCGAGTTGACGACGTTCTCCTGGTCGATCCCGTTGCCGTAGGAGCCGGAGAAGTTGACGATCGCGCCGTTGCCGGTGGCGCGCAGGTGCGGCGCCGCCGCCTGGCAGACGCGGAAGCTGCCGAGCAGATCGACGTCGAGGAGCTCGGCGAAGGCAACCGCGTCGGAGGCGGCGAAGCGGACGGCGTCGGCGGGGTCGATGCGACCGGCGGCGTTGACGACGACGTCAATGCGCCCGTAGCGCTCAGCGACCTCGGCGACGAACTCCCCCACCGAGTCGGCGTCGGTTACCTCCAGCGGAGCCGCGTGACCCCCCGAGCCGGCCGCTTCGATCTCTCGCAGCCCCGCCTCGGCGGAGTCCTTGGACGAGCGGTAGCCGAGGGCCACCGTCGCCCCCTCGCGGCCGAAGGCGCGGGCCACCGCGCCGCCGAGCGCGCCGCCGGCGCCGGTGACGATCGCAACCCTCCCCTCGAAACGCCTGCCGTCGTTCCAGCGCTCCATCAGGGAAAGAGTCTTACCCGGTCGGGGAGAGGATTTCCAGTCAGACAGTTATCTCGGCACGACGGGGAGCAAGCCCTCGTCGGGCCCGCTCCCCGCCGGCGAGTCAGGTTCGCGCCTGTTCGCGGACTTCTTCGGCGTTTTCGCGGGCGCTGTCTTTGAGCTCTGCGGTCTGCTCCTCGCCCGCTTCCTTGGCGGTCTCGACCGCGTGCTGGCCGACCTCTTTCGCGCCTTCGACCGCCTCTTCGGCGACCTGACCGGCGACCTCACGGCCGCGCTCGAGTGCCTCCTGGCCGGTTTCGGCAGCCGTTTCCTTCACCTGGTCGGCGATCGGGCCGACCCGTTCGTCCTCGATCTTCGTGCTCGGCAGCAGCATCCCGGCGAGGAAGCCGGCTGCGATGCCGCCGATCGCCAGGCCGAGCGGGTTTTCCTGGGCGACGCCGACCGCCTGTTTCGCCCCTTCCTTCACCTGTTCGCCTTCCGGAGCAGCGTCGCCGACCTTTTCCTTGGTCCCCTGGACCTGCTCGATCAGGCGATCGCGCTTGTCGGAGAACGACTCCTTGACCCGGGTTTTGACGTCGGTCTTGTAGGCGAGGGCGTCGACGGTGTCACCCATTTCCGCCCGCGTCTCCTCTATCTCCTCGCGGATTTGGCTTGGCTCTTGGCCCATTGCACGTCCTCCTTCACGGTTTCAACGGTTTGCTCGGGGGCGGGTGGCATGCCCTGCTTGACGCGTTCGCGCCCCGAAATCGCCATCACGGCGGCGATCGCGCCGTAGACGACGGTGACGACGAGGGCGGCAACCCAGAGGGCCATCGCCTTGTCCAGCAGGGCGATCAGCATCGTGGTCAACGCCCCGAGGGCGAGCAGCCCGACCACCGCGGCGCCGCCGAACATGCCGGCGCCCTGGCCCGCCACCTTCCCCTTTTCGGTGAGCTCGGCTTTCGCCAGCTCGATCTCCTTGCGAACCAGCGTGCTCGTCTGCTCGGAGAGCTGCTTGACCAGCTCTCCGGTGGAGTGGGAGCGCAGCTCGTTCGCCTCTCCGTTCGCGGTGCTCATGGCGTCGACACCGGAGTGGCCGGAGCAGGGGTAGCGGCGCCGAGACCGCCGACGCCCGGGGCCGGCGTGCCCGGCTGGGCGGTCGGGGGCGGCGGCGTCGCGACCGGCTCGACCGCGAAGCGACGGGGGAGCTGGGCGCCCGCCTGGCTGCCGTTCCGCTGCTGGTAGCGGTCGCGACTCGACGCCTTGAGGAAGCGGGCGGCGACGATGCCGACCGCGACTCCACCGGCGAGGACGGCCCAGGGCCGCTGCCTGCCGAAGTCCTCGACGTCTTCCAGCATCTTGTCGTGCCCGTTGTCTTTCAGGTAACCGCCGACCCGCTCGGTCTGCTCGGCGGCCCGGTCGGCCAGCTTCGCCGGCCCATCCTTGCCCTGTTTGCGCAGCTCCTCGCCCACCGAGCGCAGGTCCTGGGCGGTGCTGCTGACCCGCTCCCCGGCCTCGGTGGAGCGCTGGTCGATCTGCTGGCGAACGCCCTCCTGCGCCTTGCCCGCGGCCTCACGCGCTTTCTCCTGCGCCTGTCCGGCCACGTCCTGCGCTTTCTCCTGCGCTTCGCCAACGCTTCCGTCAGCCATATCGATCCTCCAGATTGATGTCGTTTGCGTGCCCGCGCCCATCCAGGGACGGACGACGGCGCTTGCCGTGTAGATGACCGGCGGCCAGGTCCAAGGCTCGTCAGCCTTGCCACTCCGCGGTCGCAGTTCCCCAAGATCGGCTCGAACCTAAGCGAGACGGCTCGACATCGGGCTCAGGGTGCGACTACCCCTGGGTGCGACCGACAAACAACCGTTCGCGGCGCGCGGGTGCCATCTTCGTCAACTGAGCGTGCTGCCCGCCCGGCGGCGCGCCCGACTGCTCCTGAACAGGTGCAGAGCCCGTTCTGCGGCCATCAGCGATTCGACCTCGTGCAGGAGCGTGTCCGAGGCGGCGCGGCCGGTCGCCGGCAGGGGTACAGCGACCGGCCGCGCACCTTCAGCCCCAGAGGGGGATTCGGTCGCTCGCTCGCCTCGCCGACGGAAGGGGAATTTCGCCGGGAAATCGAGCCGCTGGACCATGAACAGAAGATAGGTCCTCATGGCCCCTTCCCAGGTGCGGTTGAGCCCGCCCTGCGACTAGTTCATCATTGCTTCTGGTGCCGGTTGAAATCCAGACCTTGCTGAACGCGCTGCCGGCGATGGTCGGCTACTGGGACAGCGAACTGCTCAACCGGATGGCGAACGACGCCTATATCGAGTTCTTCGGCCGCTCGCCGGAGGAGATGCGCGGACAGCACATCCGGGATCTCCTCGGCCCCGAGCTCTACGCCAAAAACCTTCCTTACATCGAAGGGGCACTGCGCGGGGAAAAGCAGCTCTTCGACCGTGAGATCCCGACCCCCTCCGGTGAGACCCGCTACACGCAGGCGTCCTACATCCCCGACCGCGGGGACGACGGTGAGGTCCGGGGGTTCTTCGTCCTCGTCACCGACATCACCGAGCGGCGGCGGATCGAAGATGAGATGAAACACAGCCGCGCCCGACTCGCCGAGGCGGAGCGCATCGCCCGGATCGGCAGCTGGGAGTGGAACCTGACCACCGGGCAGATGGCCTGCTCGGAGGGACTCCTGGAGATCTATGGGATCGGCGCCGAGGACTTCGACGCGAGTTACAAGCCGGGTGGGTCCAGGTACGTGCATCCGGATGACCGTGCCCTGGTCGAGGCGGAGATGAATGAGGCAGTTGCCGCCGGGACCCCGGTCGACTTCGAGTACAGAGTGATCAGGCCCGACGGCCACATCCGCCGCCTCCACAGCCGCGCCGAGTTGACCGTCGACAGCGACGGCAGGCCGCTGCGGCTGACCGGCACCGTCCAGGACGTGACCGAGCTCCGCGCCGCCGCCGAGGCCCTTCACCAGACGGCCAGCGATCTCGGCCGTCGCGCCGCCGCCCTGCAGGGACCCCGCGCCTCCCGCGCCGCCGACCTGACCACACTCCTGACCCCGCGCCAGGTCGAGATCCTCGCCCTCGTCGCCGACGGCCTCAGCAACGCCCAGATCGCCTCCCGCCTCTACCTCTCCGAGAGCACCGTCAAATGGCACGTCCGCAAAATCCTGCGGGGACTGGGGGTTGCGAACCGGGCACAGGCGGTCTCCCGTTACCTCTCCCAGGAGCATCCCGCCTGACCCCTCCCTTCGATGGGGCAGCCTGGACTCGAACCAGGGACCGACGGATTATGAGTCCGCTGCTCTAACCAACTGAGCTACTGCCCCGCGCGCCGAGCGTACCGCGAGGGCGGGGCTAGGCGCTGAAGAGCTGGGCCAGGGAGCGGCCGACGTCGGGGGGCTCTTCTTCACCCTTGGCGGCGGCGGCGGCGCCGTCGGCGAGGGCCTTGGCGGCGTCGGCGATCTGGTGGTCGCGGCCACCGCGGATCGAGCCGGTCTTCTTCGCTTCGGCGAGGTCGGACTCCATCAGCCCGGCGAGCTCGGCAAGGCGGCGCAGGCCGACGACGCTCGCCGTCCCCTTCAAGGCGTGGGCTTCCGCCCGCATCGTCTCGAAATCGGTCGTCGCGGTAGCGAGGCCGGCGGCGATCACGTCGCAGCGCCGCTTCGCCTCATCGGCAAAGGACTGGAGGAGCTCCTCCTCGGTGGCGGCTTTGTCGTTCATTCGGCGATCGCTTTGTCGACTGCTTCGTGCATCAGCTTGAGCCCGAAGGCCCCCTCGACCGCGTCGGCGACAACGCCGTGGCGACCGATCGTGAAGAGGAACGGCTCGGTAGGCAGGTGGAACTTCCGCACCTGGGGTCGGACTCCTTGCGCGGGATCGTTGTCTTTGTAGATCTCCATGTGGATGAACGTTGCCTCGTCACCGTATTCATGTTTTGCCTGCTCCGCCACGTCGACGACGGGGCCACAGACCCGACTCTGGCAGAACTCGGGGGTCGCGAACAAGAGCACGATCGGTTCTTTTCCCAGCGCTTCCGCGTAATCCACCTTGTTCTGATCGTCAGGCGGGACGCGGGTCGTGATCTTCGACAGCTCGCCACCGACATCAGCCGCCGTCGGGGTGCTGATCGACGGCGCCTTCTGGCCGGGTTTAGGGATGCGATGGAACTGGCCGACGGTGACGGCCGGCAGCGGCGTTCCCTTCAGTTCCCCGTCTTCGCGCAGGATCGCCGCCAGCCGCCACTCTCCCTTCTGCGGCAGGTTCAACTCGGTCGAATAGACGACGGTGGCGGCGTCGGGATCTTCGCGCGAGCTTCTCGCCTCGAAGGCGGGTTTGGTGGCGAGACTTTCGATCGCGGCCGGAAAGGGACCGTGGGCCGGCTGGTCGAGCGCCTGGAGCTCTGCTTTGGCGAGCTGACCCCGATTGCCTGATTTCGATTTCGACCCGCTCTTCGGCTGCGGCACCCGGGCGTAATAGAGGGCGATTTCCGCGTCCGGGATTTGGCCGTGTTCGCGATCGAAGACGCCGAAGGGGTAGCGGTTCTTGCCTGGGTAGAAGACTTCGGCAGCCGGGGAGACGACGACTCCGGCGCGGGCGTCGGCCGCCTTCAGCACCTGGCGCAGGGTTCGTTTCTTGGCGCTCGGAAATTGCGCCGCCGGCGGGGCGGGGCGGCTTTCGGCCGGTTCCGGTGCAGCGGCCGTTTCATCGGAGCCCGAGTCGCCGCACCCCGCGAGGATCGCCCCTCCGGCGAGCAGGCAGAGGAGCGCTGGGGCGAGGCGGGGGGCGCGCATCGGCGGCATGTTATGGAGAGATAGGGTGCGCAGGGTTCGCGACGAGAAGGAGATGGGGAATGGCTGAGCGTGCGGCGTTGATAACCGGGGCCTCGAGTGGGATCGGGCTCGCGATCGCGAGGACGCTGGGCGAAGAGGGCTACGCCCTGACCGTCTCGGCGCGGCGGCCGCAGAAGCTCGAGGAAGCCGCCGAAGGGCTGCGAGCCGACGGGTTCGAGGTCGAGCCGATCCCCGCCAACATGGCCGAGGAGGACCACGTCGTCGCCATCTTCGCCGCCCACCGGCAGAAGTTCGGCCGCCTCGATGTCCTCGTCAACAACGCCGGCGTCGGCATCGGCGCGCCGATGGAGGAGATCCAGACCAAGCACCTCGACATGCAGCTGGCTGTCAACCTGCGAGCGCTGATCCTCGGCACCCGCGAGGGCCTGCCGATGCTGCGTGAGGCCGGCGCCGAGCACGGCAAGGCGCTGATCGTCAACACCGCCTCGATCGCCGGCAAGGGTGGCCAGGCCTGGCTCTCGATCTACGCGGCGACGAAGGCGGCGGTGATCAACTTCACCCAGTCGACCCACCGCGAGACGGGCAGCGCCGGTATCCAGTGCACCGCCCTCGCCCCCGGCTTCGTCGAGACGCCGATGACCGAGTTCGTCCAGGGCCAGATCCCGCCCGAGGAGATGATCCGGCCCGAGGACCTCGGCGAGGCGGTCCGCTTCCTGCTCCGGACCTCGAAGAACTGCCACGTCCCCGAGATTGTCTTCACCCGGCCAGGCGAGGGCCTCGACACCCCTTGAATCTCGTCGTTTCCAGACTTTGAGCCCCTATAGGGACCAAAAGTCGGGAAACGACATCGATCTGCGCGTTTTGGTCGCCGCTTTCGGCGACGCCGGGCATGTCTTTCCGGCGATCGCGCTGGGGAAGGCGCTGGCCGCGCGCGGGCACGAGGTGGTGATCGAGACCTGGGAGGAGCGGCGGGGGGCGGTCGAGGGGGCTGGGCTCGGCTTCGCCGCGGCGGAGGAATACCGGATGTTCCCGCCGCCCGACCCCGATTCGGAGGAGGGGCAGCACGCGGCCGAGGCGGCGAAGGCGCTGCTGCCGCTGCTCGAGGACTTCCGGCCCCACGTCGTCGTCAGCGACATCCTCACCCTCGCCCCCACCCTCGCGGCCGAGCGCGCCGGGATCCCGCTGGCGACCCTGATCCCCCACATCTACCCGGTGGTCGAGCCAGGCTCCCCCTTCTTCGCGATCGGCCTTCGGCCGCCGCGGACCCGGCTCGGGCGGGCGATCTGGCGCACCGGGCACGACCGGGCGCTGCGGGTCGGCCTCGAACAGGGGCGGCGCGACCTCAACATCCAACGCGAGCGCCTCGGGCTGGCGCCGATCGACCGCTTCCACGGCGGCATCAGCCCCGACCTGGCGCTCGTCGCCACTTTCCCGCAACTCGAGTACCCGCGGGAGTGGCCGAGCGGGGTCGAGGTCACCGGGCCGATGACCTTCGAGGTGCCGCACCCCGACATCGAGCTGCCGCCGGGCGACGACCCCCTCGTCCTCGTCGCCCCCTCCACCGCCCACGACTCCGACAACCACCTCGTCCGCACCGCCCTCTCGGCGCTGGCGGAGGAGCCGGTGCGGGTGGTGGCGACCACCAACCGCGTCGCTCCTCAGCACCCGATCGAGGTCCCGGCCAATGCCACCCTGGTCGAATGGCTCAGCTACAGCCAGCTGATGCCGCTCGCCTCGCTGGTCATCTCCCACGGCGGCCACGGCACCGTCGCCCGCTGCCTCGGCGCCGGCACCCCCGTCCTCGTCTGCCCGATCATCGGTGACATGAGCGAGACCGCGATGCGCGTCGCCTGGGCCGGCGCCGGACTCTCGCTGCCCTGGCGGCTATGCCGTCCGGTGCCGCTGAGGTGGTCGGTGCGGCGGCTCCTGGACGAGCCGGGATTCGCAGCGAAGGCGGAGGAGATTGCCCGTTGGGGACGCGAGAACGATGGCGCCGCGCGAGGGGCGGAACTGGTGGAGGAGCTGGTGCTGAAAAAGGTCGCCGCCGCCTAAAGAAGCTCCGGGGGTGGGACTCGAACCCACAACCTAACGGTTAACAGCCGTTCGCTCTTCCATTGAGCTACCCCGGATCGGGTTATGCCGGTTCGAACTACCCCGGATCAACTCCGGGGACAGAATTTAGCGGCACGACGCTAACTCCTGCCTCCACCTCAGCGTGGCAGTTCGCGCAGAGAAGGGCGCACTTACTTGCCTCGGCTCGAAGCTTGGCGATCGAACGGGTGCGCCCGCTATGGGCAAGCGGGAACTCCTTCGTCTTCGGGTCGAGATGATGAAACTCCAGAGCCCTGACGCATCGTGAATAGCCGCAGAGGATGCATTTCCCCCCAGCCTCCTCGACCAGGATGCGCTTTAAACGGTGACGCCGTCGCACAGTGGCCTCCACCCGACAGCGCTTGCAGCGGAAGTAGCCGCGACCCTCCCGGACAAAGCTCGTCTCACCGTGCCGCTGACACCGAGAGACCATCTCCCGCGATCCCTCCCCAGCGCCGCGTTTGCGCCGGGGGTTTGGCTTGAGCTCGTACCTTTTGGTCCAGTGCCGAACCGTGGCCAGGCTGCGATCGAGCCGTTGGGCAATCTCCTGCAGCGACAAACCGGCTGCAAGCAGACGTTCCAGTTCCTCTTTCTCAAGTCCTCCTCTGGCGCTGTGCTTCTCAGTCCGAGCCGCCGTCAACCCGTGCTTCTTCAGCCAGTAGCCGACCGTTGATTCGTGCTTGCCCACCTGCTTGGCGATCGCGTCGAGCGACATCCCTTTCGCCAGACACTCTTCGAGGAACTCCTTCTCCATGGCCCGCATTCTCGCATGCGATGCAGACAGAAAACTGCGGATGGAATTCGTTACGTGGTGCTTGCCGGGCGCTCGGCGTGGGCGATTCGTTCGACCAGCGCCGCGCGTTCGCGACTGAGGGCGGCGCGGCGCTCGTAGTCGCCGCGCTCTCCGGCGGCGGCGATGTCGGCCTCGAGGCGGCGCTGCTCGAGGAGGAGGAAGTTGAGCTCCATCGCTTCGTGGGAAGCGGGCTCCTCGCGGGACATGATCACCAGTTCGGCGATCAGGCCGGCGAGGGCGGAGTCGTCGTGGGGAAGGTTCGACGCCGGGTCCTCCGGGTGCTCGCGCAGCCAGGTGGCGGCGCGGAGGCCGGTGGGCGAGAGGTGCGCCTCGGTCAGCCGGGCCAGGTACTCCTTCCCCTCGGCGGGCAGCGCGATGCACATCGCCAGCAGCGCCCGCTCGCGCCGCTCCCGCGAGGTCAGCTCCGCGGGCCGCTGCGGGCGCGCGGGCGCCTGGCGGCTCGGGGGCGGCGTCTGTTCGGAGCCTCCGCTGGTCGGGGTCGCCGCCACCACCCGGCCCATCACCATCGCCGGCTCGAGATCGAGCCGCTCGGCGACCCGGCGGACGAGGTCTTCGCGGCCGGCGGTCTCCCCCAGCCCCGCCAGCACCGGCGCCACCTCCGCCAGCGCCCGGTCGCGCTCGACCGGCGAGCCGACGTCGGTGCGTCCGAGGACGAGCCCGACCTGGAAGGCCACCAGCTCCTCGGCCTGCTGAAGAATCCCGCGGAACCGCTCCGCCCCGCCCTCGGCGGCCATCATCTCCGCCGGGTCCTCGCCCGCCGGCATCGCCGCTACCCGCAGCCGCATCCGCCGCCCGGCGGCGACGGTCTGCGCCCGCAGCATCGCCTCCTGGCCGGCGGCGTCGGCATCGAGCGCCAGCACCACCTCGTCGACCATCCCCGAGAGCGCCGCCACCTGCTCGCCGGTGATCGCCGTCCCCATCACCCCCACCGCCTCCTCGATCCCCGCCTGGTGCAGGGCGAGCACGTCGGTGTAGCCCTCGACGACGACGGCGCGGCCGGCTTTCGCGATCGCCGCCTTCGCCCGGTCGACCCCGTAGAGGATCTGGCTCTTGTGGAAGAACTCGGTCTCGGCCGTGTTGACGTACTTGGCGCCCTGGTCGGAGCGCATCGCCCGGCCGCCGAAGCCGAGGACCCGGCCGCGCCGGTCGCGGATCGGGAACATGATCCGCTCGCGGAAGCGGTCGTACTCGCCGCCGCTCCGCCCCCGCTGCACCAGGCCCACCCCGCGCAGCTCGGCGACGCTGAAGCCGGCCCGCTGCCCGCGGACCAGGAGCTTGTCCCAAGCGCTCGGCGCGTAGCCGACGCCGAAGTCGCGCAGCACCTCCTCCCCCAGCCCCCGCTGGGCGAGATAGTCGCGCGCCTTCACCGCCTCCTCGGACTCCCAGAGGTAGCTGGCGTAGAAGGCCGCTGCCCGTTCCAGCAGCTCCTCGAGGCGCCGGCGCCGCTGCCGCTTCGCCTCCGCCTGCGGGTCCTCCTGCTCGCGCTCGAGCTCGACCCCGTAGCGGTCGGCCAGCAGCTCCACCGCCTCGGCGAAGTTGAGCCCGTCCTTCTCCTCGACGAACTTGATCACGTCGCCGCCGACCCCACAGCCGAAGCAGTGGTAGAGCTTTTCCTGCGGCTCGACCGAGAACGAGGGGGTCCGCTCGTCGTGGAACGGGCAGAGGCCGACGTAGCGGGCACCCTGCCGGCGCAGGTCGGTGTGGGCGGAGATCACCTCGATGATGTCCGCCGCCTGCTTCACCCGCTCGACGCTCTCGCCGGAGATCAGGGCCATCAGAAGCGAGCCTCTTCCGGCACGGTCAGCTCGGTGAACTTGGCGATGCAGAAGCGATCGGTCATCCCGGCGATGTAGTCGGCGACCCGCTGGCAGTCGCTTCCCCCGGGGTCTCTCGCGGGAACCTCGCCAGGGTGCGCCAAGTAGTGGGCGAAGAGGCCGTGCATGGTGCGCTCGACACGCTCGTGCTCGCTGCGGGCCTCCGGGCCGAGGTAGACGCGGTCGAACATGAACTTCCGCAGCCGCAGCATCGCCTGCCCGACCTCACGCCCCTGCCGGATCTCCTCGCCGCCCTCGGAGTGGTCGACGATGTCGCGGACGAGGGTGTCGATCCGCTGCGAGCCGGTGGGGCCGAGCAGCTCGATCTCCTCTGCCGGCAGATCCTCCGGCCGCAGGATCCCGGCCCGCAGGGCATCGTCGATGTCGTGGTTGATGTAGGCGACGCGGTCGACCAGCTTGACGATCTGGCCCTCCAGCGTCGCCGGCTTGCGTGAGCCGGTGTGGTTGAGGATGCCGTCGCGGACCTGCTCGGTCAGATTGAGGCCCTCGCCCTCGCGCTCGAGCACGTCGACGACCCGCAGGGAGTGCTCGTTGTGGCGGAAGCCGCTGCCGCAGTGCTCACGCAGCGAAGCGTCGAGCGCCTCCTCCCCGGCGTGGCCGAAGGGCGGGTGACCGAGGTCGTGGCCGAGCCCGATCGCCTCGGTCAGGTCCTCGTTCAGACGCAGGGCGCGGGCGACGGTGCGGGCGATCCCGCAGGCCTCGAGGGTGTGGGTGAGACGGGTGCGGTAGTGATCTCCCTCGGGAGCGACGAAGACCTGGGTCTTGTGCTTGAGGCGGCGGAAGGACTTCGAGTGGACGATCCGGTCGCGGTCGCGCTGGAACGGGGTCCGCAACGGGCTGTCCGGCTCCTCCCGCTGCCGCCGCGCCGGGTAGGACCTGGTGGCCTGGGGAGAGAGAAACTCTTCCTCCCAGGCGGAGATGCGGTCCTCGAAGGTGGCGGTGGCGGGCACGCCTCGATCATAAGGTGACCGGTTCGGGAGGGACGAGGGAGGGGGTCGGCGGACAACGGCGGGGAGGGTCCGGCGACCCCCTCCCTCGTCCCTCCTACGCGGCCGCTCGAAGTTGGACGTGGGCGTGGTGCTCCAAGGTCTCGCCTATGGCCCGCTCCACCTGACGCAGCACCCGCGGCTCGGCCTCGGGGGCTTCGTCGAGCGGCTTGGCCAGGCTTGTGACCATGAACCGGTGGGCCTCCTCGTCGAGGGTGAAGGAACCTGCTTCGCAGCTCGAGCAGACGACGCCGCCGGCGGCGCCTGAGAAGCCGATGAGGTGCTCCGCCTCGCCGCAGTGCGCGCAGGAGGCGAGCTCGGGAGCAAATCCGGCGACGAGAGCCAGCTTGATTCGGAAGGAGAGCGCGGTCTCGTGGGTGGTCGCGCGATCGGCGTCGGGATCGTCGAGCAGGGTCAGGTAGCGGCAGAGGAGGTTGTAGGCGGGGGGGTTCGGCTCTTCGGAGTCGAGCAGGCGGAGGACCGCGTCGCAGGCGCGGGCGCCGGCGGTCAGGGCGGCGCCGGAGGAGCGCAGGCGCGGGTAGCCGTCGACGGTCGTTGCGCTGGTCACCGTCATCAGGTCGCTGCGCCCTTCGTGCAGCATCAGGTCGAGGCGGAAGAACGGCTCCAGCCGGCCGCCGAACCGGGATCGGGGTTTGCGCGCCCCCTTGGCGATAGCCCCGATCCGGCCGCGGCTGTTCGAGTAGAGGTGGAGGATGCGATCAGCCTCGCCGTATCGAATGCTGCGCAGGACAACCGCCTCGGTCTTGACCGTGGATCCGGCCACGAAATCATTTTGCTCGGCGCCTCGGACGTCTTCGCAGCCGCACCTGGCAGGCGGGGCAAAAGTAGGTCGAGCGGCCGCCGACGACGATGCGGTTGATCGTCCCCCCGCAGCGCGGGCAGTCCTCGCCCTCGCGCGTGTGGACGAGGAACTCGTTTTGCATCGTCCCCTTCTCGCCGCGGGCGTCGAGGTAGTCGTCGATCGAGGAGCCGCCGGCGTCGATCCCCGCCTCGAGGGCGGCGACGACCGCGTCGCGCAGGGCGTCGAGGTGCTCGGGCTTCATCGACCCCGCCGGCGAGAGCGGGTGCAGCTCGGCGCGGAAAAGCGCCTCGTCGGCGTAGATGTTGCCGACCCCGGCGACCCCCGACTGGTCGAGTAGGAAGGACTTCAGCGGCGCCTTGCGGCCGGCCGCCATCTCTCCCAGCGCCTGCGGCGTGAACTCGGGCGAGAACGGCTCCACCCCCAGCTTCGCGAAGCGCGCTTCCAGCCCCTCGTCGTCGACCAGGAAGGCCTCGCCGAAGCGGCGCGGATCGGTGAACCAGAGCTCGCGGCCGTCATCGAGGACGAAGCGGGCGCGCAGGTGCCGTTCCTCGGTAGAACGCTCGCTCTCGTATAGCCGGCGCCCCTCTGAAGGGTCGAGGACCTCCTCCCCCTCGCGGAGGATCAGGTTGCCGGTCATCCGCAGATGCATGACCAGCGTCCGGCCGCCGTCGAGCTCCATGAGGATGTACTTGCCGCGGCGGCCGAGGTGCTCGATCGTCGCCCCGCTGACCGTCTCCCCCAGCTGCTCCGGCGGCAGCGGCCGCGACCAGCGTGGGTCCAGCACCTCCAGCCGCTCGATCCGGTGCCCCTCGACCTCGGGCTCCAGCTGCCGGACGACGGTCTCCACCTCCGGCAGCTCGGGCATACGTCCGTTCTACCGGATGACGTGTCTGAGCTTTCCCCACGTATGTGGTGGGGAAGCTCAGACACCCCTAGTCGCTGGCGCGGGGGTGGGCGCTGAAGTAGACCTCCTTGAGGCGATCGCCGGAGAGGTGGGTGTACATCTGCGTGGTCGAGATGTCGGCGTGGCCCAGCATCTCCTGGACGGCCCGCAGGTCGCAGCCGCCGGCGAGGAGGTGGGTGGCGAAGCTGTGGCGCAGAGTGTGCGGGCTCATCTTGCCGGCGAGGCCGGCGTCGCGGGCATGGCGCTGGACGATCTTGTAGAGGCCCTGGCGGGTCAGCGGGCCGCCGCGGAAGTTGACGAAGAGCTTCGCCTCGTGGCGGTCGCCGACCAGCTTCGGCCTCCCACCTCGCAGGTAACCGTTGATCGCCGCGATCGCCTGCCGCCCGAGCGGCACCAGCCGCTCCTTCGAGCCCTTGCCACGGGCGCGCAGGATCCCCTCGCGAAGGTCGACGTCGCCGAGCTCGAGCCCGATCGTCTCCGAGGCGCGCAGCCCGCAGGCGTACATCACCTCGAGCAGCGCCCGGTCGCGTAGCGCCGTCGGCTCGCTGCCCTTCGGCGACGCCAGCAGCTTCTGTACCTCGGCGTAGTTGAGGACGTGGGGCAGCTTCTTCGAGCGCCGCGGGGCGCTCAGCGCCGCCGTCGGGTCGTCGCCGATCAGCTCGTCGCGGCGCAAGTGCTTATAGAAGGAGCGCAGACAGGCCGCCTTGCGGTGAATCGTCGCCGCCGAGCATGCAGGGCGCCCCTCCCCCGTCGCCAGCTCGGCGAGGAAGTCGGCGATGTCGGCCCCGCGCGCCTCCAGCGCGTCGCGGTTGTGGGCCGAGAGGTACTCCCCGTACTGGTGCAGGTCGGTGCGGTAGGCGTTGAGGGTGTTGCGGGAGAGGCCGCGCTCGAGCTCCAGGTAGGAAAGGAAGTCGAGGACGAGGCTCTGGAAGCGCGCGTCGGCGCCCGGTTTCGCGGCGGCGCCAGGGGACTGCGGTTTGATCGCGACCGCCATCGCCGCCTGTTTCGGCCTGGGCGCCTACAAACCTTGGTCCGCAAGGGACCGTGCGAGCGCGGTGCCGGCGGCGAGGGGAGCGGCGAAGAAAAGGGGGTCTTCCGAAAGGCTTCGCCCCATCGTCGTGGTCGGCAGCCCGGAGGCTCCGTAGCCCTCGAGGTCGGCGGGGGCTTCGAGAGTCCGGTGCTTGGTCGACCCGAGCGCCTCCGCGATCTCCGGCTCGTCCTCGGGGACGGCAACGTCCACCGGAGCCAGGAGCAGCTCCAGCACCGTGCGGGTGTGATGGCTGACGCCGAGGTGGCGCTTCCGCGGATCGGCGCTGGAGAGCCGGGGTGAGAGCTGGGTCGGGAGGCCGAGAGCGAGGGCGGCGTGTGCGGTGCCGAGAGCCGCCATGCCGCCATGGCCATAGGCGGTCTCCGAGCCGATAATCCCGGGTCCGGGGCCGGCCAGAACCGCGTCCCAGCCGAGCTCCGCGGCCGCATCGAGAGCCCCGACCGTGCTCAGCGCCTCGTGCTCGCCCCCGTAGGCGGGGGCGGCGGTGATGTGGCCCGCGAGCAACCCCCGCTCACGCAGCTCCACGACGTCACGGGACATCGACCCCGGCAGCGCCCCGCCCCCCGTCTGCACGTAGCCGACCCGCAGCCCCGGTGCCGCCTGCGCCACCGCCCAGGCCGCCGGCGCCAGGTGCCCGTGCAGCGGCAGAACCACGACCGCCGGTCCTTCGTCTGTTCCTTTTCGTTGCCTGGGGCCGGAAAGGAACAGACGAGCGTCTCGGCGCTCGACCGTGTCGACCGGGTGCTGGAGCGAGGTGTAGTTGAGCTTCATCACGTGGGCGTCGCCCTCCACCCCGGTCCCGTCCAGGCCGCGGGTGAGGTTGACGTGGACGACGTCGAAGCCGCCGGATCCCAGGCCGAGGTCGAGGGCGGCGACGTTGACGACGACCTCGTCGCCCTCCCGCATCCCCCCCAGCAGAACCCCGTCGGCCCAGGCTCGCCGTCGCTCGCCGTCGATCTCGACCTCGAGCGGGTCGATGGAGACGACGACGCCCCGGCGCAGCTTCAGGCGGCCGGCCACTAGGGGGCAGCCGGCTCCGCGGCCGCAGTGATGATGCCCTCGCAGACCTCGAGCATCTTGTCGAGGCTGCGCGCCGGCACCATCTCGTCGGAGGTGTGGACGGCGTCGGTGCCGTTCGAGAGCAGGATGCAGTCGAAGCCGTCGCGGCGGAAGACGTTGGCGTCGCTGCCGCCGCCGATCGCGACCCGCTGCGGCTCCAGCCCCGCCGCCCGCAGCCCGGACTCCGCCAGGGCCAGCGCCGCCGAGTCCTTCGGCACCTGGTAGCCGCGGAAGAGCTCTTCGATCCGCACGTCGACGTCGCAGCCGTGCTCGCTCGCTCCCCAAGCGCAGGCATCGGCGATCTTCCCCGCCACCTCCGCCGCCCGCTCGGTGTCGAGGCTGCGGGCCTCGGCGTGGATCGCGCAGTGGCCGGGGACGACGTTCCCCGAGGTGCCGCCGCCGATCAGGCCGACGTTCGCCGTCGTCCCCTCGTCGAGGCGGCCGATCTCCATCCGGGTTATCGCTGCGGCGGCGGCGGCGATCGCGTTGCTCCCCTCCTCGGGCTTGATCCCGGCGTGGGCCTCGACGCCGATGAAGTCGGCGAGGATCTTCTGCTGGGTCGGGGTCGAGGTGATCACCTCGCCGACCGGCCCGGCGTGGTCGAGGACGAACCCGGCCCGCGAGCGCAGCTGCGCGGCGTCGAAGGCCTTCGCCCCCCGCAGTCCCTGCTCCTCGGCAACCGTCAGCACCAGCTCGACCCCAACGGGGCCCGGTCGTTCCACATGCCTTGCGATCAGCTCCATGAAGACGGCCACCGCGGCCTTGTTGTCGGCGCCGAGGATCGTCTCACCGCGGCTGCGAAAGACGCCCTCGTCTTCCACCACCTCGACCTGTCCCCGGTGCGGCACCGTGTCGACGTGGGCGCAGAACATCAACCACTCCTCGCCGCCGCCCGCCGAGCGGGCGATCAGGTTCCCGGCGCCGGCCTCGGCCGCAGCGGCGGCGTCGTCCTCGTTCACCTCGAGTCCCATCGCCCGCAGTTCGGCGGCGAGCGTGTCGGCGATCTCACGCTCCTCCCCGGTCGGGCTGCGGATCTCGCAGTAGCGGACGAAACGCTCGTGCAGCCGTGAGCTCACGGCCAGAAGGCTAACCGGAGTCGGTCAGGCGGAGCGGCGGACGCCGGCGTCGTCGCTCTCGACGCTGGTCTCAGTGCCGATCTCCTCGACCTCGCCGTCGCCGGCGGGCTGCGCACCCGCGTGCGCCGCGGCGGCGCCGACGAACTCGCGGAAGAGCGGCTCGGGGCGGTTCGGACGCGAGTTGAACTCCGGGTGGTACTGGGAGGCGACGAAGAAGGGGTGGTCGTGGAGCTCGACCATCTCGACCAGGCGCTCATCGGGCGAGGTCCCGCCGCAGACGAGGCCCTCGTCTTCGAGCCGGCGGCGCAGCTGGTTGTTGACCTCGTAGCGGTGGCGGTGACGCTTGTAGATGACCGCCTCGTCGAAGATTTCCCGTGCTTTCGTCCCCTCGTGCAGTTTCACCGGGTCGGCGCCGAGGCGCATCGTCCCGCCCATGTCGGAGACCTCCTTCTGCTCCGGCAGCAGGTCGACGACCGGGAAGGGCGTCTCGGGGTCGAACTCGGCCGAGTTGGCGCCGTCCATGCCGGCGACGTGGCGGGCGAACTCGACGACGGCGATCTGCATCCCGAGGCAGATCCCCAGGTAGGGGATCGATTTCTCGCGGGCGATCCGCGCCGCTTCGACCTTGCCCTCGATCCCGCGCTCCCCGAAGCCGCCGGGGATCAGGATCCCGTCGCAGCCCTCGAGCTTCTCGGGGTCGAAGTTCTCGGAGTCGACCAGCTCGACCTTGACCGCGACCTGATGGTGGAAACCGCCGTGCTCGAGCGCCTCGATCACCGACTTGTAGGCGTCGGCAAGCTGGACGTACTTACCGACGACGGCGATCCGGACCTCCCTCTCGGCGGAGTCGGCGCGGCGCACCATCTCCTCCCAATCGGAGAGATCGGGTGAGGGCGCCTCCATCCCGAAGTGGTCGAGGACGAGGTCGTCGACGCCCTCGGCGCGGAAGACGAGCGGCACCTTGTAGATGTTGTCGACGTCGTGGGCGGAGATCACGGCGTCGACCGGAAGGCTGGCGAAGAGGGCGATCTTGCCGCGGATCTCGCGGTCGAGACGCCCTTCGGAGCGGCAGACCAGCGCGTGCGGCTGGATCCCGATCCGGCGCAGCTCGTTGACCGAGTGCTGGGTCGGCTTCGTCTTCAGTTCGCCGGCGTGCCCGACGTAGGGCACCAGCGTCAGGTGGACGAACATCGCCCGCTTCGGGCCGAGGTCGGTGTAGAGCTGGCGGATCGACTCGAGGAACGGCAGCGACTCGATGTCGCCGACGGTGCCGCCGATCTCGGTGATCACGAAGTCGACCGATTGCGACTCGGCGACGATGAGGATTTTCTGCTTGATCTCGTTGGTGATGTGCGGGATCACCTGGACCGTGGCGCCGAGGTAGTCGCCGCGGCGCTCGCGCCGGATCACCGAGTTGTAGACGGCGCCGGCGGTGACGTTCGAGGCCCGCGAGGTGTTCTCGTCGGTAAAGCGCTCGTAGTGGCCGAGGTCGAGGTCGGTCTCAGCCCCGTCCTCGGTGACGAAGACCTCGCCGTGCTGGAACGGGCTCATCGTCCCCGGGTCGACGTTGATGTAGGGGTCGAACTTCTGCAGCTGAACCCGGTAGCCGCGGGAGACGAGGAGGCGGCCGATCGACGCCGCGGTGATCCCCTTGCCGAGGGCCGAGACGACGCCGCCAGTGACGAAAATGAACTTGGTGTCGCCTTTTATCCCCGGACTCATGCTCTGCCGAGCGAGTCTAGCCAGCGCAGGGGCGGAACCGAATCGATGGTTGCGGAAATTGAGCGAATCTCCCCGTAGATCGTCAGCGCCAGAACCGCAGCTAGCGCGATCAGGCGGGCATTCGGCTCGAGGACGGTCAGCAGCCAGACCCCGGCGATCGCCCCGATCAGGTTGGAGCCGGTGTCCCCCAGCATCGCCCGCTCGCCGAGCGTCAGCCAGGCGCCGACGACCACCGGGCCGACGAAGATCCCCAGCAGTTCCAGCGGCTCCCAGGTCCAGGCGCCGAGGCAAAGGCCGGCCCCGAGCAGGGCCAGCCCCTTCTCCGCCCGCCCCGGCCGCAGGTCGAGCAGGTTGCCGAGGTTGGTGGCGAGGACCAGCAGCGCCACGTCGGCGACGTAGCGCCAGTCTTCGAGCCCGCGGCCGGAGACGACGTAGGCGGCGAGGGCGAGGGCGCCGATCGCCTTGATCGCCCCGGTCGAGAGCGAGCCTTCGCGCAGCGCCGCCCAGTGGCCGCGCCAGCCCCGCGGCGCCGCCGTCGCTTCGCCTTGGCCGAGGGCGTCGTCGAGGAAGCCGAGGAAGGCGATGCCGAGCAGGTAGGGCAGCCAGCGCCGCAGTTCGGGCTCCAGCAGGTCGAGGTCGGCGCGGTCATCGAGAAAGGCGAGCGGCGCAAGCGCCACCAGTGCCGCCGTCGCCAGGATCGCCCCCAGCGGGAAGGCGAGGACCGCGCCGCGGTAGTTCTCCCGCACGAGCCCGGCGTCGCGGAGCCCGCGCGCGCCCGCCGGGACAAGAAAGACCGAGATCGCCAGCGCCAGCGGCAGGCCCACCCAGTACACGCGCTATTCGCCCTCGGTCAGCAGATCCGGCAGCAGCTGGTCGGCCGATCCCTTGACGCCGAAGCTGCCGTCGGCGCCGAGCATCGCGAAGACCATCGCCAGCTTCCCCTCGGTGAGGTCGACGTCGTCGACGCTGGCGAGGTCGCTGGACTGGAAGAAGGAGATCGAAGAGGAGTCGTCGGTCGAGGTCTCTACCCCCACCGCGGGCACTTTGGTCTTGGCGATGCCGTTCATCAGCCCGGTCTCCAGCTGGTTCGTCTTTTCCCGCTGCGCCACCCCCATCTCTTCGGGCTGGTCGCGAACGACGATGACGCCGTCGAGGCCGCCGAAGGTGCCGCTGGTGCGCGAGAAGAGGTGACCGCGGACGATGTCGGGCAGGGTGCCCCCGACCACCAGTTGCCGGCCGAGCCCGGTCCCCAGTTCGGTCAGCGCGTCGGGGTTCGTCCGCAGGTCGGCGAGGCGCGTTTGCGAGAGGTCTTCGGCGAGCCCGTTGACGTCGGCCGGCTCGCGCACCACCCCGACGCCGACGAGGCGGCCCCCGGTCGGCGCCAGCGCATCCTCGACTTCGCCGGTGATGTCGCTGGGCAGGTTGCCGAGGGCGAGGATCGCGAACCGCTTTTCCGCCAGCCGGTCACGGACCAGGACCGGGTAGACGCGTTCGGCGAACTCGTCGGAGCGGTTGAGGTCGGCGTTCAGGTCCTCGACCCGCGAGCGTTCGTCCTGGAGGTTGCCGACGAGGCTGTGCTCGAGGTCGCGCCTGGTGTTGGTGAGGGCGTCGCCGCCGAACTCGGCACCGACCAGGATTCCGACCGCGAGGGCGATGAAAACAGCGATCAGCGAAGTGGCGTGGTACCGCGCGGAGTACCCCATTCAGTCGATCCCGAGCGAGATCCGGACCTTCAGCCAGACCAGTTCGAAGACGTCGTTCAGCGCCGGCGAGGTGATCACGAGGATCGTCAGCAGGACCAGGAAAGCGACGGCGAAGAAAGCGAGCGGGGCGAGCGTCGAGCTCGGGTTGTAGAGGCGGCTGACGCCCTTGGCGTCGACCAGGCGCTCGCCGATCTTCAGCCGCGTGAGGAAGGTCGAGGACATGCCGCCGCGCTTGCGATCGAGGAACTCGATCAGGTTGAAGTGGGCGCCGACGCTGACGATCAGCGCCGCCCCCTTCTCGTGCGCCATCAGCATCGCCACGTCCTCGCTGGTCCCCGCGGCGGGGACGACCCGGTGCTCGAGGCCCGCCTCCCGCAGCCGCTCCTGCCCCGGCGCCCCTCCGTCGGGGTAGGCGTGAACGATCAGCTCGGCGCCGCAGCGCAGGGCCTCGTCGCTGGCCGAGTCCATGTCGCCGAAGATCACGTCCGGCTTCATCCCCGCCTCCAGGACCCCGTTGGCGCCGCCGTCGACGGCGACGATCAGCGGCCGCACGTCGCGGATGTAGGCGCGCAGGGCTTTGAGGTCGCGACGGTGGCGATCGCCGCGGACGACGATGAGGACGTGGCGGTCGCGGAAGGACGCCTCGATCGGCGGGAAGGCGATGTTGCCGGTGAGGATGTCGGTCTCTTCGCGGACGTGGGCGACGGTGTTTTCGGCGAATTCCCCGAGTGCCTCGTCGATCCGCTTGCGGTGCTCCTGCATCTCGCGCTCGAGCTCGGGGACGCGGAGGACGCGGCCGCGGGCGATCTCCTCCTCGCCGACGAAAATGGTTCCCTCGACGAGCCGGACCCGGTCGCCGTCTTTGAGGCGCTCGAACAGGCCCGCGCCCGGGGCGTCAATCAGGCGGATGCCCTCCCGAGCCAGCATCAGCGGCCCGGCGTTCGGGTAGCGGCCTTGTGAAGACGGGGAGGCGTTGAGGACCGCGATCGCCCCGGCTTCGATCAGCTCCTCGGCGGCGATGCGGTCGATGTCGACGTGGTCGATGACCGCGATCTCTCCCGGGCGCAGGCGCTTGACCAGGTGCTTGGTGCGGCCGCCGAGCTTTGCGACCCCTTCGATCGGTGCCTCCGGCCCCGGCGCAGCCCGTCGCCCGCGCAGGGCAGGGAAGCGACGGCGAGAAGCGGTTGCCACCGCGTCAGACTAGCTCTAAAGGCCGCCTGATCAAGCAGAGCAAGGACGCAGGGAGCGTGGCGTGCTTTGCACGCGAGCGACCGAGGACGCCGCTATGCGCCGATCAGGCGGCCTTTAGGAGCTCACGGGCATGCTCGGTGGCTGCGTCGTCGGAGCTTTCTCCGCCGAGCATGCGGCGGATCTCGGCGACGACGCCCTCGCCCTCGAGGCGCTCGACCGAGGCCGAGGCCTCTTCGCCGCTGACGTCCTTTTCGAGCCGGAAGTGGGCGTCGGCGAGCGAGGCGACCTGCGGCAGGTGGGTGATGCAGATGACCTGGCGGCCGCGGGCGAGCGCGTGCAGGCGCTCCCCGACCACGCGGGCGGTGTTGCCGCCGATGCCGGCGTCGATCTCGTCGAACACCATCGTCCCGGCGCTGGCGCCCTGCCCGAGGCCGCTCAGCGCCAGCATCACCCGCGAGAGCTCGCCGCCCGAGGCAGCATCCCGGAGCGGCGCCGCCTCGATGCCCGGGTTCGGGGCAACCCGCAGCTCGACGGTCTCGCGACCGGAGGCGCCGAACCCGTCCGGGTGGGGCTCCAGCACGACCTGCAGCGAAGCGCCGGCCATCGCCAACTGCTCCAGCTCCGCCGCCACCCGCTGCTCGAGCGGCGCCGCCGCGGCTTCGCGGCCGGCGCTCAGCCGCTCGCCGAGCTCGGCGCGGCGCGCTTCGGCGGCGGCGAGGTCCGCCTCGGCCTCGACGTTTCGCTCCTCGGCCCCCTCCAGTCGCGCGATCTCCTCGCGACAGCGCTCGGCGTGGGCGAGAACCGCTTCGACGCTGCCGCCGTGCTTGCGCTCGAGCCGGTCGATCGCTTCCAGGCGCTCCTCGATCGCCTGCAGCGCCCCGGGATCAGCCTCCACACCCTCGCCGTAGTCGCGCAGCTCGGCGGCGATGTCGCCGAGCTCGACCGCCAGCGCCGCCACCCGCTCGCCGAGCGCGTCGAGGCCTACATCGAGGCCGGCGACGGCCTGCAGGGAGCTTTCGGCCTCGGCGACCCCCGCGGTGGCACCGCCACCGTCGGCATCGGCGCCGGAGAGGGCCGCGTGCGCAGCCCCGGCTGCTTCGCGCAGCCCCTCCGCGTGGCGCAGGCGCTCGCGGTCGCCCGCCATCTGCTCGCGCTCCTCGGGAACCGGCGCCACCGCCTCGATCTCGGAGAGCTCATAGCGGTAGAGGTCGAGATCCCGCTCCCGCGATCCCTCGCGCTCGCGCAGCTCCGCCAGCTCGGCGGCGAGCCGGCCGCACTCGCGGTGGGCCTCGCGGTATTCGCGTCGCAGCTGCAGGTGCTCGGCGCCGACGAAACCGTCGAGGATCTCCAGCTGGGCCGAGGAGATCGTCAGGCGCCGGTGCTCGTGCTGGCCGAAGAAAGCGAGCAGCCGCCCGCCGAGCAGCTTCAGGTCGGCGGCGGTGGCGGCGCGGCCGGCGACGAAGGCGCTGGTCCGCCCGCTCGCCGAGACGCGGCGGCCGAGCACCACCTCCTCGGCACCCTCCGGCAGCCGCTCGGCCAGCTCCGCGAACTCAGGCTCCTCCAGCAACCCCGCAGGAAGGTCGAAGACGCCCTCGACCCAGGCCTCGGCAGCGCCAGGGCGGACGATCTGCGCCCGCGCCTTTCCGCCCATCAAAAGGTCGAGCGAGTGGGCCAACACCGTCTTTCCCGCCCCGGTCTCGCCGGTGATCGCGTTCAACCCCTCCCCCAGCCGCAGCTCGGCCCGCTCGATCAGCAGAAGGTTCTCGATCCGCAGCTCACGCAGCATGTGGTCTGTGTAGCAACGGCAGCGGACCTACCGACGGGGTTTTCGCGCTTATAGCGGCGTTCAGCCGCCGGCCGGCTCGCTGGGGCCGTCGGTCGGCTGGACGAAGTCCTTGGACCTGACGAGGAGGAAACCGAGGGCGGCGCCGAGGAAGGAGCCGATCGCGGCGATCAGGATGATCTCGTTGAAGGCGCTGACGAAGGCGACGTCGGCGGCGTGGACGGCTTTGTCGTGGATCGCCGGCGGCAGCGGCAGTTCGGAGACCGCCCGCGAACCGCCGGAGGCGACAGCTTCGCCGAGCCCATCGGGCGCGTGCGGGAGCAGGGTGTTCAGCTGCGAGTCGACCCGGCCCTGGAAGACGGCGCCGAGCCCCGCCACGCCGGTGGCGATCCCGACCTGGCGGAAGGTCGTGTTGATTCCCGAGCCCATCCCCGATTTCTCCACCGGCACGACCGCGATCGCCGCCTGCCCGATCCCCGGGTTCGTCGTCCCGATCCCGATCCCGGCGAGGATGAAGCCGACCAGCAGCGTCGTCCAGGTCGAGTCGATCGAGACCCCGTGCATCAGCAGCAGGCCGATCCCGACGATCGTCAGGCCGGTGCCGAGCAGGATCCGGATCGGCACCCGGTGGGAGAGCGCGCCGGAGATCGGGGCGACGACGAAACCGAGGACGGTCAGCGGCAGAAAGCGCAGGCCCGCCTCCAGCGGCGAGAAGTCGAGCACCCCCTGCATGTAGATGGTGAGGTAGAGGAAGAGGGCGAACATCCCCGCCGAGAGGAAGAAGGCGACCGCCGAGACCCCGTTGAAGGCCGGTTTGCGGAACAGCGTCAGGTCCAGCATCGGGTGGTCGCTGCGGCGCTCGATCGCGATGAAGATCGCCAGCAGGGCGGCCGCCCCCAGCAGGCAGGCGAGGATCAGCGGGCTCCCCCAGCCCTCCGGGTTGCCCCGGATCAGCCCGAAGATGAGCAGGAAGAGTCCGCTGGAGAAGGTGACGAGCCCGGGGACGTCGATCGGCTCGGGGTCCTGGGCGGCGACGTTGACGATCTTGCGCTCGGTCAGGACCATCGCTGCGATCCCGATCGGGACGTTGACGAAGAAGATCCACTCCCAGCCGAGGTTCTCGGTGACGACGCCGCCGACCAGTGGCCCGACCGCGACCGCGCCGCCGACCGTCGCCCCCCAGACGCCGAAGGCGGTGGCCCGGTCTTTGCCGTGGAACTCCTGGCCGATCAGGGCCAGCGAGGTTGCGAACATGCCGGCGCCGCCGATCCCTTGCAGGCCGCGGGCGAGGTTGAGCACGGTCGGGTCCTGCGAGAGGCCGCAGAGCAGCGAAGCGAAGGTGAAGATGCCGAATCCGATCGTGAAGACCCGCCGCCGGCCGAGCCGGTCGCCGAGCGAGCCCGCCGTCAGCAGGAAGGCGGCGAGCATCAGCGAGTAGGCGTCGACCACCCACTGCAGGCTCGAGAGGCTGGCGTTCAGTTCCCGCTGGATGTCGGGAAGGGCGACGTTGACGACGGTGACGTCGAGCAACAGCATGAACGTCGCGATCGAGACGAGGACGAGGGTCCACCACTTGCGCTCCATGGCGCGCAACCCTAAACAAGTGACTTCCCCGGCTGAGGAAGCCGCTCTAAACCGCTAGATGCCCGAACTTCTCGCGGATGCGACCGTAGAAACTCGTGCCTGGAAGCTGCGCCAGGCGGCTGACCGAGTCGACGAAGCGGACTTCGAGCGCGGCGCCGGCGTCGAGGTCGGCGATCTTGCCGCCGTCGACCGCGACTTCGACCGGCTCCCGTTCGGGCGCGTTGAGGACGTGGAGGACGTCGCCGGGGGCGACGACCAGCGCCCGCGCCGTCAGCGAGTGCGGCGAGATGTAGCTGACCACGTACCCCTTCACGCCCCAGGCGAGGATCGGCCCCTGGTTGGCGAGGTTGTAGCCGGTCGACCCGACCGGGGTCGCGGCGACGAGCCCGTCGCAGCGGACGTGGCCGACCTCCTGGCCGGTGATCCGGTAGCTGAGCTCGGCGACGCGGTCGTGGGGGCGGCGGGCGAGGGTAATGTCGTTGAGCCCGATCGCCTTCTTGCCGTCGACGGCGACCTCGACCCCGGGCAGCTGGATCGTCTCGAAGTCGCCTTCCAGCGCCCGGCGGATCCCCGCCGCCGCCTCCTCGCGCTCGACCGCGGCGAGGAAGCCGACGGTGCCGAAGTTGACGCCGAAGACGGGGACTTCGGTGTGGGCGTAGCGGCGCAGCGCGTGCAGGATCGAGCCGTCGCCACCGAGGACGAGGCAGATGTCGGGGACGGTGTGTTCGGCGGTGACGTCGACGCCCTCGCCGGCGGGGCCGTGCTTGCGCACCTCGTCCTCGGTCGCGGCCAGGCGCCAGCCGAGGTCCTGCGCGACCTCGGCCGCGATCGCGACCGCTTCCGAGGCGCTCGGCGGGTGCGAGTGGGTGATCAGGGCGGCGGTCTTCATCGGTCCTCCTCGACGGCCGCGATCGCCGCCTCGAGGTCGTCGATCGCGTCCCCGCCGCCCCCGCACCAGACGAAGGTCTCGCGGTTCCCCTTCGGGCCCGGCAGCCCCGACGAGGCGAAGCCGCGGATCGGCAGGCCGAGCTCGCGCGCGGCGGTGGCAACGGCGAGGATCGCCTCACGGCGGTCGCCGGCGTCGCGGACGACGCCGCGGCCGACCCGCTCGCGGCCGAGCTCGAACTGGGGCTTCACCATCGCCAACACCTCGCCCCCCGGCTCGAGGCAGCGGATGACCGCCGGCAGCACCTTGGTCAGCGAGATGAAGGAGACGTCGACGGTGGCCAGCGAAGACTCGAAGGGTAGGTCCGCCGGCCGCATCTCCCTCGCGTTCAGCCGCTCGATCACGTGGACGCGCGGGTCCTGCCGCATCCGCACGTCGAGCTGGCCGTAGGCGACGTCGGCGGCGATCACCCGCGCCGCGCCGCGCTGCAGGAGGCAGTCGGTGAAGCCGCCGGTCGAGGCGCCGACGTCAAGGCAGTCACGGCCTGCGACGTCGATCCCGAGAGCGTCGAGCGCGTTTTCCAGCTTGGTGCCGCCGCGGGAGACGTAGCGCGGCCCCTCGTCGACGATCAGGTTGGCGTCCGGCTCGACCAGCTGGCTCGGCCGCAGCGCCACCGGCCCGTCCTGGCCGATCCGGACTTCGCCGGCCCGCACCGCCCCGGCCGCCGCCGAGCGCGAGGGGAAGAGGCCGCGATCGGCCAAAACCGCATCTATCCGGGACTTCTTCACCGGCCGAACGCTACAGCGAGGGTCCCGGAATGGCCTTTTATTCGTGCTTCAGAAAGAGATGCGACATTGATCGGCGACCAGTTACCGAATTTGATCTGGTCTCCTGGACCAAATCGGGTAGAGACCCCGCAGAGACCGTCAATTGCAGGATCTCTGTGACCCCACTCACACACAAGTCGCACATACGTTCGTACGCTGTTCAAGGATTCGCAAGAGGAAACCGACGTAAGGACTACGACAAGACTTCAAGGCTGAACCCCGCGTCGACAAAGCCTCGCTGCTTCCCACAGCGACGCACTCGACATCAACCGGGCTCACCTACCTCCCACGGATCCACACATATATAGAGATACATATCTCTCCTCCCTGTAGTAACCCCAGAAGCGCCCCGCCTCCCCGGCGGGGCGTTTTCTGTTGTAGCGCCGACGGGGCAGACAGGATTATCGAAGCACCATCAGCCGATCCCGCTAGAGCTGCGATGGGGTAGCCGCAGGGGATCAGTAGCCGCCTATAACGGCGTGGAGGGCCCAATTGTTCGGGTCCTCCACGCGCCGCCTTAATCAATGCACATCGAGCCGGTGTATCCAGGTTCTCCGAAGTTGAACTCCAAGCCTGGCCCAATGGCTACCGGGCCGGGGAAAAATGTCGCGGTGTGATTACCGGTGTGATTGCGCATCGACCCTGGATCAATGTTGGAAAGCGACTTGCAGCCAGTTTCGCTTCCATCGAAAAATGCCTGCTGGCCACCAAAAGTTTTTCCCGCCCAAAGGCAGATCTTGCCAGCCGGGCAATCTTCTGTGGCTGCCGAGGCCTTTGGAGCCAAGGTAAAGAACGTGCCGATCATCACGGCGAGCACTATCAACGTACCTAGGGTCCAGTTTCGCGTGTCTAGCTGAAGATGCACGAGATCTCCTTTGTTCGATGTTCTGAGTAATCAGAATAAACAATGAGGCAAATTTAGGGTCTCGTCGACACCGTCGAAATTCTTCAGATACCCCATTTCGGGTGAGGAGTAGCTCCAGCGAGAATTTCCTTCACCGCTAGGGCATAAGCTGGATGGTCATGAAGCGCCTGAGAAATATTCGGTGCGTGAAATCTATGAATCGTGGCGCGGCCCGCCTGGTCTTGGCATCTGTAGCCGTTCTTCTAGCGGTCGGATGTGGTCGGGCAGCCGAAAGCAGTCCACCGCCCAATTACGCCAAGGCCCTGAAGGACGCGCCGCCATCCCTCGCCAGGATCTATTCCCAGGGTGACGAGTTGCTCTCAGGAGGCAAGGGGGCTTTCGAAAAACGGATCCGGTCCCTGCGCGGTTACCCAGTCGTGGTGAATGTCTGGGCGTCGTGGTGTGGTCCCTGCATCGAAGAGTTTCCGGTCTTTCAAAAGGTCTCCGCACACTTCGGAGACCACGTTGCCTTCATGGGCATTAACACCCTCGATTCCGAGGATGGAGCCTCGTCGCTTCTTGATAGAACGCCGGTGCCCTATCCCAGCTACATCGACCCTGATGGTGAGTTGAAAGGATCGTTCGAGGTAGCCGGCCTCCCCGCCACCGTCTTTTTCGACCGGAGCGGCGAATTCATCTGGCGCAAATTGGGCCCCTACCAAAAGGAGGAGGAACTCGAAGCGGACATTGAGAAGTTTGCCTCAACGGGCTAATAGCTTCCCTAGCGCCTTCGCGGACCTCTCCTCTCCGCAGTGACCACAGAAGCACCCCGCCTCCCCGGCGGGGCGCTGTCTTTGTTGTGGACCTTTTCTGTTGTGGCGGCTTACTTGGCCTCTACGGGCTCCAGGTAGAAAAGCTCCGCCGCGATGTCCTTGCCGGCGTCGAGGCCGCTGATGAAGGCTCTGACCTTGCGGCCGGTGGCGCGTTCGATCAGCTCCAGGAACCTCTGCTCGGTCGCGTACTGGAAGTACATGCGGGTGTCACGCAGGCGTTGGTGCTCCCCCATCCCCACCAGGGCTTTTTCGGCCTTGGTCAGGCTGTCCTCCAAGGTGCACAGCACCGCTTCGCCGCCGATGAGATCGGTTTCGGCCTTCGTCGGGCCGCGACCGAACAACTCCTTGTAGAGGATCCGGCGCCGGTGGCAAGTCAGCCGAGCATTCGCCGCAGGACCATGGTCACGAACTCTCGCTCCGCGGCCGGCATCCTGGCGATCTCGAGGCCTAGCGCGTCCTCCTTTTCCTGCGTCGGCCGGGCGCGGAGCTCGGCGACCATCCGCTCTACTTCCTCCTCGACGCGCTTCTGATCCTCCGGGCTGAGGTCCACGGGCCAACCTTCGCAGAACCCGGAGGCCCGACGGCCTAAGCGGCGCGGACCGTGGGCGCGCTCGGCCCGCCGGCCAGTTCGAGTGCTCGCAGCACCCTGTTCACGTCGGTGATCGAGAGGACGCCTATGCGGCCGTCGGCGGTGAGGACAGCGGCTCGACCGATTCGCAGGAAAGCGGGGTGCTCGAGCATCTCGGCGACGTCCTGGTCCTCGCGAACGACGAGGTCGGGGTCGGGGTCGGCGATCGCGGCGACGGTTAAGCAGCCCCGCCGCTGCGGGGGCACCCTTTCGATCGCGCCGAGCTCGGCCAGGCCGAGGACCCGTCCTCCGTCCACCACGGGGAAAGCAGGGTGTTTGGCGGCGAGAAAGTAGAGCTGGAGGGCGTCCTCGACAGTGGTCGCGGCGGGAATCGTCACCGCCGGGCAGCTCATCAGCCGACCAGCCGAGCGGCCGCCGAGGGCGAGGCGAACGCGCAGGCCGTTCTCCTCCGCCTTCGCCGCGACGATGACGAAGAGGCCGATCAGCGCCAGCCAGAGACCGCCGAAGCCACCGGTGGCGAAGCTGAAGATCCCGAGGCCGATCATCCCGTAGCCGAAGCCGCGGCCGATCTTCGCCGCGGTCTCGGTCGCCGAGGAGATGTCGTCGCGGTGCCGCCAGAGCAGCGCCCTGGTCACCCGCCCGCCGTCGAGAGGGAAGGCGGGAAGCAGGTTGAAGACGAGGATCACCGCGTTGACGGTCGCCTGGTACACGACGACCGCCTCGAGCCACTGCGGCGCCGAGCCCGGCAGCGCGAGGGCGATCGCCCCGAAGACACCGGCGATGACGAGGGTCACGGCCGGACCGGCGATCGCGAAGTGCAGCTCGTCGAGGGCGCGTTGCGGGTAGCCGCTCATCCGCGCCACCCCACCCAGCAGCCAGAGATCGATCTCCTCGATCTCGACGCCGTGGCGCCGCGCCACCAGCGCGTGCCCCAGCTCGTGCAGGAGGATGCTGCCGAACAGCAGCAGGGCGCTGAGCAGCCCGAGCGCGTAAGCCGCGGCCGGGGCGATCCCGGGCGCTTCGTCGGGGTAGTAGGCGGCGCCGAGGGAAAGGGTGATGAGGGCGACGATGACCAGCCAGAGCGGCTGCACGCCGATCGGGATCCCGGCCAGGCGGCCGAGGCGGATGCTTCGCATGCCCATGGGTGGATTCTGTGCCGCCGCGCCGCTGACCGAATCGGTGCGAAGCCACGGCTGCGCCTGTGGGTTTCTGCGGATGGGCGCCTGGCCGTGCCAGCCTAGATTTGCAGGCAATTAACCCAAAAGGAGGGGCTGATGAGCGAGAACACGATCACGATCGTGCTCGGCAAGGCGGACGCGGAGGTGTTGCTCGGAGTACTCGCTTCCGAGCGCTACAACGCCGAGGCCGAAGCGGTCTGCAACTCGATTCGCCAACAGATCGACGAGAAGCTCGCCGAGGTTGGTTAACAAAACTGTTGCTTTCGTCCGAGGGCAGCTTCTATGGTCGTTGAGTACCCGCCGTTCTATGAAAGGAACTGAAGATGGAGAGCAGCGCTGAGAGACGTAACAGGGTCGAGGAACGCCAGCCGACGGGTTGGACCGTCTTTGCCGGTGCCCTTCTCTTCATAGTCGGATCGCTCGACGCCCTCTGGGGGCTGGCGGGGATCCTCAACGACGAAGTGATCATCGTCGGCGGTCAGGGCGTGATCATCGCCGATGTCACGACCTGGGGCTGGATCCACTTCATCCTCGGCTCGATCATCGCGATCACCGGCCTCGGCCTCTTCGCCGGAGCCACCTGGGCGCGGATGGCGGCGATCTTCTTCGTCATGGTCAACGCGATCGCCCAGATCGTCTGGTTCCCGGCGGCACCCCTCTGGGCCTTCCTGATGATCCTCCTCGACGTCACGATCATCTACCAGCTGACCGCGCGCTGGGAAGACTGAACTAGCTGCCCGCCTCCGTGGCGGGTGCGGTCCCCGGCGCCTCTGCGGAGGCGCCGGGCAGGTCCGCGGCGATCCTCACCGCGGCCGAGAGCAGGGGCGCCGCCAGGACCAGCCCGACGGTCCCGAAGAGGCAGCCGCCGGCGATCGTCGCGATCAGCACCGCCAGCGGGTGCAGCTTCAGCGCCGCCCCGTAGGCGATCGGCTGGACGAGCTGCTGGAGGACACCGTTGGCGAGAAGGACGATCACGGCCATCGCGCCGGCGGACCCGGCGCCGTCCCCGCCCAGCGCGATCAGGACGGCGAAGATCCCCGCGGTCCAGGCGCCGATGTAGGGGACGTAGCCGCCGAGGAAGGTGACGACGGCGATCGTCCCCGCCAGCGGGACGCCGAGGATCAGCGCCCCCGCGCCGACGATCAGGGCGCTCCAGAGGGCGACGATGGTGACGCCGAGGAAGTAGCCGCGCATGCTCGAGGCGACGCGGCCGAGCACCGTGTGCGCAATCGGGACCGGGATGCCGAGGTGCCGCTCGACGAAGCCGCCGATCTGCGGCGCGTCCTTGAGCAGGAAGAAGAGGCTGAGGGCGGTGAAGGAGAGGAAGACGGCGAGGGAGGCCAGGCGATCGATCCCACCGACGACGCCCTTGGTGAGGGCGCCGAAGGCTTCGCTGACCGAGGAGCTCGCGTGGGCGTTGGCGTCGGCGGCGGTCGGCGCCTTGACGCCGAGGCTCTGGGCCCACGACTGCAGCTGGTGCGTGCCTTCCTGCAGCCGCGCCGAGAGGCCGTCGGCCTGGCTGGCGATGCCGGTCAGGACCATCAACCCCACCGCGAAGCCTGCTGCGATGATCACCAGCATGACGATGGCGGCACCGATGCCCCGGGGAACGCCGCGCCGGTGCATGAGGTCGACGGCGGGTGAGCCGACCGAGGCGATGATCCCGGCGGTGATCACCGGCAGCACGATCGTCTCGGTCAGCGAGAGCACCCAGATGACCGCGACCAGCGCGCCGCCGAACCCGAGCAGCAGCCACGAGGAGAAGCCGACGTCGCGCAGCCACCGGGGCGCGGTGAAGAGTTGCCGTTCGCTCATATGACCGCCGCAGACCGTCTCACCTGGATCGGACACTCAACGGTCCTGATCGACCTCGACGGGACCCGCCTCCTCACTGACCCGGTGCTGCGCGGGCACCTCGGTCCGCTGGTCCGGCACGGGCCGCCCCCCGAGGCCGGAAGCACCGAGCGGCTCGACGCCGTCCTCGTCTCCCACCTGCACCACGACCACGCCGATCTGGGATCGCTGCGGAAGCTGCCGCGCGAGGTGCCGCTACTGGTGCCGCCCGGCTCGCGGTCCTTCTTCGAGCGCCGTGGCTTCAGCGCAGTCCGCGAGCTGGCGCCGAGCGATTCGACGAGCGTCGGCGCGCTGACGATAACCGCGGTCGAAGCCGACCACGAGGTCGGCAGGCGCCGCCACGCCCGCCGCTCGCGGGCGGTCGGCTTTCTCATCAGCGGCAGCCGCAGCGTCTACTTCGCCGGCGACACCGACATCTTCGCCGGCATGGAGGGCCTGGCGCCCGACCTCGACCTGGCGCTGCTGCCGATCTGGGGCTGGGGACCCAGCGTCGGCCCCGGCCATCTCGACCCGCGGCGGGCGGCGGAGGCGGCGGCGCTCCTCTCCCCTGCCCGCGCGATCCCGATCCACTGGGGCACGCTCTACCCCCTCGGCCTGCGACACCTCAACCCCGGCCGGCTCTACCTGCCGCCGCGGGAGTTCGTCGAGAGCATGCGCGAGCTCGCCCCTCAGGTGAGGACGCTGGTGCTCTCGCCGGGCGAGTCGACCTCGCTCGCGTAGGCGTCCTGGCCGAGACCGGCGAGCCAGGTGCGGAAGATTCGGTGGACGCGTTCGGCTCCGACGACGTCCTCGGCAGGCCACTCGAGCTCCGCCGGATGGAGGACGAACGGGAAGCTCTGCGGGCCGCCCATGCCGCCGTGGGAGCCGACCAGCTCCTCGAAAGCCGCGACCTCGTCGAACTCCTGCCAGTAGGTGCTGTTCAGCATCAGGTCGGCGCAGTGCGGGAAGCCGTCGGTGCGGCGCAGGTGGTCGGCGGCGTTGGGCCCGAAGGGGGCCAGCGGGTCCTCGCCCTCGACCCGGTCTGAGTCGAGGTAGCGGACCCCGTCAGCGCCGAGAGCCACGGTCCCGTCGCGGTCGGAGCGCACCATCACGAAGCCGATCCCCGGGTGCGCGCGCAGAGCCGGGATCAGCCGCGGATAGAGCTGCTCGATCCGCTCCAGGCTGACCCGGCCCGGCTCGCGCGGGAAGCTGATCAGGCCGAGGCACCCGGAGGCCATCACCGAGAGCTCGGGGATCTCGCCGCTGCGCCCCGCCGCCACCTCCTCGCGCGACTCCGAGTCGAGGACGACGGCGCCGTCGGCGAGCCGGTCCCGCGTCGCCCGCCGCACGGTCCGCGCAGCGGCGGTGTCGTCGCGGGCGAGCTCGGTGAGGCCGGCGCTCATGTAGGAGAGCGAGTCGTCGTCCCCGTCTTCGGCAGCGACGATGCTGTCGGAGCCGCAGGCCTCGCGGACCAGGTCCTCAAGGGTCTTCCCGTAGCGGTCGCGGAACGTCTCCCCCTGCGACTGGCCGTGGTCGGAGAGGACGACGAGGCGGTAGGGCCGCGGCGCCTCCTCGCAGGCCTTGGCGATCCGGCAGATCTGGCGGTCGAGGTCGCGCAGCACGGCGAGGGCGTCGTGGCGCTCGATCCCGGAGTGGTGGGCGACCTCGTCATAGGCGAGGAAGGTGGTGTAGATGACCGGGCGGCCGCTGAGGACGTCGCCGACCACGGCGGCGACCTGGAGGTCGCGCTGCACGACCGTCCCCCAGGCGCGGGCGAAGGCGTAGGAGCGGTCGCGCTCCATCCGCGGGCGGACGTCATCGCGGACCTGGCCGCGGGCGGCGCGGCGCTCGCGGCCGATGTCGGCGAGGGCGAGGACGAAGGTGCGGGCGACGGCGTAGGGCTGGGCGAAGTAGGCGGCGTAGTCGCGGCCGATCGGGCGCCGGCGCCGCAGCGCCGTGCTCATCGTCAGCATCGAGTGCGGGGCGTCGCCGGAGAGGATGTTGGCGCGGCTGGCGCCGTCGGCGTGCAGCAGGCCCTTGCCGTCGGAGTGGCGGCGCTCGAGCTCTTCGGCGTCGCGCGGGTGGTTGGTGACGATCGCCGTTCCCCGCTCCTTCTCCCACCAGCGGAAGGCGGGCATGTCCTCGTTGGAACCGTGCAGGAGCCCTGCCTGGCAGGCGCCGGTCTGCGAGGACCAGTCGGTTTCCCAGCGCCGCAGCCGGTGGGAGCCGTTGCGCACCCAGCGCGAGAGGTGCGGGGCACTGCCGTCCTGCAGCGCCCGCATGAGGACGTCGTGGGCGAGCCCGTCGATCTCGAGGAAGAGCACCCCCGGGACGTCGCTCTCGACCACCTGCTTGCGGCGGCGCGCCTGCCGGCGCACGACCTGCTGATGCCAGGAGTGGTCCTCGTCGATCGCCAGCAGCGCGTAGACCGCCGCCGTCACGGCCGCGATCACGATCGTGACCACCGTCCCCTCGAAGACGCCGGCGATGTGGGCGCCGGGCAACAGGTCAATCGCCACCGTGACCAGGAGCCCGTTGAGGACGAGCGCGGCGAGGCCGAGGGTCATCACCGTCAGCGGCAGCGCGAAGCGGGCGAGGATCGGCCAGACGAGGGCATTGAGGAGGCCGATCGCCGCCGCCGCCGCCAGCGCCGTGGGGGCGCCGTCGAGGACGAAGCCGTCGAGGATCTCCGACAGCAGCATCAGGATCAGCGCGTCGAGCAGGAGGACGAGGACGCCTCGCCGGACCGTCTTCAGGCTCACCGTCCCTCCTCCCGCTGCACCGCGATCTCGCCGTCGGCGGCGGCTGCGCTCACCCGCTCGTAGTCGCGTTCGTTCTGGTCCGCGTAGGCGACGGCGAAGCGGGCGAGGGCCTGATCGAAGACGTCGCTCTTGCCGAGGTAGGCGGCGATCTCGACCCGCTCACCCGAGCGGGCGTGCGCCCGCGCCAGCGTCGTCGCGCAGAGACCGCCGTAGCCGGCGAGGTCCCGGGGGCCGAAGCGCGCCACTTCGGCCGACCCCTTGCCGTCCCAGAGCTGGCGCACGTAGAAGCTCCGCGGCTCGCCGTCGATGCCCTCGACCGTGACCCAGCCGAGGAAGACGTCGCTGGCCGCCTGCATCAGCCGCTGGCCCTCGACGACGCGGCGGCCGTGGTGGCGGTAGCGGCTCGCTCCCAGGTGCGGCTCGAGCACCGAGGCGCCGGCTTCCTTGGCCTGCAGGAAGAGCGGGTCGCCGGAGTCCTTGCCCAGCAGGAGGACGATCGAGGCGCGGGTGCCGACGCTGCCGACCCCGACCACCTTGCGGGCGGCGTGGACGTAGCGGTAGGACTCGGCGAGGTGGCGCCGGTCGGCGCTCAGCGACTCGCGGTAGGTCGCGATCACCCGCTGCAGCTGCTCTTCGACGTCGGCACCCCCGGTCAGCTCTTCCACCGGCGTGATCAGGGGCGGGTCGCTGATGATCCGCAGTTCACCATCTTCTTCCCGGGTCAGCTTGCGCAGCGCCTTCATGCTGTTCTTGCTTTCGGCCTTGGCGAGGCCGCGCTCGATCTGCCGGTAGCGGCGTTCGTCGACCTGTGAGCGGATGGCGGCGATCGCGGGCTCGACGTCGATCCGCGCGTACCAGACGTCGAGGTTGCCCATCGCCGCGAACTCGCGCATCGCGGTCCGATACCGCCCTGCGGTCTCCAGCAGCGCCGCTCGCCGCTGCCGCTTCGAGAAGCCGCGGTCGCGGCCGGCGATCTCGATGCTGGCGAGCAGCCGCTTCAGATCCCACTCGAACGGGCCGGGATTGGTCTCGTCGAAGTCGTTGCAGTCGAAGACGAGGCGGCGGTCGGGCGCCGCGAAAACACCGAAGTTGGAGAGGTGGGCGTCGCCGCAGAGCTGGACCGCTAGCCCGGTCCGCGGTGTAGGCGCGAGGTCTTCCGCCATCAGCGCCGCCGCACCACGGTAGAAGGTGAAGGGCGAGGCGAGCATGCGCCCGTAGCGGAGCGGCACCAGCTCGGGCACCCGGTCCCCGTCCTGCGCCGCCAGGATCGCTACCGGGTCGCGCTCAGCCGGCTCCCATTCGCCATGACTGGATCGGGGCACCCGCCGCCGGGCAGCCTTGCCGCCGGTCTCGATAGTCGCGCCAGGCACGCCTGGAGTCTCCCTGGGAGCGAGCGCCAAAGCAAGCTTCGTCTGCCGCCCCCCCATCACCGATGGCCGTCTCGATGTTTCGACGCAGCAGGCCGGCTGGTTAAATCTGCAACTTCTTGACGACGTATTCGACAAGGGTGTTCGGAGCTACCTCTCTGAGGTCGAGGTACCCCGTCGTGGGTCGCAGGCCGGGAAGCTCAGTGTCATCGAAACGGGCAGGGAGAAGATAGTCGCCCCCTTCCGCGATAACGCGGGCTAGAGCGCTTCTGCGCTCATGCTTGGTCCACTCCTTCGCCGCATAGTCAGTCGAGATGAACATCAAGCAGAACCTCGAAGCCTGGCGATAGATGTAATCGAGGTACTCCCCTAGGTCGCGGCCCCAAAGCTTCGGAGCGATGTCCTCGTCTTGGTCGTAGAAGACCTCCAGTCCAGCGGCCTTTAGATCTTTCGCTATTAACTCCACGTAGTCTCGCTGCTCGCCGGCAAAAGAAAGACAAACATCGTAAGTATCGGTGAACTGGGACCCCTCAGCCATGGGAGCGGAGCGCTCTGGACGAGCGAAAATTTCTTCAGGCAGAGCCGATTGCGCTCTTCGCTCTCTCTCAAGACGTCGAATGTGGTCGAGCTCTGCCTTGCGTCGCTTTTCAGCCTCCCGCTCCCGTTTTTCGGCCTCCCGATCATCTTTCTTCAGTTGATCTCTTTCAGCTCGGTCAAGGTTTGCCTGGCTGCTCGTAAGGCTTTTCTGCTTATTGGCAATTTGCTTCTCAAAATCCGCCGCCTTCTTTTCATGATCAGCAGCTTGCTTCTGGTAGCGCTCAAGTTCTCGACTGCGAGAGCTCATTTGGGAGCTGCTCGTAGCCTTCCCGAGTGCCTGCACAGCCTTGAGAGCCTTCGCGTTGGCATCAGCAGCCTTCTTTCGCTCATCGGCCAACTTCCCTCGCAGGCTCGCAATGTCGCCACTCAGTCGGTTGACCTGACTGCTGTACATGGAAACTGACATGGCCGATCCAGTCTCCCATTAGCTGCGGATACCGCCTCTCTGAACTTTGGGCCCCTATAGAGGCCCAAAGTTCGGATGAAGTGGACTCTTTGGACCTCCGCATGCACGCGCGCCTCGCGCCCCGGCCGATGAGGCGGGCGCGAGAGGTCCGATTCCCCAAGCGGACCCACACATATAGAGATGCGCGTCTCTCCTCCCCTTGGTGTTTCCCCCAGAAGCGCTGGCTTCTTAACTGCCCGGCTTCTCCATCACCGGAGAGACTGGCGCAGGCTAATCGATTGCGCCAATTGAATCAATCGTCAAAATTGATTAGGTCGTGCATCAACTGACTACTGGCTGATCAGGTGAGCGCGGTCTGCGCTGGGCAGCGAGTTGAGCACCCGGTCGGCGACCGACTCGCCGGTGAGGCCGACCTCAGCCCGCAGCAGAGCCGGCTTTCCGTGGGTGACGTAGGCGTCGGGCAGGCCGATCCGCAGCACCCGCGCCCGCTCCCCCGGCGCCTCGGCGAAGGCGTCCTCGAGATGCTCGAGCACGGCGGCGCCGAAGCCGCCGGGAAGCACGTTCTCCTCGACCGTCACCAGGAGCTCGTGCTCGCGCGCCAGGCGATCGGCGAGGCTCGTGTCGATCGGCTTCGCGAAGCGGGCGTCGGCAACGGTCGCCCGCAGCCCGTGCTTGCCGAGGATCTCGGCGGCTTCACGGGCGACCGTGACCCCGTAGCCGTAGCCGAGCAGCGCCACCTTCTCGCCCTCGCCGAGGACCTCGCCCTCGCCGATCGGGATCCTCTTCGGCTTCGCCGGCAGCGGCGTGCCCTCGGCCGCCCCGCGCGGGTAGCGCAGCGCCGCCGGCCCGTCGTGGGCGATCGCGGTGTGCAGCATGTGGACCAGCATCGCCTCGTCGCGCGGCGCCATCAGGACGACGTTGGGGATCGGGCGGAAATAGGAAATGTCGAAGGCGCCGTGGTGGGTCGGGCCGTCGTCGCCGACGAGGCCGGCCCGGTCCATCGCGAAGGTGACGTCGAGGTCCTGCAGGCAGACGTCGTGGACGATCTGGTCGAAGGCGCGCTGGAGGAAGGTCGAGTAGATCGCGCAGACCGGCTTCGCCCCCTGCAGGGCGAGGCCGCTGGCGAGCAGGACCGCGTTCTGCTCGGCGATGCCGACGTCGTAGTACTGCTCGGGCCGCTCGTCGAGGAGCTTCTGCAGCCCGGTCCCCCCCGCCATCGCCGCGGTGATCCCGATCACCCGCTCGTCTGCCTCGGCCTCGGCGACGATCGCGTCGGCGAAGACCTTCGTGTACTGGGGCGGCGAGCCCGCCGCCGGCGGCTTCTCGAGGACCTCGATCCCCTCCGGGGAGTCGGTTTCGGTCACCGGGATCGGCTTCGATGCTGAGGCGGGCTGGCCGTCGACGATCGACTTCGGCTTCGCCGCGTGCCACTCCTCCATCGTCTCCAGGCCGCCTTCTTCGGCCGGCGCGAAGCCCTTGCCCTTGACCGTGTGGATGTGGACGACGACCGGGCGGTCGGCCTCGAAGGCCTCGGTCAGCGCCTCCCGCAGGGCGTGGACGTCGTGGCCGTCGATCACGCCCATGTAGGCGAGGTCGAGCTCCTCGAAGAAGAGGCCGGGCGCCCAGTAGGCCTTGATCGCCGACTTGATCTCGGGACCGAGGCGCTCGATCCGTTTGCCGAGGCCGAGCGGCAGCTTCGTCAGCCGGCCCTCGACCTCCTCGCGGGCGTGCCAGAGCCGCGGGTTGAGGCGGATGCGGTTGAAGTAGCGGGAGAGGGCGCCGACGTTCGGCGAGATCGACATCCCGTTGTCGTTGAGGACGATCACGACCGGCGTCTGCATGCCGCCGGCCGCGTGCAGGGCCTCGTAGGCGACGCCGCCGGTGAGGGCGCCGTCGCCGATCACCGCGGCGACCTTGCCGTCGGTCCCGATCCCCTTGCGCATCGCCTCCTTGAGGCCGACGGCATAGCCGATCGAGGTCGAGGCGTGGCCGGCGCCCATGATGTCGTGCTCGGACTCGGGGATCGAGCAGAACGGGGCGAGGCCGTCGTACTGGCGGATCGTCGGCAGGCGGTCGCGGCGGCCGGTGAGGATCTTGTGCGGGTAGGCCTGGTGGCCGACGTCCCAGAGGACCTTGTCGCGGGGCGAGTCGAGCAGGCTGTGGAGGGCGACGGCGAGCTCGCAGGTGCCGAGGTTGGCGCCGAAGTGGCCGCCGATCTCCCCGATCGTGTCGATGATGTAGGTGCGCATCTCCTGCGCGGCCTGCTGCAGCTGGGCGTCGTCGAGGTCGTGCAGATCCCCGGGACCGTCGATCCCCGGCAGCAGCGGCTCTCTTATCTCGTCTTTGTCGGCTTCGTTGCCCTGGGTGGGGGGCTGTTCGCTCATTCGTTCCTCGTGAAGATGTAGTCGGCCACGCGCCTCAGGTCCTCCGTCTCGCCGCTGGCCTCGGCCAGCGCCGCCGTCGCCTTCGCATGTGACTCGGCCGCCAGCTCGCGGGCCCGATCGAGCCCGAAGAGGCTGACGTAGGTGAGTTTGCCATGTCTCTCGTCGCTTCCATGTGGCTTTCCGAGCTGCTCGTCTGACTCGGTGACGTCGAGGATGTCGTCGACGATCTGGAACAACACGCCCAGCTCCTCGGCGAAACGGCGAAACGGCATTGTCTCAGGTTCGGAGGCTCCCTCGAGCAGAAGGACGACGTTGACGCTGGCGGCGATCAGCCGGCCCGTCTTCAGCGCGTGCAGGGCGCGCAGCCCCTCGGCGTCGGACTCGGCCCCGATCACGTCGACGTACTGACCGCCGACCATGCCGTCGACGCCGGTGGCGCCGGCCAGCTCCCGCAGCGCCGCCAGCACCCGCGCCGGGTCGCTCGGCTGCTCGCAGAAGACCCGCACCGCCTCGGCGAAGAGGCCGTCGCCGGCGAGGATCGCGACGTCCTCGCCGAACTTCACGTGCGAGGTCGGCAGGCCACGGCGCAGCTCGTCGTCGTCCATGGCCGGCAGGTCGTCGTGGATCAGCGAGTAGGTGTGGATCAGCTCAATCGCGCAGGCGACCGGGAGGAAGCGCTGCGGCTCGGCGCCGAAGGCGCGGGCGGTCGCGAGGGCGAGCACCGGCCGCACCCGCTTGCCGCCTGCGAGCAGCGAGTAGCGCATCGCCTCCTCGAGCCCGGCCGTCGAGGCGGCGGCGGAGAAGCTCAGATCCTCGAGCGCGCCCTCGACCAGGGCGCGCAGATTCTCGGGGTAGCTCACTTGAGTTGTTCCTTTTCGTTGCTGGGGGCCGAAAAGGAACAGGCGAAGAGGCTCACCCGCTCGATGCCTGCTGTCGCGCCTCGCGGTTTGCCTCCTCAACCGCCTCGGCGCTGAGCTCGGCGGCCTCGGCGGCGAGCTGGGCCGCGACCTCGTCGCCGGTCTCCTCGCTCTGCAGCTGCGAGGTGATCTCGCGCAGGCGCTCGGCGATCTCGCGCAGGCGGGCGCTCACTTGGCCGGCTCCCGCTTGCGGGCGACGGCGCCGAGGATGCCGTTGACGAACTTCGGCGCGTCGGCGCCGCAGTACTCCTTGGCGATCTCCACCGCCTCGTCGATTGCGACCTCGGCGGGGGTCTCGGTGAATTCCATCTCGTAGAGGGCGGTCCGCATCACGTTCATGTCAAGGGGGGCGATCCGGTCGACGGTCCACCCCTTGGCGTGGGCGGCGATGATGTCATCGAGTTCTTCGCGGTGCGTGTCGACCCCCTCGGCGAGCTCCCGCGTCAGCGGCCGCGCCTCGCCCAGCAGCTCCTCCAGCGGGCGGCCGGTCACGTCGCGCTGGTAGTTGGCGAAGACGGCGTCCCGCCGCTGGTCGGACCTGCGCATAGGTGCATTCTGTCAGCAGGCGCTTTTGCCAACCGCTGGTTGCGAAAAGCGCCTTGGCACGCCCGGCGCTAAGCGCGGGAGATGTACTCGCCGCTGCGCGTGTCGACCCGGACGGTTTCGCCCTCCTCGATGAAGAGCGGCACCTGGACGACGACGCCGGACTCCAGCGTCGCCGGCTTGTTGCCGCCGCCCGAGGCGGTGTCGCCTTTGAGGCCGGGATCGGTCTGGGTGACCTTCATCTCGATCGCGCTCGGCACCTGCACGTCGCTCGGCTGCTCGTCGACGAAGAGGACGTCGACCTCGTCGTTGGCCAGGACCCACTGCATCGCGTCGCCCAGCGAGTCCTTGGGGATTTCGAGCTGGTCGTAATCGGTCGTGTCCATGAAGACCGCCGACTCGCCCGAGTCGTAGAGATACTGCATCTTTTTCGATTCGGTCCGCACCGGGCGGAACTTCTCCCCCGCCCTGAAGGTTTTGTCGATCACCGAGCCGTCCTCGATCCGCCGCAGCTTGGTCCGCACGAAAGCGCCGCCCTTGCCCGGCTTGACGTGTTGGAAATCGAGGATCTTCCAGATCTTGCCGTCGATCTCGATGTGGGTGCCGTTCTTGAACTGGTTCGTCGAAATAGTCACGGCGGCGAATCCTAGTGGGGGCCGGCTCAGGGCGAGGCGGCGAGGCGCTGGAGGGCTTCCTCGGGGTCGCGGAAGACCTCGCCACGAATGAACTTGTCGCCGTCCAGGTCCCAGACCCAGGCGACCGGGACGTCGCGGATGCCGAGGGGGCGGCTACGGGCGTAGGCGCGGCCGCGGACGAGGAGGGAGCTGCCGTGGCGCTCGACCACGCTGGGGGTGATCAGGAGCTCGTCCCAGGCCTGCTCGACGTCGCGCAGGTACTCGTCGAGGCCGGCGGGGCCTACATAAGGGGCGTCGCGACCGATCTGCTCGGCGGTGCCGACCGGGAAGAAGCCCAGCCCCTCGTCGCAGAGGGCGACGATCTCCTCGAGGTCGCGGCGGTTGAAAGCCCCGTAGAGCCTCTCGACCAGCTCGCGCTCGTGCTCGGGCGCCTGGGGGACGTCGGCGGTGGCCGGGGCGATGGCGAGGATCGCGGCGTCGTCCTCGAGGGTGCCGCCGGCGAAATCGTGCAGGGCGGCCTCGATCCGCTGGGCGGCGATCGCCGGGCCGCTGACCGAGGCCAGCTGGGCGCGCAGCCGCTCCTCGCCGAAGCGCTCGCCCTCGCCGACCGACTCGGTCACCCCGTCGGTGACGACCACCAGCTGCTGGCCGGGGGCGACCTCCGTCGCCTCCAGCCGCCAGGTCTCGTCGCTGAACGCGCCGAGGACCGGACCGGGGCTCCCCGCCTCGGTGACCGAGTCGCCGTCGACGAGGAGCGGCGGCGGGTGGCCGGCGACCGCCAGCCGCACCGGCTCGGCCGGGTCTTCGGAGACCGCCATCGCGGCGACGCTGCAGAGCGCCGTCCCCTGGCGCGCGATCAGCTCCCGGTTGAGGGTCGCCAGGGCGACCACCGGATCCCCCGTCAGCGCCGCCGCGGTTCGCAGCGTGTAGCGGGCGTGGGCGGTGACGGCGGCGGCCTTGGCGCCGCGGCCGGTGACGTCGCCGATCACCACCATCCAGCCGCCGGCGATGCGGAAGGCGTCGTAGAAATCGCCACCGAGCTCGTTCTCGGCGCCGGCCGGGCGGTAGGTCGCCGCCACCGACCAGCCGGGGATGTGCGGCAGCGGCGGCGGCAGCAGCCCGCGTTGCAGCGTCTCGGCGATCTCCGCCCGTTCGTGCTCGGCGCGCTCGAGGTCGGAGAAGAGGCCGGCGTTGTCGAGCGCGAGGGCGACGCGGCCGGCGAGGACGGTGACGAAGTGGACGTCGGAGTCGTCGAAGCGGCGCCCCGAGGGGCCGACGCTGATCGTCAATACCCCGGTCGGGCGTCCCCGGGCGCGCAGCTCGATCGTGATCCCCGAGTAGATCCCGAGACTGCGGAGGAACTCGAAGTCCTCCTCGTCCTCGGCGAAGGCGCGATAGTCCTCGTCGGTCCGCATCTCGAAGTGAAACGGCTCCTGACGCTCATGGGCCGCCTCGCTGGCGACCTGCGCCTGCATGCGCGGGCCCCGAGCCTGCAGGCGGGCGGCGATCGCCTCGGCGTCGGGGCCCTCGACCTTCAGCGCCGCCCGGCGCACCCGCTCGCCCTCGATCACGTCGATTGCGCAGATGTCGCCCAGCTCGGGGACGATGATTCCGGCGATCGCCTCCAGCGTCCCGTCCAGCGTCCCGCCCCCCTCGGCGACGTGGGCGATTTCGTCGAGCATGCGGAAGCGCCGGTTGACCAGGCGCACCTTTCTCGTCGAGATGATGGCGACGATGGCGACCACGACGAGGGCCAGGGCGATGACTACGTCGCCGTAGAGGGGCATCAGCTCTGGTCCGGGGTCTGCTCGCGTTCGGCGGCGGTGCTGGTCGTGAGGCTGGAGGCGGCGCCGCCGCCGAGGACGCGGCGGACGAGCCAGGGCGAGAGGATCCGCAGCGCCGCGAAGACGCCGTAGGGACGCGGCACGTAGCGCTCTGCCCTGCCGCCCGGCCCGCACTCGTAGATCGCCTCGGCGACCTTCTCCGGCTCGGAGACGACCCAGCGGGTGAGCGCTTTCTCGCGCAGCTCCGTCGCCGGGAAGCCCTCGGTGCGGATGAACCCCGGCAGCACCATGCCGACGTGGACGCCGTTCGGCGCCTCCTCCGCGTGGAGGGCGTCGGTCCAGCCGATCAGCGCGAACTTGCTGGCGCTGTAGGAGCCGGTGCGGGCGCGGGCTACGCGGCCCGCCGTGCTTGCGACGTTGACGAGGGCGCTCGGCGCCGAGGCCCGCAGCAACGGCAGCAGCGCCTCGGTCAGCCGCACGACCGCGTCGAAGTTGAGCTCCATGTGGCGGTGGACGTTGGCGTAACCGACCTCGGCGAAGCTGCCGCGCCAGGCGGCGCCGGCGTTGTTGACCAGCAGCTGCAGCGCACCGTCGTGCTCGGCCTCGAAGTGGGCGCGGACGCGCTGGGGAGCGTCGTCATCGGTGAGGTCGACGGCGACGTAGGTGGCACGGCAGGGCAGCGAGTCGGCTAGCTCGCGCAGCAGCTCCTCGCGGCGGGCGACGAGCACGAGCTCGGTCCCGGGCTCGCGGGCAAGCCGGATCGCCGTCGCCTTCCCGATCCCCGTCGAGGCACCAGTCACCAATGCAACTCCCATGCGCGCAACATATTCCACTTCCGTCACACCTTCCCAGGGGGTGTCTGAGCTGAAGGGGTGCATGACCCCCTTCAGCTCAGACACGTGTAGGTGCGAGGATGGGCGCCTTGGAGGAATCGACGGAAACTCATCACCGCCTCAACGCCACCAGGCGGAACGACGAGCGGGTGACTCCGCTGGAGCTCTTCTTCGACCTCGTCTTCGTCCTCGCGATCACCCAGTGCACGGCGCTGATGTCGCACAACCAGACCTGGGAAGGGCTGGTGCAGGGCCTGCTGGTGCTCGGCGTCGTCTGGTGGGCCTGGGTCGGCTACGCCTGGCTGACCAGCGTCGTCGACCCCGAGGCCGAGGAGAGCCGGCTCGTCATCTTCGTCGCGATGGCGGCGCTGCTGATCGTCTCGCTGGCGATCCCCAAGGCCTTCGGCGAGCTCGCCCTCGTCTTCGCCCTGGCGATCGGCGTCTTCCGCAGCGCCCACATCGCCCTCTTCTGGCTCGCCGGCGCCGACGACCAGGACCTGCGCCGCTCGGTCCTCGGCCTCGCCGTAAGCACTGCGGTCGCGGTCGGCCTGCTCGTCCTCGCCTCCTTCTTCGACGGCGTCGCCCAGGGAGCGCTCTGGGCGCTGGCGATCTTCCTCGACATGGCCGGCCCCTACTTCTTCGGCGCCGAGGGCTGGAAGCTCGTCCCCGGCCACTTCGCCGAGCGCCACGGGCTGATCGTGATCATCGCCCTCGGCGAGTCGATCGTCGCGATCGGGGTCGGCGCCGCCGGCGCCCTCGACCTCGGGATCGGCGCCGCCGCCGTCCTCGGCATCTTCCTCGCCGCCGCCCTCTGGTGGGCCTACTTCGACGTCGTCGCCCTGATCTCGGCCCGCCGCCTCGGCGAAGCCGAGACCGGCCGCGTGCAGAACGAGCTGGCGCGGGACTCCTACTCCTACATCCACCTGCTGATGGTCGCCGGGATCGTCCTCATCGCCCTCGGGATGAAGGTGACGATCGGCCACTACGGCGACCACCTACACGCGGAGATCGCCTTCGCCCTGCTCGGGGGGCTGGCAACCTTCCTGGCCGGCCTCGTCGCCTTCCGCTACCGCCACGTCCACAGCCTCAACCGCCGCCGCGCCGGGATGGCGATCGTCCTCCTCTTCCTGATCCCAGTCGCCACCGCGATTCCTGCCCTGCTGACCCTGGCGATCGCCGTCGCCTTGCTCTGGATCGTGATCCTCGGCGACCACCGGATGTACGGGTCGCGGCGCGACGAGCTGCGCCGGGAAGCAAGCACGGCGCACACTTAGGCATACTCCCCGAACCTTTTGAGCACTCCAGTCCTTCTAGACAAGCTGCTGCGCGCCGGGGCCCCGTCGGGTTACGAGGGACCGGCTGCCGAGGTCTGGCGCGAGGCCGCGTCCTTCGCCGACAGCATCGAGGTCGACGGGATCGGCTCGACGATCGCCCGCGTCGGCGACGCCTCGCCGCTGCTCGCCGTCGTCGGCCACATCGACGAGATCGGGCTGATCATCACCCACGTCGACGAGAACGGCTTCCTCTGGTTCGCCCCGATCGGCGGCTGGGACCCGCAGATCCTCGTCGGCCAGCGGGTCGAGATCCGCGGCCCGGACGGCCTTGTGCCAGGGGTCGCCGGCCGCAAGCCGATCCACCTGCTCGAGGCCGACCAGCGCAAGAAGGTCGTCGAGCTGAAAAGCATGCACATCGACATCGGCGCCGCTGACCGCGAGGAGGCCGAGACGATGGTCCGGGTCGGCGACCCGGTCGTGATCGACGCCGAGCCGATGGCGGTCGCCGGCGAGCGGCTCGTCTCGCGGTCGATGGACAACCGCCTCGGCGCCTACGTGGCGCTGGAGAGCCTGCGCCGCTGCCACGAGGGCAAAGGGCCGGGCGGGTCCTTCGCCGCCGTTGCCGCCGTGCAGGAGGAGATCGGCCTCTTCGGCGCCCGCACCGCCGCCTTCCAGGTCCGCCCCGACATCGCGATCGCCGTCGACGTCACCCACGCAACCGACGCGCCCGGGGTCGACGAGAAGGAGATCGGCAGGCACCCCTTCGGCTCCGGCCCGGCGATCGGACGCGGCTCCACCCTCTCCCCCAAGGTCTTCGAGCTGCTCGTCGAGACCGCCGAGGCGGAGGGGATCGAGTACTCGATCAGCGCCAGCGGCCGCGGCACCAGCACCGACGCCGACGTCCTCCAGATTTCCCGCGCGGGGATCCCGACCGGGGTCGTCTCGATCCCGCTCCGCTACATGCACTCACCGGTCGAGATGGTCGACCTCGCCGACGTCGAGGCGGTCGTCAAGCTCCTCGCCGCCTTTGGCGAGCGCGTCAGCAGCGACTGGGACCTCAGCCGCTGACCGCGGCCATCTCGGGCTCGTAGTCGTCCAGGTAGACGAGGTCGCGACCGGCGGCCTTGGCCGCGTAGAGGGCCGCGTCGGCGCGGGAGAGCATGTCGTCGGTGTCGACGACGCCGGGTTCGGCGACGGCGGCGCCGATGCTGAGCGAGACGGAGACGCCGACCGGACGCCGCTCGCGCACCGCGACCCGCAGCCGCTCGGCGATTTCCAGAGCGTCCTCGTGCCCGGCGCCGGGCAGCATCACCAGGATCTCCTCGCCGCCGACCCGGTAAATCGAGTCGCCCGCCCGCAAAGTCGCCCGCATCGTGTACGCAACGTCCTGGAGGACGGCGTCGCCGGTGGCGTGGCCGTGCTGGTCGTTGACCCGCTTGAAGTGATCGAGGTCGCAGAGCAGGAAGGCGTGTGACTGGCCTTCGAAGGGGTCGCAGGGCTGGCCGTTCAGCTCCGAGAGCCGCTGCTCGAGCGCGTTGCGGTTGAAGAGGCCGGTCAGCGGGTCGAGGGTCGAGCGACGGCGGTGGGCGCGGTCGGACTCGACCAGGGCGCCGGTGAGGATGACGGTGCTGATGATCAGCGCGGCGATCGCGATCAGCAGCTGGCGCTGCTCCCACGCTGCCTGCGGATTCGGGGCGATCGCCGCGAGCAGGAAAGTGGCGATCACGTAGACGGTGCCGGCGACCATCCCCCGCGGCTCGAAGCGGAAACCGAGGGTGACGGCGGGCAGCGCGAACCAGACCAGGACGGGGCTGGTGGCGCCGCCGGTTACGAGCACCGAGGCGGCGAGCAGGGCCGGCAGCGCCGCCCAGGCACCGGCGACCCAGATGGCGGGACGACTGCTGCTGCGCATGAAACGGTCGGCGACGGCAAACCCGGCGAGGCCGAGGCCGAGCAGGGGGATCCACCAGTAGCCGAGCGAGCGGCCTCCGCCGATCGCCAGCGCCAGAGCGAGGATTCCGAAGCAGGCGAGGCGGTAGCGGCGCACCCGGTTCTCCATGTCGAGGAGGCGCTCGCGGCGAGCTTCCTCGTGGATGGAGACGAGCGTGTCCCGGGCCTTACCCATGGTCACGCATCGGCCTCGACCAGGCGCGTCTTGAATTTGAATGTTTAGCCGCGGCTTCGTGGTCGCTCAGACGACCAGCTGAAGCTCTTTCGGCAGCGAGCTGAGGTTACGCAAGCCCTCAGGGGTGACAACCACGAGGTCCTCGATGCGGACGCCGAGCTTGCCGGCCAGGTAGATCCCCGGCTCGACGGTGACGACTTCCCCTGGGGCCAGGAGGTCGTCGGAGCGCTGCGAGAGTCGCGGGCCCTCGTGCACCTTGAGCCCGACCCCGTGGCCGAGCGCGTGGCCGAAGTTCTCGGCGTAGCCGGCGTCGTCGATCACCTGGCGGGCTGCGGTGTCGACGTCCTCCCCTTTGACGCCCGCGCGGATCGCATCCAGACCGGCCTGCTGGGCCTGCCGCACCACCTCGTAGACCGCGCGCGCCTCCTCCCCCGGCTCGCCGGTGGCGAAGGTGCGGGTGCCGTCGGAGCAGTAGCCGTCGAGTTGCGAGCCCATGTCGAAGACGACCAGCTCGCCGCTGCCGATCACCCGCTCGCCGGGCTCGGCGTGCGGGAGGGCGCCGTTGGGGCCGGCGGCGACGATCGCCGGGAACGAAGGCTCGGCGCCGAGCTCGCGGATCCGGGCTTCGGTCGCGCGGGCGACGTCGCGCTCGCTGCGCCCGGCCATCCCCTGTTCCAGCGCCCAACCCCAGACATCGTCGGTCAGCTTCGAGGCCTCGGCGACCTTCGCCAGCTCCTCGTCATCCTTGACCCGCCGCAGCTCCTCGACCCGGCCGCCGGCGGCGACCAGCTCGACGCCGTCGGCGAGTTTCTCCTTCAGTTTCTCCAGCACCCGCACGGCCATCTGGTCGTCCTCGAAGCCGACCCGCCCCTCGAGGTGCTCGGCGATCCCCGCCAGCCAGTCGTTGCCGATCGTCAGCGACTCCCAGCCCTCGACCTCGGCGGCGGCGCGCTCGGTGTAGCGGAAGTCGGTGAAGAAGAGGCGCAGGCCGGGGCCGCAGACACAGGCGCCGTTGGTGCCGGTGAAGCCGGTCAGATAGCGGACGTTGGTGAGGTCGGTGACCAGCATCCGGTCGAGCTCGCGCTCGGCCAAGAGCTGCTCGAGCCGGTCGCCGCGACCGCGCATCAGGAACCCACGTTGAGCGCGCCGGCCAGCCGCTCGAGCGCCTCGCGGTAGCCGTCGGGCCCCTTGCCGGAGATCTTGGCGAGGACGAGGCCGTCGAAGACCGAGAGCCTGCGCCACTCGTCGCGGGCCTCGACGTCGGAGAGGTGGACCTCGACCGCCGGCAGCCCGGTCAGCTGCAGGGCATCGGCGATCGCGCGGCTGTAGTGGGTCCAGGCGCCGGCGTTGACGATCACCGCGTCGGCGAGATCGATCGAGCGGTGCAGGTATTCGCAGAACTCGCCCTCCGAATTGGTCTGGAAGAAGATCGGTTCCAGCTCGAACTCATGCGCCCAGCCGGAGATCTTCGCCTCCAGCTGCGAGAGCGAGAGGCCGCCGTAGATCGAAGCGTCCCGCCGCTCGAGGACGTCGAAGTTGACCCCGTGCAGGACGGCGACCCGGTTGGCGACGGATGGCATCAGTAGAGCTCCTCCACGGCTTCACGGACCTTAGCCGGGTCGACGATTTCGCCGGTCCGGGGCTTGCCCGGCTCGGAGAGGAGGACGAAGCCGACGCCGGCGGCGGTGCGCTTCTTGTCCCGCTGGAGCATTTTCAGGATCGCGTCCGCATCGATCTCCGGATCCAGCGAGGTTGGCAATTCGTGCTGGGCCAGGATTCCCTTCACCTGCAGGCGCAAGTCGTCGGCGCCAGAGAGCCGCAGCGCCGCCAAGAGGCCGAGCCCGATGGCCTCCCCGTGCAGGTAGGAGAAGCTGGAGACACCCTCGATCGCGTGGCCGACGGTGTGGCCGAGATTGAGAACATGCCGAAGGCCTGCATCTCGCTCGTCCGCGGCGACTACAGCGCACTTGTAGCGGGCGCAGTCGAAGACGAGCTTCTGTAGTTGCGCCGGGTCCTCGAGATCTGCTTCGAGGACTTCTTCCCAGAGCGATCCGCCGGCCAGGAGCCCGGTCTTGATCACCTCGACGAAACCCGCGGCAAGGTGCTCTTTCGGCAGCGATGAGAGCGTCGAGATGTCGGCGATCACCGCAGCCGGCATGTGGTAAGCGCCGGCGTAGTTCTTCAGTCCGCCGATGTCCACCCCGGTCTTCCCCCCGTAGGCCGAGTCGACCTGCGCGACGAGGGTCGTCGGAACCTGCACTACCGGCACCCCGCGCTGGTAGACGTGAGCGCAGAAGCCCGCGAGATCGCCGACCACTCCGCCGCCCAGTGCGATCACGTGGTCTTCGCGAGTCACCTGGTGTTCTGCCAGGCGCCGAGTCACCGCCTCCACCTGCCTGAGCGTCTTCGACTCCTCACCGGGCTCGATCTCGATCGTGCAGCCGAGGGACCTCAATCGGCCCCTATATGGGGCTGCGTTGCGATCGGTGACGCACATGCGCCCTCCTTTCAACGGCCACCACTCGGTCCCGAGCAGATCCCTCCCCACGAACACCGGATAGTCCCCCGAAGCGCTCGACGCCCACAGCATCCGCGTCCCTTCCGGCATCTGCTCCAGCGCCTGGATCGCCGGCAGCGCCCGCTCGAGCACCCGGCGGTCGGCCATCGGCACGATCGCGTCGGCCAACTCCTCGTAGTACGGGGACCGCTCGGCCAGAAGCTCCGCGATGTCCTCTTCGCTCGTCGCCAGTGGCCGCTCGGTTCCCTCGATCCGCTCCCAGGCCGTCGCCGCGTCGATCTCCAGGAGGACGACGATGTGGCGGTCGAGAGCGTTCCGGACCCGCTCGGAGAGGATGCTGCCGCCGCCGAGGGCGATCGCGCCGCCGTCGGCTTTTTCCAGCAGCGAGCCGACCACCTCGGCCTCGCGGGCGCGGAACGCCTCCTCCCCGTCCTCCTCGAACGCCTCGCGGATCGGCTTGCCGAGCTCGGCTTCCATCAGCTCGTCGATCTCGGTCGTCGCCAGCCCCGCCTTGCGGGCAGCTTCGAGCGCGGTGCTCTTGCCGGCACCCATGAAGCCGATGAAGACGATCGCCGGCTTCGCCACCTGGCTCAGCCCCGGAAGTCGATCCGCTGCTTGTAGGCCTCGATCGCGCCGACGACGTCGTCGATGTGGTCGCCGCCGAACTTCTCGCTATAGGCGCGGGCGAGGGTCAGCGCCACCATCGCCTCGCCGACGATCGCCGCCGCCGGGACCACGGTCGAGTCGGTGCGCTCGCGCAGCGCCTGCGCCGGCTGCTTGGTCTCGGTGTCGACCGAGCGCAGCGGCTTGGTCAGGGTCGAGATCGGCTTGATCGCCGCCCGCACCGAGAGCGGCTGCCCGTTGGTCATCCCGCCCTCGAGGCCGCCGGCGTGGTTGGTTTCGCGGAAGTAGCCGTCCTTCTCCGACCAGAAGATCTCGTCGTGCGCCTCCGAGCCGGGCCGTCCGGCGACGTCCCAGGCTTCCCCGATCGCGACGCCCTTGATCGACTGGATCGAGGCGACGGCGCCGGCGAGGCGGCCGTCGAGCCGGTCTTCCCAGGAGATGTGGGAGCCGATCCCCGGCACGAGACCGAAGACCAGCACCTCGAAGGTGCCGCCGAGGCTCTCGTTCGCCTTCCGCAGGCGGTTGATCTCGGCGACCATCTCCTTGCTCGCCTCCGGGTCGAGGCAGCGGACCGGGTCCTCGTCGACGGCCGCGAAATCGGCGGGCGCCAGATCGGGGCGCTCCTGCGCCCGCACCGAGGCGATCTGGAGGACGTGGCTGTGGATCTCGACCCCGAGCTTGGCGAGGAAGGCGCGGGCGATCGTCCCGGCGGCGACGCGGGCCGCGGTCTCGCGGGCGCTCGCCCGCTCGAGGACGTTGCGGATGTCGTCGTGGCCGTATTTCTGAGCGCCGACGAGGTCGGCGTGGCCGGGCCGTGGCAGGTGGACCTCGTCGGGCTCGAAGCCCTCGACCGGCCACGGGTTCATCCGCTCTTCCCAGTTCTTGTAGTCGCGGTTGGCGACCAGGAGCGCGATCGGGCTGCCGAGCGTACGGCCGTGGCGGACGCCGCTGCGGACCTCGACCGTGTCGGTCTCGATCTTCATCCGGCCGCCGCGCCCGTGGCCGAGCTGGCGCCGCGCCATGTCGCGATCGAGCGCCTCGCGATCGAGCTCAAGCCCCGCCGGAAGGCCCTCGACGATCGCCACGAGCCCAGGCCCGTGCGACTCCCCTGCGGTCGTGAAACGGAACGTCGTCATCGCGGCAAGGCTATCGGCGCCGCGCCGCCTCGCGCATCACGTCGAGGTCCGGGGTCAGTCCGGTCCAGATTTCCAGCGACCGCGCCCCCTGCTGGACGAGGATCTCGAGCCCGTCGACGATGGCGGCGCGCGCGCCTTCGGCGGCTTTGAGGAGGTGGCTGTGGCGCTCGCCGTAGACCATGTCGACGACGGTCTGGTGGTCGGTGAACTCGCCGCGCTCCAACGGCAGGTGGTCGAAGGGGTCTTCGCCGCGCAGCCCGGCGGCGCTGGTGTTGACGATCAGGTCGTACTCGCTCTGCCGCGGCGCCGTCACCGCCTTCCCCCCCAGCTCGGCGCAGATCTCCTCCGCCCGCTCCGGCGTGCGGTTCCAGACCTCGACCTTCGCCCCTTCCCAGAGCAGCGCCCAGATCGCCGCCCGGGCGGCGCCGCCGGCCCCGAGGACGAGCGTCCGGTGGCCCCGCGGTGGGTCGGGCAGGGCCGCCAGCAGGCCGTCGGCGTCGGTGTTGTGGGCCTCGATCCGACCCTCGGTGAAGGCGAGGGTGTTGGCGGCGCCGATCTGCTGCGAGGCTTCGCTCGCCTCGTCGGCCAGCGCCAGCGCCGCCTGCTTGTGCGGGACGGTCACGTTGACGCCGGCGTAGCCGACTTCGGCCAGCTCCTTGACGGTCATCTCGAAGGCCTCGGGGGCGGCGTCGATTGCCGTGTAGCTCCAGTCCTCCAGGCCCAGCGCCGCCAGCGCGGCGTTCTGCATCGCCGGCGAGCGCGAGTGCGAGACGGGATGGCCGAGCACCGCGAGCTTGGACATCGGCTCAGTTGACCCTTATTCCCCGCAGCTGTCCGGCGAGTTGCCGCCGGCCGCTTCGCGAGCGGAGTTGTACCTGTCGACCGCGGCTTCGAATTCGGCTTCGGTCTTGGCGAAGGTGAGCTTGCCGCAGGCACCGGGCGTCGTCACGTAGAAGAGGTAGTCGGTCTTCGGCGGGTGCGCCGCCGCCTTCAGCGATTCCAGCCCCGGGTTGCTGATCGGCCCCGGCGGCAGGCCCGTGTTGGTGCGGCTGTTGTAGGGCGAGTCGATCGCCAGTTCGGATTCGGTCAGGGGCTCGGTGTAGTTGCCGGTCGCGAAGCGGATCGTCGCGTCGATCCCCAGTGGCATCCCTTCGTGCAGGCGGTTGTAGATCACCGAGGCGACGAGCCCGCGCTGCGAATCGACCCCCGCCTCGTCCTCGACCATCGAGGCGATCGTGACGACGTCGAAGACGGTCAGGTTCTTCGACTTCGCGTAACTCATGTCGACGCCCTTGATCCGCCGCTTGAAGTCCTGCAGCTGCAGCTGGACGAGGTCGTCGACCGGCGCCTTCGGCTTCAGTTCGAAGGTGTCGGGGAAGAGGAAGCCTTCGAGGTTCTTCGCGTTCTTGCCGCCGTATTCGGTCGGGTCGAGGTATTTCGACTTCACCGTCGCCTTCGTGTAGTCGCCGGGGACGCCGGCTTCTTCGGCGACCTGGGCGGCCTGCGAGCGGGTGTAGCCCTCGGGGATCGTCACCGTCACCGTGCGCTTGACCGGCGGCGTCGAGAGGGCCTCGATCGCGGCGCCGTAGCTCATGTCGTGGGCGAGGGTGAAGTGGCCCGAGTAGATCTCCGAGCGCTTGCCGGCGAGGGTGACGCGGACCTGGAAGAGGGTCGAGTTGGAGATCACGCCGCGGTCGGAGAGCAGGTCGCCGACTTCGGCGACGCTCGAGCCCTTCGAGATCGTCACCTGCACCTGGCCGCTGCCGTCGCCGTGGAACGGCTGGAAGAGCGCGTTCAGGAAGACGAGGACGAAGAGGGCGGCGATCACCGCAAAGAGCCGGAAGGGGTGGCGGCCGATCGCGCTGAGGAAGCCGAGGTCGCGCTTCGGGCGGCGATTGGAGCTGCCGTTGGCGGCGACCACCGGTGGCGGCGGCGCCGGCGGCTCCTCGTCCCAGAACTCCTCCTCGGGCGTCCGCGGCGGCGGCTCCGGGGATGGCGGCGGGGGCTCCGGTGGGTCGGTGGGCGGAGGCGACTCGGCTGGCGGAGGCGTCGCAGCGGGCGCAGCCGCTGGCGGGGGTGGCGCCGCCTTCCGCTCGGCCTCGGCCTTCTTCCCCGCCTTCTTGGCGCGCTTCTCTTCGCGTTCGAGCCGGCGCCGCTCGCGCTCGCGGGCCGCCGGGTCCTCAGGGTCGGCGAAGGCGTCCTCCTTCAGCCAGTCGTCGCTCATTGCCTGCTCTCCAGGTAGGACTCGAGCAGGTGGGCGGCGGCGAGCGAGTCGCGGGCGGCGCCGGCGCCGGCGCGGCGGCTGGCATCGGCCATCCGCGAGGTCAGGCGCTCGTCGTAGGTCTCGACCGGCACGGAGAGCATCGCCTCCAGTTCCCTGCAGAAGCTGCGCGCCAAACCTGCCTGGCTGCCCTCCTCGCCGCTCAGGTGCAGCGGCAGCCCGACGACCACGACTTCGACCCCGTGCTCGTCGACCAGCTCGGCAACCGCGCGGGCCTCCGGCGGCTCGATCACCGGCAGCGGCGTCGCCAGGGTGCCGCTCGGGTCAGAGAGGGCGCAGCCGATGCGGACGGTCCCGTGGTCGAGGGCGAGCACCCGCATCCTCAGATGGCTGCTTTCGCGACCAGGTGCGCCTGGGGGCGCGACTGGCCAAGCAGATCAAGGACGCAGGGCGCAGCCTTTGCTGGAGGCAAAGGCAAGCCCGAGGACGAAGAGATGCGCAGCGCCAGGCGCGTCATCCAGGTGTGCCTGGTCGTGAGAGCAGCCATCTAAGCGAGGTCCCGCTCGATCGCGGCGCGGGCGGCGGCCAGCGCCTCGTCGAGCTTCGAGGGGTCCTTGCCCCCGGCCTGGGCCATGTCGTCGCGACCGCCGCCGCCGCCGCCGACGAGCGGCGCGATCTCGCGGATGATCGAGCCGGCGGAGACGCCGCGCTCAACGAGCTCTTTGGAGACGAGGGCAACGAGTCCGGCTTTGCCGCCGAAGGCACCGCCGAGCACGACCGCCGAGGGCTGCCCCAGCTTCGACTGCACCCGGTTGGCGAGGTCGAGTAGCTGCTTCGGGTTCGCCTGCAGACTCTCGTCGACCGCTGCGATGACCGCGCGACCACCGCCCGGCACCTCCTCCGCCTTCGCGGCCAGCCCGTCGGCTTCGCCACCCATCTGCTCGCGCTGCGCCTTCTCGGCTCCGGCACTCGCCTCCTTCAACTGCGCGGCGGCGCGGCGGGCGGCGGCGAGGGGGTCCTGCGGGTTGCCGAGCAGCTTGCCGGCCTCGCGCAGCTCGGCCTCGCGCTCGCGGAAATAGTCGATCGCCGCCGGACCGGTGATCGCCTCGACCCGGCGCACGTTGGCGGCGCTCGAGCCCTCGGAGCTGATCTTGAAGATCCCGACCTCGGCGGTGTTGGCGACGTGGGTGCCGCCGCAGAGCTCGCGGGAGACGCCGTCGACCTCGACCACCCGCACCCACTCGCCGTATTTCTCGCCGAACAGGGCCATCGCGCCCAGCTCTTCGGCGTCGACCCGGTTCATGTTCAGCCAGCGGACGGGGCGGCTCGCCTTCACCCACTCGTTGACCCGCTCCTCGACGTCACGCAGCTCCTCGGGGCTGAGCGCCTGGCCGTGGGTGAAGTCGAAACGCAGCTTGTCGGGACGGACGGCCGAGCCGGCCTGGCGCACATGGGTGCCGAGCCGCTCGCGCAGCGCCGCGTGCAGAAGATGCGTCGCGGTGTGGTTGCGCATCGTCGCGTGGCGGGTCTCGGCGTCGACTTCGGCTTCGACCGGGACGCCGGGCTCGATCGCGGCGCCGCCCGGCTCGACCTCAAGCGCCTGGTCCTCCCCGAGGCGGTAGACGTCGACCACGCGCGCCTCTGCCTCGCCCCAGCGCAGCACCCCGGAGTCGGCGACCTGGCCGCCGCCCTCGGCGTAGAAGGGGCTCTCCTCGAGCTTGACCAGCGCCTTGCCGTCGGCCGCCTCGACCGCGGCGAGGCCGGTGGTCGCGCGCAGGGTTTCGTAGCCGACGAACTGGGTCGGCGGTGCGCCTTCGGCGAAGGCGAGGACGCGCTCGTGCGTGTTCTCGGAGCCGTGGGCGGTGGCGCTCGCCATCCGGGCCCGCTGCCGCTGCTCCCCCATCAGCTCCTGGAAGCCCTGGTCGTCGACCGAGAGGCCGGCCTCGGCGAGGAGCTCCTTGGTCAGGTCGTAGGGGAAGCCGTAGGTGTCGTGGAGCTTGAAGGCGGCGGCGGCGTCGATCCAGGAGGTCCCGCTCTCCTTGGCTTCGGCGACGAGCCGCTCCAACAGCTCACTGCCGCGCTCCAGCGTGCGGCCGAAGCTCTCCTCCTCGTCGCCTACCCAGCGCTCGATCGTCGCCCGCTCGGCGACCAGCTCGGGGTAGGCGTCGCCCATCAGCTCGATCGTCCGCTCGGCGAAGCGGCCGAGCCAGGGCGCCTCCAGGCCGAGCGTCCGCCCCTGCTGGATCGCCCGCCGCATGATCCGCCGCAGGATGTAGCCGCGGTCCTCGTTCGAGGGGACGACGCCGTCGGCGATCAGGAAGGCGGCGCCGCGGCTGTGGTCGGCGATGATCCGCATCGCCCGCATCACCGCCCCGCCCTCGTCGTAGCGGCGACCGGAGAGCTCTTCGGCGAGGTCGATCAGCGGCCGCACGTGGTCGGTCTCGAAGACGGAAGGAACGTCCTGGAGGATCGCCGCCATCCGGTCGAGGCCCATTCCGGTGTCGATGTTCCTCATCGGCAGCGGGGTCAGGGTCCCGTCCTCGGCCAGGTCGTAGCTCATGAAGACGTGGTTCCAGAACTCGAGGAAGCGGTCGGTGTCGTCGCCGGGCCGCTCGTCATCGGCGCCGAACTCGGGGCCGCGGTCAAGGTAGAGCTCCGAGCAGGGACCGCAGGGACCCGTCGGGCCCGCCTGCCAGAAGTTGTCCTCGCGGCCGAGGCGGACGATCCGCTCCTCGGGGACGCCGGTGGCGCGCCAGATCTCGATCGCCTCCTCGTCGGGGCCGAGGCCGAGCTCCTCGTCGCCGCCGAAAACCGTCACCCAGATCCGCTCCGGGTCCATCCCGAAGCCCTGCGTCGAAAGCTCCCAGCCCCAGGGGATCGACTCGGCCTTGAAGTAGTCGCCGAAGCTCCAGTTGCCGAGCATCTCGAAGAAGGTCATGTGGCGAGCGGTGTTGCCGACCTCCTCGATGTCGGTGGTGCGGAAGCATTTCTGCACGTCGGTGAGGCGCGGCGCCGGCGGCTTTTCGCGGCCGAGGAAGTAGGGCTTGAAGGGCTGCATCCCGGCCGTCGTCAGCAGCACGGAGGGGTCGTGGACGGAGGGCACGAGCGAGGCCGAGGGCACGATCTTGTGCTCCCGCTGCGCAAAAAAAGACAGGTAGGTCTCCCGGATCTCCTTCGCCCTCATATTAGGAAGCCTAAATATTCGTCAGCTCGGACACCTGTCCGGTCAGGCATGCCAAATCGCCCACTCCGGAAATGTTTGCCCTTACAGACATGCGCCGGGGACCGTTTCAGGCCTGACTGGATCGTTCGTTCGACCACTGTCGAAGGAGGCAACCAAATGAAGCTGCGCACCATGTTCGTGATGGCGCTCGCGGTGCTCTCGCTGGCGGCAATGCCGGCGCTCGGCGTCGCTGATGGGCCGAATTACCAGCCGGAAGGCCCGAACTACCACCCCGAACACCCCGAAACCCCGCAAGGGCCAAAGTCGGCTCCCAAGGGCAAAGCCTACGGCTACTACTGCCGTGGCCAGGTCAAGAAACACGTCAAAGGCGAGAAGGGCACCGCTTTCAGCCGCTGCGTGAAGGCGATGGCTCAGGCTGAGAAGAACGACAGCCTGAACGCGAAGAAAGCGTGCAAGACGCTGAGCAAGAAGCACGTCAAAGGCGTCAAGGGAACGCCGTTCAGCAACTGCGTCAGGGGTGTAAACCAGATGCGGCAGGAAGAGGACGCCGCGGTTGCGACCGGCTCGGCGGTCTGACCCGGGTCCTTGACCCCGGCTCTCTGACCCCGGTTCTCGTACCTAATCAGCGATGGTGCCGTGGCCGACGATCCGCTCGCCGGCCATCAGCACCGCCGTCTGGCCGGGGGCCACGCCAGGAAAGGCCTCACCCAGCTCCACATCCAGGTTTGGATGCAGCCCCTTCCCCGCCGCCGAGACGGTGGCGGGGAGGGCACGGGAGCGGTAGCGCAGCTTCACCGAATCGACCGAGCTGCCCTCGCGGTGCAGGACGGCGTCGCGGACGCGGACGCTGCGCGTCTCCAGCTCGGCCCGGGTGCCGACGGTGACGGTGTTGGCGGCGGCGTCGGTGGCGAGCACGTAGAGCGCCTCCGGCGCGGAGACGCCGATCCCGCGGCGCTGGCCGACGGTGAAGTCGTGGTGGCCGCGGTGGCGCCCGAGGGTGCGGCCGGCCGAGTCGACGATCGCGCCGTCGCGCTCGCGCAGGCCGCCGTGGCGGCGGAGGAAGCCGCGCTTGCCCTGGCCGGCGAGGAAGCAGAGGTCCTGGCTCTCGGCCTTGCGGGCGACGGCGAGGCCGTGGCGGGCGGCGATCTCCCTCACCTCGGGCTTGGTCAGCTCGGTGAGTGGGAAGTCGAGCCGCCCGAGCAGCTCCGTCGGCAGCGCCGCGAGCATGTAGCTCTGGTCCTTGGCCGTGTCGGCGGCGGTGGCGAGCAGCGGCCCCTCGTCGTCCTCGACGATCCGCGCGTAGTGGCCGGTCAGCAGCCGCTCGGCGCCGAGCCGCTCGGCGAGGTCGACCATCGCCGCCAGCCGCACCTCGCCGTTGCAGAGGATGCAGGGGTTCGGCGTGCTCCCCTCCGCGTAGCCGCCGATGAAGCGATCGACGACGCGGCGACGGAAGTCCTCCTCGAGGTCGAGGGTGAAGTGCGGGATCCCGAGCTGATGCGCGAGCCCCCTGGCCCCCAGCACCGCCTCGGGCGAGCAGCAGGCCTTGGCCCCGTCGGTCTCGGGGTCGCTCCAGAGTTTGACCGTGATCCCGACGACCTCGGCGCCTTCCTCGCGGGCCAGCAGAGCGGCAACGGCGCTGTCGACGCCGCCGGACATGGCTACTGCTACGCGGCGGTTGGGGGAGTGGGAGACCCCCCTCCGTCGCAGATTTCGGGGAGGCTCCTCCGGGGGGTCTCCCACTCCCCTTCCAGCGGGGTCGAGGTTCAGGTCTGAGGACGCGACGCCTTGGAGGGCTCGGTGGAGGGCGTCGGTGGCGAGCTGAGCGGCGTGCCGCTTGGCAGGGGTGAGGCCGCCGATGGCGGCGTCGACGGTGTCGACATCGATCAAGGCGGCACCGAGGACGGGCTCCCCGTCGACCAGCTCGGCAACGGCAGCGGTCGCGGCCTTGGTGGCGCCGCAGCCCTCAGCGTCGAAGGTGACCTCACGAACGCGGCCGCACTCCACGAGGAACGAAACACGGGAGAGGTCGCCACAGGCAGCCCCACCCGCAGCGCCGGTGAAAGCGCCATCGACAACCGGCCCACGCCGGCTCTCATCAGTCAGGTAATGCTCGAAGAGCTCTCGTTCCACGCCCCAAGAGTAGAGCGCAAACCGTCCCTCCCACCCCAACCAGCGCCAGCAGGGCCGTCACCCACACCTACCAGCCATGCGGGTGTGGGTGACGGCCCTGCCCAAGCGCCATCCGCAAATCAGCCACGATCTCCTCGGGTTCCTTCTGAAGCTGCCGCCAGGTGACGTGGACGGTCCGGTAGCCCTCGGCGACCAGAATCCGGTCCCGCTGCCGGTCGGTCTCGAAGCGCTTCTTCGTTCCATGCACGCTCCGGCTGTCGAGCTCGACCGCCACCCGCTCCTCCTCCCAAAGCGCGTCGACCTGGAAGATGCGTCCACGGAGAGCCAAGTCTGCGTTCATCCGAGGCCGCGGCTGAATGCCGTGGTCCGCGACCAAGGCGCGAAACGCCTCCTCGAAGTCGTTGCGCGTGAACCCGACCGGCTCCGGATCGTCAAGCAGCGCCCGCAGGTTCCGAGCGCCTCGCCGCCCCGGATAGCGCTCCAACAGCATCGGCAGCGAGACCCGATCCCGCAGTTCCTGCACTTCCGCCTCGTGCCAAACCCGCTCCAGCTCCCGCAGCTTCAGCACCGCAGCGAGGTCGAAGACGGTCCGGAACGGCGACGTCACCGGAATTCCGTCGACCTCGAGCCGCTCATCCGCCGCGACGACGCCTTCATGGCAGACGATCCCACGCCTCCGCGCCCGGCTCGGCGGCGGCGAGGTCACTTCGACCCATTCGTCTCCCCGCGGAATCAGTCCCCAAAGCCTGGCGGCACTCCGGTGACTGAGGCACGCTCGGGAGCCGGAGGCCAGTACGGCCGCCATCCAGCGGCCCTTCCGATTAATGCGTCGATACCCGACCACGTAGACACCACGGTGGAAGCGATGCAGCCGCCCGCGCCTTAGACGAGACTCGATCGCCCCTTCTCCCATACCGAGCGCAATGAGCTGATCCCGCCCCACCACCCCGTGCTGCTGCCGCGCAAGCTCCCCAATCCGCGCGTCCCAATCGCGAGCCGGCACTTTCCCCTCTATATGAACGGAAACTGCCGGCTCGATTCCCATGCGCCCGATGCTTAGGCAGCGCGACGCAAATGTGGCGCGCGCTTCGTGCCGACTTCGTCACGGCATCCGCGACGGAACGCAAAAAGGCCCCAACCCGCCGTTGCCGCCTCTGGCTTTGATCCCTTCAAATGAAGGTGGGTGCCTGCTCCTGCCCCCAAGAGGACCGGAGACTTGTCAGCTCCCGCGCCGTTTGTGTTGGGTCAAACGGTGAGACGGCTCTCGAACGGGTTCGAGCCTGGCTCAAAGCTACCACCACGACAGCTAGTCCAAACAACCAACTAGACGCGTCTTGTATCGACGGTGGGGAGGACCCGGAGGAACCTCCCAAATTTGTGACGGAGGGTCCTCCCCACCGTCGCCCACGCCGACCTGATCAATCCAGGTTCGACAAATGCCACTCGGCCTCGCTCCACTGGTCGGGTGGGACGCGGAGGGAGATGTCGCCGCGGCCGAAGCGGTCGATCGGCCAGTCGGAGGTGAGGACCGCGTCGAAGCCGGCCTCGATCAGCGACTGGTGCCAGGCGCGGGCGGTGCGGACGTCGCCGAAGTCCCGCACCACCTCCCAGCTGTCGAAGCCCGGGTCGTCGACGTAGATGGGGGTCTGTCCGGGCCCTGGCCCGGGGCGCCACCTGCGGGGTATCCAGTCCCGCAGGCCCATCAGATGACAGGCCGCCGGTTCCGGTGCGACCGGGGGTGCGCCTGACCGAGCAGATCAAGGACGCAGGGCGAAGCCTTTGGTGGAGCCAAAGGCAAGTCCGAGGACGCAGAGATGCGATGTGTCAGGCCTGCCATCCGGGTGTGCTGGGACCGGCGGCCTGTCATCTCTAATGCCCTGCGAGTTTGGATTTGTGGATGCCGAGACCGAGCTCGCGCATCTGCAGCTCGTCGACCGGGGCCGGAGCGCCGGTGAGCAGGTCGAAGCCCGAGGCGGTCTTCGGGAAGGCGATCACGTCGCGGATCGTCTCGGCGCCGAAGAGGCGCTGGACGATGCGGTCGACGCCGTAGGCGATGCCGCCGTGCGGCGGCGCCCCGTAGCGCAGCGCCTCGAGCAGGAAGCCGAAGCGGTCGCGCGCGGTCTCGGGGTCGATGCCGAGGGCGCCGAAGACCGCCTCCTGCATCTCGGCGTCGTGGATACGGATCGAGCCGCCGCCCAGCTCCTGCCCGTTCCAGACGACGTCGTAGGCCTGGGCGCGGGCGGCGCCGGGGTTGTCCGGGTCGAAATCGCCGGCGGGCGCGGTGAACGGGTGGTGAAGAGCGTCCCACCGCTTCTCGTCCGCGTTCCACTCCATCAGCGGCCAGTCGACGATCCAGACGAGCCGGTCGTCGCCTTCGGCGATCAGGTCGAAGCGCTCGGCGAGGTCGAGGCGTAGCTGACCGAGGACGGCGTTCGCTACTGCCGGCTCGTCGGCGACGACGAGCAGCAGGTCGCCCTCCTCGGCGCCAAGACGTTGGTTGAGGTCGGCGAGCTCGGCCTCGCTGAGGAACTTGGCGGTCGGCGAGCGCCACCCCTCGCCCTCGCGGAAAGCCCAGACGAGCCCTTTCGCCCCCAGCTCCTGGGCGCGGGAGATGAGGCCGTCGAGCTCGGAGCGTGGCATCTCGCGGCGGCCGGCGTTGATGCCGCGGATCGAGCCGCCGCCCTCGAGGACCGAGCGGAAGACCTTGAACTCGGTCCCGCGCAGGGCCTCGCCGAGGTCGACCAGCTCGAGGCCGAAGCGGAGGTCTGGCCGGTCGGTGCCGAAGCGGTCCATCGCCTCGTCGTAGCCCATCCGCTCCATCTTTCCCTCGATCGCCGGGCCGCCGGCGCGCTCGAAGACATGGGCCAGCAGCCGTTCGTTGACCGCGATCACGTCGTCGACGCCGACGAACGACATCTCGATGTCGAGCTGCGTGAACTCGGCCTGGCGGTCGGCCCGCGTCGCCTCGTCGCGGAAGCAGCGAGCCACCTGGTAGTAGCGCTCGTAGCCGGAGATCATCAGCAGCTGCTTGAACAGCTGCGGCGACTGCGGCAACGCGTAGAAGGAGCCCGGCTGCTGGCGGCTGGGGACGAGGAAGTCGCGGGCGCCCTCCGGGGTCGAGCGGGTGAGGACCGGCGTCTCGATGTCGAGGAACCCCTCGCCGCCGAGGAACTCGCGCATCGCGGTGACGACCCGGTGGCGCAGCTGCAGCGCCTTCTGCATCTGCTCGCGGCGCAGGTCGAGGTAGCGGTAGCGCAGGCGGGTGTCCTCGCCGACCTCGCCGCTGAAGCCCTCGATCTGGAAGGGCGGCGTCTCGGCCTTGGCCAGCCGCTCGGCGGCGGTCACCTGGACCTCGAACTCGCCCGTCGGCAGCTCGGGGTTGACGGTCTCGGCGGCGCGGCGGACGACGCCGCCGGTCACCGTAAGCACGTCCTCGGGCCGCAGCTCGTGTCCCAGCCCGAAGGCCTCACCGGAGCTGTCGGGATGGAAGACGAGCTGGACGATGCCGGTGCGGTCGCGGAGGTCGATGAAGACGAGGCCGCCGTGGTCGCGCCGGCGGTGGACCCAGCCGGCGACGGTGACCTCGGAGTCGACCTGGTCCGCCAGGACCTCGCCGCACCAGACGCTGCGGTAGGCGCCGATCGCCTCGCTCACGATTCCCCTCCCGTCATCTCGTCGACAAGGTTGCCGGGATCGACGGCGCGCTGCTCTCCGGTCTCCATGTCGCGCAGCTGGGCGCTGCCGCCCTCCTCGAGGATGAGGACGCGGCGGGCGCCGATCCGGTCGGCGTGCTTGAGCTGCCCCTTGAGGCCGCGACCGGCGAGGTCGACCTCGGCCGAGAGCCCGGCGTGGCGCAGCTCGACCGCCAGCACCACCGCGCGCTCGCGCTGCCCCTCGTCGGCGACGGCGACGAAGGCGTCGCGCCCGGCCGCCGGCACCTCTTCGTCCAGCGCCAGCAGGATCCGCTCGATCCCGGCGGCGAATCCGACCGCCGGCGTCGCCGGCCCGCCGAGCTGCTCGATCAGGCCGTCGTAGCGGCCGCCGCCGCCGATCTCCGACTGCGCCCCGAGCCGGTCGCAGACGAAGGAGAAGATCGTCCGCGTGTAGTAGTCGAGGCCGCGGACCAGGGTTGGGTCGATGACGTAGGCGACGCCAGCGGCGTCGAGCAGCGCACGGACCCCCTCGAAGTGCTCGGCGTCCTCGCCCTCGAGGCGGCCGACGATCGTCGGCGCGCTCGCCATCACCCCCCGGGTCCCCTCGTCGTCGGCGTCGAAGGCGCGCAGCGGGTTGATATCGATCCGCTCGCGCACGTCTTTGGAGAGGTCGGCCTCGTGCGCGTGCAGGTGCGCCTTCAGATCCTCCAGATAGGCGCGGCGTGCCTCGAAGGAGCCGAGGCTGCCGAGCCGCAGCTCCACCCCGGGCACGCCGAGCTCTCCGAGCAGGTCGGAGAGCAGCATGATCACCTCGGCGTCGGCGGCCGGCGAGTCGGTGCCGATGCACTCGATCCCGAGCTGGTGGAACTGGCGGTAACGGCCGGCCTGCGGGCGCTCGTGGCGGAAGAAGGGGCCGAGGTAGGAGAGCTTCACCGGCTGCGCCAGTTTGTGCATCCCGTGCTCGAGGTAGGCGCGGCAGATCGAGGCGGTCCCCTCCGGGCGCAAGGTGAGGCTGCGGTCGCCCTTGTCCTCGAAGGTGAACATCTCCTTGCGGACGATGTCGGTCGACTGGCCGACGCCGCGCTCGAACAGCGCCGTATCCTCGAAGGCCGGCGTCGCGATCGGCGCGTAGCCGGCGCGGGCGAAGATCGCCGCCGCGACGCTTTCCAGCCGCGCCCGTTCCCGCGCCGCGGCGGGGAGGATGTCGAAGGTCCCCCGCGGGGCCTGGAACTTGCTCGCCATCGTGCGGCGACTTTAGTAGGGCCTGGCGAAAACCGCGTGTGCGACTGGCGAGCGCCGGACCAAGCGGGGCAAGGACGCAGGGAGGGCCGAATAGCAGCGCTATTTGGCCGACCGAGGACGCCGCACCGCGCAGCGTCCGCCGCCGCCAGGCGTGCGCGTGGTTTTCGCCAGGCCCTACGAGGCCAGCGAGCCGAGGAAGGGGTTGGTGGCGCGCTCGGCCCCGAGCGTCGTCAGCCCCATGTGGCCGGGGTGGACGACGGTCTCGTCCGGGAAGGTCTCGAGCAGCGTCCCGAGCGAGGCGAGCAGGGTCGGCCCGTGGGACCCCGGCAGGTCGGTGCGGCCGACCGACCCCTGGAAGAGGACGTCGCCGGAGAAGATCGCCGGCTCGCCGCGGACCGCATAGGTGACATGGCCCGGGCTGTGGCCCGGGGTGTGGACGACGTCCAGTTCGAGACCTGCGAGCTCGAGGGTGTCGCCGCCGTTGACGACCGCGTCGGCGTCGTAGCTCTCGAAGGGGCCGAACCCCTCCCAGGGAACCCAGCGCATGATGTCGGCGAGGATCGGGACCTCGAACTCCGGGCAGTAGACCGGCGCTCCGGTCGCCGCCGCCACCGGCGCCACGGCGCCGATGTGGTCGAAGTGACAGTGGGTGACGAGGATCGCCTCGGCCTTCGCCCCCGTCGCCTCGATCGCGGCGAGGATCCGCTCCGCCTCCTCGCCCGGGTCGACGACGAGCAGCCGGTCCGAGCCGGGACGGCGCACCAGGAAGCAGTTCTCGGCCACCGGGCCGACCGTCAGCATCTCGACCTCGAGGGCCATCAGCCCCCGCTACTCGCTCCGGGCGCGGATCCGGGCTCGCTCCCGCCGCCGCCACATCGCCATGTCGATGTAGTAGCCGGCGGGGACGTAGAAGACCAGCATGAAGCCGCCGAAGAGGAGCGAGCCGGCGAGCGGCTTTTTGAAGACCAGGATCAGGGAGACGGCGAAGATCACGGCGGCGACGAGGCCGCGGACGAAGGAGCTGCGCCAGGTCGGCGGCAGGTCCTGTTTCGGCGCCGGTTTGCGTTTGGAGCGGGCGCGCGCCTTCGCTTCCTCGCGGCTGCGCGGGCGGCCACTGCGCGGGTTGGCGTCGATCCTGCCGCCCTGGGTGCCGCGGCGCTTGCGCCGGCGCTTTTTCTTCGTCTGGGCCATCGGGGGAAATCTAATCGGTCGGGTTGGCGAGCCGCGCCTCGATCGTGTGACGGGCGGGGTCGAAGCCGCGCATCGGCACGTCCTCCGGGTAGCCGACGAGCGCCGAAGAAGGGATCAGCCCGACCAGCTCGGCCTCGACCGGACGCGCCCCCAGCGGCGCCGCCAGCGCCCGCACCCGCTCGACGATCTCGCCGAGGGGGACAGCGATCGGGTCGTGGACGTTGGTCGAGACCTGGGCGCGGCCGCTGGAGAGCAGGAGCCCGATCGCGCGGACGCCGGCGGGCCCTCCCCCCGCCTCCCGCAAACCGGCGGCGACCGCGCGGGCGACCTCGACGTCGCCGCTGTCGAGCTCGACGTTGAAGGCGGCCAGGGGCGGGCGGGCGGTGACCAGGGTGGCACCGGCCGTCCGGTGCGGCAGCCGCGGGCCGAAGTCCGGCCGCAGCTCGCCGGACTCCATCCGCAGCCAGAGCTCGGCGAGGCCGCCGTTGCGGAAGTAGGCGCGCTCGGCCCGGCCGGGGTCGCGCGCCAGCTCGCCGTAGAGGAAGACCGGGATGCCAAGGCCGGCGATCTGGGCGGCGACGGCAACCGCCTCGGTCCGCGCTGCCTCGGCGTCGTCGCGGTGGAACCAGACGACCGGGCAGACGTCGAGCGCCCCGACCGCGGGGTGGACGCCGCGGTAGGCGTGCATGTCGATCGTCTCCAGAGCCTCCTCGGCGCCGGCCGTGAGCGCCTCGGTCAGGCTCGTGCCCTCGCCGGCGAGGGTGAAGACGCTGCGCCCGTGGTCGGCGTCGGTGTGGCGGTCTAGCAGGCGAGCGCCGCGGGCGAAGGCGCTCTGCAGGCGGTCGAGCAGCCCCTGGTCGCGGCCCTCCGAGACGTTGGGGACGGCGAGGAGGGAGGGCATGCCCCCAGCCTCTCAGACGAGCAGATCGCCGCCGCTGACGATCGTCTCGCCCTCGATTTCGACGGTCGGTTCGAGGACGACGCAGTCGAGGTGGACCGGAACCTGGACAGTGCCGCCGATCGCCGCCGAGGCGCCGAAGGCGACGTGGCAGGTGCCGAGGATCTTCTCGTCCTCGAGGATGTTGCCGGTCAGGATCGCCTCTTCGTTGGTGCCGATCCCGAGCTCCGCGACGTTGGTGCCGTCTTCGCCGTGGGCGGTGAGCAGCTCCATCAGCCGGTCGCCGTCGCTGCCGCTCGCCTCGACCAGGTTGCCCTCGCGGACGGTCAGCGAGACGGGGGTGTCGAGGAGGCCGATACCGGCGATCGAGCCGTCGACGACCAGCGTGCCCTCGGTCGTGCCCTCGACCGGGGCGATGAAGCCCTCGCCACAGGGCAGGTTGCCGAAGGCCCCCTTGTTGCCGAGTTCGCCGGCATCGACGATCCCCAGCCGGCCCTCCAGCCCGATCCGCAGGTCGCTGCCGTGGGGGCAGGTGATCCGCGCCTCGGTGCCGCGGTTGAGCGCGGTGACGACGGCCCAGCCACGGCGCCTGATCTCGTCGAGGTCGCCGGTCATCAGCCGTCCCAGCATCTCCTCGGTGACGCCCGGCAGGGTGCCGATCCGGACCCCGGCGTCGCTGGCGGCTTTGCGGGCCGCAGTGTGGGAGAGCGACTGGATCGTCGGCGCCAGGACGACGTCGGCGGCGGCCATCGCTGCGGCGACCGCATGCGGCGGCTCGGCGGCGGCCGAATCGCGCTCGGAGATCACCGCCAGGGTCGCGTCGGCGCCGTCCCCCTGCGCCTCGATCCGCATCAGCGCCCCGATCTCTTCGGTGACCGGGTTGCAGACGACCAGAACCTCCTCGCCCGGGGAGATCCCCATGCACTGCCGGACGACCGTCTTCACGGCCCTGTCCAGTTCCGCGGTCACGCGCCAACCCTACCCATCATCCGCACAACCTGCCTCGTTTCCCCTGCAACCTCCGGAACTGCAGCACAATTGCGAAAGCCGCCTTCTCCAATCAGCGCTCCTCGTCATCTCGCCGGTGTCTAATCGCCCACACCTCCAAGGCCACCATGCCGACCAAGACCACGCCGAAGCCGAGGAAGGGAGCGAACCAATTCGGCGGCCGAACGATCGCCAACGAGACCACGGCAAAGGCATCGGCGACGATCACGAACGCCACCAGCACCGGCCGAATAGCCGACCACCCGGTCTGAGGAGGTCCTCCCTTCTGCACCGCTACCATCCCCCTCCCCGCCGGAGTAGCTCAGCTGGTTAGAGCAGCGGAATCATAATCCGCGTGTCGGGGGTTCGAGTCCCTCCTCCGGCATCGCGAAAATGGACTGGACGTAGCAGATTCGCCTCCCGCTTCTAGAGGAAGTGGCCGAGCAGAACTCCGGAGATCACCAGGGCAGCACCCCCGGCGGCCGCCAGAGCGATTCTGAGGTCGTCGCCTAGCTTGCGCGTCACACTCAGGTGCGATGGGTGGATCCCGCCCAACACCGTGGGGCCGAGGACAACTTCGGCAGGTTCCTTAACGCCATGCGACGTGACCCAAGGCGCTGCTCCTAAGCGCCTGGAGAGAATCCTTCGGATCCTGTCGGGCAGCAGGCGGGATAGCTCCCTTAATCCCGCCATCAGCGCGCCGAATTCGATGACCACGTGGCCCACCGTTGAAAGGACCACGAGGACCGCAACGCTTGCGGCGGGCTCGACCGACACGGAAGAGACCTCGATCCTGCCGCCGAAACGCTCGACCAGCAGGCCGGGTGGCGACCTGCCCATCTAATTTGAGTTCGCAAGACATCTACGCATTCACCCCTCGGAGCCGGTATCGAATAGTTCGTTGAGGCGTTGCAAGGTAAAAGGCTGCCTCAGCTTGGCGACGACGTTCTGGTTCGCGAACATCCCCTTCTCCCAGACGGCGTCCTCGCGAGGGCGCGTCTCGATCCACTCGACCCGCGCCAGGTACTCGCACTGTTCAGGATCGTCGGCCTCCCAGCCCATGTTGGGAGCCTTGAGGTCGGGGGCGTCGAGGATGGTGACGCTGGTCCCGTCTACCTCCACCTCAAAGTCCTTCACTCCCACGGCAGCAGCGACGACGGTTCCCACTCCGACGTAGCCATAGGCGCCCCCAATTGCCCTGCTCTTCGGAATTGCCGCCCAGACCCGAGCCCCCTCGAACAGGTTTTCCATCACCTTCCGGTATTTCTCGCCGTGACCAGCGGAGACAAACCCGTAACGGACCATGTCGTCCCAGTTGCGCTCGTCGCTCTCTCCGACGGCAACGAAGAAATCCACTCCGTTCCATGGCGCCTGCTTCTTCCCCCCACTCCCACTTGAGCTCTCCAGCTCCGGGTTGGTCAGCCAGGAGCGCGCGAGGTACTCGCGGCCGTCGTCGGCGAGGTACTCGAAGAAGAGGACATCGATCGGCACGCCATAGCCGCGAACGTACTCGACGATCTGCTCCGTACTGGCGTCCATGCCGGTGGCGACGACCAAGAGACGGTGAGCAGTGTTGACGGCCTCGGGAATGTCCGCTTCGAAGTGGCTGGTGAAGGCGGAGTCGAAATCCTCGCCTCCTTGATGCTTGGCGTAGAGCTCACGGATCGCCGCGAACGACAGGTCCTGCACCCAATAGCCGTACTCGAGCGTCTGGGCGACGACGTCCCTCGGCGTCCGATCCTTTTTCAACTCGATGACGTAGAGATCTCCCTGCTCGTCGATCGCCAGGAGATCTATGCGCTTCCCGAAGGTGGTGGTGATCTGACGCCCGATCTGGAAGAGGCGGCCGAGACCGAGGATCTCGATCTTCATCTCGAGGATGTCCTCCAGGCGCTCCTCGCTCGCGATTCCACTGATGGGGACCTGCTCCACGGAGCGACCATCCACCCGCCACAGTCCGAACTTCACCGGCATGCGACCATCGTATTGCCCATCTACGGCACCCAGCCGCTGAAAATACGGCAACTTCACTGATGCGCCGCCCCGTTTCCGGGCGTAGCTTGGCTTTGCAAGCTGAAACCAAGCAAACAGGAGGCATTTCAATGCAGCTGTACGGAATTCTTCGTCGCAACGGTTGGCGGACTCCGCAGGATCTGGAAGTCGCCGGCAAGAAATCGGCGGAAGTCGGTGACGAACCGGATTCGGGTGTGCGCTGGATCCGCAGTTACGCGCTGGCCGAGGAGAGCGGCGAGATCGGGACGTTCTGCGTCTACGAAGGCGAGAGCCCGGAGGCGATCCGCGCCCACGCCGAGTCCGCCGGCCTGCCATGTGACGAGATCGTGCCGATCCTCGACACCGTCATCGTCCGGCCCGATCCGGCCCCTGCCACCAACTAGGCGGACCTGATGGCGCCGCGCGGGGCGCTTTTGCGAACCGATGGTTTGCAAAAGCGCCCCGCCTTGCCGCGCCTAGACTCTTGATCGCGATGACTACGCAGACCCCTCTGGTCGGACGGGCGGACGAGCTCGCCCGCTTGAGCGAGGCTGTGGAGCGGGCCGGGAACGGTCACGGCTCGCTGCTGCTGCTCGCCGGCGAGGCCGGGGTCGGCAAGAGTCGGCTCGCCCGTGAGGCGGCCGCGGACGCCGGCGTCGTCCTCTACGGCGCCGCCTCGAACGGGGTCGCGACCGCCTACGGGCCGATCGTCGCTGCCCTGCGCTCGCGCCTGCGCGCCGACCCCGACGCACTCGCCGATTGCGGCGCCCTCCTCTCCCACCTCGCCCTGCTCCTGCCCGAGCTCGGCCCGGCGGCCGAGGAGAGTGAACGGGCGACGATCTTCGAGGCCGTCCGCTGCGCCTTCGCCCACCTCGGCTCCGAGCAGGCGGCGGTGATCGTCCTCGACGACCTGCAGTGGTCTGACGACACGACGCTGGAGCTGCTGGCTGCCCTGGCGGCACCGCTGCGGGAGATGCCGGTCCTCGTCATCGGTACCTACCGCTCCGACGGTCTCCCGCGCGAACACCGACTGCGCTGGCTGCGCAACGAGCTGCGCCGCTCCGGCCAACTCGACGAGCTGGCGCTGGAGCCGCTCGACGCGGCCGGCGTCGAAGCGCTGCTGGCGGAGTTGCTGCCCGAGGAGCCTTCGCCGGCGCTGGCACGGACGATCCAGGACCGCACCCTCGGCTCGCCCTTCTTCGTCGAGGAGCTGGTCGGGGCGCTGGAGGCGCGGGGCTCGCTGCGCTCCGGGCGGCGCGGCCTCGAGCTGGTAGAGCGCGACGAGGTCCCGATCCCCGACTCGGTCCGCGAGGCGGTCCTGGTCGGGATCGGCGACGCCTCCGAGGAGGCGCGGGAAGCAGCCGAGACCGCGGCCGTCCTCGGCCAACGGTTCGACCTCTCTCTCGCCGCCGAGCTCTCCGCGGCGGACGGTTTCGCCGAACTCTTCGAAACCGGGCTGCTGGAGGAGCGCGGCCCCGGCGAGGGAGGCTTTCGCCACGCCCTCGCCCAGGAAGCGCTCTACGCCGAGGTCCCCTGGGCGCGCCGCCGCGACCTCCACCGCCGCCTCGCCCTCGCCCTGGAGGAGAGCGGCGGCTCCAGCCTCCGGATCGCCACCCACTGGCGCGGCGCCGGCGAGGAGCCGCGGGCGCGGCAGGCACTGGTCGAGGCGGCGCGACAGTCAGAGGCCGTCTGCGCCCACCGCGACACCCTGCGCGCCGCCCGCGAGGGGCTCGAGCTCTGGCCCGAGGACGAGGAGGTGGAGCTGCGACTGGAGACGCTCGCCCGCTACGGGCGCAGCGCCGAGCTGGTCGGCGAGCTCGGCGAAGCGGCGAAAGCGTGGCGCGAGTTGGCGGCCGCCCACGAGCGCCGTGACGACCGCGCCGGATACGCGGAGGCGGAGCGGCGGCTCGCCGCGATCCACGAACTGGGCGGCGAGCGCGAGAAGGCCTTCGCCGCCCGCCGCCTCGCCGCCGAGTCCTTCGCCGCCGCCGGGCAGCCGGCCGAGGCGGCGCTGGAGCATCTCGGGATGGCCGACTACCACCGGCGCGGCGCCCGCTACGGCGAGGCGATCGAGCTGGCGAGGCTGGCCGCCACGGAGGCAAAGCAGGCGAGTCGAGTCGACATCGGCGCCCGCATCCTCGGCCTCCAAGGCGTCGTCGAGGCCAAGGGCGGCGACTTCGAGCAGGGGCTGGACTCGGTCCGCAGCGGACTCGCGCTGGCGCTGGACCACGACCTCACGCCGGTAGCCGCCGAGCTCTACCAGCGGCTCAGCCTCGTCCTCTACGACGGCGCCGACTACCGCCAGGCCGAGGAGGCGCTCGACACCGCCCTCGGCCTCTGCCGTACCGGCGAGGACGCCGGCACCGAGGTCGCCTGCGTCACCTGCCTCGTCTACGTCCTCCGCGAGCGCGGCGAATGGTCGCGGGCGGCCGAGCTGGGCCGCGATCTGATCGACGCCGACACTGCCGTCTGGGTCGCCGAGGGCCTGGTCGGCGCGATCCACACCTTCGAAGGGAAGCTGAGCTCGGCGCGGCGGCTGCTGAGCTCCTCGCGGGCGGTGTCCACCGAGGTCGGCCACTTCAACATGTACTGCGACTCGACCACGGCGCTGGCGATCGTTGCCGCCGCCGAAGGCCATGAGGACGAGGCGGCGACCCGCGTCCGCGAGCTGCTCGCCCGCTGGGAGGAAAGCGACGACCACCACTACGCCGTCTGGGGTATCCGCTGGGCAGCGAGCTGGCTCGCCCGCAACGGGCGCCGCAAGGAAGCCCAGCTCTGCGCCTCGGCGCTGGGACAGATGGCGGCGGCCGGGGGTCACGACGACGCCGTCGCCGCCCTCGCCCAAGCAGTCGGCGAGCTCGCCCTCCTAGAGGGGGACGCCGAAGCTGCCGCCGAGAATCTCTCCCGCGCCGTCGACCTGCACCGCAACCTCGCGATCCCCCACGAGCGGGCCCAGGTCGAACTCCGCGCCGGCGTCGCCCTGGCCGCGGCCGGGGAGCGCGAGGCCGCGCTGGAGCGCCTCTGCGACGCCTACCGCTGCGCGACCAAGCTGGGAGCGCGGCCGGTCGCCGCCGAGGCAGCGAAGGAAGTGGCCGCGCTGGGTGAGTCAGTCGCGCAGCGGCTCGGCAGCCGCGCCGCCGCCGCAACCGACGGCACCCAGCTGACCCGGCGCGAGCTCGAGGTCTTGCGCCACGTCGCCGTCGGCCGCACCAACCGCGAGATCGCCCAGGAGCTCTTCATCAGCCAGCGCACCGTCGACATGCACGTCCGCAACCTGCTCGGCAAGCTCGACTGCCGCTCCCGCGTCGAGGCCAGCCACCGCGCCGGCGAGCTGGGGTTGCTCAGCTAGGGAGACGGTCGGCGAAAAATCCGATCGTCGCGCCTATGGAAACCGCTACCAGGCTCAGGGCGGCAACAGCGACGCCAGGTCCAGCTTCGAGCCAATTGGCCACTTCCACCAGCGCGACGACCAGTGCGACCGGGATCGCGCAGAGCAGAAGACGGTGGGCCATGGTGTGAGTGTAGGTCACCGCAGATAGTCCTTTACGAGCAGGAGAAGCCCCAACCCCAATCCGATGAAGAAGGCGAAACCGGTTGCCCGATCGACGTCGGGCTTTTTCCGTCCGGCCAGGATCGCTCCGTAGTGCGCCGCACCGCAGAGAAGCCCGGTGAACGCAACCATCGAGCTGACCGCGTCCGAAGCGTCTTCGGTAAACACGCCCGCAACGGGTAGGAAGTTCATACGGTGCAGCTTACACATTTCTGCAGACGAAACATTGCGCTTCTATGTATTGGCGTTTTGCTGCTCATGGTCCTCGCCGCGCTCGCCGGCTGCGGGTCCGGCTCGGAGACTGCGTCGACCCCCTCCGGCCCAGGCGGCAAGCGCTACTTCGGCGATCACCCCGGGCAGGAGGAAACGCAGGCGGCGATCGGCGTCGGGGACTGCCGAGCACTGCGCCGGGCGACGGAAGGCGAGCTCGGCCGCTCGCTCACTGCTTATTCCGAGCCCACTCCACCCTCCTCGCGCTGCTTCCTGCGCGGTCGCCAGGTCAGCGTCTCGGTCTACCTCGACGCCGCCTACGCCGCCCGCCAGCGCTACTACAACCGGATGGTCGAGCAGAGCCAGTTCTACGGCACCGAACCGGCCAAACGACCCCACGCGATCCCCGGCGTCGGCGACCCCGGCGCCTACGGACACACCGCCAGCTGGATTCCCGCCCTCAGCACCCTCTACGCCGTCCGCGGCAACCGCTGGCTGACCGTCGGCTACTCCGCCGCCGGCCTCTCGCCGCCGCAGCAGGAGGCGATGGCCGCGGCGCTGGCGCGGCGGGCGTTCAGGCTGACGGCTCGCTGGCCGGGGGGATCTCCAGCATCACGGTCACCGGCCCGTCGTTGATCAGGGCCACGCCCATGCACGCCCCGAAGACGCCCTTCTTCGCCCCCAGCCGCTCGCAGAAGCGGTCGTAGAGCGGCTCGGCGACCTCGGGTCGGGCGGCGCCGACGTAGCTGGGCCGGTTGCCGCGCCGGGTGTCGCCGTAGAGCGTGAACTGACTGACGCAGAGCACCTCGCGCTCGGCCAGCGGCTCGTTCATCCGCCCCTCGGCGTCGTCGAAGATCCGCAGCCTGCGCACCTTCTCGGCCAAACGATCCGCCTCGTCCTCCCCGTCGCCCACTCCAACCCCGAGCAGGATCAGCATCCCAGGCCCGATCTGCGCGACGCGGTCGCCCTCGACGTCGACCGCCGCCTGACTGACCCGCTGGACCAGGGCCTTCATCGAGCCCTCAGCGGGCGGAGAAGCGGACCGTCGGTCGGGCGGCCTGTTTCTTGTGTCGATGCTTGCGGTGTTTGCGCACCTTCACGCAACGGCGTTTGCCGCGGACCAGCTTCTTCCTGTAGCCGTGGCGGCATTTGCGGTGTTTGCGCACCGTAGGGGTCGACACCGGCGGCACGACCACGGTGGAGGGTGCCGAGCCGCGGGCGAACTTGGCGTCGACCCCGGTCACGGAGGCGCCGGTGGCAAGCGAGATGAGACCGGCGGCGCCGATCGTCGGCTGGTTGTTCCAAAACTGCGTCGGCAGTTCGTCGTCGTCTTCACCGGGGAGGGCTTCGCCAGGGAAGAATTCCCAGAATTCCGGTGAGAAGACCACCTTGAAGTCGCCGGCGGGCAACAAGCCCAGGACGTAGGCGCCGTCTTCTTCAGACCAGGTGCAGGTGGTCAACCGACCACTTGCGGCGTCGACCGAGCAGACCCTGACTTCGATGCCTACCCCGGTCACCAGGTCGGAGACGCGACCGCTGATCGAGGCCCCGGGAGCGAGGTCGGCGTCGACCCCTTCCCGCCACTCGCCTTCGCCGACCGTGACGACGTCCGCTTCCAGGTAGCGATTCTTGTGGTCGTAGAACTGGAAGGCATAACCGGGGCCGGTCCATCCCGTCCAGAATTCGACTTTGTAGCTGCCCGGCAGGAGGCCCTTGATCGAGTAGGCGCCCTCGGCATTGCTTGCGCCACAACGGCTATAGGTTTCTTCTTCGGGATCGAGCGGATAGGCGCAGGCTTCGACTTCTTCCACCCCGAGCCCGCCTGCCAGAACGGTGCCGCCGATAGTCGCCGTGCGGTCCATGTCGGCGTCGATTTCGCTCGTCTGGGCCCCACTCACCACCGCGACGGGGTTCGCGTCTTCCCACCTCTTCTCGCCGTCGAAGTACTCGAACTCGTACTGGTTCCCGGCCCAGAACTGGACCCGGTATTGGGCGGGTGAAAGGCCGCCGATGAAGTAGGTGCCGTCGGTTTCGGTGTACCCACAGGCGAACGTTCCACCTTCTTCGGCAAAGGTTTCGGCGCAGACTTCGGCCCCCTCTAGCGGTTCTCCCGTCGGCGCGTCGGTGACCGTCCCGGTGATCGAGCCGGTGTCCGCCCGCGCACTCGGTGCGAGGGCGGCGAGGCAGATCAGCGCGGTCGCCGCCAGCAGAGCCGGCCACCGCAGGCGGACGGAGAGCTCCCCAGAAGTCAAGGGCGGCAGTATAGACGGGATGTTCTGAGGTAACGCCCGGCTGGGCGCCCGGCCCTTAGCGCTGCTTGTGATGCCGCGCGTGCCTGCGGACGCAGCGCTATTGCGCTCCCGGGGGTTCAGGCTTCCAGCGCCTCGACCAGCGAGCCGGCGTCGTAGGCGCCGTAGAGGCGCTTGCCGTTGACGAAGAAGGTCGGGGTGCCGGTGGCGCCGCTGGCTTCGGCGGAGGCGACGTCGCGGGCGATGCGGTCGTGGTGGGCGCCGGCGTCGAGGTCGGCGGTGAAGCGCTCGACGTCGAGGCCGTGCTCTCCCGCCAGCTCGACCATCGTCTCGCGCGAGAGCCGCGGCTGGTTCGCGTAGAGGGCGTCGTGGTACTCCCAGAAGCGGCCCTGGGCCGCCGCCGCCTCGCTGGCCCCGGCGGCGAGCGGCGCCAGCGGATGGCGCTCGGGGATCGGCAGGTGACGGAACGCGAAGAGGAGGCGGTCGTCGAGGCGCTCGCGGACGCGGCGCAGGACCGACTGGGCGCCGAGGCAGAAGGGGCACTGGAAGTCGCCGAACATCACCAGCTGCAACGGCGCCTCGCGATCGCCGCGGAGGTGGTCGACGTCCTCGATCGGGGGTGAGAGCAGTTCGTCCATCGCAGCCCTGATGTTATGTGCGCGTGCACGACATCGAGTCGATCCTCGTCCTCGTCCTCGCCGCGACCCTCCTCGTCCGCCTCGCCGACCTCGGCAAGATCCCGGCGCCGATCGCCCTCGTCCTCGGCGGCCTCGGGATCGCCTTCATCCCCGGACTTCCGGACGTCGAACTGGAGCCGGACACGGTCTTCCTCGTCTTCCTGCCGCCGCTCGTCTACGCCGCCGCCTGGCGCACCTCGCCGCTGGAGCTGCGGGCGCTGACGCGGCCGCTGGCCCTGCTCTCGGTCGGCCTCGTCTTCCTCACCGCCGGCGTCGTCGCCCTCGTCGCCCATGCTCTGGTCCCGGAGCTGAACTGGGCCGAGGCGGCGATCCTCGGCGCCGTCCTCGCCCCCACCGACACGATCGCCGCGACCTCGATCTTCCGCCGCCTCGGCGCCCCCGAGCGGGTGCGGCTGCTGGTCGAAGGCGAGTCGATGATCAACGACGGCACCGCCCTCGTCATCTACCGGATCGCCGTCGGGGTGGCGACCGGCAGCGCCTTCAGCTTCGGCGGCGCCGCCATCGACTTCGTCGCCATCGCCGCCGGCGGCATCGTCGTCGGCCTAGTCGTCGGCGTCCTCTCCGACCTCGTCGTCCGCCGCCTCAGCGACAACGACGTGACGATCATGCTCACCCTCCTCACCGCCTACGCCGCCTACATCGGCGCCGAGGAGCTGCACGTCTCCGGCATCCTCGCCGCCGTCGTCGCCGGCGTCTACGCCGGCTACCGCTCCCCCTTCTCGCTCGACGCCGACATCCGCCTCAACGCGGTCGCCTTCTGGCAGGTCCTCGTCTTCGGGCTCGAGATCACCCTCTTCATCCTCCTCGGCCTGCAACTGCCCGACATCGTCGACACCCTCGAAACGAGCTCCGCGGGGATCAGCGAGCTGTGGCTGCCGATCGCGGCGATCGCCGCCGCCTCGATCGCCCTCCGCCTGGCCTTCGTCTTCGCGATGCGCGGCGACGCCGGCGATACCCTCGGCGAGCGCTTCGCGGTCGGCTGGAGCGGGATGCGGGGCGCCGTCTCCCTGGCCGCCGCCCTGGCGGTGCCGCTGAGCGTCGAGGGCAGGCCGCAGATCATCTTCCTCACCTTCGCCCTGATTCTCGTCACGATCGTCGGCCAGGGCCTATCGCTGCCTTTCATCGTCCGCGCCCTCGACCTCGAGCACCCGCGCCGCTGGTCAGACGAAGAGGCGGTGGCGCGGATGGAGGCGGCGCAGTCGGCGCTCGACCGCCTCGACGAGATGGAGAGCGAGGGGCGCGCCTCCGAGGCGCAGCTGAAGCGCCTCCGCGACCTCTACCGGGCCCGCTTCCGGATGTGCCAGGCGGTGCTCGGCGGCGAGGACCCCGAGGCGGTCGCCCGCGAACAGAAGATCGCCGACTACGGCGCCCTGCGACGCGAGCTGATCGGGGTCGAGCGCGAGGAACTGCTGTCCCTCCGAGGCGCCGGCCGCCTCCGCCACCAGACGCTGCGGATGATCGAGCACGACCTAGACCTCGAGGAGGCCCGGATCAGGACCTAGTTGGTAGCAGCGAGCTCCAGCGGCTCGCATTTCATCGAGACCGCAAAAAGGGTCCCCCAAGAGCCTTTTTTGCGGTCTCGATGATTGAGCGTCCTGAACGGTGTGTGGACAAAGGGGGCGTGGGTACCCCTTCTGGACACTTAGCACGAGGCGGGCCAGGGACTTTCGGGCGACAGCAACAGAACGCCCCACCCGCCGAGCTGCGTCCAGAAGGGGTACCCACGCCCCCTCCCACCAACTACCTAGGAGAAGAACTCGCGGGCGCGCTCGGCGACCAGGTCCGGCCGCTCGTCGGCGATGAAGTGGCCGCAGCCGTCTACCAGCTCGACCTCCATCTTCTCGGCGTGGCGCTCGTAGCCGTCGAGCAGCTGGGGGCGGAGCGCCTGGTCGCCGGTGCCGAAGAGGAGCTTGGTCGACACCGACAGACGGGCTTTCGCGTACTGGCCCCGGCCGATCTCCGGCACCTCACGGAGGTTGAAGACCCGGTACATCTGCACCGCCGCCCGCGCCCGGTCGGGCTCTTCGAAGGTGTCGGAGAAGGCGTGGAGGGTGGCGCTGTCCCAGGCCTCCTTGCGCACCGAGGCGCCGACCAGCACTTTGGGGACGAATTTGCCGCTGGTGTGCAGCCGGTAGCCGATCCCCGGGCTGAGGATCAGCCACTGGTACCAGAAGCGCCAGAGGTGCGGGGCCATCGCCCGCATCGAGGTCCACGGCGGCAGGATGTTCAGCGCCAGGTAGCGCTCGATCCGCTCGGGCTTGCGCAGCGCCATCAGGAAACCGATCCAGCCGCCCCAGTCATGGCCGACCAGTTTCACCCGCTCGACGCCGAGGGCATCGAGAACGGCGAAGACGTCGTCGGCCAGGTTCTCCTTCTCGTAGCCGTCGGCGGGGGCGTCTGACCAGCCGAAGCCACGGAGGTCGAGGGCGATCACCCGGTGGCGGTCGGCGAGCGCCGGCATCAGGTGCCGCCACTCGTACCAGTGCTGGGGCCAGCCGTGAAGGCAGAGGACGACGTCCTCGCCCGACCCCGCTTCGGCGTAGTGGAAGCGCAGCCCGCGGGCCTCGACCCAGCGGTGGCTGACGCCCTCGATGTCGGCTGGCCGGCTCACCGGCCAACCAGGCTATTGGTCCCGCGTCGCGGGCGCGTCAGGGAGCAGGGCGACCGGCTGCGCGCCGGGAGTCGCGCCGATCGCCCACCCCCTTTCGCTCAGCGCAGCGCGGCCGTCGCTGCTGCTTGGCGAAAGTCGTTGAGGATCTCCTCCATCGCCCCGACCTCGCAGGGAACCCCTTCCGGCCAGGTCTTCTCCGGGTGCTCGTGGAGGGTCTTCAGCCCGTTGCCGCTGATCACCGCGACGACCGTCTCGTCAGCGCCGATCTTCCCTTCCTGGGCGAGCCGGGCCGTGCAGGCGATCGTCGTCCCACCCGCCGGCTCGGTGAGGATGCCCTCGGTCTCTCCGAGCAGGTCGATAGCGGCGAAGATCTCCTCGTCGGATGCGGTGGCGCCGGAACCGCCGCGCGAGACCACCGCGTCGACGACGAGGCTGCCGTCGCCCGGCGCCCCGATCGCGATCGAGTGCGCGGCCGTCTCCGGCGTCTGCGGCTCGATCTTCGCCCCACCGGCGGAGATCGCGGTGGAGATCGGCGAGCAGCCGCTGGCCTGGGCGATGTTGATCTTCGAGCCGGCGGTCTCGGCGAGACCGACCTTCTCCAACTCGACGAGTCCCTTGTGGACGCGCGAGGAGAGGGTGCCGCCGGCGGCCGGGATGACGAAATGGTCGGGCGGCTGCCAGCCCATCTCCTCGACGATCTCGAAGGCCATCGTCTTCGCCCCCTCGGCGTAGAACGGCCGCAGGGTGATGTTGGCGAACTCCATTCCGGTCGCCAGCGCCAGCGCGCGGCAGGCCCGGTTGGCTCCGTCGTAGTTGGCGTCGAGCTGGATCACCTGCGCGCCCATCGCCCGGCAGGCCTTCGCCTTCCCCTTCTCCATGTTGCCCGGGTAGAAGATGTAGGGCTTGGCGCCGGCCTGGGCGGCGAGGGAAGCGACGGCGGTGCCGACGTTGCCGGTGGAGACGCAGCCGACCTCGTCCTTGCCGAGCTCGAGCAGGCGGGCGATCGCCATCCCGACCACGCGGTCCTTGTAGGAGAGCGAGGGACGGTTGGTCGAGTCGTCCTTGATGTAGAGGTTGCTGAGCCCGAGCTCGGCGCCGAGCCGCTCGGCGTGGATCAGCGGGGTTTTGCCGGCGAACTGGGCGACCCGCTGCTGGGCACGACGGTTGAGGATCGGCAACAGCTCCTCGAAGCGCCAGATGTTCCAGGGGCGCTCCGCAGTCGAGCGCTCGGCGATCCGCTCCTTCGCGAGGTCGTAGTCGTAGTCGACGTCGAGCCCTTCGCCGCAGGCGGGGCACTTGAAAGCTTTGTCCAGGAGCGGCGTCCGGTAGCCGCAGTCCCGGCAGGTGAGTTCGGTGGCGCAGGAACGGGTCCGGAGCCCGTAGGGCTCGGTGCGATGCGGGTCTACCGCGTCACTCATGACTCCTCCTTTGCCGCCGATCCCTCGGCGCTGGTCCGGTTGTTCGACCGGGTATAACACACCCGCCGCCACTGCTCAATGGTTCCTGCGCAAATGCGCGCGCGTGCTCGGGCCCGGTTCACTTCCAGGAAGGTAGCGGACCTGGGAGCGGGCGCAAGCCGTATGCATGCTTCTGTCTGTAGAGCTTCTGTCAGCAGTTGAGAGGATCGCGGTCTATGACTCCTCAGGAGCGCTTCGCGATCAACCTCCGCAAGGCCCGTGCCGAGGCCGGGATCTCCCAGGAAGAGCTTGGCTACATGTGCGATCTCCACCGCACCGAGGTCTCGCTGCTGGAGCGGGCCGGCCGCGAGCCGCGCCTGGCGACGATCGTCAAACTCGCCGGCGCCCTGAAAACGACGCCGCGGGAGCTCTGCACCGGGATCTCCTGGCTGCCGAAAGCGAAGCGCTTCGAGGTCAAGAAAGCGCCGAAAGGCTGACGGTCCTTCGGCACGGGGTCAGCTTGCGCTGCCCCTGTACCCCTGAGAAGTAAGTGAAGGGAGGCGGGGCGACGCCGGCCGAGCCGACGTGACCAGGATCCGTCATGACGATTGATCCTGGCTCAGGATTGGTCCTCCTTTGCCACCCCAAGGCGGTTTCCCAGATCCGAGAGCCCCGCCTCCTTCACCGGTTGATCGCCCGGCAGGTGCATTCATAACAGACCCCACCGGATCAATCAAGGGCTTTTGCTTAATGGACCTGAATTTTGTTTAGGACGTAGGCGTGGCCTCGGCTGAAACCGGGATCTCGGCGCTCTCGGGCCAAGCGCCGAGCGCCTCGCCGCTGTCCTCCACCCCGGCGGCGAGCAGCAGTTCCTCGGCGACGTAGGGCGCGAAGGGAACGAGCGTACGGGCGAGCAGGGCGAGGGCGGCGAGCTGAGCCTCGGCGTCGGCGCGGTCGAGGGCGCCGCGGCGCTTGACCACGCGCTTCTCGAAGTCCTGGATGCGCTCGAAGAGGCGGGTGATGTTGCGAATCGACTTGTGCATCTGCAGCGCCGCGGTGTCCTCGGTGATCCGCTCGAGGCCGTTCTCGCACCATTTGCGCAGGCGATCGCGCATGTGCTCGGTGTCGGCCGCGGCCTCGGGGTCGTGCGAGAGCCCCTCCAGCGCGGCGGCGCGCTCTTGCGTGTATTTCCAGAGGCCGCGGAGAAAGCGGCCGGCGAAGCGGACCGCGCCGTCGCTCCAGTTCAGCGTCTTTGCCGGTCCGGCGGCATAGAGGACGGCGAGGCGGACGGTGTCGGCGCCGTGCTCGGCGACGAGCTCGTCGGGGTTGACGACGTTGCCGAGGTGCTTGCTCATCTTGCGGCCGTCGGCGATCACCATCTCGTGGAAGAGGCAGCCGGCGAACGGCTCCCCATCCGCCATGAAGGCGAAGGGGCCGATGTCCCGCAGGGCCTTGGTGACGACGCGCTGGTCGAAGACGAAGCCGCCGCTGTCGTTGCCGGCGACGAGCCGCTCGGCGGGCAGCCACTTCTGCAGGTCGGGGTGGGTGAACATCTGCTCGTCGCGGTCGGCGGGCGGGACCGCAGCCGGGACCCAGAGCCAGAGCGCGTCGAAGTGGCAGTCGAGGGTGTCGGTCTCGCGCTTGGCGGCGCCGCCGCACTTCGGGCACTCGACGTCGACGAAATCGGGCCGCTCGGCCAGCGGGTTCCCTTCGCCGGTCGGCTGCAGGTCGCGCGGCAGCACCACCGGCAAATCCTCCTCGGGGACCGGCACCGGGCCGCACTGCTCGCAGAGGACGATCGGGATCGGGCAGCCCCAGGCGCGCTGGCGGGAGATCGAGAAGTCGTTGGCGCGGTAGCGGGTGGTCTCGGCGGCGCCGTCGACCGGCGCCGGCGCCGGGCCCTCGCCCTCCTCTGGCGCCGGGGGGACCGCGACCCGGTCGAGCCGCTCGGCGAGGTCGCGGTCGGCCTCGTCGACGGCCGGGATGCCGAGCGCGGCGGTGGGGCCGAAGCGGGCATCGACCAGCGGCGAGACGACCACCGGCAGCTCGACGCCGCCGGGGCCTGCGATCGAGGAGCCGCTGTCGACCAGCGGCACCGAGCGGGCGTCGCGGGCGCTGCGCTCCCAGCCGCCCGAACGCATCTGCTCGAGCTCTCCGCGCGCCGCCTCGTCGGTCACCCAGGCGTCGACCGCGGGGTGCCGCGGCGAGAGCAGCACGAACCGAGCCAGCCCGGCGTGCTTGCGGTGCGGAGTGAAGACGGTGAGGCTCTGCTCCCCCTCCCCCAGCTCGAGCTCGACCCCGTCGGACCGGCCGAGGATGTAGCGCTGGGTCGCGAGCGAGAGCTCGTCCCACTTGCCCCCCTCCTCCAGGCTCGCAATATTGCGGTCGTTCTCCTCCAGGTAGGGGGTGATGCGAAGGAACCAGGTCGGGCGACGGATCAGCCGCACCTCGTTGTGGCAGCGCCAGCAGCGGCCGTCCTCGACCTGGATCGAGGCGAGGGTGGTCTGGCAGGTGTCGCACCAGTCGACGGTGGTGTCGGCGCGGTAGATCAGGTCGCGATCGAGCAGGGTGAGGAAGAGCCACTGCGACCAGCGGTACTGGCCCTCGTCGGAGCTGTAGAAGACGCGGTCGTAGTCGAAGGAGAAGCCGAGCCGCTTCATCTGCCCGAGCATCCGCTCGCCGCACCGGGCAACCCACTCGGCCGGCGGCTCCTGGCGCTCGATCGCCGCCAGCTCGGCCGGCAGGCCGAAGGCGTCGAAGCCGAAGCCGAAGAGGACGGCGTCACCGCGGCCGCGGCGGAAGCGGGCGTAAGCGTCGCCGATCGAGTAGTCGCGGACGTGGCCCATGTGGAGGTTTCCCGAGGTGAACGGGCTCGAGGGCTTCACGTAGATGCACTCCTGGCCGTCTCTGGGCTCGGGTGCGGCGAAGTCCCCGCGCGGCTCCCAGGCCTGCTGGCGCGCAGCCTCGATCGCCTGCGGGTCGTAGTTCTTCCTGCTATCGCTCATCTAGCTCAAGGCTAACTGAGCCGTGAAGCGCACTTAGGCGAAGGTCCAGAGCCTGTTGCCGATGAAGTTGAACGGCATCGCTGCCGCTACTGCGATCGCTTGGGCGGTGAGCTCACCGGTTGCGCCGGTTGAGAGCAGCAGCTGCAGCACGGCGATGTTGAGGATCAGGGAGGCGAGGCTGATGGTGAAGAAGCGGGCGGCCTGGAAGTGGGCGGGGCCGTCGCCGGGGCCGAAGGTCCAGTAGCGGTTCCAGAGGAAATTGTTGGTGACGGCGACCGCGAAGGCGCCGATCGCGGCGGCGACGTGGTGCATGCCGAGGCTGCCCGTCAGCACGGCGAAGACGGCGAGGTTGATCAGGTAGCCGCTGCCGCCGACGAGGCCGAACTTGAGGAGCTGAAACCAGTTAGCGGGGTGGCGGGCGGCGGCGCCGATCCGGTAGGCAAGTTCACTGGCGGGCGGCATTGCGAACGGGTCAGGTTAGCGAGAGCGCAGGCGCTCGCCCGCTTCAGCGTAGTCTTCCCGCTCCGATGCGGACGAGGACTGCAACCCTGGCGGCCGTTGCCCTGGCCGCCGTCGCCGTGGCGCTGGCGCTGGTCTTCGGCGGCAAGCAGACCCCCGACCCGGCCGAGGCCGAAGCAGCGGTGCCCGGCGCGCCGTCGGTGGAAATAATCTCCCCGCGCAACGGCGCCCGACAGGTCAGCCACGCGGTCGTCGTCAAGGTCGCGGTAGAGAACTTCCAGCTCGCGCCACACCAGCTCGGCCGCGAACCGCAGCTCGGGGAGGGGCACCTCCGCTTCAGCCTCAAGCGGGTGCCCGACTGCGTCTTCCCGAAGAAACTGGAAGATGCGATCAACAGCCCAGTCGGCAAAGGCCGCCTTTTCGGCCGCTCTTTCGACTACGCGGCCTACGCGGGCTCCAACGGCGTCCTCGCCGAGCGGATCGGCTCGGCCGGCAGCTACTCCCCCGCCACCAGGCCGGAGATCTTCTACCAGGGCCTGCCGCCCGGCTTCTACCGCCTGATCGTCAACCTCGCCCAGAACAGCGGCACCGCCACCGCCTTCCACGATGTCACCAACTTCCAGATCCTCCCCCGCCACAACAAGGGCCCGAAACCCTGCCCAGAGGGCAAAGTTCCCAGCGCCAAGGCCGCCGCGCGGTTGGAATAGGAAGTCGCCAATACTTCACTTTGTATAGTGGGTAGGTGCGTACCTACCGCCGTTTGATGGGGTACCTGCGTCCTTACCGGGCGCAGCTTTGGGGTTCGCTGGTCTTCGCCTGGGCGGCGATGGGGATGACGGTGCTGATCCCGTGGCTGGTCGGCGAAGCGGTCAACGCGGTCGAGGACGGGAACCAGCCGGATCTGCTGCCGCTGGCGCTGGCGATCGTCGGCGCCGGGATCCTGCGACTGGGGCTGACGGTGGTTCGACGGGTGATCGCGGGGAAGGTCTCGCTGGCGGTCGAATTCGACCTGCGCCAGCAGTTCTACGCCCACCTGCAGCGGCTCGACCTCAGTTTCTTCGACTCGCAGCAGACGGGGCAGCTGATGTCCCGGGCGACCGTCGATCTGCAGTCGATCCGCTTCTTCCTCGGTTACGGGCTGATCTTCATCACCCAAAACCTGCTGACGATCACCCTCGCGGCGGCTGTGATGATCGTCGTCAATCCGCTGCTGGCGCTGGTGGCGCTGATCCCGGCCCCGTTCGTGATCGTCGCCGCGACGAGATACAGCCAAATCTCCCGCCCGGCCCAGCAGGAGGTGCAGCAGCGGATTGCCGAACTGACCGCCGAGGCGGAGGAGAACGTCTCCGGAATCCGCATCGTCAAGGCCTTTGCCCGCGAGGAACACCAGCTCCACCGCTTCCAACGGGTCGTCGCCCGGGTCTTCGACCAGAGCATCTACACGACCCGCGTCCAGGCCTTCTTCTCGCCGCTGATCGGTTTCTTGCCGCAGATCGGGATCGCGCTGGTGCTGTTGGTCGGCGGCCGCGAGGTGATCGACGGCAGCCTCAGCCTCGGCGCCTTCGTCGCCTTCTACACCTACGTCGCGATGCTCGCCGGGCCGATGCGGTCCCTCGGCATGGCGCTGGGAATGGCGCAGCGGGCCGTCGCCAGCGGCAACCGCATGTTCGAAATCCTCGACCGCGAACCGGCGATCCAGAGCCCGCCCGGCGCCACCGCCCTGCCGCCCGGCGACGGCTCGATCGAGCTGCGGGGCGTGACCCTCCGCTACGGCGACGCCGCGCCGGCGCTGAGCGAAGTCGACCTCGACGTCGAGGCAGGCAGGACGGTCGCGCTGGTCGGCCCCTCCGGCGCCGGCAAGACCAGCCTGGTCGGCCTCGTCGCCCGCCTCTACGACCCCGTGGAGGGGACGGTGCTGGTCGACGGCGCCGACGTGCGCGACGTCGACGTCGAGTCGCTGCGTTCGCAGATCGCCTTCGTCGCCGACGACAGCTTCCTCTTCACCGCCTCGGTCGCCGAGAACATCGCCTACGCCCACCAGGATTCTTCGCTCGAGCAGATCGAAGCCGCCGCCCGCCGCGCCCAGGCCGACGCCTTCATCCGCGCGCTGCCCGAGGGCTATGAGACCCGGGTCGGCGAGCGCGGCCTCACCCTCTCCGGCGGCCAGCGCCAGCGGGTCGCGATCGCCCGGGCGCTGCTTGCCGACCCCCGCATCCTGATCCTCGACGACGCCACTTCCTCGGTCGACGCGACGACCGAGGCCGAGATCAAAAAGGGCCTGCAGGAAGCGATGGCCGGGCGGACGACGTTCATCATCGCCCACCGCCTCTCGACCATTTCCCTGGCCGACGAGATCGTCGTCCTCGACGGCGGCACGATCGTCGACCGCGGCACCCACGAGGAGCTACTTGCGGGATGCGGCTTCTACCGGGAGATCGCCGAGCACGGCCTCGCCGACTCGGTCTTCCTCCAGCACGACCTCGAGGAGCGCGAGGAGGTGGCGCGTCTGTGAACGAGGGCGGCGGCAGGATCGGCAACATCGGCAGGCTCTTCGCCGACCTCTGGCGCCTGGTTCGCGGCGAGGACCAGCGGGCGCGCAAGGTGCGCTGGATGATCGGCCTGCTGCGTCCCTACCGGCGGCGGGTGATCCTGATGTTCACCGCCCTGCTGCTGGAGACCGGCGCCGCCCTCGCCCCTCCCTACCTCCTCGGCAAGGCGATCGACAGCGGCATCGGCGCCGGCGACGTCTCCACGCTCGACTGGATCGTCGCCGCCTTCGTCTTCGCCACCGTCCTCTACGCCGTCGCCACCTACTGGGAGACCTACCTCGTCGGCTGGATCGGGACGCGGGCGCTGCAGGACCTGCGCGAGCGGATCTTCACCCACCTGCAGGCGATGTCGATCGGCTTCTTCACCCGCCGCAGCCCCGGCGTCCTGATCTCGCGGATGACGAACGACGTCGAAGCGCTGAACCAGCTGGTCACCAACGGACTGGTGACGATCTTCTCCAGCACCCTGACCCTGGTCGGGATCGTCGTGATCATGCTCTTCCTCGACGTCAAGCTGGCGCTGATCACCTTCGTCACCTTCCCGCTGCTGGCGGTGGCGAGCGTCGTCTTCCGGATCGTCTCCGCCGGCACCTACCGCGCCACCCGCGAGCGCATCGCCGCCGTCACGGCGTACCTGCAGGAGACGCTCAGCGGCGTGCGGGTGGTGCGCAGCTTCGGCCAGGAGCCGCGCCACGTGGCGACGATGACCGACCTGAACGAACAGAACCGCGACGTCAACATGAAGACCGTCTACCTCAACGCCTCCTACTTCCCGGCGGTCGAACTGCTGGCGGCGGTGGGGACCGCGGTGATCCTGCTCTACGGCGGCAGCCAGGCGATCAGCGGGGCGCTCGAAGTCGGCGTCGTCGTCGCCTTCGTCGGCTACCTGACCCGCTTCTTCGAACCGATCCAGGAACTCTCCCAGCTGTACACGACCTACCAGCAGGGGATGGCGGCGCTGGACAAGATCTTCGACCTGCTCGACACCCCGCCCGACATGGTCGACGCGCCGGGCGCGATCGACCCGGGGACGCTGCGCGGCGAGATCGAGCTCGACGGCGTCTGGTTCTCCTACGCGGAACAGGCCACCGCCGAGGACGGCCCCGACGACGATTTCTGGGCGCTGCGCGACGTCGACCTGCACGTGCCGGCGGGACAGACCCTGGCGCTGGTCGGCGCCACCGGCGCCGGCAAGTCGACCTTCGCCAAGCTGGTCGCCCGCTTCTACGACCCGCAGAAGGGGATCGTCCGCGTCGACGGTCACGACCTTCGCGACGTCGGGCAGCGGGCGCTGCGGCGCCAGCTCGGGATCGTCCCCCAGGAGGGCTTCCTCTTCTCCGGCAGCGTCCGCGAAAACGTCGCCTTCGGGCGGCCGGAGGCGAGCGCGGAGGAGATCGAGGCGGCGATCGCCGCGGTCGGCGCCGCCGATTTCGTCGCCGCACTGCCCGACGGCCTCGACACCGAAGTCGGCGAGCGCGGCATCCAGCTCTCCGCCGGCCAGCGCCAGCTCGTCGCCTTCGCCCGCGCCCTCCTCGCCGAGCCCCGCATCCTCATCCTCGACGAGGCGACCTCCAACGTCGACGTCCGCACCGAGAAAACGATCGAGCGAGGCCTCGAGCGGCTCCTCCACGGCCGCACCGCGATCGTCATAGCCCACCGCCTCTCGACGATCCGCCGAGCAGGCAAGATCGTCGTCCTCGAGCACGGCCAGATCGCCGAGCAGGGAACCCACGACGAGCTGATCGCGGCCAATGGCCCCTACGCGAAGTTGTACGGCGCCTGGTCGGAGAGTTCGGCGGCTTAGGTACGGGAGGGATCGGTAGGGGGTCCCCGGGAGCACCTCCGCCGAGTGATGCGGGGATTGGCTGACGCCTCGAGAGCTTTCGGCTCGGCTCCATGCCAAGTACCCGGGGACCCCCTACCGATCCCTCGTACGACAGGTCTCGGCAGACGACGAGACCTGAGAGCTCTTTCCTAACCCCCCCGGTTCGAGGCCTCCAAAGACGCCTGGCTCGCGAGACCGCAAAAAGGCGTCATATAGACGTATTTCCGCGGTCTCGGTGATCAGCGGGCAAACGAATCTCGCTCGACGGGAGGGTGCCGGTGGGGGTCCCTGGGTACTTGGCACGGAGACCGAGAGTTGCGGCTTGGTGCGCCAGCCGTCCCCGCCCCGACTCGGCGGAGGTGCTCCCAGAGACCCCCACCGGGACCCTCCCGCACCTTCCAACGCTTCCGAAGTTGGGTCCCTCCTAGGGGCCCAAAGCTCGGAGAGACTGAATCAGCCGGGGCCGACGCCGCCGGATTCGCCGCCCGTTTCGGGAGCCGGTTCCGGTGCTGCTTCGGGACCGCCGCCGGCGCCTCCCGTTTCGGGGGCTACTTCTTCTTCAGGGACGATTTCTTCTTCGGGGGCGGGTTCTTCGAATTCGGGTTCGACTTCGACCCCCCCTTCTTCTTCGCCGCCTTCGAATTCTTCGCGGCCGGCCGTTTCACCACCGGCCGTGGTCGGCAGGCCCGGTTCTTCGCCGCATTTTTCGAAGCCATACGCCGTCGCCTGGGTCTGGAACTCTTCCAGCGCCGCCGCGGCTTCCTGGCCTTTTTCTTCCAGCGCCGCTTCGTCTTCGCGTTCGGCGGCCAGCTTCAGGTCGGCCTCGACCTGGCCCAGTTCTTCGGTTGCTTCTTCGAATTTGGCGTACTCGGCTTCTTCGCCTTCCGGAGCCCCGAGGTCCTGCAGTCGTTCGACCATCCCGATGTAGAGGTTGGCGATCTTTTCGCTGTCTTCGCCGGTCGAGCTTTCGGTTTCCGAGGAGCTGAGGGCGCCGACGGCGGCGTTCACCTCGGCGCAGACCCCGTCGCCCTCGGCGATCAGTTCGTCCTTCGTCAGCGCCGCCGGTTCTTCGACGGTCGGCGTCGTCGTCGTTTCGGTTTCGTCACCGCCGCCACCGCCGCAGCCGGCGATCAGCAGCGCGACCAAGGCCGCGAGGGCGAGGAGGATGGTCTTCTTGCCGGGCATCCGCATCGGGCGAAGCTAGCAAAGGGATTAGACGCCTTTGCAGGGAAAGCTGCGGCCCAGGGACTCGAACCCCGACTACCTCGTCCAGAGCGAGGCGTGCTGCCATTACACCAGGCCGCAAAGGCTCCCTCAGGATAAGGGACGAGGACGGGCTGCGGCTCCCTAGCCCTCGAAGAGGGTTTTCTCGGCGATCATCTGCCGGGCTTCTGCGAGTTCCTCCGGCCTTTCGACGCTGAGGCAGCCGGCGACGCGGTCCCCCTGCAGGTACCAGACCGAGAACTCGCCGCCGTCGCGGTCGCCGCGCCAGACCTCGCGATCCCACTCGTACGCAGGCCCCACGTACTCGAGGCTCGCCCAGTCGGCGAGGTCGCTGAAGAAGTACGGCACGACCTCGTAGTCGGCGTCGGCACCGAGCATGTTGCCGGCGGCGTGGGTGCCCTGCTGCATCGCCACGTCCCAGTGCTCGACGTGGATACGGCGGCCGTGGACGCCGCTCTCGTAGGAGCAGCAGTCGCCGGCGGCGTAGATCCCCGGCGCCGAGGTCTCGAGCTTCGAGTCGCAGACGATGCCGCCGTCGCCGACCTCGATCCCGGCCCGCTGCGCGAGCATCGCGTCCGGCCGCACCCCCGCGCCGACGACGACCGCGTCGCACTCGACGCTGAGCCCGCTCTCGCAGACCACCGCCTTGACCCGGCCGTCGCCCTCGAAGGCGCCCAGGGTCTCGCCGCCGTGGAAGCTCACCCCGTGGGATTCGAGCTGCTGCTGGAACCAGCGGCCCGCGTCCTCGCCGAAAGTGCGCGAGAGAGCGACGTCCTCCATCGCGATGATCGTGCACTTCGTCCCCCCCGCGGTCAGCGAGGCGGCGACCTCGCAGCCGATGTAGCTGCCGCCGATCAGGACGACGTGCTCGGCCCCCTCGGCGTCGGCGCGGATCGCGTCGGCGTTGCCGAAGGCGCGCAGGTAATGGATGCCCTCGTTCTCGGCTCCCTCGACGCGGAGGATGTTGACCATCGCCCCCGTCCCCAGCAGCGCCTTCTCGAAGCCGACCTCTTCCCCGCCCTGGATCTTCGCCGTCCGCGCCTCGAGGTCGAGCCCCATGACGTTCTTCCCGGTCAGCAGCTCGACTCCGTTCTCCTCGTACCAGGAGCGGCCGCCGTTGACGTGGGCGTCCTCGCGGCCGGCGTCGCCGCGCAGGTACTCCTTCGAGATCGGTGGCCGTTCGTAGGGCGGCTCCGGCTCGCGGCCGACCAGCAGGACCGAACCCTCGGAGCCGCGGTGGCGCAGCTCGGCGGCGCAGTGGGCGGAGGCCATGCCACCGCCGACCAGCAGGAAGTCGACTTGACGATCGGACATCGCTACTCCGTTAGTGCCCGATCGCGCCGGGTTCTTACCCGGCCTCGGCGCCGTTGCCGTTGCTCTCGGGGCCGAAGAGCGCCTTCAGGTCCTCCTCTTTGCCGGGGTCGAGCACGGCGAGGATCTCGTCCCCCTCCTGGAGGACGGTTTCGGCGCTGGGGACGAAGCCCTTGCCTTCGCGCAGGACCGAGATCAAGAGGCTGCCTTCGGGCATCTTCAGGTCCCCGACGCGGCGGCCGGTGACGCCCGAGTCCTTGCCGAGCAGCATCTCGATGATCTCCAGCTGCTCCTCCTGCAGGTCGAGAAGGTGGACGAGCCCGTACTCGGGCACCTCGTGCTCGAGCAGGCGCAGGATCAGATCGGTCGCCGAGACCGAGGGCTTGATCCCCAGGAGGTCGAAGTGGCGGCGGTTCCGCGGGTTGTTGACGCGGGCGATGATCTGGTCGACCAGGTACTTCTCCTTCGCCACCTGGCAGATCAGCATGTTGTCCTCGTCGTCGCCGGTGACCGCGATCACCATGTCGGCGCGCTGGATCCCCGCCCGCTCCAGCACCCAGAGCTCGGAGGCGTCGCCGTAGGTGATGTTGTGCTCGAGCTCCTGCTCGACGGTCAGGTAGCGGCGCCGGTCGCTCTCGATCAGCGTCACCTCGTGCTCCTTGTCGAGCAGCTCGCGAGCCAGGTTCCAGCCGACCTTGCCGGCGCCGACGACGATGATGTACATGCTCGTCCCCGCTCCCCTATGCCGCCGCGGACGTGTCGTCGGGGGAACCGCCGCGGGCCGCGGCCTCGCGGACCTCGCCCTCCAGCAGGTCGATCGCGACCCGGGTCGGGCAGACCGTGTTGAGGCCCTGGCGCTGGTACCACTCGGCCCGCAGCGGGTCGAGCACGCGGGCGATCACGGTCGGCACCTCGTACTGGCGCTGGGCGATCTGGGCGATGACGATGTTCGTGTTGTCGCCGTCGGTGGAGGCGATGAAGACGTCCGCCTCGCCAATCCCGGCGGCCTCCAGGGCCTCGGTCTCGAGCCCGGCGCCGACCGTGAACTGGCCGCCGAGGTCCTCCCAGCTTTTCTCCAGGCCGACCTCGAGCCGGGCGTGCGACTCGGGGTCCTCGTCGAGGCAGGAGACCTGATGCCCCTCGCGGAGCATCGCCCTTGCCACCGAGGAGCCGACCCGGCCGCATCCCACGATCAGAACGAACATGCGGCGGATACTAGGCGCTACCCGGGTTCCGGCGGAGCCGTGAGCAGAACCCGGCAGGGCGCTTTCTTCAGCACGTACTCGGTCGCCGCCCCGATCTCCTCCGGCTTCGCGGCGGCGATGCCGCCGAGGACGCCGCCGCCGCGGATCTTCGTCGGCGGCTCGCCGCCGATCACGATCGCCTCGGCGTTGCTGCGCCGGGCCGCCTCGAGGATGCCGGCGCCGACCTTACGGGCGCGGATCACGTCGGTCGTCACCTCGACGTCCTCGTACTCCTCCCCCACCTCGCGCGCCCGCTCGAGCGCCCGCCGCGCCACCTCCTCCTTCTCCTTCGGCAGCTTCGCGTCGAGCGGCAGCGTCAGCGGCACCTCGATCACGAAGACGACGTCCATGCGGGCGTCGTGGCCGCCCTTCGGGGTGCGGGCGTCGGCGGCGGCGAGCCGGCCGGCGGTGGCGACGATGTCGTCGTCGAACCGGGTCCCGAAGACCGGGACGAGGATGTTGGTGAATTCGATCTCCGGGACCTGCTTGGTCAGCGCCTGCTCGGTGACGCTGACGCGCCTGGTCAGCGTCGTCCCCTCGAAGACCTTGCGGTAGATGACGTAGAAGGTGAGGCCGAAGGCCATCCAGCCGAGCCCGACCCAGCGCGCGGTCGTGTGGTAGGCGAGGACGCTGATGAAGGCCAGGGCACTGACCAGCGCCGCGAAGACCGCCGGCAGCGGCACCTCGGCGTGGCCCCAGGCAAACCCCATCGGAATCCGGAAGGGCCGCCGCTTTTCCGGCTGGCTGACCCGCAGGCGGATGATCGAGAGGTGGGCAATGGTGATCGCCAGGGTGGCGCCGAAAGCGTAGATCCCGGCCAGCAGCTTGACGTTGGTGGGGATGACGAGGCCGATCGCGATCAGGCCGCTGAGGACGATCGCCACGTAGGGGGTCGCCGTGCGCCGGTGCAGCTGGCCGAGCCAGCTGGGGATCTGGCGGTTGATCGCCAGCGTGTAGATGTGGCGGGAGACGCCGAGCATCGAGGTGCTGGCGGCCCAGATCAGGACCGGCGTCGCGATCAGGGCGACGAGCCATTCCATCGTCGTCGCCACCCAGGCCGGTTCGAAGGCTGAGACGACACCCAGCACCGGCTCCTCGACGAATTCGCCACCGAGCGCCGTGTGGGGACCGTGGGGGCCGCCGACCACCGGCACCGCCATCAGCGCGATCGCCGCCATCCCGGCGTAGACCAGCGGCACCCCGATCGCGCCGACCCCGGCCACCCGCTTCAGGTCCTCGCGGCTGACATCGATCTCCGGCGCCAGATCGGAGGCGGCCTCGATCCCGGCGTAGGCGAGCATCGCCACCACCGCCGCATAGACGATGTCCTTGAAGCTGGGATCGGTGAAGAGGTCGAGCTGGGCGGTGAGGCGATCGGGGTGCATCACGACCAGGGCCCCGACGACGATCACCGCCAGCTGCAGGCCGAGATCGGCGAGGGCGAGCAGGGTCAGCGAGCCCTGGCGCTCGCGGCCGGTGACGTTGAGGATGTTGAGGACGCAGACGAGGACGATCACCGCCGCGGCGATCGCGATCTCCCAGCCCGGCTTGGCGAAGTCCCCGGTCACCGGCTCCAGGTAGTGCGGGACCGAGAGCGCCGCCAGGGCGATGACGATCAGGTAGTCGATCAGGATCGCCCAGCCGGCGATGAAGGCGATCAGCTCGTTGAAGGCGTGGCGGGCGAAGGTCGAGGAGCCGCCGCGCTCGCGGAACATCGCCCCGCCCTCGACGTAGGTAAGCGTCGTCAGCCCGAAGAGGAGGCCGGCGGCGAGGAAGATCAGCGGCGTCAAGCCGAGGCCGCGGTCGGCGACGACGCCGAGCGAGAAGTAGATCGAGAAGCCGACCGCCGAATAGGCGGCGGCGAAGAGCGCCGGCACCCCGAGGCCACGCATGAGGATGCGCTCCTCGGTGGGCGGCTCCTGCGGGCGCGGCGGCTGCGCGCCGTCGCCGCGGCTGCCCGCGGGCGTGCTCATCGCTCCACCCGCGTGGCGAGCCAGAGCCGGCCGCCGCCGACCACGAGGAAGGCGATACCGAGCAGGAAGCCGACCGAGGCGGGGCCGCCGCCGTTGGCGAGGGTGGCGACGAGGACGACCAGCCCGATCGCCAGGAAGGCGAGCGAGAAGGCGCGGACGGCGCCGCGGTAGACGCGCTCGCCGCTCATCGCGCCTCCGCCAGCGCCGCGCCGGGGAGCGCCGTCGGCTTGTCGGTCGGGTCGGAGACGACGATCACCCGGCAGGGCCGCTCGCCGAGGATCGTCTGCAGGGTCTTGTCGTAGAGCGGGACGCCGTTGCGGTAGCGGAGGCCGACGACGATCGCCCCCGCCTTGATCTCCGCCGCCTCGTCGGCGACCGAGTAGCCGGCCTGGCCCGGCCGCACCCGGGCGACGTGGCCGGTCACCCGCTGGCCGCCGATCAGCTTCGCCTCCTCGATCTTGCTCTGCGCCTCGGCTTCGCGTTCGGACATCTCGGCGTTCAGCGGCAGGTTGGTCGGCACGGTCATCATCGAGTGGACGTGGATGCCACGGCGGCGCTTGGAGGCGAGCTTGACCGCGGTCGCCACCATCTCCGGCGAGAACGCCTCCTCGTCCTCGAAGGCGACGAGGATGCTTCGGTACTCGACCTCCTCGACCCCGAGCGGTTCCGGCAGCACCACCTTCACCGTCTCGGTCAGCGGCAGGCCCTGATTGCGGCGGTAGAGGACGTAGACGACGATCCCCAGCGCCATCCAGCCGAGGCCGACGACGAGCGTGCGCGGGTTCAGCGCCATCACCACCAGCCAGGCGATGAAGGTGCCGAGGCCGCCGAGGACGGCGGTCAACGGGACCTCGACCCCGAAGGCGCGGAAGTTCGCCGGCGGCTTCCAGGGCCGCTCGACCTCGGCTTTGACGCGCCGCAGCTGGATCACCGCGACGTGGGCGACCGTGAACGAGAGCATCGCCCCGAACGAGTACATCGTCGCCAGGAAGTCGGTCTGGCCCGGCAGCAGGGTGATGATCGCGATGACGCTGAAGATGAGGATCGCGATGTAGGGGGTGCGGTACTTCGGGTGGACCTGGCGCAGGCCCTCGGGCAACTGGCGGTGCTGCCCCATCGAGTAGGTGAGCCTGGAGACGCCGATCAGGCCGGCGTTGGTGGCGATCAGGAGGATGACCGCCGCGAGGATGCCGACGTAGTAGCGGAGGATTTCGGTCGGAAGCTTGGTCAGGCCAAGGTTCTCGACGATGCCGAGGATCGGGTCGTCGGCGAAGGTCGAGCCGAGCGCGGTCGTGTAGTGGCCGGCGGCGTCCTGGGTGACCGGCATCGCCGAGAGGGCGACGATCGGGATCAGCAGGTATAGGCCGAGGACCGCGACGACGGTGAGGCCGACGCTGCGTGGGATCGTCCGGGCGGCGTTCTTGGCCTCCTCGGCCATGTTGGAGATCGTCTCGATCCCGGTGTAGGCGATCATCCCGACCGCGATCCCGAGCAGGAAGTCGCTCCAGGTCGGCGCCACCCCGAGGTGGACGTTGTTGACGAGGACGTCGGGGCTGAGGACGAGGACGATGCCGATCCCGACCAGGATTACCTGGGTGGCGAGGTCGGCGACGGCGAGGACGAGGTTCAGTTTCGCCGACTCCTCGGTGCCGCGGATGTTGATCAGGGCGAGGGCGACGATCAGCACCGCGCCGCCGATGATGTCCCCAGGGCTGTCCCCCAGCCAGGGCCAGAATACGGCGAGGTAATGGGGCACGAAAAAGGCCGAGATCGCGACCGTGATCGTGTAGTTGAGCATCTGCCCCCAGGCGGCGATGAAGCTGACGAGCTCGTTGAAGGCGTGGCGGGCGAAGCTGGAGGAGCCGCCGGCCTCCGGGAACATCACGGTCGCCTCGGCGTAGGTGGCGGCGGTGGCGGCGAAGATCAGGCCGGAGATGACGAAGGCGACCGGGGTGAGACCGAGGGCGAAGGCGGCGGTGACGCCGAGCGCGTAGTAGATCGAGGAGCCGACGTTGCCGTAGGCGGCGGAGAACAGCGCCCCGACGCCGTGGACGCGGCTCAGCGATTCGTCTCTGGGGATCCGCTGGGCCATCTATGAGGAACGAGAACCGGTCACTCAGCCGAATATACGGACGTGACTGGCGCCCTTCGCACGTGGTCGCGGGTCAGATCCGCGGGCGAGGTGCAGCCGCAGAGCCCCAGCGTCAACTCGAGCTCGGCCCGCAGCAGCCCGAGGACGGCGGCGACGCCCTCGCTACCGCCCGCGGCGAGACCCCAGAGGGCGGGCCTCCCGACCAGGACCGCGTCGGCGCCGAGGGCGAGCGCGGTGGCGACGTCGATGCCGCGGCGGATGCCACCGTCGACCAGCAGCGTCGCCCGCCCCGCGACTACCGCGGCGATCTCTGGCAAAGCGTCGGCGGTGGCGAGCGAGCGGTCGAGCTGGCGGCCGCCGTGGTTGGAGACGACGACGCCGGCGGCGCCGTGGGCGAGCGCGAGCTCCACGTCCTCGGCGGTCAGCAGGCCCTTGACGAAGACGGGGATGCTGCATGCGGAGGCGAGCTCCTCGACGTCGGCCCAGGTGAGGGCGTGGTTCATCAGCGCGAAGGTCTGCTCGATCGTCAGCGCCTGCTCGCCGCCCGTGGCTACGGTGAGGCTCGGCGTACCGAGCTCCTTCGGCAGCGTGAAGCGGTTGCGGCGGTCGCGCTCGCGATTGCCGCCCGGGGGCGCGTCGGCGGTAACGAGGATCGCCTCGAAGCCGGCGTCGATCGCCTCGTCCATCAGCGCCCGCGTCACCCCCGCGTCTTTGAAGGCGTAGAGCTGGAACCAGTGCCGGCCCCCGGGCGCGGCGGCGGCGACCTCGGCGGGGCGGGTGGTCGAGAGCGTCGAGAGGCACAGCACGGTCCCGGCCGCGGCGGCGCCGGCGGCCATCCCCCGCTCGGCGTCCGGGTGCGCCATCCGCTGGTAGGCGACGGGGGCGACCAGCACCGGCATCGTCACCGGCTTGCCGAGCACCTCCGCGGAGGTCGAGACGGCGCGGACGTCGTTCAGCACCCGCGGCCGCAGCCGCCAGTACCCCCAGCCCGCGACGTTCTCCCGCAGCGTCACCTCGTCCCCGGCGCCGCCGGCGAAGTAGTCGCGCGGCCCCTGCTCGAGCCGCTCTTCGCCCTCGCGTTCTGCGTCGGCGACGTTGATCCAGTCGGAGATCACGGGAGGAACCTACTGCGACCGCAAAAGCCCGGGCCACAACACCCTCTACTTGCTGGGTGGAGGGTGTTGCGGCCCGGGCTTGTTAGCGTTTTCACCCGTGCGGGGGCCGATTCGAGCTTTGACCTACCCGCTGCGGCGCTGGCCGCGGCTTTCCAAGGTGACGCTTGGCGGCGCGCTGGCGCTCGTGTTGGTCATCGCGGGAGCGAACCTCTTCGTGCTCTGGTCCGGTGGCGATTCGACTTCGGAGGTCGCCGACGTGCCGAGGGCCGAAGTCGCGATCGTGCCGGGTGCTCTGGTCGAGCCCGACGGCGACATGAGCGTGATGTTGGCCGCTCGGGTCCAGCAGGCTTCGCGGCTCTGGCACGCGGGCAAGGTTGAGAAGATCCTCGTCTCCGGCGACCACGGGACCTGGAAATACGACGAGCCGGACACGATGCGGAAGGCTCTGGTCAGCGACGGCGTCGCTCCCGAGGACGTCTTCGAGGATCACGCCGGCTTCGATACCTGGGCGACGATGGTGCGGGCGCGGCAGATCTTCGGCGTCCGCGACGCCGTCGTCGTCACCCAGGGCTTCCACATGCCGCGAGCCCTCTATCTCGCCGACGCGGCGGGGATCGACGCCACCGGCCTCACCGCCGACCTGCAGGACTGGGGCTACCAGGGCCGTAAGAGCAGCGTCCGCGAGGTGCTCTCGCGGGTCAAGGCGGTGGCTGACGTCACCCTCGACACGCCGGCGATGGCCGGCCCGAAGATCCCGATCGCGACCAGCGACGGCCGCGAAAGCTGGGGCCCGGCGCCGCCGAAGGGCACGCCGCCCGCCGGATCGCCCAAAGGCTGAAGCCGGCGTGTCGACTTGGTCTCCCCATGGGAGACCAAGTCGACACTGGAATTTCTGACTGACTCAGCAGCTCGCCAGCGAGTTCGCGTAGAAGCGCAGGTATGCCGGCCAGTGGCGGCTCCAGTAGGCGCCGTCGTGGCCGCCGCTGCCGGTGTGGGCGCTGAGGTCGGCGCCGTCGGCGCGCAGGTAGCCGACGAAGCCTTCGTCGTAGACGCGGAACGGGTCCGCATCGCCGTAGTCGTTCCAGACGCGCATCCCGTCGAAGGCACTGCTGTTCCCGCGGACCATGCCGACGACGTCATTACGCTCGAAGTCGGCGGCACTGTCGAAGGCGCCGGGCGCGGTTTCGCCACCTTCGAACCAGAGGGCGGGAGAGTGGCCGCCGACGGCGCAGAAGCGATTCGGGTGGAGGAGCGCTAGGTCGTAGGCGCCGAATCCGCCCATCGAGATGCCGCCGATCGCGACTCGGTGCGGATCGGTCCCAAAACGTCGTTCTACCTGCGCGATCACTTCGCGCATCACGTACCTGCCCCAATCGCCTTCGCGGCGGTCATGCCAATAGCTGTGGTCGCCGCCGTCGGGAAAGGCGACGATCGGCGCCTTGCGCCCTAGCTTCGCCAGCCCTTCGTAGACCGCCTCGTTGCCGATGAACGTCTCGTCTGAGCCGCCGCGCCCGTGCAGGAAGACCAGCAGCGGACGATGTCCGCGCGGTTTCGTCTTTGCCGGGACGACGACGTTGACCCCGAGCGTTCGTCCCACGGCCTGACTATGGATGTTCATGTGCTCGACCCGCGCCCCGTGCTGATTCGCCGGTGCGAAAAGGGTGGCGGCAAGGGCGAGGTAGAGGGCGGCGGCAGTCATGGCGAGAAGTGCGAGCGCCGCAAGCCTACGTCGCCTGATCTGCGCCCGACTGGCGCGATCCCGCGAATGAGAGGTCATTCAACGCACCCGCCTATCACCGAGTCCGCGAAAACCGTCGTATAGCAACGGTTCTCGCGGACTCGGCGACCCGGCGGCTCCTGGAAACGCAAAAGCCGGGCCACACCGACCTCCTACCTGCTGCGTGGAGGTCGGTGCGGCCCGGCTTGGACCGCTGGTGCTTCTAGAACTTGACGATGGGGATGATGAGGATCGCGACGATGTTCGCGACCTTGATCATCGGGTTGATCGCCGGGCCGGCCGTGTCCTTGTAGGGATCGCCGACCGTGTCGCCGGTCACCGAGGCTTCGTGCGCGGGCGAGCCTTTGCCGCCGTGGGCGCCGTCCTCGATCAGCTTCTTGGCGTTGTCCCAGGCGCCGCCGCCGGCGGTCATGCTGATCGCGGCGAAGAGGCCGACGACGATGACGCCGATCAGGAGGCCGCCGAGCGCGTCGACGCTGAGCAGGCCGACGATCACCGGGACGACGATCGGGATCAGCGCCGGCAGGATCATCTCTTTCTGCGCGGCGGCAGTGACGATGGCGACCGTTTTTCCGTACTCGGGCTTTTCGGTCCCCTCCATGATCCCGGGGTGTTCGCGGAACTGCTCGCGGACCTGTTCGACGACCTGACCGCCGGCGCGGCCGACAGCCTCGATCGCGAAGGCGGCGAACAGGTAGACCATCATGCCGCCGATGATCAGCCCGATGAGGACGTCAGGGCTGGAGAGGTTGAAGAGGCTGTTGAGGTCGAAGCCCGCAGGCGCCTCTTCGGCCAATTCGCTCTTGAAGGCGGCGAACAGCACCAGCGCGGCGAGCGCGGCGGAGCCGATCGCGTAACCCTTGGTCACAGCCTTGGTCGTGTTGCCGACCGCGTCGAGCGGGTCGGTGACGTTGCGGACGTCCTCCGGCAGCTCCGCCATCTCGGCGATGCCGCCGGCGTTGTCGGTGATCGGCCCGAAGGCGTCGAGGGCGACGATCAGACCGCAGAGCGAGAGCTGCGCCATCACGGCGATGCCGATGCCATAGATGCCGGCGAGCTCGTTGGCGCCGAGAATCGCCAGGGCGATGACGATCGCCGGAGCGGCGGTCGACTGGAAGCCCTGGGCGAGCCCCTGGATGATGTTCGTCGCGTGCCCGGTCTCGGAGGCCTGGGCGATCGTCTTCACCGGCCGGAACCGGGTCGACGTATAAAATTCGGTAATCACGAACAGCAGCGCCGTGACGGCGACGCCGATTACCGCGCAGAGCCAGAGGTCACCGACGCTGACCGCATCGGCCGCAGCATTGGCGAAGCCGAGCTTGACCGGGTCGCTCATCAGCCAGTCGGTGATCGGGTAGAAGGCGGCGATCGAGATCAGCCCGGCGAGGATCACGCCCTGGTAGAGCGCGCCCTCGACGCGGTCGGATTTCGTCCGCACGACCAGCGCGCCAATGATCGAGGCGATGATCGCGACGCCGCCGATGACCAGCGGGTAGATCGCGACGTTGGCGGCGTAGTCGCTCGTGAAGGTGAGGACGCCGAGCAGCATCACCGCGACCGTGGTGACCGCGTAGGTCTCGAAGAGGTCGGCGGCCATGCCGGCGCAGTCGCCGACGTTGTCACCGACGTTGTCGGCGATCACAGCCGGGTTGCGGGGATCGTCCTCGGGGATCCCCGCCTCGACCTTGCCGACCAGGTCGGCGCCGACGTCGGCGGCCTTGGTGAAGATGCCGCCGCCGAGGCGGGCGAAGACCGAGATCAGCGAGCCACCGAAGCCGAGGCCGATCAGCGCGTCGACGGCCTCCTTGTCGGTGCTGCCTATGAGGATCAGGAACCCGTAGTAGCCGGCGACGCCGATCAGCGCCAGGCCGACCACCAGCAGGCCGGTGACCGAGCCGCCCTTGAAGGCGACGTCGAGCGCCGGCGGGACGCCGCCGCGGGCCGCCTCGGCGACGCGCGAGTTGGCCCGCACCGAGACATTCATCCCGATGAAGCCGGTGGCGCCGGAAAGGGTGGCCCCGATCAGGAATCCGACCGCGGTTTCCCAGTTCTGCAGGACGAGCAGCAGGATCGCGATCGGCACCGCGAGGGCGGCGATGATCGTGTACTGGCGGTTCAGGTAGGCCTGTGCGCCTTCCTGGACAGCGCCCGAGATTTCCTGCATGCGGTCATTACCCGCGGGCTTCGCGAGCAGGCGTTGGGTGACGAGAAGTCCGTAAAGAACGGCGGCGCCGGCGCAGACGAGCGCGACAACTACGCCGTATTCGGTCAGAAAGTCGGTCAAGTTCCTATTCCTCCGGTGGTTTGAGCGGCGCGGGAGTCTATAGAGCGGACCGGAAGACCTGCTGTGACCCCGAATAGGTGCGGCGGGTCTCGGCGACGGCGTCGCGGTAGACGTCCTCGATCGCGACCCCGGAATCGAGCGCCTCGCGCGCCCGCTGGGCGCCGTTGCGCTCGGGAAGCGCCACGTCGAGGCCCAGCTGCGTCCGCGCCGGCTCGGCCCAGACCAGCACCTGCTCCAGCAGCGCCCGGGTCGGCACCTCCTCCCCGCGCCTCCAGTCGATCATCCGGCCGCCGGCGCCGTAGCGGATCGCCCGCCAGAGGTTCTCCTCGATCTCGCGGTCGGCGAGCGGCGCACCCCGGCCCCCGTAGCCGAGCTCGTCGTAGTCGAGCGCGGCCTGGGCGATGCAGGCGGCGATCAGTTCCGCCAGCGCGAAGGACTCGTCGCCCCGCGTCTGGGCGTCGCAGATCCGCACCTCGACCGTGCCGAAGCTGTGGTGCGGCCGCACGCTCCACCAGAGCTGCGTCGACTCGACCACCGAGCCATAACGCTCGAGGTCCTCGACGAAGCCCGCGTAGGTCGCCCAGTCGCCGAACGGCGAGGGGATCCCGCAGCGCGGGAAGGTGCGGGTGAAGATCTCCGTGCGGATGCTGTGCAGGCCGGTGTCGCGGCGGTCGAGGAAGGGCGAGTTGGCCGAGACCGCGAGCAGCAGCGGCAGCAGCTCGCGGAGGCTGTCGCAGACGGCGATCGCCCGGTCGGCCCCGCGGACGCCCATGTGCAGGTGCAGGCTCCAGGTGTTGTTGCGCTGCGCGACCCAGCCGAGTTCGTTGCGCAGCCGGTTGTAGTGCGGGGTGTCGATGATCCGCTGGTCGAGGTAGTCGGCCCACGGGTGTGCCCCCGTAGCCGCCAGCGCCAGCCCCATCCCGCCGGCGAGGTCGAAGAGCCGCGCTCGTCGCAGCCGCTGGCGCTCGGCCGCCTCGGCGAAGTTCTCGGAGCGCCCGGAGCGGATCTCCACCTCGGCGGCGATCAGCTCCCCCGCCGCCGCCTCCGCCAGCACCTCGTCGCGTCGGCAGGCCTCGATCACGTCCTCGAAGCGGTGCTCGAGCTCCAGCGTCCGCGGGTCGAGGATCGCGAACTCCTCCTCGAGGCCGATCGTGAAGTCCTGCGAAGCGTCGAACTTCTCGCGGGCGAGGTCGAGGTCCAGGGACAAGATCCGGCGGCCGTCAGGCCAGGTAGAAGTAGAGCGCGTAGAGCAGGTCGACAGCCGGGCTGGAGGTGTGGACCGTGACCTCCGGCGGCACCTGCAGCAGCTGCTCGGAGTAGTTGAAGATGATCTTCACCCCCGCTTTGACGAGGCGGTCGGCGACGTCCTGCGCCGCCTCGGCCGGCACCGCCAGCACGCCGACGACGATCTCCTCCTCGGCGACGACTGTCGGCAGATCGCCGATGTCGCGCACCGCCAGCTCGCCGATCGGGCTGCCGACGACGCCCGGGTCGCTGTCGAAGACGGCGACCACCTGGAAGCCGTGGTCGGCGAAGATCGAGGAGGTGGCGATCGCCTGTCCGAGGTTGCCGGCCCCGAAGAGGGCGATGTTGTGCTGGCCGGAGGTACGGAGGATCTTGCGGATCTCCGAGACCAGCGAATCGACGTTGTAGCCGACCCCGCGCTTGCCGAACTTGCCGAAGCCGGAGAGGTCACGGCGGATCTGGGTCGGGTTGATGTGGGTGTACTCGGAGAGTTCCTGCGAGGAAATCGTCTCCCGCCCCATCTTTCGCGCCTGCGTCAGCACCTGCAGGTAGCGCGAGAGCCGCGCGGCGACGCCCAGCGAAAGGCGCTCGCCTTCGACCGGAAACGCCCCTGCGGCGTCGAACTCCTCGATCACCTCGACCATGCCCCCACAGTATCGAGCTTGGCCTCGAGGGCATCGCGGTCGAGGATCAGCTCCGAGACCTCGGCGCCGTCGACCTCGACAACCGGGATGCGCTCGAGGTAGCGGCGCAGCAGCAGGTCGTGGCTCTCGATATCGACCTCGTGCAACTCGAAGCGGTAGCCGTCGCCATGCAGGGCGAGGATCTGCTCGATCGCTTCCTCGCAGAGGTGGCAGCCCGGGCGGGAGTAGACGACGACGGTGGCCATCGCGCTCAGTGGGCGACGGCTGGGGTGTTGCTTTCGCCGGTCGCGAAGGCGTCGTAGCCGAGGTAGTCGGGGAAGGGGATCGGCTCCGCGTAGCGCGCCGCCGAGCCGATCATCGCGGCGTTATCGGTGCAGAGGGTGATCGGTACCAGCTTCAGCCTCACCCCCATCTCCTCGCAGAGCTCGCCGACCGCCTCCCGCAGCGGCCCGTTGGCGGCGACGCCGCCGCCGAGCGCGACGGCCTCCCACTCGCCCTTCTTCAAGGCCCGCTTCAGCTTCGCCGTCAGCTGCTCGACGACCGCGGCCTGGAAGGACGCGGCGACGTCGGCCTTGCGCTCCTCGACCCCCTCGGGCCCGAGCTCGCGGCAGCGGTAGAGGACCGCGGTCTTGAGGCCGCTGAAGCTGAAGTCGAGGCCGGGGTTGCGGGACATCGCCACCGGCATCTCGAAGGCTTCCGGGTCGCCGCCCTCGGCCACGCGCTGGACCGCGGGGCCGCCGGGGTAACCGAGACCGAGCAGTCGCGCCGACTTGTCGAAGGCCTCGCCGGCGGCGTCGTCGAGGGTCTGACCGAGCAGCTCGTACCCCTCGTGCTCGCGGACCCCGGCGAGCAGGGTGTGGCCGCCGCTGGCGACGAGGCAGAGGAAGGGCGGCTCCAGCGGCTCGGGCTCGAGGAAGTTGGCGGCGACATGGCCCTGCAGGTGGTCGACCGGGATCAGTGGCAGCCGCCGCGCCGCGGCGATCCCCTTGGCGGTGCTGATCCCGACCAGGAGCGCCCCGATCAGGCCCGGCCCGGCGGTGGCGGCGACCGCCTCGACGTCGTCGAGCGTCACCCCGGCTTCCGCCAGCGCCGCCTCGACCACCGGCTCGACCAGCTCGAGGTGATGGCGGGCGGCCACCTCGGGGACGACGCCGCCGAAGCCCTCGTGCGCTTTCGCCTGCGAGGAGATGACGTTGCTGAGGATGCGCGGGCCGTCGAGGACGGCGGCGCAGGTGTCGTCGCAGGAGGTCTCGATCGCCAGCAGCAGCTTGCTCATCGACGGGTCAACTCAGTCCAACCACCCTCAGTCCAGCCACATAATCATGGCGTCCTCGCCGTTGTCGTGGTAGTAGCGAGGACGGACGCCGGCCGAGCGGAACCCGAAGCGCTCGTACATCCCGATCGCCCGGTGGTTCGAGACCCGGACCTCAAGCGTGAATGGCAGCTTCCCCTCCGACTCGGAAATCAATCGCCGCAGCAGCTGCCCGGCGACGCCGGTGCCGCGGTGCTCGGGCGCGACGGCGATGTTCATCAGGTGCCAGACCTGGTCGTAGCGCGAGCAGATCACGTAGCCGAGCAGCTCGTCGCCGGACTGGGCGGCGAGGCAGATCCCCGAGGGCTTGGAGAGCTCGAGGACGAACATCGCCAGCGACCAGGGGGTCGGGAAGGAGCGCCGCTCGATCGAGATCACGGCGGGCAGGTCGCTGTAGGCGAGCCTGCGCACCTGGACCTCGTTGGTCAGCTCATCGGGCTCTTTGTGAAGCGTCTCGCTCACGCCACCGCTCCGCATCGGGGGGTCTGAGATAGATCGGCGCGAGCCCGTCGGGTTCCGGCGCCGCCGCCGCTGCCGCCAGCGCGCAGACGTGGCGCGCGGCGATGCGGTGGACGGGGTCGGAGTCGTCCGCTATGCGGACGCCGTCTCGGGCAAGCTCCTGTCGAAATCGTACCGCCCCCGAACCGGCCACAGCCGGGGTTGCGTCGAGCTGGGCGACCCGCTCGGCCAGATCCGCGGGCCGGTAGACCGCCGGCTCCCAGATCCGCTCCCCGTCATCGGCGTAGAGCGCGGCGAAGACCTCACCCCGCCAGCCGTCGAGGACGGCGAGCCGCTCGCCCTCCGCCCCGGCCTCGGCGATGCCCGCCGCCAGGGCGTCGAGCGTGCAGACGCCGCGGGCCGGCAGGCCGAGGCTGAGCGCGAGGCCGCGGGCGGTCGAGATCCCGACCCGCAGGCCGGTGAAGGTCCCCGGGCCGAGGCCGACCGCGAGCAGGTCGACCGCCTCCCAGCCGCCGGCGGCGTCAACGCCGCGCTCGACCTCCTCGAGCAGCCGCGTCGCATGCAGGGGCCTCCCCTGCGCGGAGACCCCGAGCTGCGATTCGTGGATGACCTCGCCGTCGCGCCAGGAGCAGGCGACGGTGTCAACCGTCGCGGTGTCGAAGCCGACGACGATCAGGGCAGCGCTACCCGGTGACGGTGAATGCCCAGGAACCGACTTTCTTGCCTTTGACGTACCAGCTGACGACGTGCTTGCCGGGGATCGTCGAGGTGATCTTGTTCACGTAGAGGGTGCCCTGTTCGGCTTTCTGCGCCTGGGCGCAGAGGTTTTTCCCGCTCGGGAACTTGACGCAGACGCTGTAGGCGACGTCGCCTTTGAGGCTTTTGAAGAAAGCGCCCTTTTTCGCCTTCTTCGGGCACTTGTGGGCGGGCTTGGCGTTCTGCGAGACCCCGCAGCCGACGTAATGCTTGAATGCCGCCGCGCCGGCCGTGGCGGGCACAGCCGCGATCAGCAATCCGCTCACCAGCATTACCGCCGCAAGCGCCTTCAGTCCCTTCATCCCGTCCTAGCCTTTCTCAGTCGTGTTCTAAGCGCCGATGCTACAAGCTGGGCGCGCCTCCCCCTGAACACGCTCGGCAGGTGTTCGGTGCGCTGGTCGGTGCGCTTTTCCCTGCGTACCCAGGCCGCTACCAGTCAATCTCGATCCGGCGGCGCTGTTCGGAGACGTGCGAGAGCCGCACCTCCAGAGCCGGGCGCTTGAGCCGGCCGGAGCCGGCGGCGGGCCACTCGACGAAGGCGACCCCCTCGGGCCGCAGGTAGTCCTCGAGCAGAGCCGGGTCCTCCCCCTCGAGCGACTGCAGTCGATAGAGGTCGAGGTGGGAGACGGGCAGGCGGCCGTCGCCGTAGCGCTGGCCGATCGTGAAGGTCGGCGAGGTGACCGGCCCGGGGACCCCGAGCGCCCGGCAGGCGCCGCGGACGAGGGTCGTCTTGCCGGTGCCGAGCTCGCCGGAGAGGAGGACGACGTCGCCGGGCGCCAGGCGCTCGGCGATCCGGGCGCCGAGCGCTTCGGTCTCCTCGGCGCTGCTGGTCTCGATCGCCTCCAAACTTCGCCCGCCTAGCCGAAGAAGCCGAGCTGGTCGCTGGGCGGCGGCGGGGTCGAGCCGCCCTCCTCCTCTAGCTCCTCCAGTTCCTCGGAGCTCGGAACCGGGCCGGGGAGCGGCCGCTGCAGCAGCTCAGGGATCGTCGCGAAATCGGCCCGCAGGGTCTCCTTCACCGCCGGCGTCCGCAGCGCCGCCGCCGGGTGGAAGAGCGGCAGCAGGTGGACGGTGCGCTCGCCGAGGGCGTGGACCTGCGGCGTCCCCCGCACCTTGGTGATCCCGGTCGGGCTGCCGCTGAGCAGCTTGGTCGCGAAGTTGCCGAGGGTGCAGACGACCCGCGGCTCGATCAACCGCACCTGCTCGAAGAGGTAGGGCTTGCAGGCCTCGATCTCCGGCGGCAGCGGGTCGCGGTTGCCCGGCGGGCGCGACTTGAGGACGTTGGCGATGAAGACGTCGTCGCGGGCGAGGCCGATCTCCTCCAGCATCTGGTTCAGCAGCTGGCCGGCGCGGCCAACGAACGGCAGACCCTGCCGGTCCTCTTCGGCCCCGGGCGCCTCGCCGACGAACATCAGGTCGGCGTCGGCGTTGCCGGCCCCGAAGACCGCTTTCGTGCGGGTCTCATAGAGGGGACATTTCTCGCAGCGTTGGACTTCTTTGAAGAGGTCGACCAGCTGTTGGCGCCGCTCCTCCGCGGTCAGGCTCACGGTTTCTCCCCCGCCGCCCGCCGCTTCTGCGCGGCGCTGATCCGATCCTGCCGCGCCGATTCGCGCTCGCGGCGGCGCGATTCGTCGGAGCGCACGGCGGCGCCACGGGGCTGGCGACCCGGCGGCGAGACGCTCGAATACAGGCGACGCACCCGCTCGGCGCCGCAAGCGGGGCACGCCGCCGCAGCGCCCGCGGCGACCAGCTCCTCGAACCGAACCCCGCACTCCTCGCACTCGAACTCGTAGATCGGCATCCGGCGCCAATCGTAGTTCTCGGCGGGGCAGGCAGGGGACCGGTGAGAAAACGCGAATTTTCCAGAGCTATGTATGTACCGGTCCACGGAAAGCGCGGAGCCCGCACCTACGGCTGGATCGCGGGTGCCGCGGTCGCCGCCGCGCTCGCCCTCCCCGGCGGCGCCGCTGCCCGCCCCGGCGACGAAGTCCGCCCCCGCAGCCTTCATCTCACCACCTCCTCCTTCGCCACCCGCGGCTACACCGTCAACATCGAAACGGTCGGCCATCACCGCGTTCTCCTCACCGCGCAGAAAAACGGGCAGATCGCCCAGTACACGGTTCGCGGCAAGGTCAGCCGCCACCGCATCCGCGCCGACTTCGGGCGCTTCGGCCGCGTCAACCTTCACTTCTACGGCAAGCCGGTGCCGTTCCCGAAGAAGACGGGCAAGGACGAGAAGGCCGGCGAGAAAGAGCGCCGCTGCCGCGGTCGCAAGCCCGAACGCGAATTCGGCGAGTTCCGCGGCGGGGTCGAATTCGACGGCCAGCGCCTCTTCACCCGGCTCGCGGTCGGGGGTCTGGAAGGGGAACTGCGCCGCTCCTACCGCCAGGTCTGCTGGTTCCACCGCCCGGCGCCGGAGGCCCGGGCTTCCGTCAGCAGCAACGCCCCCGTCGTCGTCCAGCGCGCCGGGATTCCGAACTTCGGCTTCACGATCGTCGTCTTGAGCGCACAGGGCAGGGTCGAAGGCGCGCTCACCCACTTCAGCGCGATCAACCTGGAGGCGCCGGCCGGCATCCCGCTCCCTCCCGGCGAGCGCTTCTCGCTCGTCACCGCCTACCGCCAGGAGCGCGTCGGCCGCATCCACGTCTTCCGCTCGACCTTCCTCAGCGCCGGGCCGGGCCAGGTCCAGATCAGCCGCCGCGGCGTCCAGCCGGCGAAGGCGAAGGTCGACCTCGGCTCACCGTTCAGCGGCAACGCCCTGTTCAGGGACGGGACGAAGAAGTCGCCGTCCACCTGGCAGGGAGACCTCGTCGTGCGGCTGCCCGGGACGGGCGCCCTCGCCCTCACCGGACCCCACTTCCACGCCAGCCTCTGCCGGGCCAGCGCCTTCCACCCGCACAGCGCCTGCTTCCGCCAGGCCGAAGCGCGGGTCCTGGCCGCTCAGGGCAGTGGCTCCCACTCCCATCCCTTCGCGCTCGCCAGGCTCTCCTCGCTGAGGTAGCGGCGGAACTCGTCGAGCTCGGCCGGCTCGACGCTGTAGACGTGCTCGGGCTCGGGGAAGTGGCGGCGGCGCACCTCGGCGCTGTACTGCTTGACGGCGCCGACCATCGACTCGTGGACGTCGGCGTAGCGCTTGACGAACTTCGCCATGTGGCCGGTGGTGATGCCGAGCAGGTCGTGGAAGACGAGGACCTGGCCGGAGGTGCCGGCGCCGGCACCGATCCCGATCGTCGGCACCTCTAGCTTCTTGACGATTTCGTCGGTGATCGCCGAGGGCACCGCCTCGATCACGATCGCGAAGCAGCCGACCGACTCCAGGGCGAGGCAGTCCTCGAGCAGCTTGATCGCGCTCTTGGCGCTCTTGCCCTGGGCTTTGTAGCCGCCGAGGGCGGTCGCGGTCTGCGGCGTCAGGCCGACGTGGCCCATCACCGGGATCCCCGACTGGACGATCGCCCGGGCGCGCTCGACGATCACCCCGCCCGCCTCCAGCTTGACCGCTCCGCAGCCGGTCTCCTTGACCAGGCGCTGGGCGCTGCGGATCGCTTCCTCGTTCGAGGCCTCGTAGCTGCCCATCGGCATGTCGCCGACCATCAGCGGCGTCTTCAGGCCGCGGCGGACGGCTTTGCCGAGGATCACCATCTCGTCCATCGAGACCAGCTTCGTGTCCGGGTAGCCGAGGACGACGTTGGCGGCGGAGTCGCCGACCAGGACGATGTCGACGCCGGCCTCCTCGGCGACGGTCGCCGAGGGGTAGTCGTAGGCGGTAACCATGACGATCGGTTCGCCCTGCGCCTTCATCTCGCCGAGGCGCGGCAGGCTGACCGGTTTGCGGTCCGACTGGGGTGCGGTGTGGGAGCGGCCGCCGGAGCTCATTTGAGCAGCACCTCCGGGTGGCTGTCGATCGCGATCGCCTTGTTGTCGTCGTCAACGTGGACGACGACCGGGTCGTAGCGCTCGAGGTCCGCCTCGTCGTAGGCGCCGAAGGAGGCGACGATGATCTTGTGGCCCGGCTCGACCAGGTGGGCGGCGGCGCCGTTGACCTGCATCGTCCCCGAGCCCGGCTCGCCGTCGATCACGTAGGTGACGAAGCGGGAGCCGTTGTCGACGTCCCAGACGTGGACCTGCTCGTTGGTGATCATGTCGGCCCCGGCCATCAGCTCGGTGTCGATCGTGATGCTGCCGATGTAGTCGACGTCGCAGTCGGTCACCGTCGCCCGGTGGATCTTCGACTTCAGCATCTGTCTCTGCACGTCAGGCCTCCGCTTCAGTTGGTCAAAGGTTGAATCAGGACGTTGTCGATCAGGCGGGCGGCGCCGACCCGGGCGGCGACGGCGACGAGCACCGGCCGCTCCCCCATCGCCTCCACCGGCTCGAGCGTCTCCGCGTCCCGCGCCTCCAGGTACTCGGGCTCGATCCCGGCCTCGGCCAGCTCGCGGCGGGCGGCTTCGAGGCCCTCGGCGAGCGAGCCGTTGCTGGCGCCGCGCTCGGCAGCGGCAAGCGCCCGGGGGAGCGCCACTGCCCGCTCGCGGTCGGCCGGCTCGAGGTAGGCATTGCGGCTGCTCATCGCCAGACCGTCCTCCTCGCGCACGGTCGGCATCACCTCGATCCGGACCGGGAAGTCGAGGTCGCGGACCATGCGGCGGATCACGACCGCCTGCTGGGCGTCCTTCTGGCCGAAGTAGGCGACGTCGGGGCCGACGACGTTGAAGAGCTTGGCGACGACGGTGGTGACGCCGCGGAAGTGCTCGGGCCCGCGCCGGCCGGAGTCACCGTCGAGGACGTTCGTCAGCGGGCCGCCGACCTCGACCACAGTTGAGGCCCCTGCCTCGTAGACCTCGCCGACCGCCGGGGCGAAGACGAGGTCGGCGCCGGCCTCGCCGGCGAGCTGCAGGTCGCGCTCCTCCCCGCGCGGGTAGCGCTCGAGGTCCTCGCCGGGACCGAACTGCGTCGGGTTGACGAAGAGGCTCATCACCACGAGGTCGCACTCGGCGCGGGCGGCGCGGATCAGCGAGAGGTGCCCCTCGTGCAGATAGCCCATCGTCGGCACCAGGCCGATCGTCTGCCCGGCCCGGCGGGCGTCGCTCAGGGCAGAGCGGAGCTCGGCCTTCGTGCGCAGTGCGGGGGCGGCCACGGTGGGACGAGGGTTATCGAGGAGGAGATTGGAGTTCATAGGTCCATGCCCTGCGGGTCACGGCCATGCGAGGCAAAATTATAGGCACGCTTTGTGGCGGATCTGTGACTTTCGCCCAGAAAAGATCTCTGATCCAGTGATCCGCTTGCCGCCGCCAGCCGCAGGTTGGGGAAGACCATCCCCGATGCGAGAGGAAGCGATGAGCCGAGAGATCGACGCAGTGGTGCAGGAGGCGGCGCACGAAGCGACCGAGGCCCTCGAGGGCGACACCAGGGCAGGCTTCCTGAAGAAGGCGGGGCTCGCGGGCGGTGGCCTGGTCGGCGGTGGCGCCCTTCTCAGCGCCCTCACCCCGGCCGCGGCGATGGCCGCCGGCAAGGGACGGCCGCCGGCTAGCTTCGGCAAGGGCGACATCGGCATCCTCAACTACGCCCTCACCCTCGAGTACCTGGAGGCCGCCTTCTACAACGAGGCGACGGCCAACAACAAGAGGAAGACCTTCCTCAAGGGCGCCGAGGAGCAGGCCTTCCTGAAGCTGGTGACCGCCGACGAGAACGCCCACGTCGCCTTCCTCAAGAAGGCGCTCGGCAGCAAAGCGGTGAAGGCCCCGAAGGTCGACTTCGGCGCCACCACCTCCAGCGCCTCGGCCTTCATCAAGACCGCGGTGGCACTGGAGAACACCGGCGTCGGTGCCTACTCGGGCCAGGCCCTCAACATCTCCAGCTCGGCCTACGCGGCGGCAGCGCTGTCGATCTGGTCAGTCGAGGCGCGGCACGCCTCGGTCGCCGGCCTGCTACTCAAGCCCACCCCGAAGAACCTCTCGCCTAACGGCGCCTTCGACGAGCCGAAAACGGCCGCCCAGGTCCTCAAGGCCGTCGAAGCAACCGGCTTCCTCCAGTAACCGGGTCCTCCCCCGGGTCACCCCGCGGGCGCGGCGAAGTCGATCTTCCGGATCGGCTTCGCCGGTGCCCCGGCGGCGATCGTGGCGTCCTCGACATCGCGGTTGACGACCGAGTTGGCGCCGATTACGCAGCGGTCTCCGACGCTGACGCCGCTGGTCACCGCGCAGTTGACGCCGAACCAGCAGTTGGAGCCGATCTTCACCGGGCCCTTCGAGGTGAAGCCCTGCCAGGTGACCGGCGTGGTCGGGTCGTCGTAGCGGTGCTCGGCGTCGCCGACGAAGCAGCCGTTGGCGAACATCGTGTGGTCGCCGATCTGGACCCGCTCATGGGCGGCGATCATCACGCCCTTGTTAAGGAAGCAGCCCTCGCCGATCTCGATCCGCGCCCCCGGCGCCAGGGTCAGCCAGCAGCCCGGCTCGAGCAGCGTCCCCGCGCCGATCGTCAGCCGGCCCTCGTCGAGCGCCTCCAGCACCTCACCCTCGACCGGGAAGCGGATGAAGAAGCCGCCGCGGGCGGCGTGGCGGTTGATCCGCCAGCGCCGCAGCAGCCGCCGGTTGCGCTCATACCAGCGCCGCTTCTTCCACCAAAGTCGCCATCCGCCCATCGGGCCGTAGACTCGCAGGCGTGACGGACCTGCGCGGCGGCATCGACCTCGGCGGCACCAAGATCCAGGCGACGATCATCGACCGGCGCGGGGATGCGGTCGGGCAGTCGCGCCATCCGACGCCGACCAGCGGCGGCCCCGAGGACGTCGCCGCGGCGATGGCCGAGGCGCTGCGCGAGGCGGCCAATGAAGCCGGGGTCGAGAGCAGCGACCTCGCCGGGGTCGGGGTCGGCTCCCCCGGCGACGCCGACGAGAAGACCGGCACCGTCTCCGCCGCGAAAAACCTTCCGGGCTGGGAGGGCAGCTTCCCGCTCGCCGAAAACCTCAGCCAGGCGCTGGGAACGCCGGTGAAAGTCGGCAACGACGTCCAGGTGGCGACCGAAGCCGAGTTTCACCTCGGCGCCGGCCGCGAGTTCCAGAGCCTGATCGGGGTCTTCTGGGGCACCGGCGTCGGCGGCGGCCTCGTCCTCGGCGGCAAGCCGTGGCTGGGCCGCGGCGCCGCCGGCGAGATCGGCCACGTGGTCGTCAAGCGCGGCGGCGCCAAGTGCCCCTGCGGGCGCAAGGGCTGCCTCGAGGCCTACGCCGGCCGCTCGGCGATGGAAGCCGAGGCGAGGCGCCAGCACGAAGAGGGCCAGAAGACCGACCTCTTCAAGCTGATGGAGAAGCACGAAAAACCGCGGCTGACCAGTGGCATCTGGGAGCGGGCGCTGGATCACGACGACCACCTGGCGAAGAAGCTGATCGAGCGGGCGATCGAGGCGCTCGGAACCGGCATCGCCTCCGCCGTCAACCTGATCGACCCCGAAGCGGTGATCATCGGCGGCGGCCTCGGCATCCGCTTCGGCGAGCGCCTGATGGACCCGCTGACCGAGGAGATGGGCAAGCACCTCTTCGTCGACGAGCGGCCGCCGGCGATCCGCGTCGCCTCGCTCGGCGACCTCGGCGGCGCGATCGGCGCTTCCCTCCTCGTCTCCCGCTGAGCCGTGCCGGCGCGACCGAACGCGGCAGGCGCGACGCGGATGCGGGTCCTGCGGCCGGCGCCGGGGATCCTCGCCTTCTACGACGGCCGGATCGAGGGCTACCGTTTCTCGCCGCGGTTGAACTGGATCGACGAGGGCGCCCTCGCCCTCGGCACCGCCAGCTTCGCCGTCGTCGAGGGTGAGGAGGCGCTCGTCTACGACACCCACACGACCCCCGAACACGGGCGTCAGGTGCGGGCGGCGCTCGAAGCCGAGGGCGTGCGCAGTTTCACCGTCCTGCTCAGCCACTGGCATCTCGACCACGTCGCCGGCAACAGCGCCTTCCGCGACTGCGAGATCCTCGCCGGCGCCCGCACCGCCGAGCTGCTCGCAGGACACAGGGAGGCGATCGAAGCGGGCCACCACGAGGGCCCTCCCGGCATCTGCCCCCTGCTCCTCCCCACCCGGACCTTCGAGAAGCGAACCGAGCTGCGGGTCGGCGAGCGGGCGCTGGAAGCGATCCAGGTAGACGTCCACAGCGACGACGCGGCGGTCCTCTGGGACCCCGAGGCGCGTCTGCTGCTGGCCGGCGACACGGTCGAGGACACGGTCACCTACGTCGAGGAACCGGATCACTTCGAGGCGCACCTGCGCGACCTCGACCGCCTTCTCTCCCTCGACCCGGCGGCGATCCTGCCCAGCCACGGCGATCCCGACCTGATCGGCGAAGGCGGCTACGGAAGTGGCCTGATCACCGCCACCCAGGACTACATCCACCTCCTGCAGCGGATGGAGGCCGAGCCCGACCTGCGCGACCTACCGCTGCGGGAGCTGCTCGCCCCGCAGCTGGAGGCCGGCGACCTGCGCTACTTCGAGCCCTACGAGCGCGTCCACCGCGAGAACGTGAAGACCGTCCTGAAGGCGGCTTCGCCCTAGACGCGTCCTGAGGCCGACCGTTGCTGGCGCGCCACGGCGTCGACCAGGACCGCCAGCAGGAGGACGCCCCCGGTGACCATCAGTTTCACCGCCGAGGAGAGCGAGAGCAGGTCCATCCCGTTGGAGATCGAACCGATCACCAGCGCTCCCAGCAGCGCCGTCCAGACCGAGCCGCGGCCACCGAAGAGACTCGTCCCGGCGATCACCGGGCCGGCGATCGCCAGCAGCAGGAGTTCGTTGCCGCCGGAGTTCTGGTTGACGGCGAAGAGGCGCGAGGCGGCCATCACCCCGCCGATCGCGGCCATCGTGCCGGAGATCGTGAATACCGCGATCCGCACCCGGTTGACGTGGATGCCGGCGCGGCGCGCGGCCTCCGCATTGCCCCCAACCGCGAAGACGTGGCGGCCGAAGGTGGTCCGTTTGGCGACGTACTCCATGCCGACGACGAAGGCGAAGAGGATCATCACCGCCAGTGGCACGCCGCGGTCGGAGTTGAGGATGGCGACGACGGCGATCACGATCGCGGCAAGGAGCACGAAGCGGACGATCACCCCTATCGGGTTCGTGTCCTCGAGGCCGGCGGCGACGCGACGGCGATAGCCGACCGCAGCGATGGCGCCGTAGGCGCCGATGATCACCGCGGCGAAGATCCAGCCGACCGTGTCCGAGTAGAAGATGTTGGCGAGGCCGGTGATCTTGGGGTCGGTGATGTTGAGCGACCCGGTCTTGCCCAACACCTGCAGTAGCGCCCCTTCCCAGGCAAGGAGGCCGGCCAAGGTGACGACGAAGGAGGGGACGACGAAGCGGCTGAACAGCGAGCCCTGTAGGCAGCCGATCGCGGCGCCGGTCGCGACGCCTGCGGCGATCGCCAGATAGGCGTTCCAGCCGTGTTTGACGCTCAGCACCGCCATCACTGCGGCGGAGAGGCCGCTGACCGCGCCGACCGAGAGATCGATCTCCCCCAGCAGCAGGACGTAGACGATGCCGACCGAGATCAGGCCGATCGTCGTGATCTGCAGCATCAGGTTGGTCAGGTTCTCGGCCGAGAGGAAGCGCGGTTCCTGGATCTGGAAGATCACCGCGATCACGACCAGCCCGAGCACGACCCGGACCGAGGAGAGGTCGCCCTGGACGATCCGGCGCAAAGTTTCCCCGGTCGACGGGCGCTGCTCGGCCGCCTCCTCGGCGCTCGCCGTTCCGGTCGCGCTCATGACGCCTCCCCCTCCTCATCACGGTGGTTCTTGTCGCCGCCTTCGCCGACCCCGGTGATCGCGCCGACGACGTGCTCCTCGGTGGTTTCCTCGGCCCGGAACTCACCGGCGGCGCGGCCGAGGCGGAGGACGAAGACCCGGTCGGCGACCGCGAAGACGTCCTGCAGGTTGTGGCTGATGACGACGACTCCGAGGTCACGCTCGCGCAGGCGCCGGATCAGCTCCAGCACCTGCTTGGTCTGGGGAACGCCGAGCGCCGCGGTCGGCTCGTCCAGCAGCACGACTTTCGGGTCGCCCAGGAGCGAGCGGGCGACCGCGACCTGCTGGCGCTGCCCGCCGGAGAGCGTCCCCACCTCGCTGCGCAGGCTGGGGATCGTCACCGCCAGGTTGGAGAGCAGGTCGGCGGTCTCGTGCTCCATCTTCACCTCGTCGAGCTGGCGCGAGACCTGGCCGGAACCGGCCGCTCTCTGCTCGCGGCCGAGGAAGAGGTTGGCGACGACGTCGAGGTTGTCGCAGAGGGCGAGGTCCTGGTAGACGGTCGCGATCCCCAGTTCGGTTGCGTCCTGGGGCCCTTTGATCCGCACTTCCTCGCCCTCGAAGCGGATCGTGCCCGCATCCGGTGAGTAAATCCCGGCGATCGCCTTGACCAGCGTCGACTTGCCGGCGCCGTTGTCGCCGACCAGGCCGACCACCTCGCCGGCGCTGACGGCGAAGTCGACCCGGTCCAGAGCCTGGACCGGGCCGAATCGCTTGCTGACTCCCTCCAGCTCGAGGAGTGGAGTGCCGTCTGCCATCTCAGCCGGAGATTCCCGCTTCTTTGCAGTCGGCCGCATACGGGCCGGTGCAGAGTTCGGAGGCGGTGACGAACCCGTCTTTGATCACCGTGTCCCTGATGTTGTCCTTGACGACCGCGACCGGTTCGAGGATCGCCGAGGGGACGTCGGTCTTGCCGTTGTTGACTTCTTCGCTGACTTTGTCCTGCGGCAGTTCTTCACCGTTGCCGAGGGCGATCGCGAATTCGGCGGCGATTTCAGCCTGCGGCGGGATCGCCTTGTAGATCGTCATGTACTGCTGGCCCGCGAGGATCCGCTGCAGGCCGGCGACGGTCGAGTCCTGGCCGGTGACGGGCCGTTCTTCAGGGTTGATCCCGGCGCCTTTGAGCGCCGCGATCGCGCCGCCGCCGGTGTCGTCGTTGGCGGCGTAGACGCCCCAGAAGCCGTCGTTGCCGAGCGCGGTGATCGCCTGCTGTGCCTCACGCTGGGCGTTTTCGGCGGTCCAGCCGGGGGTGTCGTATTCCTTCGCGACCTTGACTCCGGCTTCTTCGAAGCCCTTGGTGGAGCCGGCCTTGAAGAGCGCCGCGTTCGGGTCAGCCGGGTCGCCGTTGATCTTGATGATCGGACCGCTGGCTTTGCCGTCTTCCTTCAGTTTTTTCGCCAGGGTTTCGGCCTGCAGTTCGCCCACCCGTTCGTTGTCGAAGGAGACGTAGGCGTCGACTTCGCTGTTTTCGATCAGGCGGTCGTAGCTGACCACCGGGACGCCCTGGGCGTTGGCCCGTTCGGCGATCGCCGCGGCCGATTTCGAGTCCATCGGGTCGAGGACGAGGACTTCGGCGCCTTTGGTCAGCGCCGCTTCACCCTGCGACTGCTGCTTTTCGGCATCGCCGCCGGCGTTGAAGTAGATGACTTCGCATTCGGGGCACTTTTCTTCGACCGATTTTTCGAAGTCGGGCTTGTCGTTGGTTTCGTAGCGCGGGGTTTCGTTTTCGGGGAGCAGGAGGGCGATCGTCGTGCTGCCGCCACCGCCACCTCCTCCGCCGCTGCCGCCGGTGGTGTCGCTGCTGCTCCCACAGCCGACTGCTACCAAGGCGATGATGGCCAAGCCTGCCGCTGCGATCCAAACTCGCGAACTCAGTGCTGACATCGTTCCTCCTCTGTAGTTGCCCGCGCTCCCGCGAAGGTCACTACCCACCTTAAGCGCTTATATGCCTCGCGACCAGGGGTTTTGTTGAGGAATCTGCGGCTTTAGGCCGCTGCGGACAACTCGCGCTTGGCGCGGCGCCGTTTCGGCTTCGCCGCTGCCACCAGCTCGGAGAGGAAGCGGCCGGTGTAGGAGCCGGCCACCGCGGCGACCTCCTCGGGGGTGCCGGTGGCGACGATCTCTCCCCCGCCTTCGCCGCCCTCGGGGCCGAGGTCGACGAGATGGTCGGCGGTCTTGATCACGTCGAGGTTGTGCTCGATCACGACCACCGTGTTGCCGGCGTCAACGAGGCGGCCGAGGACGTCGAGCAGGCGCTGGACGTCGGCGAAGTGGAGGCCGGTGGTCGGCTCGTCGAGGATGTAGAGGGTGTCGCCGGTGGCGACTTTGGAGAGCTCGGTCGCCAGCTTGACCCGCTGCGCCTCGCCGCCCGAAAGCGTCGTCGCCGGCTGCCCGAGGCGGATGTAGCCGAGGCCGACGTCGTTCAGCGTCCGCAGCCGGCGGGCGATCTTCGGCACGTTCTCGAAGAACCCGACCGCCTCCTCGACCGACATCTCGAGGACGTCGGCGATGTTCTTGCCCTTGAACCGGACCTCGAGCGTCTCGCGGTTGTAGCGCTTGCCGTGGCACTGCTCGCAGGGGACGTAGACGTCGGGCAGGAAGTGCATCTCGATCTTGATCTGGCCGTCGCCCTTGCAGACCTCGCAGCGGCCGCCCTTGACGTTGAAGCTGAAGCGGCCCGGCTTGTAGCCGCGCGCCCGCGCCTCCTGGGTCTGGGTGAAGATCTGGCGGATGTGGTCGAAGAGGCCGGTGTAGGTCGCCGGGTTGGAGCGCGGCGTGCGGCCGATCGGCGACTGGTCGATGTTGATGATCTTGTCGATCTGGTCGAGCCCGTCGATGCCGTCGTGGGCGCCGGGGCGCAGCTTCGCCTGGTGCAGCCGGTTGGCGACGGCGTGGTGCAGGGTCTCGTTGACCAGGGTCGACTTGCCCGAGCCGGAGACGCCGGTGACGCAGCAGAAGACCCTGAGGGGGATCTCGACGTCGACGTCCTTGAGGTTGTGTTCGCGGGCGCCGCGAACCAGCAGCTCGCCGGTCGGCCGGCGCCGCTCCTGCGGGACCTCGATCCGTTTCTTGCCGGAGAGGTACTGCCCGGTCAGCGAGCTCGGGTCCTTCGCAACCTGCTTCGGCGTGCCGGCGGAGATCACGTGACCGCCGTGTTCGCCGGCGCCGGGGCCGAGGTCGACGAGGTGGTCGGCGGCCATCATCGTCCCCTCGTCGTGCTCGACGACGATCACCGTGTTGCCGAGGTCGCGGAGCCGGTCGAGGGTCGCGATCAGCTTCTCGTTGTCGCGCTGGTGGAGGCCGATCGAGGGCTCGTCGAGGACGTACATGACGCCGACGAGGTGGGAGCCGATCTGGGTCGCCAGCCGGATCCGCTGCGCCTCGCCGCCTGAGAGGGTGCGGGCCGAGCGGCCCAGCGAGAGGTAGCCGATGCCGACGTTCTCGAGGAAGGAGAGCCGCTCGGTGATCTCGCGGACGATCAGCCGGGCGATCGCCTTCTCGGTCTCGGTCATCTCCAGCTCGCGGATCCACTTCGAGGCGGCGTGGGCGGAGAGGTCGCTGTACTCGGCGATGCTGAGGCCGCCGACCTTGACCGCGAGGCTCTCCGGTCGCAGCCGGGCGCCGTGACAGGCAGGACAGGGCTGCTCGGCCATGTAACCCTCGATCCGCTCCCGGTTGGACTCCGAGTCGGTCTCCTCGTAGCGCCGCTGCAGGTTGTTGACGATCCCCTCGAAGCGGACCTTGTAGGAGCGGCGGCGGCCGAAGCGGTTGGTGTAGCTGACGTGGTGGCGTTCGTCGCCGGTGCCGTAGAGGAAGATCTCCTTCTCCTCCTGGGTCAGCTGCGACCAGGGCTTGTCGACGTCGATGTCGTTGTGGGCGGCGACCGAGGCGATCAGCCGTCGCCAGTAGGCGGTGATGCCGCGGTTCCAGGGCTGCAGCGCCCCCTCGGCGAGCGAGAGGGTCGGGTCGGGGACGACCAGTTCGGGGTCGATCACCCGCTGGAAGCCGAGGCCGTGGCAGCGGTCGCAGGCGCCGTGAGGAGAGTTGAAGGAGAAGATCCGCGGCTCCAGCTCCGGGATCGAGGTGCCGCAGTTGAGGCAGGCGAACTGCTCGCTGAAGAGCATGACCCCGCCGGGATACTCGGCGTCCTTGCTGCCGCCGGCGCCCTTGCCCTCGACGATCTCGACTTCGACCAGGCCGGCGGCGAGGCCCGCCGCCGCTTCGACCGACTCCGAGAGGCGCCGCCGCAGGTCGGTCTTCATCACCAGGCGGTCGACGACGACCGAGATGTCGTGTTTGTACTTCTTGTCGAGCTCGATCTTCTCATCGAGGCGCAGGAGCTCGCCGTCGATCTGGGCCCGCGAGTAGCCCTCGAGCCGCATCTGGTCGAGCAATTTGCCGTACTCGCCTTTGCGGCCGCGGACGACCGGCGCCATGACCATGAATTTGGTCCCGTCCTCCAGCGTCATCAGCCGGTCGACGATCTGCTCCTGGGTCTGGCCGGTGATCTCCTCGCCGCACTCGGGGCAGTGCGGGGTCCCGATCCTGGCCCAGAGCAGCCGCAGGTAGTCGTAGATCTCGGTCACGGTGCCGACCGTCGAACGCGGGTTGCGCGAGGTCGTCTTCTGGTCGATCGAGATCGCCGGCGAGAGCCCCTCGATCGAATCGACGTCGGGCTTCTCCATCAACCCGAGGAACTGCCGCGCGTAGGCGGAGAGCGACTCGACGTAGCGGCGCTGCCCCTCGGCGTAGATCGTGTCAAAGGCAAGGCTCGACTTGCCGGACCCGGAAAGCCCGGTGATGACGATCAGCGCGTCCCGGGGCAGCTCGAGGTCGACGTCCTTGAGGTTGTGCTCACGGGCGCCGGAGATGACGATTCGCTCAGAGGCAGCCACTCACATCGATTCTAAACAGGCGAACAGATGTTCCCTCAATCGAGGGCCGCCGAGAGCTTGCGCCGGTAGGTCCGGCCGGTCGGGTCGGCGGGGTCGAGGTCGCTGAGGATGCCGACGATCGCGCGTCGTAGGTCGTCCCGGGTCGAGTCATCGGCGCCACCGAGGATCTCGAGCAGGCGGTCGAGCGCCCCCTCCCGCTCGCCGCGGTCGAGCGCTGCGAACGCGTCCACGGCGACACCAGCCTCGACGAGGCGGATGCGGGCGGCGATGCCGGCGGCGCCGAAGTCGCCCTCGTGCGATTCGACCGCCTCCAGCGCCTCCGCTTCGGCTCCGCGCGCGAGCCGAGCCTTGGCGAGGGCGACCGCGATGTCGGCGCGGGCCGGCTCCAGTTCGGCCGCCTCCCGCAGCGAGAGCTCGTCCCCTGAGGCGAGCAGCTCGTCGGCGCGCGAGGGCACCAGGCCGTCGAAGAACGCCTCGACTTTGGCCGGCGGCAGCGCCCCGACGAACTCGTCGACCACGGCGCCGTCCCGGAAAGCCTTCACCGCCGGGATCCCCTGGACCTGAAACTGAGCCCCGAGGTTCTGGTTCGAGTCGACGTCGACCTTGGCGAGGACCACCTTCCCCGGCCGCGCCGCCTCGGCTTTCTCCAGTGCCGGGCTCAGCGCCTTGCAGGGACCGCACCAATCGGCCCAGAAATCGACCACGACGGGAACCTCGCGCGAACGCTCGACTACCTCGGCTTGGAAGGTCGCTTCGGTGACGTCGATGGGCACCCATTCAGGTTAACCATCGCGCCGCACGAGCCAGAAGGCCGGGAGCATGCCCCCAGCCCTCCGATCGATTATTTGGTTTCGAGATCCACCGAGAGGGGATTCACGGCATCGATTGTCACCGAGCCCGACAGTTTGCCCGTGGTCCCGGTTCCTTTCGGGCAGGTACCGTCCCCTTTGATCGTCAGTTTCAGATTGAAGTGGGCTGTGATCGCTTTCTTGAGGTTGAAGACGATTTTTGTATATGTGACCGCCGCCTGCGCCGCCTGACTCGGAATTGTGATCGTGCAGGCGCCGTGCACGATTTCCATCTGGTTGCCGGCGCCGCAGATGATCTGGGCTGTCTGCTCGGTCGTTTCCGTCGTTTCTTTGGCCACGTAGAGCGCCAGCGCGCAGCCATTCGATTTGAAGGTAACGGAGCCGGGAATGCCACCTGTTGTGCGGCATTCCGTAGTTTTTTTGGCGAAGAAGTCCTGGCTTGGTTCCGTTTCGTGTTCGGACATCGACACCCATTCGGTTTGGTTGCAGATGTACCCTGGCGTCACCCCTTCCACCGAGTACTCCAGTGTGTGGGTGGCGTTTTCCACCAAATAGACTTCCGTTTTTTCGTTTCCTGGCGTGAACCAGCGACCTTCCTGGTTCGCCGAGGCATTCACCACGACAACGGCTGCGGTCGCCAGGGATGCGAGCACAGCCAGACCTAGGAGCTTGCGTTTGAGACTCATGACGGGTCCTTTCCGTTTGAGAGAACCCTCCAGCCATAGCCCCATCGGGGCTTTTAGTCAAGAAATCTTTATCTAAGTGCCCGCCGTCATCCCGTCGAGGTCACGGCGCAGCTCCTTGAGCTCGTCGCGGATCCGGCCCGCCTCCTCGAAGCGGAGCTCGTCGGCGGCCGCGAGCATCTCCTCCTCGAGCGAGACGATCGTCTTCTCGAGCTCCTCGGGGCTGGCGAAGTCCTCGGCCCGTTTGCGGCGGCGCTTGCGCGGCGCCCGGTCCTCCATCGCCAGGAAGTCGGACATCTCGGAGATGCCTTTGCGGACCGTCTCCGGGGTGATCCCGTGCTCCTCGTTGTAAGCGAGCTGGATTGCCCGGCGGCGGTCGGTCTCGCGCATCGCCGCCCGCATCGCGTCGGTCTCCTTGTCGGCGTACATCACGACCCGCCCGTTGACGTTGCGGGCGGCGCGGCCGATCGTCTGCACGAGGCTGGTCTCGCCGCGGAGGAAGCCCTCCTTGTCGGCGTCGAGGATCGCCACCAGCGAGACCTCGGGAAGGTCGAGTCCCTCGCGCAGGAGGTTGACGCCGACGAGGACGTCGTACTCCCCCAGCCGCAGCTCGCGGATGATCTGGATCCGTTCCAGGGTGTCGACCTCGGAGTGCAGGTAGCGGACCTTGACCCCGTACTCGAGCAGGTAAGCCGTTAGATCCTCCGCCATTTTCTTCGTCAGCGTCGTCACCAGGGTGCGCTCTTTGCGCTCCGCCACCCGTTTGACCTCGTTCATCAGGTCGTCGATCTGGTTCCGCGTCTCGCGCAGCTCGATCTCCGGGTCGACGATCCCGGTCGGGCGGACGATCTGCTCGACGGTGCGGCTCGCTTCGGCTTTCTCGAAGGGGCCCGGCGTCGCCGAGACCATCACCAGCTGATTGACCCGCTGCATGAACTCGTCGAATTTGAGCGGCCGGTTGTCCATCGCCGACGGGAGCCGGAAGCCGAAGTCGACCAGCGACCGCTTGCGGGACTGGTCGCCCTCGTACATGCCGCCGATCTGGGGGATCGTCTGGTGGGACTCGTCGACAAAGCAGACGAAGTCGTCGGGGAAGTAGTCGATCAGGGTGTGCGGCGGGCTGCCGGCGGGACGGCCGTCGAGGATGCGCGAGTAGTTCTCGATCCCCGAGGTGAAGCCGAGCTCCTTGATCATCTCCAAGTCGTACATCGTCCGCTGGCGCAGCCGGTGGGCCTCCAGCTGCTTGCCTTCTGTTTCCAACTCGGCCGTCCGCGATTCCAGTTCGGCGCGGATCTCGTCGACGGCGCGGTCGACGGTCTCGTCTTTGGTCACGTAGTGCGAGGCCGGCCAGACCGAGACGTGGTCGATCACGTCCAGCACCTCGCCGGTCAGCGGGTCGAAGTGCTGGATCCCCTCGATCTCGTCGCCGAAGAGGGCGATCCGGTAGGCCGACTCGGCGTAGGAGGGCATGATCTCGAGGACCTCGCCACGGACCCGGAAGGCACCGCGGCCGAGCACCTGGTCATTGCGCTGGTACTGCATCTTCACCAGCTTGCGCAGCACGTCGTCGCGGTCGATCTCGGCGCCGACTTTGAAGAGCTGCATTTTTTCGTTGTAGACCTGCGGCGAGCCGATCCCGTAGATGCAGGAGACCGAGGCGACGATGATCACGTCGCGGCGGGCGAAGAGGGCGGCGGTGGCGGCGTGGCGGAGGCGGTCGATCTCGTCGTTGATCGAGGAGTCCTTCTCGATGTAGAGGTCCTGCGCCGGGACGTAGGCCTCGGGCTGGTAGTAGTCGTAGTAGGAGACGAAGTACTCGACCGCGTTCTCGGGGAAGAACTCGCGGAACTCGTTGCAGAGCTGCGCCGCCAGCGTCTTGTTGTGGGCGATCACCAGCGAGGGCCGCTGCACCTCGGCGATCGTCGCCGCCATCGTGAAGGTCTTGCCGGTGCCGGTGGCCCCGAGCAGGGTCTGGAAGCAATCGCCCTCACGTAGTCCTTCTGCGAGCCCGGCGATCGCCTTCGGTTGGTCGGCCGTAGGCGTATAGGCGGGGTTGAGCTTGAAATCCGGCACGAAATGAACATAGCGAGACGGCCGGTCCGGCCCGATTGTTCCTTATCCGTGCCTGACAACGAAAAGGAACAGGCGAATGAAAGACTGGGGCGATGAGACTCTCGCGAGCGGCTCTGGCCGCCTTCTTCGCCTTCACCGGGGCGATGCACTTCCTGCGGCCGCGCTTCTTCGAAGCGATCGTGCCGCCGGCGATCGAGGAGCAGAAGCAGGAGGTAGTGGCGATCAGCGGCGCCGCCGAGATCGCCGGCGCCGCCCTCGTGCTCGCGCCTGCCTCGCGGCGGCTCGGCCGCTGGTGGCTGCTGGCGCTGCTGCTCGCGGTCTTTCCCGCCAACATCCACATGGCAGTCAACCCCGAGCAGATCAAGGGCCTCGACATGCGCAAGTTCCCCCGCTGGGCGCTCTGGGCGCGCCTGCCGCTGCAGCCCCTGGCGATGATCTGGGTCTGGCGCGCGACTCGCTCCTACTGACACCCGCGAGGTGCAGGCAATTCCACTGTATTGCATGTTTTGTCTGTAGAGCTTCTGTCTTCTATGACAGAAGCTGACGTATTAATGGACAAACGTGACCGCTTCGCCGTAAATCTGCGCCGCGCCCGTCAAACCGCCGGCATCTCCCAGGAAGAGCTCGCCGAACGCTGCGAGCTCCATCGCACCGAGGTTTCGCTGCTCGAGCGCGGCGGCCGCGAACCGCGCCTGGGGACGATGATCAAGCTCGCGACCGCTCTCGGCACCGATGCGGAAGCGCTCTGCTCCGGGATCGGCTGGGACCCGAAAGCGCGTCAGTACAAGATCGAAGACCCGAGCTAGGAGGGTGGTGGTTATGGAGGGGCGGGACACCCCCTTCCAGACCATCTCGCTTATGGCTCGATGTAAGTGTCTGGAAGGGAGTACCCCACCCCTCCAGCTACGGTGGTGATGGTGCAGGTTTAGGGGAGGCCTAGGCCTTCCAGGCCGCCGGGGAGGAATTGTTCTAGGAGACCTTGGGCCGGGCCTAGGAACCCTTCTACGTTGCCTAAGAAGCCTTGGGCGTCGTTGATGATTTCGATTGCTTGGCCGAGCGGGATCCGCTGCAGGACCTGGCGCAGCGGCCCGGCGATCAGCGGGGTCAGGGCACCGGCTTCTTCGGCGTCGTCCACCGCCCTCAGCAGGCCGGCCCTGATCGCCCTGGCGAGCTTTTCGTCGTCGATCCCGTAGCGCTTTTCGAACCGTTCCCGTCGCTCCGGGGTAGTCAGCGCCAGCGCCAGCGTCTCGCGGGTGACGCCGAGCTGGCAGGCGGCGCCGTCGAGGGCGGAGATCGTGAACTGGTTGGCGATCTGGCCGAGGTTCTGCGGGTCGCTCCATTCGCGCGGCTGGCAGGGGTCCTGCACCTTCTCTGGCTCATACGAGGAGCCGCCGGCGGCGAGGTAGGCGCCGACGAGGACGAGGGAGACGACCGCCGCCCCGGCGATCAGCACGGCGCCGCTGAGCCGCCCCTCCCTCACAGGTCGACCCTCCGCGAGAGCGCTATCGGGAGGAGGGCGATCAGCCCCAAGAGGGCCGCGAGGATGAAGGAGGTGCTGAAAGCGTGGGTGGCGCCGCGGTCGAGCTGGTCCTGCAGTTCTGACTGCAGCTGCTCGACTTCGGCCGCCTGATTTGGATCGCTCGGCTTCGGCTCGAAGGCCGGCCCGATCGTCGGCACCTTCCCCTTCTCTTCGTCGAGCCGTTCGCTCACCTTCTCCGCCAGGTCGATCTTCAGCAGCGGGTTGACGGGTGAATCGAGGATCACCGCGGTGCCGGCGTTGATCGCGTCGTGGCGCTGCTGTTCGATGTCGGCGGTGAAGATCGGCGTCAGCACGAGGAGGCCGATGACGACGCCGGCGTGCCGGGAGGAGATCGTCCAGCCGCCGTGGATCGCCTGCGGCGCCCTCCCGCCCAGCGCCGTCTCGGTCAGGGCCGAAAGCACCAGCGCCAGCCCGACACCGACGAGGATCTGCGGCGGCACCGTCAGGGCGATCGTCGCCTTCGGCAGGAAGGCGAGACCGGCGAGCCCGCCGGAGACCAGGATCGCCCCGGCGGCGGCGCGCGAGCGCGGATCCGCCACCAGGTCGGTGAGCCGGCTGCCGACGATCGCCGCCAGCGGCATCACCGAGACGACCAGCGCGGCTTCGATCGGGCTCAGGCGCCAGCCTTCGATCAGCAGCAGGACGAGGAGGAAGAGCGCCGCCGCGATCGCCGCCGAGACCATCGCCAGGGCGAGGTTCGCCCAGAGGTGGGGCCGACCGGTCTGGCGCAGCTCCCCCTCGATCACCCTCGTCGCCATCTCGTCCCTGGCGACGGCGAAGATCGGCACCGCCGCCACCAGCGCCACCGGCACCTGCAGGAGGAAGACCGACTGCCAGGAGACGAGCTCGGTGAGGAAGCCGCCGAGAGCCGGGCCGAGCGCCGCCCCGGTCGCCCCCGCGGTGGCCCAGACGGTCGCCGCCCGCCGCTCCGAGCCAACCGTCGCCGGCAGCAGCTCCAAGGACGCCGTCACCGCCGCGGCGCCGCCCAGCGCCTGCAGGCAGCGGGCGAGGATCAGGGTCGAGAGTTCGTCGGCCAGCCCGCAGGCGAGGCCCGCCCCGGCGAAGACCGCCAACCCGACTGCGGCCGTCCGCCCCGGCCCGACCCGTCGCGCCAGCAGCGCCGCCGGAACCGCGGCCAGGGCGATCACGAGGTTGAAGGAGACGAGCACCCAGGTGACGCCGGAGACGCTGGTGTCGAGTTCCCGGTAGATCTCCGGCAGCGCCAGGACGACGATCGAGGAGTCGGCGAGGACGAGGCCGACGGCGAGCGCCAGCGCGGCGACGCGGGGTCTAGCGGATTCCGCCATAACCAAGCTCAGAGGCGTACTCGTGGCGGTACTCGTCCCGCTTCTCCAGCACCTCTTCGACGTAGGCGCGGGTTTCCGGGAAGGGGATCGACTCCACCGTCAGGCTCGAGCCGCCCCACTTGTCAGCGTTGCCCGGGCCGGCGTTGTAGGCGGCGAGGGCCGCCGCCTCGTCGCCGTCGTAGCGGTCGAGCAGTTCGCGCAGGAGGAAAGTCCCGTAGCGGATGTTCAGTTCGGGGTCCGAGAGGTCGGAGAGTTCGAAGGTCGTCCCTCCGCTCTGGCGCTCGATGTATTCGGCTGCTTCCGGCGTGATCTGCATCAGCCCGCGGGCCCCCGCGCTCGAAGTCTGGTCGCTGAACTTCGACTCGGAGTAGATCACGGCGGCGATCAGGGCGGCATCGACCCCCTTTTCGTCGGCCTGCTGGCGGATCACGTCCTCGTGGCGCAACGGCAGCGTCAGCTCCTTCAGCGCCTGGTCGAAAACGCCGCTGATGACGAGGGCGGCGACCAGCACCCCGATCAGCGCAGCGACGCTCGCGAGGGCGAAGAACTGGCGGCGACGGCGCTGCTTCCGCTTCATCCGCGCAGCTTTGCGAGCAGCGCGGACAGCGCCTGCTCCAGGTCCTCCACCGAGCCGTCGTTTTCGATCACGTAGTCGGCGCGCTCCGCCTTCTCGGCCTGGGTCAGCTGCCGCGCCTCGCGCTCGTCGACCAGGGCGTGGCCGCGGGCGGCGGCGCGCTCGCGGCGGACCTCGTCGGAGGTGACGACCGAGACCGTGGCGTCGAAGGGCCGCTCGCCGGCGACCTCGAAGAGCAGCGGCACCTCGACCACGGCGACCTCGGTCCCCTCGGGAAGCGAGTGCAGCCAGGCGGCGGTCCGTGCCTGGACCAGGGGATGGATCTGCGCCTCCAACCAGGCCAGCTGCTCGGGGTCGGCGAAGACCACCTCGCCGATCTTCGCCCGGTCGATCCTCCCGTCCGCCACGACCTCGGGGCCCCAGCGGGCGGAGAGACGGTCGCGCAGCTCCTGGCTTTCCAGTAGCTCGTGGACGACCGCATCGCTGGAGAGCGTCGCCGCTCCGAGGCGCTCGAAAGCCTTCAGCGCCTCCGACTTCCCGGCGGCGATGCCACCGGTGAGGCCGATCTTCAGGGGCGCCATCGGCAGGCGCCGATCAGGACTGCTCGGACTCGCCCGTCTCGGATTCGTCGCCCGAGGACTCGCCGGCGGCCTCGTCGAGATCGTCGGGGGAATCGGGCCGCTCCTGGACCGATTCGCCCTCCTGGTGCTCGCCGGGATCCTCCTCGGTGGTCCCGTTGGCCTCGGCGACGGGGGCGGGCTCGGCCTCCTCGGAAGACTCGACCTCGGTCGGGAGCTCACCGGGCGCCTCTTCAGTCGGCGCCTCGGGCTCTGCGGCAGCGGCCTCCTCGGCGGAGGCGGCGGCGACGGAGGCGGCATCGGCAAAGGCGGCTGCCATCGTCCCGGTGGGGGCGTCGGGCTGCACTTCAGCGGTCTCGGCGGGCGCAGCGGTCTCAGTAGCCTCGCCGGCCTCAACGGGCTCGGCGGTCTCGGTCTCGGTGGCCTCAGAAGTCTCGGTGTTCTGGCCTTCGGCCTGGGCGATCTGCTCGCCCAGCCCGGCCATCGCCATGTTCTGCCCCTCGACCCGCTTGATGCTGAGCGAGAGGCGGCGGCGCTCTTCGTCGATCTCGAGGATCTTCACGTTCAGCTTCGAGCCCGGCTCGACGACTTCGCTCGGGTTCTCGACGTGGTGGTCGGCGAGCTCGGAGATGTGGACCAGGCCCTCGACTCCGGGCAGGATTTCGACGAAGGCGCCGAAGGCGACGACCTTGGTCACGGTGCCCTCGAGCACGTCGCCGGAGCGATGGGTGTTGATAACCCGCTGCCACGGGTCCTCCTGGGTCTGCTTCAGGCCCAGCGAGATCCGCTGGCGATCGCGGTCGATGTCGAGGACTTTGATCCGCACCGTGTCGCCGATCGAGACGACTTCGGAGGGGTGGTTGACGTGGCTCCAGGAAAGCTCGGAGATGTGGATCAGGCCGTCGATCCCGTCGAGGTCGACGAAGGCGCCGAAGTCGACGATGTTGGAAATCTTGCCCTCGACGACCTGGCCCGGCTCCAGGCGGCCCAGAATCTGCTCGCGGACCTCTTTGCGCTCCTCCTCCAGCACCGCGCGGCGCGAGAGGACGACGTTGTTGCGGCTGCGGTTGAGCTCGATGACTTTGCACTCGAGCGTCTGACCCATGAACTCGTCGAGGTTGTGGACGCGGCGGATGTCGACCAGCGAGGCCGGCAGGAAGCCGCGGACGCCGAGGTCGAGGATGAGGCCGCCCTTGACGACCTCGATGACGCTGCCTTCGACCGGTTCGCCGGAATCGGCTGCAACCTCGATTTTGCGCCAGGCCTTCTCGAAGCGGGCGCGCTTCTTGGAAAGGATCAGGCGGCCCTCGGAGTCCTCCTTGGTGAGGACCAGGGCGTCGATCTCCTCGCCCAGCTCGACCTCGTCGTGCGGGTCGACCGACTTGCGGATCGAAAGCTCGTTGGAGGGAATGACCCCCTCGGCCTTGTAGCCGATGTCGACGAGAACCTCGTCTTTGTCGATGCGGACGACTTTGCCCTTGACGACGTCGCCCTCCTCGAAGGAGACCATCGTCGCCGCGTAGTTGGGGACGATCTGGCCGTCGATGTTGAGGAGAAGGCCGCCGGAACCCTCTACGGGGGTGGCACTCGGGGCAGGCGTCAGGGTCTCGGTCGCGGACACGGGCGCGAATGATGGCAGAATCCGCCGCGATGCCGGTCCGAGCCACCAAGCGCGGCGACGAACGCACGCCCCTGGACGGCGAGCGCGACGTCCTCATCTGCGGCGCCAGCTTCGCCGGCCTCGCGGTGGCGCGCGAGCTGGCCGGCTCTGGAGCTGACGTCCTGCTGATCGACCGCTACGAGATCGGCGAGCGCCAGACCTCCGCCTGCGGGATCCCGACCGAGTGGTTGGAGCGCCTCGGGCTGATGGCCGCCGAGCGCCAGCGCTTCGACACCCTGGTCATGCACAGCCCCCACGGGACCTCCCGCTACAAGCTCCCCTGGACCTTCTCCACCTTCGACTACCGCGAACTCTGCCAGCTGCTCTGGCGCGACTGCGACGCCACCTTCGAGACCGCGAAGGTGAACGGCCGCTCCGGGGTCGACGGCGAGGGCCGGGTCAGCGTCGAGACCGACCGCGGCACGATCTCGGCGCCGCTGGTCGTCGACGCGCTCGGCTGGCGGCGGATGCTCGCCGACGGCGACGGCTACCAGCCCCCCGACGCGCCACTCTCGCGCGGCCTCGAGGTGCATCCGGGCGGCGAGTCCGAGGACCTGGCGATCTGGATCGACCGCAAATACGTCCCCGCCGGCTACGGCTGGTCCTTCCCGGCGAAGGACGAGTTGCGGATCGGGATCGGCTCCTTCGACCCCCGCTTCCACGTCAAGGAGACGACCGTCGAGCTGACCCACGACCTCGGCAAGGAGCCGAACGAGTACCAGGGCAACTGGATCCCGCACAAGCTCCGCCGCGGCACCGAGGGCGGCGTCTTCTTCGTCGGCGACTCGGCCGGCCACTGCCTGCCGCTCTCAGCCGAGGGGATCAGGACCGCGCTCTACTTCGGGATGGCGCTCGGGCAGGAGCTGCGCGGAGTTGTCGAGGGACGGCAGACGCGCGAGGCGGCCGCGCAGAGCTATGCCGAGTTCCACGACTCGCACGAGTGGAAGTTCAAGTGGATGCTGCGGGTGCAGAAGCTGGTGCCAAAGGTCCCACCGCGGATCCTGGCGCCGCTGCTGCGGCTGATGGGCACGAAGCGCTTCGTCGACTGGTCCTTCGACCACTACCTGCGGATCGCGCCGCCGGAGTACGCGGGCTCGAAGTGGGCCGGCGGCTCAGCGGACGACGAGGACCGTCCCGGCGAGCAGCAGCACGACGCCGAGGACGCGGCTGCCCGTCAGCGGCGTCTGGTCAAGGCCGAATAGGCCCAGCCGGTCGATCACCAGAGCCGTCGTCAGCTGCCCGAAGATCGTCGCGGCGGCGACGCCCCCGGCCCCGATCGCCGTGACCGCGACGAGCGCGTTGAGGACGTAGACGGCGCCGAGGAGGCCGCCCAGCAGGTAGTACCAGTTGACGTCGAAGGCCGAGTCGAGGCCTCCCGCCTTGCCGCTGAGGACGACGACCGCCGCCAGGGCCATCGTCCCGATCGAGAAGGAGACAAGGGCGGCGGGCAGGCTGCCGGTCGCCTTGCCGAGGCCGGCATTGATCGGCGCCTGGGCCGCGATCAGGCCACCGGCGGCCGCGGTGAGGACGACCGCGAGGCCCCTATCCACGGATTTCTTTCTCTCGTCGCGTGATCTTCATGGTGGACATGTGTTGCCGATTAGTGCGGGGTTTGAACCTCGCCGCCCGCATATCAGTAACGCAGTCAGACCAACCAGTCGATTGAGCCTTCAGATGTCGCCACCGCCCGCAGAGCAGTTCGCCGCCAGGATCTTCCTCGGCCCGGCGCTGCGCGCGCAGCCCGACCGCCGCCTCGTCGACCTCGTCCGCAACGGCTACGAGGCCGCCTTCGAGGAGATCGTGCGGCGCTACCGGCGCCCGCTCGACCGCTTCGCCGCGGCGATCGTCGGCGGCCGCTCCGAGGACGTCACCCAGGACGCCTTCTCGAAGGCGCTGCTGGCGCTGCGGGGGTCCGAGGCGGAGATCGAGCTGCGGCCCTGGCTCTACCGGATCGTCCGCAACACCGCCCTCAACGACCTCCGCGACCGCGGGCCGGCGCCCGAGGAGCTGGCGGAGACGCTGCCGGGGGGACGGAGTGCCGCCGCCGAGGTGGAGGCCCGGGAGGAGATCCGCGAGCTGATGTCGCGGCTGCAGGCGCTGCCGGAGCCGCAGCGGGCGGCGCTGGTGATGCGCGAGCTCGAAGGCCTCAGCCACGAGGAGATCGCCGCCGCCCTCGGGGTCAGCGGTGGTGCCGCGCGGCAGGCGATCTTCCGGGCGCGGGCGGCGCTCCGCGACGGCCTTGGCCTGCTGCTGCCGATGCCGGTCCTGCGGGCGCTGTCCGAGCACGGCGGCGACGCGGTCGGCGCCGGCGTCGGCACGGGCGTCGCCGCCGGCGCCCTCAAAGTCGGCCTGGCGACGGTGCTGGTCGCGGGAACGGTCGGCGCCGGTGTCGCAATCGACCGCCATCACGGGGAGCGGGCCGGACCCGAAGCCGCCGAGGCGGCGCCGCTGGCCAAGCAGGTCGGGGGGCGCCGGGCGAGCAGCGAATCCGGCCGAGGCGGCGGCGACGGCTCCGGCGGCTCCCGCCGCCAGAACGGCGATGACAAAGGCGGCGATCACGGCCGCAGTGACGGCGGCGGCAGCCGAGGCGACTCCTCTTTGGCCGACGGCCAGGGCAGCGGCTCGAGCGGAAGCTCCCGTCACTCCGGTGGCGGCTCCGGCGACGACGGCGGCAGCCACAGCGGTCGCGGTGGGCCCGGACCGAGCTCCGGCTCGGTCGACGACTCCGGCTCGGGAAGCCGCCACGGTGGCGATGACCGGGGCGGCGACGACCGCGGCGGCTCGGGGTCGAGCTCGGGCTCCGGGTCCGACGATGGCGGCGGCAGCTCGTCAGGGGATTCCGGCGGCGAGATCGAGAGCGGCGGCAGTTCCGGCAGCGGCTCCGGCGACGACGTGATCAGCGAACCGGTTGCGACCGGCGAACCGGAGATCGATGACGGCGGCAGCTCGGGCTCAGGGTCCGACGGCGAAAGCTCGGGATCGGGCTCGGGGAGCGGCGACCTCAGCGGCGGCGAGACGAGCAATCTGGACGGAAGTCCATAGGCGCGTGATCTTCGCAGCGCCGCCGGGTTGGAGCCACAACCAGTTGTTCAATCGACTCTAGGAGGAAAGGCATGACCCCGAAGAAAGCACGGCGACCCCGCCTCGGCATGACCTGGTTCGCGCTGGCGCTGGGAGCGCTCGCGCTCCTGGCCATGCCGTCTCTGGCAGCCGCCAAGGACCGCAACCACGACCGCATCCCGGATCGCTGGGAGAAGCGCCACCACCTCTCACTGCAGGTGAACCAGGCGCGCCACGACCAGGACCGCGACCACCTGCGCAACCGGGCCGAGTTCCTCGCCGGCGACAACCCGCGCGACGCCGACAGCGACGATGACGGGGTCATGGACGGCAGCGAGCAGGCCGGCACGATCGCCTCCTTCGACGCCGCGACCGGCCGCCTCGTCATCGACCTCTTCGGCAACGACACGATTGCCGGCCTGGTCAACGACGAAACCGAGATCAAGTGCGAGGACCACTCCACCACCGCCTCGGCCAGCAGCGACGGGTCCGGCAGCGGTGAAGCCGAGCCGGGCGACGACAACGGCGGCGAAGGCGAGGAAGAGGCCGGTGACGACAACGGCGGCCAGGGCGAAGAGCCGGGTGACGACAACGGCGGCGAAGAGGCCGGCGACGACAACTCGGGCCCCGGCAGCGACAACTCCGGCCCCGGCCAGGAGGGCGACGACGACCACGGCGCGAGCACCTGCACGACCGCGGAGCTGGTTCCCGGTGCTGTCGTCGAGGAGGCCGAGCTGAAGGTCGAGAACGGCCAGGCGGTCTTCCACGAGGTCGAGCTCTCGGGGAAGGAAGTCACTAACAGCTAGCTGCAACAGCTAGCCAGGGAGAGTGTCTACTTGGCGTCGAGCCAGTCCTGGCCGATGCCGATGTCCACCTCTAGCGGCGGATCGAGCTGGTAGGCAGCGCACATCTCGCGCTCCACCAGCTCGGCCGCCGCTTTCATCTCCTCCGGCGGGCCCTCGAAGAGCAGCTCGTCGTGGATCTGGAGGACGAGCCGGGTCTCCCCCCCGAGCTCGCGCAGGGCGCGCTGGCAGCGCACCATCGCCACCTTGATGATGTCGGCGGCGGTGCCCTGGATCACGGTGTTGACGGCGAGCCGCTCGCCGAGCCGGCGGGTGTTCGGGTTGCCGGAGCGGAGCTCGGGGATCGGGCGGCGGCGGCCCATCAGGGTCTTGACGAAGCCCTCCTCCTGGGCGCGCTCGATCACCTGCTCGCGGAAGGCGCGCACGGCTGGGAAGCGCTCGAGGTAGCGGGAGACGAATTCCTCGCCCTCCTTGCGCGGGATGTTGAGCCGGTCGGAGAGGCCGAAGCCGGTGAGCCCGTAGACGATCCCGAAGTTGACCATCTTCGCCTTCGAGCGCTGGCCGACGTCGACTTCGTCGCGCCCGATCTCGAAGACCTCGGCCGCGGTCGCGGCGTGGACGTCTTCGCCCTTGTGGAAGACGTCTTTGAGGACCACCTCGTCGGCGACGTGGGCGAGGACGCGGAGCTCGACCTGGCTGTAGTCGGCGGAGAGCAGCTGCGCGCCCTCCTCGGCGACGAAGCAGGCGCGGACCGGGCGGCCGATCTCGGTCCGGATCGGGATGTTCTGCAGGTTGGGGTTGGTGCTGGAGAGGCGACCGGTGGTCGTCGAAGCCTGATTGAAGGTGGTGTGGACGCGGCCCGTCTCCGGGTCGATCAGCTCCGGCAGCGAGTCGAGGTAGGTGTTCTTCAGCTTCGTCAGCTCACGCCACTGCTCGATCTTCTCAACGATCTCGTGCTCGTCGCGGATCTGGGCGAGGACGCGGGCATCGGTCGAGAACCCGGTTTTTCCGCGGCGCTTTCGGGTCAGGCCGAGCTTCTCGAAGAGGATGCGACCGACCTGCTGGGGCGATCCGATCGTGAACTCCTCCTCGGCCAGCTCGAAGATTTCGCGTTCCAGCGTGTCGATGCGGTCGCCGAAGCCGGCGCCGACCTCGGCCAGGCGCTTGGCGTCGAGCTTCAGGCCCTCGCGCTCCATCGCCGCCAGCACCCCGACCAGCGGCAGCTCGACCTCGCGCAGCAGCTGCTCCAGGCCCAGCTCCTCGATCCGCGGTCCCTGGACGGCGGCGAGGGCAGCGACCAAGCGCGCCTCCTCGGCCGGGTCGAGCCCCGCCTCCAACTCCTGGTCCAGGGCCAGCTGACCGTCGTCCTCCTCGGACTTCTCCGCGGCGGCGCCCTCGGCGATCCCGATCCCGGCGTCGGCGGAGAGCTCGACGAGGTCGTAGGTGCGGCGCTGCGGCTCCAGCAGGTAGGCGGCGACCATCGTGTCGTGGTGGAGGTGGAGGTCGACGCCCTCGCGGGCGGCGGCAGCGAGGAGGCCGTGGCGGCCGCCGCCGAGCGACTTGGCGTCGTGGGCGGCGAAGGGCTTGCCCTTCAGGGCGACGGCGAGCTCGTCCTCGCTGGCCGAGCCGATCAGGGTGCGGTCGCCTTCGGCGGCGGCCCAGCGGTCCCCGTCGATCGCCAGGGCGAGCGGCCCCTCCCCCAGGTCCGCCGGCTTCCCTTCCTCCGCGCTCACCTCGAGCTCGGTCTCGACCCGGCGGCCCGGCACCGCGTCGCCCTCCGGGAGCGCTTCTTCGAGCCGCTCCATCACCGCCCGCAGCTCGAACTCGCGCATGAACTCGCGGAGTGCACCGCGGTCGGGTTCGCTCGCCATCGCCGCCTCCAGGTCGACCCCGGTCTCGATGTCGTACTGCAGGGTGGCCAGCTCCTTGGAGAGGCGGGCGTCGTCGGCGTGCTCGGTGAGGTTTTCCTTGCGTTTCTTGCCGGAGATCTCCTCGACGCTTTCCAGCACCGCTTCCAGCGAGCCGAACTGCTGCAGCAGCTGGGTTGCGGTTTTCTCGCCGATCCCGGGGACGCCGGGGATGTTGTCGGAGGTGTCGCCCCGCAGGCCCATCAGGTCGGTGATCAGCTCCGGCGGGACGCCGTAGCGCTCTTCGACGGCGGCGCGGTCGTAGATCTTCGTCTCGGTGATCCCGCGCGAGGTGCTCATCACCCGCACCCCCTCGTCAACCAGCTGGTAGGCGTCGCGGTCGCCGGTCACCACCATCACCTCGATTCCCTGCTCGCGCGCCTGCTTGACCAGCGAGGCGATCACGTCGTCGGCCTCGTAGCCGTCGACCTTGACGTTGGTGTAGCCGAAGGCCTCGACCAGCGGCATCAGGTGCGGCCACTGCTCGCGCAGCAGGTCGGGGCGCGGTTTGCGCTGGGCCTTGTAGAGGTCGTAGGTCTTCTCGCGGCCGCTCCAGCCCGCGTCCCAGGCGACGACGACGCCCTGCGGGTGGTGTTCGTCGATGATTTTCACCAGCATCGAGGCGAGGCCGTAGATCGCATTGGTCGGCCGTCCGTCGCTCGTCCCGATCGACTCGGGCAGAGCGAAGAAGGCGCGGTAGGCGAGGCTGTTGCCGTCGATCAGGAAGAGCTGTGGCGCGGCGTCGGGCACGGCCGCGACTCTAGCCGCCCCTGAAGCCGCAGGACGCTGCGCCAGGCCGCACCGTCGGCTCCGCGTCGTGCAGAGCACTGCCGCTCCGCCGCCGGCACGCCCTGGCTTGGTCCTACGACCTCAGGGCGCAGTTGTCCTCCTGCATACGGAGCCGCGGTGGAAGGTCCAGAAGTCGGTCTCGACGACGACGCGCTGGGTGCGCCAGAGGAAGTCGACGGTCCAGCGGCCTAGCTGGACGTTGACCTCTGGGTGCGGAAGGGCGTGGTGGCGGACGATGGCGAGGAAGAGGGCCTCTAGGTCGGAGCGGGTGCGGTCGGAGGTGACGTGGTCGAGGCGGTAGCCCTTGAGCTCGGCCTGACGGGTCGGTCGGCGGACTAGGTGCGGTGAGAGCAGTGCGGGTGGCGCGGAGGTCTTCGAGGGTGCGAGGCACAGTGGTCACAGGGATGTCGTGGCGGTGGGTGATGAGGAGCCTTCCCCCTCGCCCTCCTTCTTGCTGCGAGTAGGAGGGCGAGGGGGAAGGCTCTCGGTGGGGTTTGAGTGAGGGAGAGCGATGGAGGTGGATGCCGCGGCGCTTCGAGCGCCCGGAGTAGGTCGGGACGGTCACGTGGATTGGGCCGTCAATGGGTTTGAGGAGCTCCCAGAGAACGGCAGCGGAGGTGTGGCTGAGGACCGCGCCGGGACCGCAGGCGAGCACAGCCGCCACGAAGCGCCCGTGGAGGCTCAGAGCGTGATGGCCGACGGCGTAGACGCCGCGGTGGATGCGGTGCAGGCGCCCCGCGCTCGCTCGTTCTGAGATCGCCGCACGCCCCAGACCAACCGCCGCCAGCTGCTTCGCGGTGATGACGCCGTGCTGCCGATCGGCGATCTCGGCGATCGCCGCGTCGCTCGTGTCGAGTTTGTTCGGCATATCCGAACAAAGTCGACAGGGGCCTTGATCTCTCCCCTCTACGCCGCTGCTTTTCGTGAATGCCCCCGCTAAATCAGCACGATTCTGCGAAAGAAGGATCGCCGCTGTAGCTGAAGCAGGCGTGGGCGAGGCTGACGTAGACACCGGGGCCCGTGAGGCGGACGTTTGGGTGGCCGACGAAGTCGACGCTGAGGTTTCCGGTCCAGCTAGGGGTTACAGCATTGGAGCGGTGGCGTAGGGTCGCGGAGCCGGAGAAAGGGGGCGGCAGGCGCAGTTCGGCGCTGCTGAAATCGGGTTCGAAGCTGAAGCTGCGGGAGGGCGCGAAGCCTTCAATTGAGCGCTTGATCTGAATGCCTTCGCGCCGCTCGATGAGCCCGAAGCTGAAAGGGACCCGGCCCCGGTGCGGGTGGTTCTTGTTGACCTGGAACGTGAGCCGCCGGCCCATTCGCAAAAGAAAGACCGAGCAGCCTCGCCCCTGGCTCGCCGGGCCCACGCGATTCCCCTTTCCCGCTGCCGCCGCCGCAGAAGGAGGTGACCAGAGGCTGAAACGGGATCTGGGTCGCGCTGACGGTGGTGTAGCCCTGCTCCCCCTCGAATTCGACGCTTCCTTCAAAGAAACCGGTTTCAAACGGATAGCTCTGGTCGCTGCACTTGACATGGATCTCCTTCGTGCGACCCGAGGGATGGAGCGCCAGGTCCACCCGCCCGAAGCGTCCGAGATCGGCTCTGAGGAAGTCTTCGGAGACGACCGCGGGAGCCTAATAGAAAGCGCCGCTTCGGTATTCGCCTTTGCGGGCGACTCCGATGTAGATCTTGCCCTTCAAATCCCGACGGTCGGAAAAGGCGGAGATGCCAACGACATACCCGTTCGTTCCCTGCAGTCGGAAACCCGCGGAGTAGCCGAAGAATTCGGCCGAGGCAGTGACAGGGGCCTGGGCAGTGCCGACGATGGCCAATATCCCAAGCAGGAGACAGATGGACGAAACCCGCTTCATTAGTCGCGGAACCCTATGGCAGCGATGCGTCGAGACGCTGGCCGGCGCCCCCGATCTGATTCGATAGCCGCCGATGGCCGTCAGCGCTCAGTACAGCGTCACGATCCGTGTCGAGCTCGATGCGCGGAAAGAGCCCTTGGGGCGGCTTACCGCTGCGATCGCCGAGGCGGGTGGCCAGCTGCAGGGGGTCGACCTGGTGCCCGGGGCCGGTCCCGAGGGCAAGCGGGTGCGGGAGTTCACGATCGACGCGACTGATCGGGAGCACTGGGAGCGGATCCTGCGGGCGATCGGCTCGACGCGGGGCGCGCGGGTCCTCGACTACGTCGACCGGACGATGCAGATGCACCGCGGCGGCAAGATAGACATGCGCAACAAGTACCCGGTGAAAACGCGCGACGACCTCTCGATGGCCTACACGCCCGGCGTCGCCCGCGTCTGCATGGACATCCACGACGACCGCAGCAAAGCCTTCGAGTACACGATCAAGAAGAACACCGTTGCGGTCGTCTCCGACGGCAGCGCCGTCCTCGGCCTCGGCAACATCGGCCCCGAGGCGGCGATGCCGGTGATGGAGGGCAAGTGCATGCTCTTCAAAGAGTTCGCCGGCGTCGACGCCTTCCCGATCTGCCTCGACACCCAGGACGCCGACGAGATCGTCCGCGCGGTCGAGCTGATGGCCCCGACCTTCGGCGGCATCAACCTCGAGGACATCTCCGCTCCACGCTGCTTCGAGATCGAGGACCGGCTCAAGGAGTCGATCGACATCCCGGTCTTCCACGACGATCAGCACGGGACCGCCGTGGTGACGATGGCCGCCCTCTTCAACGCGCTGAAGATCACCGGCAAACCGATCGAGCAGCTGCGGGTGCTGGTAGTCGGGCTCGGCGCCGCCGGGGTGGCGGTGACGAAGATGATGCTCGCCTCCGGAATCACCCAGATCGTCGGCTGCGACCGCAAGGGGGCCGTCTCGACCAAGCGCGAGGACTACGAATCCGGCGAGATGAACGAGGCCAAGCGCTGGTACGCGGAGACGACCAACCCCGACGTGATCCAGGGCGATCCCGACGACGTAATCGAGGGCATGGACATCTTCGTCGGCCTCTCCGGCCCCGGGATCATCCTGCCCGAGTCGTTGGGCAAGATGAACGACGACGCGATCGTCTTCGCGATGGCCAACCCGACGCCCGAGGTGATGCCCGAGGAGGCCGCTCCCTACGTGCGGATCATGGCCACCGGGCGCTCCGACTTCCCGAACCAGATCAACAACGTGCTCGCCTTCCCGGGCATCTTCCGCGGCGCCCTCGACGCCGGCGCCCCCAGCATCACCGAGGAGATGAAGCTCGCCGCCGCCAAGGGGATCGCGATGGCGGTCTCCGAGGAGGACCTGGCCGAGGACTACATCATCCCCAGCGTCTTCAACCGCGAAGTCGCCCCGAAGGTCGCCGAAGCGGTGGTCGAGGAGGCCAAGCGCGACGGCATCGCCCGCCTCAACGAGGAGACCGGGACCTTCTCCACCGTGGAGGCGGATTAACCGGTGCGGGTCCTCGTCACCGGCGCCAGCGGCACGATCGGCCAGGCCCTGTGTGACGCGCTGTTCGCGCGCGGCGACGACGTCGTCGGTCTGAGCCGCGACCCGGGCCGCTCCCGCCAGGCCAACCCCCGCGTCACCTGGCACAAGTGGGAGCCGACCCTGGAACGGCCGGACCCCGCCGCCTTCGAGGGGGTCGACGGCGTCGTCCACCTGCTCGGCGAGCGGATCGACCAGAGATGGACCGAGGAGGCGAAGGAGCGGATCATGGAGAGCCGCCGCCAGGGGACCCACAACCTGGTGCAGGCGATTGCCGCGCTGGAGAGCCCGCCGAAGGTCCTGGTCAGCCAGTCGGCCGTCGGCTACTACGGCGACCGCGGCGACGAGACGGTCGACGAGAGCGACGGCCCCGGCGACAGCTTCGACGCCCGGGTGACGGTGGCCTGGGAGGCGGCGGCGCACGAGCTCGGCCCGACAGGGGTGCGGCTGGTGATCGTCCGCACCGGCCAGGTTCTGAGCAGCGAGGGCGGGATGCTGAAGGAGATGCTGCCGCCGTTCAAGCTCGGGGTCGGCGGCCCGCTCGCCGGAGGCGATCAGTACCTCTCCTGGATCCACATCGACGACGAGGTGGGGATCCTCCTCTGGGCCCTCGACGACGAGAAGGTCAGCGGCACCGTCAACGCCAGCTCGCCAAATCCCGCCACCAACAAGGACTTCTCCAAGGCTTTGGGACGAGCCCTGAACCGCCCCGCGGTGATGCCCGTCCCCGGCCTCGTCCTCGATCTCAAATTCGGCAAAGAGTTCGGCGGGGTCCTCCGCGGCGGCCAGCGGGTGATCCCGAAGCGGACCGAAGAGCTCGGCTACGAGTTCAAGCACCCGGACCTCGACGAGGCCCTGGGCGACCTGCTCTAGGCGACCGCGGTCTTCTCGGGCTCGCGCGCGAGCACGTCGGCGGGACCCTCGATCCAGATCCGCACGTTGTCGCCCGGGTGCCAGGCCGGGAAGCCGAGGCGGCGCGCTTTGACGATGGCGCCCGAGGGCAGCTGCAGCTCGACCAGCTGGTCGTGCCCGAAGAAGCTGCGGGAGACGACGGTTGCCTTCTGGCTGCGGCGGTCGGGGGGCTCGATCGTCCCGATCGCCAGGGACTCGGGCCGGACGATGACGTCGACCGCGCCGGTATGGCCCTCGCGGTTGGGGAGGTTGCCGAGCTCGCACTCGATCATCCCCTCGCTCGCCTCGCCCGGCAGCACCTCGATCTCGCCGAGGAAGTTGGCGACCCAGCGGTTGGTCGGCCGCGAGTAGACGTCCTCGGGAGTGCCCATCTGCTCGACCTTGCCCTCGTTGACGACGGCGACGAAGTCGGCGACGCTGAGCGCCTCCTCCTGATCGTGGGTGACGAAGACCGAGGTCAGCTTCTGCTCGGCGAGGATCTCCCGCACCTCTTCGCGGACCCGTGCCCGCAGGCCGGCGTCGAGGTTGGAGAAGGGCTCGTCGAGGAGCAGCGCCCGCGGCTCGGCGACCAGCGCCCGCGCCAGCGCCACCCGCTGCTGCTGGCCGCCGGAGAGCTCGTGCGGATTGCGCTTGCCGAGGCCGCCGAGGCCGACCGTCTCCAGCGCCGCCTCGACCTTGGCGCGGTCGGGGCGCCGCCCCAGCGCGTAGCCGACGTTGGCGGCGACGTCCATGTGCGGGAAGAGCGCGTAGTCCTGGAAGACCATCCCGATCCGGCGCTTCTCCGCGGCCACCGAGCGGCCGCTGCCGCTGACCTCCTCGCCGCCGATCTCGATCGTCCCGGCGTCGGGCCGCTCGAGCCCGGCGATCAGCCGCAGCGTCGTCGTCTTGCCGCAGCCGCTCGGGCCGAGCAGGGCGCAGATCGCGCCCTCGGGGACGTCGAGGTCGAGATCGTCGACGGCGACGACGTCGCCGAAGGTTTTGCGCAGGCCGCGGAGGCGCAGGCCGAGGGTTGGATTGGACTCTTCGTACTCCATGAGCAGCGGAATCCATAAGATTAGGGCAACCTAACTGCCTCCTCCATGATCTCCGTCACCCCGCAACAGAAGCGGCTGCTCGCCGCCCTCGCCGTTTTCGCGGCCGTTTTGCTGACCGGCTGCGGCTTCAGCACCGAAGACAGCGGCGGCGGCTCGAACGAGCCCGACGTCGAAGGCATCACCCTCTACTCGGGCCGGATCCCGGCCGCGATCGGCCCCGCCGTCGACAGCTACGAGGCGCAGGCGAACCGCAACGTCCAGGTCCGCTACGCCGAAACCGCCGACCTCGCCGCGACCCTGGTCGAGGAGGGCGACGCCTCCCCCGCCGACGTCTTCTTCGCCCAGGAGCCGGGGGCGATCGCCGCCGTCGCCGAAGCTGGGCTGCTGGCGAAGCTGCCGCAGAACATCCTCGACATGGTCCCGGCGCGCTACCGCGACCCGGAAGGCCGCTGGGTCGGGGTCACCGGCCGCGCCCGCGTGATCGCCTACAACCGCAACGTCGTCTCCGAATCCGAACTGCCGCCCTCGCCGTTCGGCTTGACCGACCCGAAGTGGAAGGACCGGGTCGGCTGGAGCCCCGCCTCCTCCTCGATGCAGGAGTACGTGACGGCGCTGCGGGCCAAATACGGGGACGACCGGACCAAGCAGTGGCTGGAAGAAATGGTCGACAACGGCGCCGTCGCCTTCCCCGACAACGTGACGATCCGCGACGCGATCGCCAAAGGCGAAATCGACGTCGGCCTGATCAACCACTACTACGTCGCCCAGGCGATCTCCGAAGAAGGGCCCGACTACCCCGTCGCCGTCTACTTCCCGCCCGGTGGGCTCGGCTCGCTCTTGCTGCTGACCAGCGTCGGCGTGCTCGAATCGAGCGACCGCAAGCCGGAAGCCTTCGCCTTCGTCCGCTCGCTGCTTTCGAAGCAGAGCCAGCAGTTCTTCACCTCGAGCTCGAAGGAGTACCCGCTCGCCAAGGGCGCCAAGCCCGACCCGTCGCTGAGCGTCCCGATCAACCGCATCCCCGTCTCCGACTCCAGCCTGGTCGACCTCAAGGAGCTGCAGGGGACGATCGAACTGATGAAAGAAGCGGGGGCGCTCTAGGTGGGGGCGCGCTGATGGCCGCGGCGCGCCGGGCGCCGCTCGGCCTGCTCGCCGCCGGGGCGCTGATCGGCGCCGCGGCGGTCCTCCCCGCCGCCTACCTCGTCGTCGTCATCGCCGGCGACCTCTCGGCGGCGCTGGAAACCGCGTTCTCCTCGCGGGCTCTGGAAACGCTGCTGCGGACGGCGGCGCTGACCGCGGCGGTCGTCGTCGCCTCCGTCGCGATCGCGCTGCCGATCGGTTGGCTGACCGTCCGCACCGACCTGCCGGCGCGGCGCCTCTGGGCGGTCCTCTGCACGCTGCCGCTGGTCATCCCCAGCTACGTCGGCGCCTACCTGCTGGTCGCCGCGCTGGGGCCGAACGGGATGCTCCAGGAAGCCCTCGGGGTCAACCGCCTGCCCTCGATCTACGGCTTCACCGGCGCCTGGCTGGTGCTGACGCTGTTCACCTATCCGCTGGTCCTGATCCCGCTGCGGGCGACCCTGCGGCGGATCGACCCGCAGCTGGAGGACGCCGCCCGGGCGCTGGGCCGCGGCCCGCTCGAGGTCTTCCGCACCGTCATCCTGCCGCAGCTCTGGCCGGTCCTGGCGGCCGGGTCGCTGCTCGTCGCCCTCTTCACGATCAGCGACTTCGGCGCCGTCTCGATTCTCCGCTTCCGCTCCTTCACCGCCGAAATCTACGTCGCCTACCAGTCGAGCTTCGACCGCGTCGCCGCCGCCTCGCTCGGCGCCGTCCTCGTCGTCGCGATGCTCGTCCTGCTGCTGGCGAGCAGCCGCATCCGCGGAGCCCGCAAGGTGCACCGGCTCGGCCCCGGGACGCTGCGCCCGACCCAGCCCTACCGGCTCGGCCGCTGGCGCTGGCCGGCGCTGGCCTTCTGCTCGCTGATCGTCACCGTCGCCTTCGTCCTGCCGGTCGGCGTCCTCGTCTACTGGGCCTCGAAAGGGATCTCCACCGGCAGCACCTCGCTCAACACGATCGCGGCGCTCGGCGGCAACTCGCTGCTGATCGCGGTCTGGGCGGCGGCGATCGGGGCCGTCGCCGCGCTGATCGTTGCGGCGCTGGCGGTGCGCTATCCCTCGCGGATCAGCGGCGCGGTCGAGCGCCTCGCCCACGCCGGCTACGCGCTGCCTGGGATCCTCGTCGCCCTCGGCCTCGTCTTCTTCGCCACCAGGGCGGTACCGGCGCTTTACCAGACGATCGCCCTGCTGGTCTTCGCGATGACGATCCACTACCTGCCACTGGCGATCGGCCCGATCGCCAGCTCCCTGGTCCAGCTTTCGCCGCGAATCGAAGAGGCGGCGCGCGGGATGGGCCGCGGTCCGGCCGAGGTCTTCCGCACGATCACGATCCCGCTCGCCCGCGGCGGCATGATGGCGGGGGCGGCATTGGTCTTCCTGCACGCGATGAAGGAGCTGACGGTGACGCTGATCCTCTCGCCGATCGGGTTCAAAACGCTGGCCACCGACATCTGGACCCAGACCACCTACGGCTTCTACGAGGCGAGCGCGATCCCGGCCCTGGTCCTGCTGGCGGTGGCGGCGATCCCCGTCTACCTGCTGAGCGAGCAGGGCGCCGCGCCTTCCTGATCTGGTGAGGCTGCGACCAAGCCCGGCGTCGGCGGTAGTGGCGGCGCTGGTCCTCGCGGGCGCCTCGCTCGCCCTCCCCTACCACCCGGTCTACGACCCCTGGGGCTGGCTGGTCTGGGGGCGGGAGCTCCTCCACGGCGGCTTCGAGACCGCGGCCGGCCCGTCATGGAAGCCGCTGCCGGTCCTGATCGACACGCCGCTCTCGCTGTTCGGGAGCGCGGCGCCGGCGGCCTGGCTGCTGGTCGCCCGCGCCGGCTGGTTCAGCGCCGCCCTGCTGGCCGGCTTGCTGGCGGCGCGGCTGAGCGGCGGGGAGGCGGGACGCTGGCGCTGGGTCGCCGCCGCGATCGCCGCCGGATCGGTTGCATTGACCGCGGATTCGTTCACGCCGCCGCTGCGCCAGTTCACCGGCGGCCTCTCGGAGCCGCTGCTGGTGGCGCTGATCCTGGGAGCGATCTGGGCGGCGCTCGACGAGCGGCGCGAGTGGACGCTGGCGCTGGGGACGGCGGCGGCGCTCCTGCGGCCCGAAGCCTGGCCGTTCCTGGCGCTCTACGGGCTCAGCGTGCGTGGACACCACCCACGCCTGCGTGCCGCCACGATCGTCATCGCCATCCTCGTGCCGGTCGCCTGGTTCGTCCCCGACATCGTCGGTGCCGGTACCCCGCTGGAGGGAAGCGAGACGGCCCGCGCCGGCGGCATAGAGCCGCTCGACGGCCTTGCGGTCATGGGACGAGCGCTCGCCGCACCCCTGGCCGCCTGCTGGATCGGCCTCGCGCTCCTGCTCTGGCGGGGCGACTTTGTCAACCAATGGTTTGCAAAAGCGCCTGACGCCAGCAGCCGAGACCGGACCCTGGCGATCCTCCTCGCCGGCGCCGTCGCCTGGATCCTCCTCGTGGCGCTGATGGCGATCGCCGGCTTCGCCGGCCTCCCCCGCTTCCTCGCCCCGGCCACGGCCGTGATCGCGGTCCTAGGCGCAGTCGGCATCGCCCGCACCGGCGCGGAGCAGAGGTCCGCCGGACCTTTGTTCCGCTATCCGGCACAAAGGTCCGGCGGACCTTTTGCTCAGGCGCTGGTGCCGCTGGCGATCCTCATTGCAGTTACGGGGTTCACCTGGCGAGCGGCTCAGGTGCCGGGAGACGTCCGCGTCGTCGAGCGCCAGACGCGATCGCTGGATCATCTCTTCGACCTGGTCGAGAAGACCGGCGCGGCGCGGCTACTGGCCTGCCAGGGGTATGTGCGGATGACGCGGGTGCGCGAGCAGACGGCGCTCGCCTGGAAGCTCGACGAGCCGATCTCCTCGGTCGCGATCCGGCGCAAGCCGCGCTACGGCATCGCCCTTTCGACCAAGCCGCTGCCCGGCGGCAACGGGATCGCCCACGCCGGCGGCTGGCGCGCCACCCGCTTCCCGTGCCCTACTCGCCGACCTCAGCCAACGGTCGCCCCATAGCCGGCGTCTCCGGCGCCACCCGATAGGGCTGCTCGGGAGCCTCCTCCACCTCGTGGTAGGAATCATCGGCATTGACCGCCCAGACGTCGTGCCCGGCGCCGTCGCAGAGGTTCTCGACCGCTCGCATCGCCGTCAGCATCGAGTGATCGGAGTTGTTGTACCTGTGGAGGCCGTTGCGCCCGATCTGCTGCAGGTTGGAAATACCGTCTAGCCAGCCGCGGATTCGAAAAACGCGCCGGGCGTAGGCGGCATCGTAGATTGGGTAGGCCTTGGGAACGCGGACGACGTGGCCGCCGGCCAAACGCTCCCGCTCGACCAGGCCGAGCGCCACCAGCTCCTCGCCCGCCAACGCGACCAGCTCCTCGTCGCTGCGGCGCCAGAGCTCGTCGCCTTCGAAGCAGAAGTACTCGAGGCCGAGGCAGGAGCGGCCGGCGTCGGGCGTCATCCAAGGGCTCCAGGCGCGGAAGTTCTGGACTCGGCCGACCCGGGCGCGCTGGTCGTGGACGTAGACCCAGTTGTCCGGGAACGGCGGCTCGCCCTCGATCGGCAGCGCCACGGTGAGGAAGTCGCGGTAGCGGAGGCCGGCGGCGGCCGCGGTCACCTCCGGCGGCGGCGCCGGATCGGCGACACCCACCGTCGTCCGCAGCGGGATCGAGGAGATCGCTGCGCTCACTCCGACCCGCTCGCCGCCGGCGTGGACGGCGGTCAGGCGGCCGCCCGCGTGCTCGAGGCCTTCGACCGGGGCGCCAAGCCGGATCTCGCCGCCTTCGCGCTCGATCCGCCGCGCCATCTCCTCCCACATCTGCCCGGGGCCGAGGCGCGGGTAGCGGAACTGCTGGATCAGGCTCTTCGGCGGCTCGCCGCCACCGGGCAGCGCCGCCCGCAGCGCCGAGGTCAGCGAGAGGTCGGCGATCCGCTGCGCCGCCCACTCGGCCCGCAGCTCGTCGGTCGGGACCCCCCAGACCTTCTCCGTGTAGGTCTTGAAGAAGAGCTCGAAGAGGCGGTGGCCGAAGCGCGCGGAAACCCAGTCCTCGTAGGTCTCCTGCGGCGGGCGGCGGCGCAGCCGGGCGCGGGCGTAGGAGCCGAGGCTGCGGGCCAACTCCAGCGGGCCGACCTTGGCGAAGACGTCGGCGGGCCGCAGCGGGTACTCGATGAAGCGGCCACGCCAGTAGATCCGCGAAAGCCGCGGCCGCACCAGCAGCTCCGGCCCCAGCAGCTCCTCCCAAAGGCCTTCCACCTCCTCGCTCTTGGTGAAGAAGCGGTGGCCGCCAAGGTCGAAGCGGTAGCCGTCGCGAACGACCGTGCGCGCGAGCCCGCCGACCTCCTCGTCGGCCTCGAAGACAATCACGGCGATGTTTCGCTGGGTCAGCCGGTAGGCGGCGGTGAGGCCGGCGGGGCCGGCACCAAGCACGGCGACGGGCGCGGACTCCAGGGTTTGGGCAGCCGTCGTCATCGGGGCCTCGGATGCTATTAGGTATCCCTAATGCCGGACCCCTTCCCGGCCGCGGACAAGCGCCCCGGCCCCTCCCTCACCCTCGACGCGATCGTCCCCGCCAGCGACGACCCACCGACCCTGGAGCGGGCGCGGGCGGCGCTGGAAGCGGGGACGCGCAAGCCCGACCAGCTGATCCTCCAGCGCGAGCCCCGAGGGGCCGGCCCGGCGGCGGCGCGCAACCTCGGCGCCGCCGCGAGCGAGGCGGACGTGCTCGTCTTCGTCGACTCCGACGTCGAGGTCCACCCGGACGCTTTGGCGCTGATAGAGGGGCGATTCGCCGCCGACCCCGAGCTGGCTGCCGTCTTCGGCGCCTACGACGACGCGCCGGGAGACCCCGCCCTCGCCTCCCGCTACCGCAACCTCCTCCATCACCACGTCCACAGCGGCGCTGCCGGGAAGGCGGAGACCTTCTGGGCCGGCCTGGGCGCAATCCGGCGCGAGCGTTTCGAGGAGGTCGGCGGATTCGACGCCGACCGCTACCCGCAGCCGAGCGTCGAGGACATCGAGCTGGGGATGCGGCTCCGAGGCCGCGACGCGAAGATCGTCCTCGACCCGACGATCCGCGGCCGCCACCTGAAGCGCTGGACCGCGCTGAGCATCGCCCGCACCGACTTCGCCCGCCGCGGCGTCCCCTGGGTCCGGCTGCTGCTGGAACAGGGCGAGGACAGCAGGACTCTCAACTTGAGCCGGCGCCGCCGCTTCAGCGCGATGGCAAGCGTCGCCTTCCTGGGCGCGGTGGTAGCCAGGCGCCCGCGACTCGCCGCCTCGGCCCTCGGCGCCACCCTCCTGCTCGACCGCGACCTCTACACGCTGCTCTTCCGCCGCGGCGGCCCGCAGCTCCTCCTCGCCGGCATCCCCCTCCACCAGCTGCACCAGCTCTGTGCCGCCGCCTCGGTCCCGGCGGCGCTTGCCCTCGCCACCTTCGAGGATCGCGGCTGATGCGGATCGGGATCGCCGGCTGCGGCCGGATCGCCGAGCGCGGCCACCTGCCGGCGGCGCTGGGGCTGGAGGGCGTCGAGATCGCGGCCCTCGCCGATCCCGACGAGAGTCGAAGGAAGCATTGCCGCTCTCTCTGCGAGCGGGAATCCAGCGGCGAGGTACCAGCGTTCGCCAGTGCAACCGAGCTCCTGCGGAGCGAGCCGATCGACCTCCTCGTCGTCGCCGCTCCGGTCGCCCACCACCTCGCCACCGCCGAAGAGGCGGCGTCGGCCGGGGTGCGCGCCCTGATCGAGAAGCCCCCCGCCCCCGACCTCGAAGCCGCCCGCCGTCTCGCCGCCCTCGACCCACAGCCGCTCCTCGCCTTCAACCGCCGCTTCCTCCAGGGCGAAGAGCTACGGTCGGCAATCCCCGCCGAGGGCTGGGTCGAGCTCGACCTCGAGCTGCACTTCCGCCGCGACGGCTGGGGCGCCCACGAGGCACGCGACGAGGCCCTGCTCGACGCCGGCATCCATCTGATCGACCTCGCCTGCTTCCTCACCGGCTCGGCACCGATCGCCGTCCGCCAGGCGAAGATCGAGCACGAGAGAGCTGAGTTAGAGCTGGAGCTCGCCCGAGGCCGCGCCCGCATCACCTGCGCAACTGACCGCTCCCACCGCGAGACGGTCCTCATCCGCGATCGCTCCGGAAAAACACTGGCGAGATCGAGCTGGGGTGGATTCAGAAGCCGCTTCTCTGGACTGCTTGGCCGGCCCGACCCGCTCGTCGTCTCCCTACAGCGCCAGTTAGAGGCGGCGGGGGTGTCCCTTGGGGAGCCTCCCCATCTTTTGCTCCAGAAGGGACACCCCCACCACCTCGCCACCGCCGCCGACGGAATCGCCGCAATGGCAGTCATCGAGGCCGCCCACCGCTCCGCTCAGCTGAAGGGCGCCGAGGTAACCGTCGCACCCGTCGAGACCCGAGCATGATCGCCGTCATCCAGTTCGACGCCGCCAGCGCCGGGCTGCTCGAGCGCCTCGGCGACGAAGGACGCCTGCCCAATCTCACGGCGCTACGTCAGGGCGGCACCCGTCTTGACCTTGAGACCCCAGCCGAGCATTTCCCCGCCGCCGCCTACCAGACCCTCTACCGGGGAGTCGAGGTCGGCGACCACGGGCTCTTCTATCCCTTCCAGTGGGCGGCCGGCGACCAGCGCATCCGGCTGGCGCCAGGCTTCGAGGCGCCGCCGCCGATCTGGGACCTGCTCGGCCGCGCCGGCCGCAGCACGCTCGCGATCGACCCCTACGAGTGCCACCGCCCGGCGGAAGCGCAGGGCGAGCTCTACTGCGGCTGGGGGATGCGCGAGCGGGTCGTGCTGGAGCGCTGGTCGGTGCCCGACGGCGGCGACAGACGGCCGCGCCGGCGCTACGGGCGCCCGCCCGACGTCACCGAGGTCTTCGGCGCCCAGACCGAGCGCGAACTGCGCCGGCTGCGCGAGCGCTTCCTGGCGGCCCCGGCCCGGGTCGCCGACCTGGCGGTCGAGCGCCTGCGCGCGCGCCCCTTCGACCTCGCCTGGATCGTCTTCGCCGCCCCTCACCTCGCCGGCCACCGGCTCTGGGGAGACGAAGCCCTGGAGGAGGTCTATGAGGAGGTTGATGCCCAGCTAGGCCGCGTCCTCGACGCCCTTCCCGACGACTGCGACGTGATCGCCTGCTCGGTCCTCGGTATGGACGAGAACACCAGCCGCGCCGACCTTCTGCCGGAGATGCTCTCGGCCGTCCTCGCGGGCGAAATGCCATCCCGTGGTTCCTTTGTCCGGGATGACAGGACAAAGGAACCACGGAAAGGGGAGGACTCCGATTCGGGGGCGATCTGGCGGCTGCGCGGGGCGCTCTCGGGGCGGCTGCGGGCGCGGGTCGCGGCGGCGATGCCCGACCGGATGGCGCTGGAGCTGACGGCGCGCCTGGAGCTGCGGGGGGTCGACTGGAGCTCCACCCGCGCCTTCGCCCACCCGGCCGACAACCAGGGCTACATCCGCCTCAACCGCAGCGGCCGCGAGCGCGACGGGATCGTCGGCGCCGGAGAGGCGCGGGAGCTGGTCGCGCAGATCCGCGAGGGGCTGCTCGGCTTCCGCGACCCCGACGGCGAGCCGGCCGTTGTTGCCGTCGACGAGGTGAACGAGCGCTGGCGGGGCGCCGCCGCCGACCGCCTCCCCGACCTCGTCGTCCGCTGGCGCCCCACCTCCGCCGTCGACATCGACGCCCTCCACTCCCCCAGCTTCGGCACCGTCCGCCGCCACGGCGCCGGCAGCGGCCGCACCGGCAACCACACCGACGGCGACGCCTGGGCGATCTTGGCTCCGAGGTCCGGCCGCCTACGTCAACCGAGCCGTCCGCGGCGCATAAGCGATATCACCGCAACCGTCGCGGCCGCCAACCACGTGCCGCTTGAGGGCCTCAGCGGCGAGCCGCTCCTAGAGCGGTAGCGAGCTGGGCGAGGCAGACGAGCAGGCCCGGCGCGAGGCCGGCGTTGAAGCCGGCGCGCAGGAGGCCCAGGTAGAACGAAACAGACCCGGGCTTGCGACCAGGACCAACCTGCCGGTACCTGGCCGCGCCCCGTCCGTAGCGGTACTGCTGGCGCAGGAAAGCCCTGACGCTCATGCCGCTTTGGTGGACGACCCGAGCCTCAGATACGAACCGCGGCGCCGCACCCTCCCGCGCCACCCGCTCCCCCCAGTCCCGATCCTCGCCCGCAGCCGCCGGGAACGACTCATCGAACGGGGTCCGCTCGAGCAGCGCCCTCCTTGCCGCCAGATTGGCGGTGACGGCGAATCCCGGCGATGCGCTCCCAGGCGCCTCGGCCCTCACCTGCAGGTAGTGAACGATCGCCTCCCAAGCTCTATCCGCTGCAGTAGCCCCTTCCCCGATCCGAACCGGCCCGGTAGCCGCCTCCGTTTCGCCCGCCAGTACAGGCCCCGTCAGCGCCTCGGCCCATCCCGCCTCCGGCTCGCAGTCGTCGTCGGTGAAGCAGACCACCTCGCCCTGGGACCGCCTCACACCCTCGTTGCGCGCCCAGGCCGGCCCGCGCCCCTCGACGTCCTCGACCACCACGATCTCCACCGGCACCGTCTGCGCCGCCAGCGCCGCCCGGCATCGCGCCAGCGCCTCGGGCCGCCCCCGCGTCGGCACCACCACCGAAACTCGCCCGGGCTTCATCAACCCAGCGCGTCGAACACGGCCTGGCGCGGCTTCGAGGCGTCGCCTTCTTCGATCGCCGCAGCCACCCTGGCCACCGCCTCGCCCCCCGAGGTCCCACCCAGCTCGGCGATTTCCGCCGCCCCGACGATCGGCCGTGACTGCTTTCGGGCCCGGGCGTCCGGCTCACCTACGTAGGCGATCGCGGTCGAGTCCTCGGTCGCCCGCCGCGCGTTGGCGCCGACCCGGGCCAGGGTCCAGCGACCTTCGCCCTCGGTCGCGTCGAGGCAGACGACCCGCAGCTCCAGGCCTTCGACCTCCCCCCGCCGCGCGGCCTCGCCGCGGGCGCCCTGGCAGAGCTGCCGCCCAGCCTTCATTTCCGGGCCGCTCATCGGCGCGCTGACGTAGATCCGCACCGTCGCTCCGCTCGCCGCCCCATCTTCACCGCAGCCGCTCACGAGCGCTAACGCCAGGGTGGCGGCGAGAAGTACGGCGGGCAGGCGCGGCATCGGGTCGATCCTACGGCGATCCCTCCTAAACTCGCCCGATGCGCATCGGCGTCCTCACCGCAGGGGGCGATTGCCCCGGCCTCAACGCAGCGATCCGCGCGGTCGCCCGCTCGGCGATGCAGCGCGGCGACGAGGCGATCGGGATCCGCCGCGGCTACCGGGGCCTGGCCGAGGACGACTACGTGCCGCTGGACATGCGGACGGTCTCAGGGATCCTCCACCAGGGCGGGACGATCCTCAGCACCTCCAGCTTCGAGCCGATCCGCGAGGGCGCGGTCGACAAGGTCGCCGCGGCCTTCGAGCAGCAGGGCCTCGACGCGGTTGTTGCGATCGGCGGCGAGCACACGATGGAGATCACCCGGCAGCTCCACGTCGATCACGGCCTGCCGCTGGTCGGGGTCCCGAAGACGATCGACAACGACGTCGGCGGCACCGACTTCACCTTCGGCTTCGACACCGCGGTGCAGATCGTCACCGACGCGATCGACCGCCTCCACACCACCGCCCAGTCCCACGATCGGATCATGGTCGTCGAGGTGATGGGCCGGAACACCGGCTGGATTGCCGCCTACGCCGGCCTCGCCGGCGGCGCCGACTGCATCGTCATCCCCGAGCAGCCGACCACCGTCGAGGAGATCTGCCACGACGTCACCCGCCGCCACGACCGCGGCAAGGACTTCTCGATCATCGTCGTTGCCGAGGGCGCCAAGCTCGCCTTCGAGGGCGGCGAGGAACGGCTGATCCAGCCGGTCAAGGAGTCAGACGAATACGGCTACCCGCGCCTCGGCGGGATCGGCGCCGCGCTCGCCTCAGAGCTCGAGGAGCGGACCGGCTACGAGACCCGGGTCACCGTCCTCGGCCACGTCCAGCGCGGCGGCACCCCGACCTCGACCGACCGCGTCCTCGCCTCCCTCTACGGCGCCCAGGCCTACGAGCTGGCCAAGGCGGGCGAATTCGGCCGCATGGCCGCCCTTCACGGCAGGACGATGACCTCGGTGCCGCTGGAGGAAGCGGTCAAGGTCAAGCCTGTCGACCTCGGCGTGCTGGAAATAGCGAAACGGTTCTTCACGTGAGAGGGTGGGCGCCATGAACGACTCCCCAGATTTCCAGGCAGCCACCCAGGTCCAGCAGGCGACGTGGGCGAAAGGCGACTTCGCGATGGTCGCCAACCTCGTCGTCATCGTCTCCGAGCGGCTCGCCGAGGCGCTTGAGATCGTTCCCGACGAGCGCGTCCTCGACGTCGCCTGCGGCAGCGGCAACGGCGCCCTGGCGGCGGCCCGGCGCGCCTGGGGCAACACCGTCGGCGCCGACTTCGTCCCGGCGCTGCTGGAGCGCGGCCGCGAGCGGGCGGCGGCGGAGCGGCTGGAGGTCGAGTTCGTCGAGGCCGACGCCCAGGACCTTCCCTTCGACGAGGGCGAGTTCGACGTGACGTTGTCGACCTTCGGGGCGATGTTCGGCCCCGATCAGCAGAAGACGGCCGACGAGCTGGTGCGGGTGACCAAGCCGGGCGGCCGGATCGGAATGGCCAACTGGTGCCCCGACGGCGGCCTGCAGTACTTTTTCGCGACGATCGTCAAGCACACGGGCGGGCCGCCCCCCGGCTTCACCCCGCCGGTGCTCTGGGGAGCCGAGGACCATGTCAGGGGCCTGTTCGGCGACTCCGTCACCGACCTGCGGTTCGAGCGCCTGAAATCGCGCCAGGCCTTCCGCTCGGCAGACCACTACCTGGACTTCTTCCGCAGCTACTTCGGGCCGGTCAAAAGCGCCTACGAAGCCGTCGGAGAGGAGGGCGAGGAGGCGCTCACCGCCGACCTCAGGGAGGTCCTCGACAAGCTCAACGCCGGTGGCGACCGGGCGCTCGTCCTGGAGCCCGAATACCTGCAAGTACTGGCGACCCGCGCCTAGGCGCTCTAAGCGTCGGTCTTCTGCGGCTGCAGGGTGCGGATCGCGGCGCCGATCAGGAGCACCAGGAAGAAGATCATGCCGGCGACGCCGCCGCCCTGTCCGAAGGCTGCGTAGCCGACCACCATCGCGGCGATCGCCAGGAAGAGGGTTACGACCATTCCCATATCGCGCGGCATCCTATTGGATCGACCCGCGGCCGAGCGCGTCGCGGGTCTCGGCGAGGAATGACCCGACCGCATCCGCGGCCCCCTGCGGCGACCCGCCCTCGCCGGCGGCGCGGACGAGGCGGCTGCCGATGATCACCCCGTCGGCGATCTCCCCCACCTGCGCGGCCTGCTCGGGCGTCCCGATCCCGAAGCCGACGGCGACGGGAGTGGCGGCGTCGGCCTTGGTCGCCGCGACCAGCTCGGTCACCGCAGGAATCTCAGCCCGCTCGCCGGTGGTTCCGACCGTGGAGACGACGTAGACGAACCCCCGCGCTGATTCGCAGATGCACTTGCGCCGCTCGGCGGGCGTCGTCGGCGCCAGCAACGGCACCAGCGCCAGCCCCGCATCTGAGAAAGCCTCCCGAACCTCGCCAGCCTCATCGAGCGGCAAGTCAGGAACGATCACCCCAGCAGCCCCAGCAGCCCGCGCCATCTCCGCAAACCTCCCCGCCCCTCCATGGGCCAAGACCATGTTCGCGTAAGCCATGAAGACAACCGGGACCTTGTCGCCAACCGCCTGACAGACCTCCAGAGCAGTAGCCAGCGTCGCCCCCGCCTCCAGCGCCGTGGTAGCCGCCGCATGAATCGTCGGCCCATCGGCGAGCGGATCCGAAAAAGGAACCCCAAGCTCGATCAGGTCAGCTCCTGAATCAACATAAGCGGCGGCCACCGCCAACCCGGTCTCGCGATCCGGATATCCGGCCATCATGTACGGCATCAGGGCGGCGCGACCTTCATCTCGCGCGGAAGCAAAAGCCGCCGCGATGCGCTCCTCTCCGCCCCGATCCGGGAGAGCCGGGGGGGTGTGGGCGGGACCGGCCCCCCGGTTTGGGGGGGGGGGCCCCCCCGGCGGGGCGCGGGCGGGGGGGAGGAAGATGGGGGGTT